>Ga0307379_10000180_pt1 | contig 109465 bp, 79 predicted proteins | sample UN2MG_FD_202237 | JGI IMG/M metagenome (GOLD analysis project Ga0307379, IMG submission 202237) | Soil microbial communities from Risofladan, Vaasa, Finland - UN-2 | ecosystem: Environmental > Terrestrial > Soil > Coastal area > Acid sulfate soil | place: Finland: Risofladan, Vaasa | collected... | reverse complement strand
AGACAATGCAGCGAGACCCCCGGTCACATGCCGGGGGTTTTTATTTGACTTGGTTATTGTTTTTCGTAACTTTGATATAATTAATGCATTAGACGACAATTATTACCCTAACCCATGAAAAAAGCAATTCTATCATCAGTTTTAATGGTATTGTGCATTCTTACCTTAGCACAAGTACCAGAATCCTTCAACTACCAGGTAGTAGTCAGGGATGGTTTGTCTAATAGCCCGTTAGTAAATCAGAATGTATCATTCCGGTTCAGTATTATTAAGGGGAGTATTGTAAAAACAACAGTTTTCACAGAAAAACAGAGTGCAGTCACAAATAACTTAGGCCTTGTAAATCTGGCAATTGGCAATGGAACAGATCAGACAGGAAGTATCGTTACTATTGACTGGGGAGCAGATGAATACTCTTTAAAAGTAGAAATTGATCCAACTGGCGGAGCAGGATACGTTGAAATGGGAACGACACAGATTCTCAGTGTACCTTATGCCAGATATGCCAGGTTTGCAGATACTGCTTTCACTTATTTTGAGAATGATCCTGTGTTTGTACTTCATCCTTCATATGGGATATCAGCAGGCAATATTGAAGACTGGACAGAAGCCCATAGCTGGGGTAATCATGCATTAATGGGGTATGTTCCAGGAACAAGAACTCTCACTATAAATGGGACTACCCTGGACCTTTCAGACAATAGAAGTTGGGTTGTCGGGACTGTAACATCTGTCAGTTTATCATTACCGAGTATATTTTCTGTATCCGGTTCGCCTATCACTGCAAGTGGGATATTAGATGTCTCACTTACTTCTCAAACAGCTAATTTAATATTTGCCTCACCAGATGGTAGCTCAGGGAACCCTTCATTTAGAGCTTTATTGGCATCAGATATTCCAAGCCTTGATTGGAGCAAGATTACTTCTGGAAAACCAACAACGATTACAGGATTTGGAATTACAGATGCTGTCACCACTGCTGGCGATCAAACAATAGCTGGTAATAAAACATTCAGCGGAACAACAACAGTAATAACTCCTGTAAATGCAACAGATGCAGTCACAAAGGCTTATGTGGATGATAATTTTCTAACGGATGAAACACAGGACCTGGCAGATGTGCTCTCAAAAGGCAATAATGCTGAGAATATGACAATAGTAAATGTATCACAACTGGGAGTTGGAACAACAACCCCGGAATTTAATTTAACATTATCCGGCGATGGGGGGATACTTGCTACTGGTACATTTGGTACTGGTAAAGAACTCCTAACCTCAGGTGAGGGGACAAGATTAATCTGGTATCCCAGCAAAGCTGCATTCCGGGCTGGGAAGGTTTTTGGTGATGAGTGGGATGTAGATAATATAGGATTAAATTCTGTGGGTATGGGGGCATCTTCAAAAGCAAGTGGAAGTACTTCCACCGCAATGGGAAATTACACAACAGCAAGTGGAAGCGTATCCACTGCAATGGGGAACAATACAACAGCAAGTGGGGATTATTCCACCGCCATTGGGGTGAGTACAAAAGCAAGCGGAAGTTATTCAATTGCAATGGGAAACGGTATTGAAGCCAGCGGAATTAACTCAATAGCAATAGCCCTTAATGATCAGACAGGAACAATTGTAACGCAGGACAATACAATGGCAATAATGGGGGGTAATGTTGGCATCGGGACAATTTCTCCTGCAGAACCGCTTACGGTGAATGGAGTTATTTCTGCAACAGGAGGTAATTCGACAGATTGGAATGCTGCTTTTAGCTGGGGCGACCACTCATTGGCAGGGTATTTTGCCAACGGCGGAGAAACCGGAGGTACAGCCCGTACTTTGGGAAACAAAGATGATTTTTCATTTGGATTTAAGACCAATGATGCAACGAGAGTGTTTATTGCTAATGATGGAAAAGTTGGCATAGGTACAACCATCCCTGCCGAGATGCTTGAGGTGGCAGGTAAAATAAAAGCAACGGGAGGAATGGATGCCGGGAGTAATATCATATCTAATATAGCTGATCCTATAAATGCAACTGATGCAGCAAACAAGACATATGTTGATGCATCACTGCAAGGTCAAATAAATATGTTAAAAAACTCTTTGGTAGCAGGTGGAATTATAACCGATGTTGAAAATAATGTATATAATACAGTAAAGATAGGATATCAGGTTTGGATGGCAGAAAACCTGAAAACAACCAAATACCGTAATGGTGATTTAATTGGCACTACAACTCCTGCTACATTGGATATATCTGGAGAAAGCACACCCAAATACCAATGGGCTTATGCTGGTAATGAGAGTAATGTAGCGACTTATGGCAGATTATATACTTGGTATGCAGTAACTGACAGCCGTAATGTCTGCCCCACTGGTTGGCATATACCATCTAATGACGAGTGGACAACATTAACTAATTACCTTACAAACAACGGTTATGGTTATGAGGGTAGCGGAAACGATATTGCCAAATCCATGGCAAGTACATCGGGTTGGGCTACATATGAAACGCTTGGAACTGTCGGCAATGACCAAGCCAGTAATAATAGCAGTGGGTTTACAGCCCTTCCGGGTGGCTACCGTAACAACAATGGACCATTCAACTACATTGCCAGCTGGGGTTGCTGGTGGAGTTCTTCAGAGAACATGCCAACGAGTGCCAACGGTCGACGCTTGTCCTACATTTACAGCGGGGTAACCATTCTCGTCTTCAATAAGGGGTATGGATTTTCTGTTCGTTGCATCAGGGATTAGGACTATTTGACTATTTTGATTTATTACCGCGAAGCGGTCGATTTTTTTTAAATGGCATTGTACTATGATTTACCAGTTTACAAGGATACCAATCTTAAAAAACCTTACATAACAAGCATTAGAAAAACTGATGACAAATAAATGTAAAGGGGAAAAACAAAAACTCATAGGGAGGTTGACTGTACAAGCAAGAGGGGTAGTCAATTTTTAAAGAAGACAAAATAATTTACTCCCCCCGCCTTCAAAAAGAATTCTTTTTTGCCCGGCAGAAATAAAAAGTAATCGATTCCCCCCTAATCCTGATTAAAACCGCGAACAAACAACAAAGAGAGGTGTGGGTAACCAATGTCATCCCATTTGATATTGTATCTATATATTATGTATGTACCGTATTTGTACATTATATGTCTCACAAATAATTTATGAATAGGCGATTTCTTAATTGGCTTATTGGAAGAGCCAGTAAATGTATCTCAGAGTATAGGATAGACATGAGATGTGTGCAAATTGTGTGCAAATGGCCTAAAATGAGAAAGGGCTTGCATATTGCAAACCCTCATCCTCTCTTTGTCGGGGTGATCTGACTCGAACAGACGACCCCTTGCACCCCATGCAAGTGCGCTAGCCAACTGCGCCACACCCCGCTTTGTACGCCGTAGCCTTGGCGAAGGCGTACTTTAACCACCATAGCCTTGACGAAGACGGTCTCCTGAATCCCGCAAAATTAATCAACAATTCTGATTATCCAAAACCGGCTGCCGGCAAGCGGCTACCGGCAGCAACCAGCAATCAGCAACCAGCAACTCCTTTTTAAGTTAATTGACTATATTTGAAAATCAATAACTCACATATGAAGCGAAAATCCTTAAGCCGCAGAAGATTTGTAACCATCCTCGGAGCCGGGAGCGCACTGATTGCTGCAAAACAACCTGCGGTTAACGCTTCTGAATTAACACAGCCCAAACCAAAACCTGCAACAAACATCAGTGATGCAGCCAAAACACCCAGGAAACCATCCTCAATGCCGGGTATTTACCCGGGTAAGATTATCGAGGTAAAACATACTGGCGCTGTTATTGATAATGAACCGGTTGAGGCGGTTGCTTACATAATGCTTCAACGTGCTATGCTAGAGCTGACTGGTGAGAAGAGCCTGAAAAAAGCATGGAGACTATTCGTGAATCCGGGAGAAAAAATAGGACTTAAAGTTAATCCTGTTGCAGGCATAGATTTATATACCAGCCATGCAGTAGTGAAATCTATTGTTAAACAATTGACAGAGAGCGGAATAAGAAAAGAGGATATCATAATCTGGGACAGGCGGGATATGGAACTAAAGGATGTGGGTTTCACTACTGAAAATTATCCCGGTACAAAAATCAGGGGTACAGAGTGCAAAGATGATAATGGCAGTTTCTATGATAACGAAGGGAAGCTCTATGGCGAAAGAAATATCGATAAGGAGTGGTACTACTGGGCTGACGTGGAAGGGGAATATGACGCAGAGACAATGCCTTACATGGTAAACACCGGCAAATATTCATATTTTTCAAAAATTGTTACTCAGGAAGTTGACAAGATCATAAACATACCTATCCTGAAGAATGCCGGCAGCTCCGTTACCAATGCAATGAAAAACCTGGCTTTCGGATCTGTATCAAATACAGGCCGCCTGCACGAACAGCTCTGGAACGATACCTGCGCCGAAGTTTGTGCTTTTGCTCCTCTTCGCGATAAGGTAGTGCTGAACATAACTGACGGACTGAGAGGATGTTTCAATGGGGGTCCGGGTGCAAATCCCCAGTTTTTCTGCAATTACAATACCATGCTTGTTGGCTCCGATCCGGTGGCAATGGACAGGATTGCATATGATATCGTTGCAGAAAAAAGAATTGCGGAAGGTCTGCTGAAGGTTCCAAACCCTGATGTGCTTACATTTCTTAAAATGGCGTCAGAACTGGGATTGGGAATATGGGATAAGAAAAAGATTGAGATGAAGACATTTGATCTGATATAACCGGCTCGCGGCAACCGGCGACCGGCAACTGGAACCTGGAACCTGGAACCTGGAACCTTAAACCTTTAACCCGGCAACAGGAATATATATGATTAAATTTTATACACTGCTTTTGCTACTCACTTCCCTGGCCTGCTACCCGCAGATCCCGGCAGACTTTCCGGTTATCGGAAAGGACGACCTTCCTGAAGCAAAATTTCAAGCTGCAAGACACTTCACAGGTGAGTCTCTTTTCGGTTATATGAACGGCGGTGCAGAACTATACAGGGAGTACGGGATCACTGATGCCGTGATAACTGAATTTGACATTGAGGACAGGCACTACAAGTGTGAAGTGTTCAAAATGACAGGACCTGAAGAGGCTTTCGGCATTTACTCTGTTTCCAGATTCAGATGTTTAAGTTCTCCTCAGTTTTCACAGTACACATGCCTGAACAAGTACCAGCTGCAGATATGCAAGGGAGCATATTATATAAGTATTATTAACAGGACTGGCAGTACGACCGATTCGTTGGTGACTATAAAAGCAGCAAGGATCATAGCTGACAAAATAACAGCTCCTTCAATAGACCTGCGTACATTTATCCCTGATTCAGATCCTGAAATGATAAAAGGCACTGCTATCCTGGCAAAAGGAAAGCTAGGGCTGGCTAATGGAGCGACAGAATGGGAGGACTACTTCAAGGATCAGTCAGGATTCTCTGTTTTAAAATATTCATCCGGAGATAAAACGATACTTTCAGCCAGGTTCAGCAATGCGGAGGATTTCAAGCTTTTTATTAGTTTTCACGGATGGGGTTTGTGTGAGCTTAGTGTTTCTGATGTAACTATTTCCACAGGTGAGACTCTCAGATTGGTGGGTGATAATCATTTGCTGATAAGAATTCAAAAGTAAAAAGTAAAAAGTAAAAAGTAAAAACATCCCCCTATCTCTCATGCTTCGCTTAAGCATCGTGGGACAGGCTCTTCAAAGGGGGAATTTGTTGAACCTTGTACCTTTATCTGTTGTTTTATTATTTTTGCATATTAACAATTTATAGAATCATATGGATTTGTTTAAGCAAATGGATGTTCAGTCTGGCGTGGAAAAGGGCGATCATTTAACTGTTGAGAAAGTAAGATGCCTTATAATTGGTTCAGGACCAGCAGGATATACCGCAGCAATATATGCTGCAAGAGCAAACCTAAAGCCGGTTCTTTATACCGGTATGGAAATGGGCGGACAATTGACAACAACAACCGATGTTGAAAACTTCCCGGGATATCCCGATGGCGTAACAGGTCCGGTAATGATGGAAGATTTCAAGAAACAGGCTGAAAGATTTGGCGCAGATATACGCTTCGGAGTCGCTACAGAGGCCGATTTCTCGGGAAATAACCGCAGGGTGATCATAGATGGAAACACACTGGTAGATGCTGATGCAATTATTATTGCAACAGGTGCAACTGCAAAATACCTTGGACTTGAAGCTGAGAAAAAATATGCAGGAATGGGAGTATCTGCCTGTGCGACATGCGACGGATTCTTTTATAAACAAAAGGATGTTGCTGTAGTAGGCGGAGGCGACACAGCTGCTGAAGAAGCCACATATCTTGCAGGATTATGCAATAAAGTGTACATGATCGTAAGGAGAAATGTACTCAGAGCCTCAAAGGCAATGCAGGAAAAAGTGATGAACGCAAAGAACATTGAGATCCTGTGGGAGCATCAGGCTATTGATCTTTTTGGTGAAAACGGTGTGGAAGGAGCAGTGCTTATTAAGAAAAAAGGAACACCTCAGGAGGAGAAAGTAAAAATAAAAATAGATGGATTTTTCCTGGCAACAGGACATACTCCGAATTCGGCTGTGTTTAAGAAATACATTGAAACTGATGAGACCGGGTATATAAAGACTATTCCCGGAACTTCAAAGACGAATGTGCCGGGAGTGTTTGCTGCAGGAGATGTCCAGGATCCTCATTACAGGCAGGCAGTAACTGCTGCCGGCTCCGGATGTGTGGCCGCAATCGACGCAGAACGGTATTTATCAGAAAGATAAGTAATTAATTCTCAATGCATCTCAAAGTTCACACGTACTCATCCCCCCGCCCCCCTTCTCTGCTGAAGCAAAGAAGGGGGCGTGTCTTCGTGTATATTATTGAATATTAATATATTACATAATTCATTTCCCCCTCTTTGCTTTAGCAGAGAGAGCCTGCTCCGAGCGAAGCCTCGGAGGGGATTAAGGGGGTGAGTACATGGGTAAATAAAAGCAATAAATAAATATGAAAACATTTCAAAAGACTTTCAGAATAAACGCTGAGCCTGCTGATGTGTATTCAGCGATTACAAATCCATATACTATCGGGCTTTGGTCGGGTTACCCGGCAGTGATGTCTGAAGAACCAGGGAGTGAGTTCTCATTATGGGAAGGCGACATAACCGGTAAGAACCTCGAATTCGTCAGGAATAAGAAAGTCGTGCAGGAGTGGTATTTCGGGGAGCAGACTGAAAAATCAATAGTAACCATCACAATAAAACCTGATGGGGAAGATTCAGAAGTAACTGTTGAACATACGAATATTCCTGATGCTGATTTTGCGGATATAGCTTCCGGATGGAGGGAATTTTATTTTGGTGCGATTATGAGCTTCTTCAACCCTAATTTTTAAGACTGAGTAACACTCAATTACTCGTTTCAAAGATTTTATAAAGATCCTCTATACTTGCAAAAATAAGAGTGGCGATACCTTTATAACAATAGGAATGTGCATATTCCTGGATATCGTCATTCCATTTTGGGACCCATGATAAAAGATGCTGATCAATGAACCTCCGGATCTCTTTCTTCATTTCGAAGCAGCAGGGCTCATCATCAAGATGGAGGTACTTATCTATAAGTTTTGTAAGAAAAAGAAGTTCAATGCCAAGATGATCATCAGGTGCTTTGCCATTCGATTTTGCTATCCATCCATATGAGTCGTAGAACTCAGTTATTCTCTGAACCTGGGTGCCTCTGATTTCCCCCTGTCCAAGATAGACAGAAGCCCGGGCCGGTGCAAGCGGTAGTCCTGTTACTGCAAAAAGACGATAATAATCTTCTTCGAGCTTTCTTCTGCATGTTTCTTTATCCTCACAGGAATCCCTCAATAATGAAGCAGCTTTTATAAACCTCGGATTTGAACTTGAAACCGGGAGATTCTTAAGAGTTCCTTTTGCCCAGAAATCAATTACACATTCATCTGTAGGCTCGCTCATTATCATACTGCCTGCAAAATAGAGAAGCATATTATAACCCTTCAGCAGATTAATGCGGTCAGAAGATATTTTTTTATTTTCAGGTAACATTAAAAGAATTGTTCCGGTATTTAAAAGTATATAACGGATGGGGAGGGAGATTGTTCAATTAAGTAACCATGTACTCACCCCCTTTCCTTCGCTCCGCTAAAGCTACGCGGGACAGGCTCTTCTCTGCTAAAGCAAAGAAGGTGGAGTAAATTAAAGTATATTATTGATTATCAATGTTTAACGAAACTAGTTTCCCCCTCTTTGCGTAAGCAGAGAGGGGGATCAAGGGGGTGAGTACATGAAAGTCATTAAAAAAGCCACCCTTTCGGACGGCTTTTTCAGTTTCTACAGGTTCAGGTTTTATTTCGAAAAATCTGCAATCTCATTCGGATACAGATTGTTATCAAGCTTTCTTTTGATCTCCTTAAAGGCATTTACTGTATAGGCAACATCTTCAAGCGAATGATCGGCTGTCGGGATCAGTCGCAGCATTACAACATCCTTCGGCACGACAGGATATATCACTACCGAGCAGAATACTCCGAAATTTTCTCTCAGGTCATATAAAAGCTGTGTTACCTGGAAAAGAGGGCATTTAAAGAATACCGGGGTTACCGGAGATTCTGTTCGTCCGAGATCAAGCCCTGCTTCTTTCAAGCCTTTCTGAAGCTTATTCACTATGGTCCATAGTTTTTCCTTATATTCGGGATGAGCCTTGATAAGTTCAAGCCTCTTGATAGCTCCGAGTGTCATTGCCATCGGAAGTGCTTTTGCATATATCTGTGATCTCAGGTTGAAACGCAGGTATGTGATAACATCCTTTGTGCTTGCAACGAATCCGCCTATGCCTGCCATCGACTTGGCAAAGGTTGCAAAATAAACATCTACCTGGTCCTGAACGCCAAAGTGTTCACCTGTTCCGGCTCCTGTGGCTCCCATTGTTCCGAATCCGTGCGCGTCATCAACAAGAAACCGGAAGTTATATTTTTTCTTCAGCGCAGCTATTTTGTCCAGTTTTCCCAGATCTCCTGCCATCCCGAAAACACCTTCTGTAATCACCATGATACCTCCGCCTGATTCTTCAGTGAGCTTAGTTGCACGCTGAAGCTGTTTCTCACAGCTTTCAATATCATTATGAGCAAATACGAACCTTTTTCCGAAATGGAGCCTTAGTCCGTCCATTATACAGGCATGAGATTCAGAATCATATACAATGACATCATGCCGGTCGACAAGCGCATCTATTATGGAAACCATCCCCTGGTACCCGTAATTGAGAAGGTAAGCGGATTCTTTTTTCACAAATTCCGCTGCTATCTTCTCAAATCTCTCGTGATTGGCAGTATGCCCCGACATCATTCTTGCACCCATCGGATACGCTAGCCCGTACTGTGCAGCATACTCCGCATCAGCTTTCCGGATTTCCGGATTATTTGCCAGTCCCAGGTAATTATTAAGGCTCCATGTTAAAACCTCTTTTCCCCTGAACTTCATCCTGCGTGAAATCTCTCCCTCCAGTTTCGGGAACATGAAATAACCATCAGCTTCTTCTGAGTATTGCCCAAGGGCGCCTCTGTTCGATTTGATTTTGTCAAAAATATCCATGATTTCCTTGTCTGTATATAATTTTCACAAAAGTAAAAATTAACACCTGGTTAATGATACCTATTTATACCTAATTTTTAGGAATACACCAAATTAAATTTTACCGCAGAGGCCGCAAAGTCCCGATAATTATCGGGATTATGCAAAGTTCGCAAAGGAGTACAATTTAAACCCGGGCTTTGCGTACTTTGCTTGCACTTTGCGCGCTTTGCGGTTAAATTTGATTTTTCCACCAGTCTCAATGTATAGTTAACGGCATTCATGTGCAGAGAGAATAATTCCAGAAATCTTCCGTTTTTATCAATGATATCAAATTTTTGTGTAATTTTGCGCAACATTTTTTATGAGGTCCCGATCCTATATATTATTGATACTTTTAGTGTTGGTCACGTCCTGCGGAGAATTGGAAAAACTCCTGAAGAGTGAGGATTATGATCTTAAAAAAACGAAGGCGAAGGAATACTATGATAACGGCCAGTACGTAAAGGCGACTGAATTGCTGGCACAGCTTATTCCGAGATACAGGGCTACAGGAGAGGCGGAAGACCTCAACTGGCTTAATGCACAGAGCTATTATAAAATGAAAGACTATTACTCGGCAGGTACTTATTTAAAGTCTTATGTCGATCAGTACCCGTTTGGAAAATATACTGAAGAAGCTTCTTTTATGGGATCACTTTGTGATTATAATATTTCACCTCGTGCAGAACTTGACCAGGAAAATACAAGGAATGCAATTGAAGGATTTAATGTTTTCATGAACAGGTATCCTTTCAGCCCGAGAATAGAGGAATGCAAAAGGCTTTTGAAAGAGATAGAAGAAAAACTGGTTGAGAAATCATACATGAGCGCAAAGCTTTATTACGATATGAAACAATATAAAGCAGCTGTAACTGCTCTTACAAACAGCCTGAAGAATTATTCCGATACAAAGTACAGGGAGGAAATGATGTTCCTCAAACTGAATTCGCTTTTTCTCTTTGCCGAAAACAGCCTGGTAATGAGACAGAAGGAGAGATACCAGGCAACTCTTGATGACTACTATTCTTTTATGGAAGAGTTCCCTGAAAGCAAGTATTCAAGAGAAGTAAAAAGGATATACCAGAAAACAAGTGAATATCTTAATATAGGAATTATTGAACCAGTAGCTAATAACCAGTAAAATAATATGGATTACAGAAAGTCAAACGCATCCGTAACAACTGTTACACGAAACATCGATAAACTAACACATGGCACGGGTAATATCTATGAAACGGTGATCATTGTGTCAAGAAGATCAAACCAGATCGCTGTTGAAATGAAGCAGGAACTTAATAAGAAGCTTGAGGAATTTGCTTCGTACAGCGATAACCTGGAAGAGGTCTTTGAGAACCGCGAGCAGATAGAGATATCGAAATTTTATGAGAGGCTTCCCAAGCCAACTCTTATAGCACTTCAGGAGCTTGAGGAAGGAAAGATTTTTCACAGGAATCCTGAAAAGGCCGCAAAACAAAAATAAAATCTGCCTTATATGCTGAAAGGCAAGAAAATACTGGTCGGCGTAACCGGAGGCATAGCAGCCTATAAGACTGCAGTCATTATTCGCCTGCTTGTAAAGGAAGGAGCAGAGGTAAAAGTCATAATGACAGACCATGCAAGGGAGTTTATTACGCCCCTTACACTCTCAACATTATCGGGTAATCCGGTTCTTACAGAATTCTTCAACCCTGAAAACGGTGACTGGTACAGCCATATTGATCTTGGTTTGTGGGCAGACCTTTTCCTTATTGCACCGGCAACCGCAAATTCAATAGCAAAAATGGCAAACGGAATAGCCGATAATTTGCTTTTAACATCTTATTTATCAGTACGTTGCCCTGTATTTATTGCCCCCTCAATGGATACGGATATGCTTAACCATCCAGCAACAATTATCAATATAGAAACTCTGAAAGCATTCGGGAATATAATACTGGAGCCGTCAACCGGAGACCTCGCAAGCGGTCTGACAGGCAAAGGGAGGATGGCCGAACCGGATGAGATTGTAAAGGAGATAACCGGCTTCTTTACACAAAAAAAAAGAAATAAGCCTCTGAGGGGGAAGCATATTCTCATAAATGCAGGTCCTACGCGCGAATCAATCGATCCTGTACGTTTCATAAGCAATTATTCTTCGGGCAAAATGGGAATTGCCCTCGCTGACGCTGCTGCGGAATACGGAGCCGAAGTTGAACTGATCCTTGGCCCGGTAAATATCCTTCCGAAAAACAAAAATATATTAATAACCAGGGTTGTGACGGCTGAATCCATGGCATCCGAATGTAAATCGAGATTCCCTGATTGCGACGCCGCCATTCTTTCTGCTGCCATTGCTGATTATACTCCTGTGAGATCCCTGAAGGAAAAGATCAAAAAGAGTGATAAAGCGCTGATTCTTAAATTAAAACCTACAACCGACATCGCAGAGGCTCTCGGGAAGATAAAAAAACCGTCACAGGTGCTGGCCGGATTTGCCCTTGAAACCGGTAACGGAATCACCAATGCAAGAAACAAGCTGAAACGCAAGAACCTTGATTTCATTGTATTGAATTCGTTGGAGGACAAAGGGGCAGGCTTTGGACATAATACAAACAGGATCACGATTATTGACAAGTACAATAATATTGATAAATTTGAATTGAAATCAAAAGAAGAAGCTGCCAGGGATATTCTTGACAAGATTGTATCAATAATTAAATAAATGAAAACGATGTCTCGGTTCCCGAAATATTTGCTGACTGTAATTCTGATCCTGATTCCCGGATCCCTGTTATCCCAGGAGCTTAACTGCAACGTGCAGGTATCTGCTCAAAAAATACAGGGCTCAAACCGGCAGATGTTTGAGAACATGCAACGCGATATTTATGAATTCATGAATAACACGGTATGGACCAATCATGTTTTCAGCTATTCCGAAAGGATTGATTGCAATATTCTTATAAACATCACCAGTCAGCTATCAGCCGATGAATTCAGCGGAACGATACAGGTCCAGCTTAGAAGACCGGTTTATAACGCCACATATAATTCCACCATACTGAATTTTATTGATAATAACTTCAGGTTCAGGTATGTGGAGTTCCAGCCGCTTGAATTTGATCCCACCACCCACAGGTCAAACCTTGTTTCGGTGCTTGCTTACTACGCATATATTATCTTCGGCTTTGACTATGACACTTTCGCACGCGAGGGAGGCACGGTGTTTTTCCAGATGGCTGAAAAAGTTGTAATAAATGCCCAGAATGCTCCTGAAACGGGTTGGAAACCTTATGATGGTTCACGTAACCGTAACAGATACTGGCTTGTAAAGAATGTCCTGGATAAGGAATATGCAGAGGTAAGGCAGTTCATATACGAATATTACATCAACGGACTTGATAAAATGGAATCGAAGATAGCCGAAGCCAGAACAAGCATGGTTGAAAGCCTCAGGCTTTTGCAGCAGGTTTACAGGAAAAAACCTGATCCGTACATGTATCTCGTCCAGATAGTGCTTGAAGCAAAATCAGACGAAGTGATAAATGTATTTTCCGAAGCTTTTCCTGAAGAGAAAAGCAGGGTTGTGCAGATACTGACCGAGATTGATCCTGCCAACAAGTCGAAATATGAGAAGATCACTGCATCTAATTAACCATAGTCCCTGGTCATGCTCGTTAAACTGTACGTTCAAAACTATGCTCTTATCAAGGATCTGGATGTTGAACTTGAAGACGGACTGACAATCATTACCGGTGAAACAGGAGCCGGAAAAACAATACTCCTGGGTGCTTTGTCATTGATCCTCGGGAACAGGGCCGATACATCCGTACTCCTCGAAAAAGATCAAAAATGTGTTGTGGAAGGTACATTCAGGATCGATGAATATGACCTTGCCGAATTTTTCTCTTCTAATGAGCTTGACCATGAGCCGGTTACAATACTGAGAAGGGAAATTAATCCTGCCGGCAAATCACGGGCATTTATTAATGATACCCCCGTAACAGTGAACCTCCTGAAGGAACTGGGTGACCGGCTGATTGATATACATTCCCAGCACCAGACACTGATGCTGAGCGACAATTCATTCCAGCTGAATGTTATTGATTCTTTTGCGGGAACTGTAAAACTGTTAGATGAATACAAAAAGGCTTATCATAAATACCGCAGCCTTAGAAAGGAATACAATGAAGTAAAGGATAAAGCCGACAGGAACAAAGCCGACCTGGAATATTACCAGTTCCAGGTCAATCAGCTTGAGGATGCAAAGCTTGCTGAAGGAGAGCAGGAAGAACTTGAACGTGAGCAGGAACTTCTGAGTCATGCAGAAGAGATTAAACTTGCCCTCGGCAATGCATCCGGCCTCTTTTCATCTGATGGTAATTCAATACTTGCTTCGCTCAGGGAAGCCAGGATTAACCTTTCAAAAATAAAAGATTTCCTTCCCCAGGGAGAAGAATTGCTTAACAGGACCGAATCTTCCTATGTTGATCTCAATGATATTGCAGGTGAACTCGAAAAGCTCGCCTCTTCGGTTGAAGCAGATCCGGGACGGCTTTCAAGGCTCAATGACCGTCTTGATACTATTTATGCACTGATTCAGAAACACAGGGTGGGATCACTTAATGAGCTGATAATAAAGAGAGAAGAGCTTAAAAAGCTTGTAATATCCATTATAACAAGCGATGACCGGATGGTCGAACTTGAATCACTCCTTATAAAGGAAACAGATAATCTTAAGAAACTGGCGGGTGAGATTTCAGCGAAGAGGAAAGCTGTTTTACATGACGTTGAAAAGAAGATCACCGACCTGCTGAAACAACTGGGAATGCCAAATGCACGCTTCAGGATTTTACTTGCAAACTTACAGGATTTTATTTCCACAGGAACTGATCACGCTGATTTCCTGTTTTCCGCCAATAAGCAGGTGGAGCCCGAAAACCTCGCCAGGATCGCCTCCGGAGGTGAATTGTCAAGGGTAATGCTGAGCCTTAAATCACTTCTGACAAAGAATACAAACCTTCCGACAATAATTTTTGATGAGATTGATGCCGGAGTCTCAGGAGAGGTGGCTGACAAGGTGGGACAGATACTTGCCGGTATGGGAAAATACATGCAGGTGGTGAACATCACGCATCTTCCGCAGGTTGCTTCCAGGGGAAAAAGTCATTACCATGTCTATAAGGATGAAAGCAGCCACGAAACAATTACCAGGATTAAATTGTTATCTACTGATGAGCGGGTAATTGAAGTTGCAAGATTACTGAGCGGAAGCGAAATAACCGAGACTGCAATTAAGAATGCAAAGGAACTGATAAAAGCTGCAAAGAGTTAAATATCAATTATGGACGGAAAGTTATTACAGGGTAAGAAAGGCATCATTTTCGGTGCTCTGAATGAGAAGTCGATTGCGTGGCAGGTAGCCCTTAAGGCCCATCAGCAAGGTGCTCAGCTGGTGCTTACAAACTCCCCTGTTGCAGTCAGGATGGGAAGCATCAATGATCTTGCCGCCAGTACCGGCAGCAAGATCATTACTGCAGATGCAACTAAGATGGAAGACATTGATAATCTGCTCACTGAGAGTATGAAGTTTTTCGGCGGGCAGTTCGATTTCATTCTTCACTCCATCGGCATGTCTCCAAATGTAAGGAAGGATATTCCCTACGAACAGACAAGCTATGAGAATATGCTGAAGACATTTGATATATCTGCCCTCAGCTTTCACAGGATACTGCAAACAGCCTATAAGCTTGATGCAATACGGGAATGGGGTTCAGTAGTCGCACTATCCTATGTTGCCGCTCAAAGAACGCTGACAGGCTATAACGACATGGGTGATGCAAAAGCGCTTCTTGAATCAATTGCCAGAAGCTTCGGCTATATTTATGGACGAGACAGAAAAGTCAGGATAAACACCATTTCCCAGTCACCTACAGCGTCGACTGCAGGGACCAGCATTCACGGATTTGACTCTCTTGTGGATTTCTCGGAAAGAATGTCGCCTCTGGGAAATGCAACAGCCGAAGAATGTGCCGAATATTGCATTGCTCTATTTTCGGACCTTACCAGGAAGGTGACCATGCAGAACCTGTATCACGACGGAGGTTTTTCAAGCATGGGGATGAGCCTGAAGGCTATTGAACAGTACAGGAAAAGCTTCAATGAACGTGACTGCAAGGAAGAGTAAATAAGTATAAATACCTATTTTTCAAGCGATTCATCCTTCGGGTGAATCGCTTTTTTTAAATTTGGTTTACTTATAAACCTGCCGTATGACAAAAGTTATTCTTCTTGTCCTTCTCTATTTAACCTTTCCACTTGTAATAATATGGATGTGCAGAAAACGGACCTTCTTTAAAAAGCTTGGGTCAATCGTTCTTGCATACGGATTTGGACTGATCCTGAGTACAACAGGCATTATCCCCGACGGGAGTGAAGCATTTCAGCAAGCCCTTAAAGGTGATACATATCTGCCAAAGGAAGAGGCAGAGGAGCTGTTAACATCAGGTATGATAACCGGGGATGATATTCGTGCTAACAATATAGCCACTATGCAGGATACCCTTCAGGCAATAGGAGTACTTGCTTTTCCGCTTCTGTTGTTTTCCCTGAACATACGCCGGTGGCTGAAATATGCAAAGGAAGGTTTCATTTCCATGGCCCTGGCGTTAGTTTCCATAATCGTGATAATAATTTCCGGATTTCTGATATTCAGGAACCTTGTTCCCGATTCGTGGAAAATGGGTGGATTGCTGGTTGGAGTGTATACCGGGGGAACGCCCAATATGGTTTCACTGAAACTGGCGCTTGATGTTAATTCCAGCCAATTTATCATGGCAAATACTTATGATATGCTTGTTGGTGCGGCTACGATCATCTTCTTCATTACTGCCGGCCCCCGGGTATTCAGGTCATTTCTCAGACCTTTCAAAAAGATAGTTGAGCATAATGAGATAGATGAGGACATCAGGGAGGCTGACAGCTTTGAAGACTATTCCGGGATGTTCAAAAAACAGGTTCTTCCAGGACTTCTGAAAGGATTAGGCCTGGCAGTAGTCATTCTTGGTCTCTCGGTTGGTATCAGTGTACTGTTTTTTGGCGCCATTAAGGATCCTGTTGTAATACTTACAATTACTACTTTGTCAATCATCGCGTCATTGTTCCCATGGGTAAACAGGATTGAAAAGACTTTCCAGCTGGGTATGTATTTCGTTCTTATATTTTCTTTCCTGGTTGCTTCAATGGCAGATCTCGAAGCCATTTTCAGTCCGGGAATGCTCAGTCTGCTCGGGTTTGTTACATGGTGCTATTTCGGATCACTATTACTGCACCTGTTGTTATCGGTCATTTTCAGGATTGATGCGGATAATTACCTGATCACCACAACGGCTTTCGTATTCTCCCCGCCTTTTGTTCCGGTGGTTGCAAGCTCACTGAAGAACAAGGATGTTATAATAACCGGTATTACGGTTGGGATAATAGGGTACGTTATGGGCAATTATATGGGGGTTGCCCTGGCGTATTTAATGAAAGGGATGTGAGGCCTAAAACAGATAATTCAGGCCCATATAAAATCCCATATTGCCATCCTGGTCATTAAAAGCTTTTCCGAGGTCAACAGCAATAATAAAATTTTCATTCATCACAACCCTCAAGCCAGCTCCGGCGGCAATATGAAGTTTTTCAGCTCCCTCTTTAAAGAAATCAGAACTGTTATAAACGGTTTCAGTCAGATCAGGTATTGTGAAATCAATCTTGTCAGTAACCATTCCAAAATCGCTGAATACATTAAATCCTATATAAAAATTCTGATTGATAAAGTTGAATCTTACAGCTTTCCACCTGAATTCCGCATTCCCATAAAAGAATCCGTTACCGATAACCCTGTAACGCCAGATTCCACGAAGCGATTTTGATCCTCCGAGACCTTCAGAATATGCTCCTCTCAAGGCTGAGACAATAACCTGAGACTGATAATAAAAAGGCACATCTCCGAACAATGTCTGCTGGTAACCTAACCTGTATGCAAAGCTCAGATCCTCGGGGATCAATGTAAAATATTGACGATGAGTGAAATAAAACTTGGCAAATGTTGCTTCGCTTCCCAGGAACTCAGCTGACATTTCAATACCGCCTTCTGTCCAAAGACCTTTCATAGGATTGGGACGGTTATCTCTTGAATCATAGGAAATCCCTGCCTTGATAGTATTTATCAGCCCTCCGTCAGCTTCTTCAGGTGTGAGTATGCCCCATTGTTTATAAAGATCATAAAGTCCGGGTTCAGCGCTCACCCAGGGAAGCCTGTCCTCAGCATCCTTGCCTTTGTTGAACTTGGCAACATTCACTGAGTCTATTTTGAAATTCTGTATCGCAAAACCTGCATTCCACTTCAGGTTATTACCCGATAATTTACCTTCAAAATCGTTCTTGAACCTTAACAATGAACGGTCAAACCTGTAAAACATCCTGGTCCTGTAATCTCCGGTATTGAGATCCTGATCGACCCATCCCTTGTTTATAACAGCATCATAACCATTGAAACCATAAAAGTCGTAGGCCCTGTCAGTAAGCAGTGAAAGATCAGAAAAAGTTCTTACACCGGGGATGAGATCCCATGATTCATAATTGAACCTGTAAATTGCGCTTCCTTTAGTAAAGCGGGATACTTCCAGATAAAACTTATGATAATAGTCAGGATAGATGTCGCCGGCCCCGTAATTATAAAGATCAATAAGCCCGCCATACTGAAATCCCATATCAGTATCGAAAGTAACGGCAGGCAAAACTCCGAAATTCCATCCGGTTTTTACTTTTTCTTTCTGCTCTTCCTGTCCGTATACATTAAGTGCAAAAACGAGTATCAGAAGGGATGAAAAGATCTTTTTCATAGGTTATGGTTTTTTGTTGATTTCGTTAAAGATAAAGAAAAATCGAAATCATCACCTCTTTTTTTAATATTTGCTACCTTAGGCGGGTATTTTTTACGAATAAATACCTATATGGGATTGTTTGTCAGTAATATAAAAGGATTGATCCAGGTTGAAGAGAAACCTGGGCTTAAAGTCTGCGGTAAAGAAATGTCAACTCTTAACACAATACCTGATGCTTATTTGCTTATAGAGAATGATACCATATCCGATTTCGGAAAGATGACAGACATGCCGGTGAAATACTGTCGGCCAGAAATTACAGATATAGAAATAATTGATGCTTCAGGCAAGTTTGTTTTTCCATCATTCTGTGATTCACACACACACCTTGTTTATGCCGGAAGCCGTGAACAGGAGTTTACCGATAAGATACGCGGATTGTCATACGAAGAGATCGCGAAAAGGGGAGGAGGTATCCTGAATTCGGCAAAAAAGCTTCACGGAACATCTGAAGATGAGCTGTTCCGTCAGTCAATGACACGAATCAATGAAATAATAAGCTTTGGCACAGGCGCTGTTGAGATAAAGAGCGGATACGGGCTTTCAGTAAGTGATGAGCTTAAAATGCTGAAGGTGATCAGGAGAATAAAGGAGACATCTCCGGTTGAGGTTAAAGCGACCTTCCTCGGTGCACATGCAGTGCCTGACGAATTCAGATACAACAGGGAGAAATATATTGATCTTGTGATAAGTGAAATGATACCTGCGGTAGCTTCGGAGGAACTTGCAGATTATATAGATGTGTTCTGCGACAGAGGCTTCTTCACTGTTGAGGAGACTGAAAAAATATTAATGGCAGGATTAAAACACGGTCTGCCTCCAAAGATCCATGCCAATGAGCTCGATTTTTCGGGTGGTGTACAGGTTGGGGTAAAATACGACGCTCTTTCCGTGGATCATCTTGAACATACAGGAGACTCGGAGATAGAATCTCTTGTAGCTTCAGCATGCATGCCGACGCTACTTCCGGGATCTTCGTTTTTTCTGGGATTACCAGACCCTCCTGTCAGAAAAATGATTGATGCCGGATTGCCGTTAGCTCTGGCATCTGACTATAATCCCGGCTCATCACCCTCAGGGAATATGAAACTGGTAATGTCCCTGGCATGCATTAAGCTTAAGATGCTGCCTGAAGAAGCTATAAATGCAGCTACAATAAACTCTGCATATGCCATGGGACTGTCGGAGACTCATGGTTCGATTGCCAGGGGTAAGGTGGCTAATGTATTTATTACCAGAGAGATGCCATCATACGAGTTCCTGCCTTATGCATTTGGCAGCAACCTGGTAGATACGATAATATTAAAAGGGGAAGTAATAAACTAAGCCCCCCTTCTTCGCCTTCGCGCCGCGCCGTCGGCAAGCCTATGGCGGCCGATGGTAGCCGCTTCGGCGGAGCAAGGCAGGGGGGATGGGGGGTAGGGCAATAAGGCAGTAAGGAATATGGAGCAGAGAATCATAGAGTGCGTTCCGAATTTCAGCGAGGGGAGAGATATGTCTGTTATTAAGCAGATTACTGATGTTGTCGAATCTGTTGAAGGAGTAAAGCTGCTGGATGTTGATCCCGGAAAGGACACAAACAGGACTGTGGTTACTTTTGTTGGAAATCCTGAAGCTGTCTCAGAAGCTGCTTTCAGGGCAGTAAAGAAAGCTTCGGAAGTCATTGACATGTCGAGGCATCATGGAGAGCATCCCCGGATGGGAGCCACTGATGTGTGCCCGTTTATTCCTGTATCAGGGATCACAATGGATGAGGTAGTCATTTATGCCCGGAAGGTTGCCGAAAGAATAGGGAAGGAGCTGACGATACCTGTTTACTGCTATGAAAATGCAGCTTTTGAGGAGAAACGGAGGAACCTCGCCAGGTGCAGGGAAGGTGAGTATGAAGGACTGAATAAGAAGCTGGCTGATCCTGCATGGAAGCCTGATTTTGGACCTGCAACCTTTAACGAAAGATCAGGGGCCACGGCTGTAGGTGCAAGGGATTTTCTTGTCGCATTCAACGTAAATCTCAATACTACCTCTGTAAGGCGTGCAAATGCAATAGCATACGATGTGAGGGAAAAGGGAAGGACAATCGAGGATAAAAGCGGGAAGAAAATAAATGTACCGGGTACACTTAAAAGTGTAAAGGCAATAGGCTGGTACATGGAGGAATACGGAATCGCCCAGATCTCAATGAACCTGACCAATATTTCCGTTACCCCGGTACATATTGCTTTTGATGAAGTGTGCCGCAAGGCTGATGCCCGTGGCGTGAGGGTAACAGGTTCGGAGCTGGTTGGGCTTATTCCTCTTAAGGCAATGCTGGATGCAGGAAGATATTTTCTCGAAAAACAGCAGAGGTCAATCGGGGTATCTGATGATGAGTTGATTAAAATAGCTGTAAAATCGATGGGATTGAATGATATTCATCCCTTCAATCCTGAGGAAAAAATAATTGAATACGTTATGACAGAAAAAGGGAAAAGAAAGCTGGTTGACATGGATCTTAAGGCATTCATGAACGAAACCGCGTCTGAATCACCGGCACCCGGTGGCGGATCAGTTTCATCATATATGGGAGCGCTGGGTGTTGCGCTTGGAACAATGGTCGCTAACCTGTCGAGCCACAAAAAAGGATGGGACGACAGGTGGAAAGAGTTTTCCGACCAGGCTGCCAGGGGAAAAGAGATACAGAACAGGCTCCTTGATCTTGTGGATAAAGATACTGATGCATTCAATAAGATAATGGAAGCTTACAGGCTGCCTAAAAAGATTGATGCAGAGATCAGAACCAGGAAAGATGCTGTCCGGGCAGCTGTAAAAAATGCCATAATGGTGCCTTTCAGAGTGATGGAAACAGCTTATTCAGGATTCAGCCTGATAAAAGAAATGGTTGAAAAAGGGAATCCGGCATCGGTTACTGATGCGGCAGTAGGAGCATTAGCCCTGAGGTCATGTATAAAAGGGGCTTTTCTAAATGTCAGGATCAATGCGGTGAGTCTTGATGATAAAGTATTTGCAGAAGAAATTGTCAGAAAAGGTTATAATATTGAAAATAAGGCAGTTAATGAAGAGGAGGTAATTCTTAAACTGGTTGAAGATGTCATGATCAGGCCGAAATAGAATTCAATGAGTATCGGGAGTCAGGAATAAATTAGATGGAGATTCCTCATTCATCCCGCATCCGCGGGATTCATTCGGAATGACATGGCATTTTTATGTTGTGGCGGGAAGAAGCGAAGTGAGGAATCCCTGACTTGCAGAACAAATCTTCTATAACGAAAAGACATGAACATCTTCCAAATATTCATGATTGCTGATACTCAAATAAAATTCTCCTGAATTTCTTTCAAAATAAAGTTATTTCAAGTGTAGAATTTACACCTGACCTGAATTCAGGGCAGTTTTTCTATTAAATTTCAATGGCATATGTTAAAAAAAGTTAATTATGATATTTATCATGTCAAATATAATGAATATCTTAGCATTGCGATTTTATACTATAAACTTAAACTTCTTAATCTATGAAAAGAATCTTATTGGCTTTCTCACTGTTGCTTTTGGCAGGGTCATTTGCTATAGCTCAGACAGTGCTGATTTCAGGGACGGTGACCGGCTCAGAGGACGGTATGCCGTTACCTGGAGTGAACATTACTGTCAAGGGGACGACAATAGGTGCAATTACGGGAGTAGACGGTAAATATTCCCTGTCAGCTCCTACCAGTGCTCAGACCCTTGTATTCAGCTTTATCGGTTTCGTTACACAGGAAGTTCCTATTGAGGGAAGAACTTTGATTGATGTTGTTCTTCGTCAGGACCTTTATAACATCGATGAAGTTGTGGTTGTAGGTTATGGTACTCAGAAGAAATCTGAAGTAACCGGTTCTATTTCTACTGTAAAAGGTGATGCACTTGCTTCACTGGCAACACCAAGTTTCGATGCACAACTTGCAGGTCGTTCCGCCGGTGTGCAAATCACTCAGCAGACTGGCGTTCTTGGAGAAGCTCCTCGTTTAAGGATCAGGGGTATAGGTTCGATTTCCTCAGGTACATATCCGCTGGTTGTTGTTGATGGTATTCCGATACAGACAGGAGACCTCGGGGGATATGCTTCCACCAATGCACTCGGTGATATTAACCCGGCCGATATTGAATCCATGGAGATACTCAAGGATGGCTCTGCAACCGCTATTTATGGTTCGCGTGCTGCCTCCGGGGTTATCCTTATTACAACCAAACGTGGTACAACCGGGGTTTCAAAAATGAAGCTTAATTACAACAATTATTTTGGCTACGCCGCACCGGTAAGACTTTTTGACCTGTTAAATGCAGATGAATTTGTTCTGATCAATAACGAAAAAAAATCTCAGGCAGGTGACCCAGCCATAGCATTTAACGATGGAGCTGCATACCCTGGACAAACTTTTGATACTGACTGGCAGACTGCAGTTCTCAGGAAGAAAGCTTTCCAGACGGACCATAACCTTTCTCTTTCAGGATCTACAGCCGGCTCTTCTTATTACTTCTCTCTGGGTTATTCTGATCAGAAAGGTGTTACCCGGCCAAACGAAATGCAGCGTTATACTACAAGAGCCAATGTTGACCAGACGGTTGCCAAGTGGCTCACAATGGGAACTTCAATTGGACTTACCCAGTCGGAATACTATGGGTTGAATACCGGCACCAATTCTTTGTCGGGTAATATTTTCTCAGCTATCAGGCAACATCCTAATGTTCCGATTTACGATCCTGGCAATCCCAGTGGTTACAACATAGAACCTGATCCAGCCGATCCTACCGAAATTGGTGACTTTACCGGTAAATGGAATAACCTCGAAACAATAGGGGATAACCTGCCGAATATTGTTTATGTTCTTGATCATAACGTATTCACATCAAGGATCTTAAGAACTATAGGAAACATATATGCTCAGGTGAATTTCTTACCTTCTTTGAATTTTAAAACCCAGATTGGAATAGATGGATCAAAAACAGATGGTTTCCTTTATTATAATCCTTTTCATGGTGATGGAAAGAGTGCCAATGGCAGGGTTCAAAATAATTTCAGCAATAATATCCGCTGGAATGTCCAGAATATTCTGAGCTTTAACAAAACCTTGTTAGATGCTCATAACCTTGCAATTACTCTTGTTCAGGAAACGCAGTTCTCAAAGAATAATAGCTTCAATGCTTCAGGAAGCGACCTGTCGAATGAGTTCTTTAATAAAAACGTGATTTCCGGAACTCTTGGTACAATGTCAATTGGTGGAGGTATGTCAGAGAACGGCTTTATTTCGTATGCCGGTCGTCTAAACTATAACTTCAAAGGAAAATATTTCCTGCAGGGTTCACTCAGATATGACGGGATTTCAGCATTGCCTGATGCCAACAAGTGGGGATTGTTCCCGGGAGCTTCAGTTGGATGGACTGTTACAAAAGAGCCATTCATGACTGGCATTACAAATATTCTTAGCGACCTTAAAATCAGGGCTTCATATGCCCAGGTGGGTAACGTTTCTATAGGTAACTATCCTTACCTTGGACTCTATGGTTCAGCAAAATATGCTGATTATAATGGTATCGCCTTCAGCCAGATCGGAAATGACCAGCTGCAGTGGGAAACAAGTAAAAAACTTGATGTCGGTTTTGATGCACTTCTTTATGATGGCAAATACAAGCTTTCCTTTGACTATTATGTCAATAATCAGGACGGCCTTATTCTTGCTGCTCCGATACCAAATTCCCTTGGAGTACCGGGTAACTCGATCGATAAAAACATTGGAGCTCTGAGAAACTGGGGATATGAGTTCTCCGGAGAAGCTTATTTAATGAGAAAGGGAGATTTCTCATGGCAGATAGATGCGAACCTCACCCTTGCAAGAAATGAAATTACATCACTGGTTGCAGGACAGGATATCACAGGTACAAATACCATTGTCAGGGAGGGAGAATCAATTAACTCAATATACGGATATATTTACCGTGGTGTTAATGCAGCCAATGGGAACCCGCTTTACGAAAAAAACGATGGAACAGTTATTCAGGGGAATATAGCAAACTCAACATATTATATTTACGACTCTGGCGATCCTACCGCGCTGACTACAACATCATCTCTCTCCTCAACTCTCGATAAGGTTATTTTCGGCCCGTCGCTTCCAACATTTTTCGGAGGAGTCAGTTCAAAAGTGAACTACAAAGGCTTTGATCTTAATGTAATGTTCAGATTTTCTGGCGGTAATTATATTATGAATTCCACCAGAAGAGACCTTGTGAACATGAACTTTGTAAATAATGGGGAAGAGATACTTGGCAGATGGCAGAGCGCTTCTGAACCTGGCGACGGATGGACACCAAGGCTATATTTTGCAGGTGCGACTTTTGTCAACCTTACAAGCCATGCAACAGGAAGGTTCATTGAAAAGGGTGATTTCCTGAAGCTTCAAACCCTTACCCTTGGCTATACATTCCCAAAACCGCTTGTCAGGAGAATCGGTCTGGATAACCTCAGGGTATTTGCCCAGGGACAGGATATCCTGATGATAACTAAATATACTGGAATTGACCCGGAAATGGAAAGCGGAGGTACCGACCTGAATGGCACACCGCGCCAAAAAGTAATAACATTCGGGATCAACCTGACTTTATAACATGTAAATATTATTGATATGGAAAATATTAAAAAATATAGAATGAAGGGCATGAAACTATTTATCATACCTGTTATGGTATTCACCCTTATGATATCATCGTGTGAAGATCTGATTGACCTCAGACCATTCTCACAGATAGATGAAACATCAGCGTTTTCAACAGCCAGTCTTGTAGAGCTTTCAGTAGTCGGAATGTACCAGGCAGCCCAAAGGGGTGATTATGGTGGGAACCTGAGAGGTTATCCGTGGGGATCAGCTTTTGTTCAGCAGGGTGATTGCCGTGGAGAAGATGTCGTTAACAGGATAACCTTTTATCAGCTGACCTATGCTGCTACTTATGACCCGGGCACAGCAAACAATGTATGGTGGTGGAGCGATTCCTACAGGCTTATAAACCGCTGTAATATTGTACTCAATGGAGTCCAGGAAGCTGCCGATAATGGTGTAATTACCCAGGCAAAAGCAGATCAGTATAAAGGTGAAGCCCTGCTCTTCAGGGCAATAACCCATTTCGAACTTCTGATACACTTTGCCCGTCCGTTTCCGCACACACCGGATGCATCCCATCCGGGTGTCCCATATCGCGAGACTGCATATACTACCCAGGATGCTCTTGACGCGGGTATGGAACAGGGTCGGAATACAGTTGCCGATTGCTATACAAAAGTCCTTGCCGATCTAGACCTGGCTGAGCAATACCTGCCAACAAGAAACCAGAGAGGTGGCGGTAAAGAAGGCCTTGTAAGATCGACCAAGCAGGCTGCTGCAGCATTCAAGACCAGGGTATATATGCACAAATGGGAGTGGGCAAATGTTATTGCAGAGGCTTCAAAATTTTTAACTGGTGGAGTCTATGCCGGGTCCTATTCATTACCGGCAAATCCGGGTACTACATTCCTGGATAGCTATGGAAATTCAGAATCTATTTTCTCACTTGAGAATTCCGGAACTAACAATCCAGGGGTAAATGCTGCCCTTGCTTCACAGTACAAGCGCAGGACACTGGTTCTAATCAGCCCCATAATCTGGAAAGATCCTGTCTGGCTCTTTGACGATGAGCGCCGTTCAAGAACTACTGAATCAACTGTACCGGGTATTGAAATGGTTTATAATGTCAGCAGCAGGATGTATACAAACAAGTATAAGGATGTTACAAACTATGAGGATGCTTCACCTCTGATTAGATATGCCGAGGTATTGCTGAACATTGCCGAAGCTTATTGCCGTACAGCAACTCCAACAGGAGCCCCTGATGCAAATGCACTGATGTACCTTAACATGGTCAGGGATCGCTCCCTTGCCAATCCCCCAACCCAGAGCTATACGGTTGCAGATTTTGCAGATAATATAGCATTGCTCGGAGCTTTATTAAAAGAGAGACGTATAGAGTTTGTTATGGAGGGACGTCGCTGGCCCGATATTCACAGGCTACAGTTCTGCCCTCATTATCCGATTGATGGTATACCTGCGAAGCTTTCTAACGCCTCACCTCCGACATCTGCATATGTGCTTGACGGGAATCCATATACAGGAACCCTTGGTATTACAGCAATTCCATATTCAGATTACAGGTTCCTGTGGCCAATACCGAGAGTTGAAACTGATGCCAATCCTACACTTGCTGCTGAGCAGAATCCAGGCTGGTAGGATTGATCAAAGCATAATAAAAAAAGGCTGCTCTGACGAGACAGCCTTTTTTGTTGCTCGGTCCTCGTTCCTCGGTTCTCGATCAATATACTATCCGACCGGGGAGCAAACCGTATTGAAAGCCGTTGATAATGAGATAGTAAAACAGCAGAGCAAATAGACGATAAGACAATACGACAAACAGACAGTAAGATAGACGGAAAAGACTTTCCTGAAAAAAGTTAATCATGATACCTGTCATTTGAAATAAAAATCTATCTTAGTACCGCGATTTTATACTATTAACCTAAACTTCTTAATTTATGAAAAGAATCTTATTGCTATTCTCACTGTTGCTCATAACAGGTTCTCTTGTTATGGCGCAGACAGTGCAGATATCAGGGAAAGTCACCAGTTCAGAAGATGAAATGGGAATCCCTGGTGTGACAGTCAGCGTTAAAGGAACTACTGTCGGTGTACTTACTGATATGGAAGGTAAGTTTACCATTGTTGTTCCTCAGGGCTCAAATACCCTGGTCTTTTCGTATGTTGGTATGAAAAAGACCGAGGTTGATATCACAGGAAGAACTGTAGTGGATTTGGTAATGGAACCTGATATCCTTACAATGGGTGAAGTTGTTGTTATGGGATATGCTACCAGGGCCAAAAATGAGCTGACCGGTTCCACTGTACAGTTATCCGGCGAATCCCTCAGAAACGTTCCGGTGGTTACTGTTGATCAGGCCCTGCAGGGGAAGGTAGCAGGTATCACAATTTCCACCTCTTCAGGTACACCAGGATCAGAACAGGATATACGTATCCGGGGTGTAGGCTCAATTACGGGCAGTAACGATCCGTTAATTATTATTGATGGTGCACCGGTGATTAATAACAATTTTACCGGTTCCACTGCAATGAGTTCACTCAGTGCCCTTGCTGCAATTAACAACAACGACATTGAAAGTGTCACTGTTCTTAAAGATGCTTCTGCAACCGCAGCGTATGGAGCCAGAGGTTCCAACGGCGTTATTGTCATTACGACCAAGAAAGGCAGACAGGGAATAACTAATTTTGATTTTTCCGCTTCTACAGGATTTCAGAATAACGCTGTAAAGGGAAATACACCTCTTACAGGTGCTCAGAGAAGAGAACTTTATCTTGAGGCAGTTTATAATTCTTATGGAACCACAGGCGGATTTAATGAGGATGGAGCATATGATTATATGGTTACCAACAATCTCGACGGTGGCCGTTTGCAGAATTGGGACGGTACTGAAGGCAACTGGGCCGATGCCGTAGAAAATAAGAATGCTCCGGTCACGAATATCAGCCTGTCAGCAACAGGCGGAGATGATGTCTCTTCCTTTTATGCATCGCTTGGTTACAATAAAACTGAAGCTACTGTAATAGTCAGTGATCTGCAAAGGATCACAGGTAGTCTTAATTATTCGAGAAAGTTTTCGGATAAGGTTAGATTTGCGGTAAACGCGAATGTGTCAAATACATTCCAGAATGCATACCTTGAACAATCTTCATATTTTGCCAATCCAAACCTTACCAAGTACTTCATGAGTCCCTGGGTAAGTCCTTATAATGCAGACGGGACACTCAAAATCACCGGCCTTGGAAGTCTTTTCAACACAGTTTACCTGGCTGAGCATGATATTACAACAAACGATTTAATACGTACGCTTACAAATTCATCTGTGGAATGGGAGATAATTAAAAATCTCAAATTCAAGACTTTTATCAGCCTTGATTATAACCTGGCAAATTATAAAGATTACAGGAACAGGGTTCATGGTGATTCCAGGGATGAAAACGGTAGTGCAAGCGCATCTGCTACAAGAAACTTTAACTATGTATTCCAGAACTCTTTAGATTACAACATAAGCGTTAGCGATCATAACATCGCAGTTAAAGCTCTTATTGAATACCAGAAGAATAAGAGATTCTTTCTGTCTGGCTATGGTGAAAACTTCTCAACCGACGGTCTTACAAATATATCAAGTGCAGGAGCAAATTTTGATGCGAGTTCATCCTTCACCGATTGGAGCAACCTTTCATACCTCGGCATGTTGAACTATAACTATAAGCTCAGGTATATTGCTGACTTTACGTTCAGAAGGGAGGGATCTTCATTATTCTCACCTGACCTGAGATTTGGTAACTTCTGGTCTGCAGGTGTTGCCTGGAATGCAAGCGAAGAAGCATTCCTTAAGAGTATTGAGTTTATCAGTAACCTCAGGTTCAGGCTTTCTTATGGACTAAGCGGAAGTAATGGTGTAGGTTTAAACAATTACCAGGCTCTTTTGTCATATGACGCTGATTACGCAAATCAGGGTGCAGTGTATCCCAGCCAGTATGGTAATAACAATCTCACATGGGAGAAAAACCATACTCTCGATGTAGGAACTGACTTCGGCTTCATGAACGACAAGATCACTGGTTCTTTTGGGTATTTCTATAAGAAAACTTATGACCTCCTTCAGAGCGTTCCAATCACACGAACTTCAGGCCATTCAGATATTACCCAGAATATTGGTACTGTCTCTAATCAAGGATTTGAAGTTGAATTGAATGTGGATATTATCAACACAAGCAACCTGAAATGGAGCATATCGGGAAATCTTGCAACTGTTAAAAATGAAGTGACTGCCCTGGCTCAGGATGCAGAAGGCGCTGATATTGAAATTACCGCAGGACAAAGGAAAGTAGCAGTCGGTCAGCCGATATATGCATGGTATACCAGAAAATATGCGGGCGTTAATCCTGATAACGGATTACCTCAGTGGTATCTTAACAGTAAAGATGGAGCAGTAACTACCAACTATTATGATCCTGATTTGGTTCTTGACTTCCAGGGTAAAAGCGCATTGCCAACTATCACAGGTGGTTTTGGAACACACGCTGATTTTAAAGGAGTCTTTTTTGATGCCAACTTTTTCTTTTCAGGAGGGAACAAAGTGTTCGAGGACTGGTCATTCTATACTCATCATGCAGGAACATATACTTTGCTTTTCTATCAAGGTGTTCAAAGCCTGATGGACAGATGGCAGAATCCGGGTGATATAACAGATGTACCTCTAATGGTGCATAATACAACCGGAAACAATGCATCAAGACCTTCAACAAGGTTCTTATTTGATGGTGATTTTATAAGATTAAAAGATCTTGTTCTGGGTTATTCATTCCCGACTGAATGGGAAAAGAAAGTTGGATTTAACGATATTTTAGTTTTTGTCCGCGGTACAAATGTATGGACCTGGGTGAAAGATGACAAACTGAAATACGATCCTGAAGTAAGGGCTGATGGTTATACAAGACTTACAACACCACCAGTAAAATCAGTAGTATTTGGATTAAACGTAAAATTCTAAAGACATGAGAAAGATTATAATATTACTTGCAATTATGTTGGTGGGATATCTATATTCATGCACTAAAGAATCATTAGACCCCACCCTTGCACAGTCTAAAGCTGTAGAAACCAGCATCAGGACCGTAGAAGACCTACAGGGGATTCTTTACGGTGCCTTTAACAGAATAACATCATCTTCCTATTACGGACGTGACTTCATAATCTACGGTGAGGTCAGATCAGATAACAGCTTTTCCAACGGTAATTCAGGCAGGTTTGTCAACGCTGCCTCGATGGACCTGGGTAACAACGACGCTTATCCAACCGATACCTGGACCCGGATTTATCAAGTTATTGCCTCTGCAAACATAATTATCGGTGCAAAGGACATAACCGGAGATGAAGCAGCAATCAATCATATTAGGGGACAAGCCTATGCCATAAGGGCACTTGCTCATTTTGACCTCCTGAAATTGTTTGGGCAGCAACATGTTATCGGCGGAGACGCAACTCTGGGTGTCCCCTATGTTATACAATACAAAAGCGATGATCTGCTTCCCCAAAGAAATACTGTTGCAGAAGTTAAATCAAATGTCAATAGCGACCTGACGACAGCTCTATCGCTTATGTCAGCCACATTGAATGATAATTCAAAACAGACTATTTCCACATACGCTGTCAATGCCATCCAGGCCAGGGTAGCTATCTATTTCGGAGACTGGGCAGATGCCAAAACTGCATGTGAAGCAGTTATTAATTCAGCCAAGTACCAGATCATCCCGGCAGCCTCTTTTAAAAATATGTGGTTTACCGATGGTCCGGCAAATTCTGTATTTGAACTTGCTTTCAGCGGCACTGATAATGCAAACATAAACGGTCTGCAATATATTTATCGAGGCACGTCATATGGTGATATTCAAACACTTGCTGATCTAAGTAACCTTTTTGAGGCAAATGATGTGAGAGGATTTATTAATGGGATGTTAGGTTTTGAAGGCACAAAAATACGGAACATGGGAAAATACCCGTCAATTGATTACTCTGATGAAGTATATCTGTTCAGATATGAAGAGGTAATACTGAATTATGCTGAAGCTCTGTTTGAGCTGGGCGATGCAAATGCACTGTCAGTGCTCAACCAGATACCCACAGCAAGAAATGCCACCACATATGCCTCTGTCAGCAAAGCCAATATCCTCCTTGAAAGGAGAAAAGAACTTTGCTTTGAAGGTTTCAGATTTGATGACCTGGCTCGCACAGGGAGTGATATTCCACTCGTCAGCCCCTTCGAGCAAACCCATGGCGGACCAACCTATGGCAGTTATAAGTATGCTTTCCCGATACCGAGGGTAGAGCTCAATGCCAACTCCAAGATGGTCCAGAATTATGGATACAGTACAACCAAATAGTTGTTAGTATAGTTTAAAGAAAAGGCTGACTCGAAAGAGCAGCCTTTTTTGTTGCTCGGTCCTTGTTCCTCGGTTCTCGGTCAATATACTATCCGACCAGGGACCCAGCACCGAGAACCCAGGACCTTTTTTCAGACAATTCTTCTTATAGCCCTCAGATGGTGGGAATACCCCCTGATCTCCTGCTTGTAAATACCCTGGTGATCAATGGTATCAATCCTTACCCTGCCTGAAGCATGGATAACAAGTCCCTTTGACAGGATCATGCCTACGTGCGATATCCTGCCCCGGTCATTGTCAAAAAAGACAAGATCACCGGGTATCACCTCATCAATAAAACTGACATCTGTGCCTTTTTCTGCCTGCTGCCAGCTGTTGCGGGGTATTGCAATCCCGCGGATCTTATAGACAAGCTGCGTGAGACCCGAACAATCTATACCGGAAGGAATGCGCCCTCCCCAGATATATGGACTATTGATGAACTTAATAGCTAGATCAGCAAAAGAATCAGTAGTGTTAATATGGCTGTTGCTGAAATCGGCGGATGTCGTGTAAAGATTCTTTCCTATTGTAAATTCTTTTTCGTTGAATGCAGGATTGTATATCTCACATCCTGCTTCAAGTACCATTTTTGTCTTGTCGTTCTTATAGCATAGCAGCGATTTGTTCAGTACATGGCCTGTCCCTTTGCCGTTGTCCTCTGTCTGCTGAATGTGATTGATGTCTATCCATCCACTATAATTATCAAATATTGTTTCAACCTTCATCCAGTGTCCCACCTGTTCAAGAACAAGGTATTTCTCACCGAACAGCACCTGGCTCAGCATCTCCGATCTGTGTGAGGGGCCTGACCTCAAAGGCACAAAAACATTCTCACATATATAACGCTCCATATTATTCTACATCTAGCTTCAAAATTAGAAAATTTAACTACAATGGGCATAAAATTCACACGAAGTAACACAAAGGAAAAACAATAATAATCCCTATTTTTGTATTAGAAACCTGGTCAGCCGATGTCACCAACATCATCAGAATCAACAATACTTGCCGTAATCAGGAGAGGCATAGTGAACTTTATTTACTTCATTTCAAGCATAGCTGGAGTAGTAGGGATAATTATTCACGGAGAGGAGGTCAGCAAACCGGAATTCGCCGGTACTCTGATTGTGGTCTCCGCATGTTACATTATACTTTATTTCTTCCTGCTTCAATTCAGGAATGAAATACTTAAGATACCCAGAAAAACATTATTTATCTTAATAACCATTCTTTTGTTTCTGTTAATTACCAAGGTTGTTTCGCCGCTACCCGGAAGAATTATAATTTTCTTCATACCTTTTGCCATAATTCCGGTGATGATCAGAATTTTTTACGATGCCAGGCTTGCTTTGTTCATTCTGCTCATTACCATTATGATGGCCGCTTTTTTAGTGCAACGGCCATTTGAATTTGTCCTTTTGAGCTTTGCTTCCGGAATGGTTTCAATATTCACTCTGACAAATATTTACAGGCGGCTTCAGCTTTTGTTTACTGCTTTAATGGTAATACTTACCTACTCCGGGCTTTACATGGGCATATGGCTGATGAACGGCGGAAATTTTGATACAATCATATGGTCCGATTTCTACAGGTTTGCTGCGAACGGGATGATGATACTGGTATGCTATCCTATGATTCTGATCTTTGAGAAAAGGTTCCTTTTCCTTTCTGATGCCACATTGCTTGAGCTTTCAGACACTAACCAGCTTGTATTGAGAAAGCTGGCTGAAGAGGCGCCCGGTTCTTTCCAGCATTCGCTCCAGGTTGCCAACCTTGCCGAAGAAGCAGCCAGGGTAATAGGAGCTAACGTCCTGCTGGTGAGGACTGGTGCTCTCTACCATGATATAGGAAAGATAGCTAATCCAAAATATTATATTGAAAATCAGAAAGATGATGTGAATCCTCACGAAAAGCTGGACCCTCGTTCCAGCTCCAAAGTAATTATCAATCATGTAAAGAACGGAGTGGTACTGGCAAAGAATTACAAGATCCCTTCGCAGATAATAGATTTTATAAGAACACACCATGGTACCACGATAGCCTATTTCTTCTACAAAAAGTACCTTGATCTTAATCCGGGAAAGGCAGATTCGAAGAAGGATTTTACATATCCGGGACCAAAGCCATTTTCAAAAGAGACCGCTGTTGTTATGATGGCCGACGCTGTCGAAGCATCTTCAAGAAGCCTCGTCAATTATTCCGAGGAAACCATCAGTGAGCTGGTTGAAAGGATACTCCTTATACAGGAACAGGATGGGCAGTTTTCAGATATACCGCTGACCTATAAGGACATATCAGATATAAAGGATATCTTCAAGAGGAGGCTTTCAAATATTTATCATGCAAGGATCGCCTATCCGGAAAGGAGTTAGCGCATATCGATGACTTCAACACCTTTATGCTTTTCAGGTGAAAAGATGAATGTTCCTGGTTCAGGCACTTGTTTGAGACTGTATTCTCTGATAACAATGTCGAGTGTAATACCGTCCCTTCTCTTATATTCAAAGTTTTTAAGGTTCATGGATGGCTTTTCTATTGAAAGCCTGACTCTGACAAGGTCGCTCTTTATGTCCTCAGGATACAGGTCTACTAAATAGGAGTATGACTTTTCTTCTATGAGCCTGCTTTTATAGCCTTTTTTATACATGGTAAAAATGGAAGAGGGGCGGCTTTGAAATGAATCATCATTTTTATCGGGTACGGTAATTGTTACCTCTTTTTCGGCAGGCAGATAGCTCCATGATGTTTCGCCATTGAACCATATTATATTATCAGGAAGATCAAGCCTGTAGCTGTTCCTGCTCAGGATAACAGATCCTTCCGTTGTATCCCTTGTGTTAGCTACCTGGTCAGTGTTAATAAGGAGGAATTTCATTGACACGGAAGGAGCGGAAGTTGCTGTAGTCGAGAATTTATCAAGTATCCTGACTGCCTGAGGATCATTCTGTCCTGTGACATAGGTTGCCGATAAGAGCAGGATTGAAAATATTGTAAAAATCCTCATGGGTGTACTTTTTATTCAAGACCCTTCAAAATCTGTTCCAAAACGAACAGATCGGTGCATAGCACATCCCTTGCCTTGCTTCCTTCAAAAGGTCCTACGATGCCGGCAGCTTCAAGCTGGTCTATTATCCTTCCCGCCCTGTTGTAACCTATGGCCAGCTTCCTTTGAATCAGAGACGTTGAACCCTGCTGGTGCTGAACCACCAGGCGTGCCGCCTCTTCAAATATGGGATCTCTTTTCCTGAGGTCAACCTCAAGTATACCTGAATCACTGTCGTCGATATATTCAGGCAGATGCATTGCATCCGGATAACCTTTCTGCGATCCGATGAACTCTGTAAGCTCTTCAATCTCAGGTGTATCGATAAATGCACATTGTACCCTTACAGGTTCAGCGCCTGAAGATATGAGCATATCGCCGTTTCCAACAAGCCTGTCAGCTCCGGTGACATCAAGGATCGTTCTTGAATCGATAGATGAGAAAACCCGGAATGCTATCCTGGTAGGGAAGTTTGCTTTAATAAAGCCTGTTATAATATTTGTGGTTGGCCGCTGTGTTGAGATAATAAGATGAATGCCAATCGCTCTTGCCACCTGGGCAAGCCTGCCGATCGGACCCTCAATTTCTCTTCCTGCTGTCATTATCAGGTCGGCAAACTCATCAATAACCAGCACAATATATGGCAGGTATTTATGTCCTTTTTCAGGATTCAGTCTGCGTGATATGAATTTCTCATTATACTCCTTGATATTGCGTGTCTGGGCTCCCTTGAGGAGTTCAAGCCGGTTATCCATTTCAATGCAAAGTGAATAAAGAGTATTGATGACTTTTTGGGTATCAGTAATTATCGCATCTTCTTCACCAGGAAGTTTTGCCAGGAAATGACGTTCTATCTTCGCGTACAGGGGTAATTCCACTCTTTTAGGATCCATCAGGACGAATTTAAGCTCCGCAGGATGCTTCTTATACAGAATAGATGTTATAATAGCATTAAGGCCTACCGATTTTCCCTGTCCCGTGGCACCTGCGACCAGAAGGTGAGGCATTTTGGTCAGATCAACAATATAAGGATCGTTCGTGATTGTGCGGCCAAGTGCAAGAGCTATATCGAATTTCGTTTCCTGGAAAGCCTTGGATGCAATAAGTGACCGCATTGAGACTATCTCAGGCTTCTTGTTAGGGACTTCAATACCGACAGTTCCCCTTCCCGGAATGGGAGCTATTATCCTTATGCCCATTGCAGAAAGGTTCAGCGCGATGTCATCTTCAAGCGATTTGATACGGGCAAGCTTGACACCCCGTTCCGGTATGATCTCATACAGTGTGACCGTCGGTCCGACTGTCGCTGAAATATGTTTTATACTGATCTTGTAATCACCAAGTGTCTTGATGATATTCTCCTTGTTCTCAAGTACTTCACTGTTATCAAAAGCACTATGGGATTTATGCTCCTTCAGGATGGAAACCGGAGGGAACCTGTAACGTGACAGATCAATACGGGGGTCATAATTCTCCATCAGGCCGTTAATCTCCTCAGCAGTAAGAATATCCTGCACTTCAGGTTTTATGATATCAATATCCACCGTTTTTTCTTCAGGTGTGACAGGTTTGTCATTGTCCAGATCACGGATCAATGATCCGTTTGCAGGTGTAATTACTCCCGGCTCTTCATCCTCCTCCATATCACTCGGTTTTGTCCTGTTTTTTACAAGGAATTCAACCTGGCTTGTATCTTTTTTATCTTCCTCAGAAAGGAGTGTGCCGGATTCTGTTACCGATGTTTTATCATCCTCTTTCGCAGGCTTTTTGAAAGAGAGGAATCCGGGTAATTTAAAACCAAAGGATGCGGGTGAAAACTTAAGTGCAAAGATCAGGTATGTTACCGTGAGAAGTGTGATGATTATCCCTGTTCCGATCTTTCCCATAAAAGCATTAAGCCATCTGGTCAGCAGGTAGCCCTGTGCACCGCCCGGACCGCTAATAAGGTATCCGTCTGATTGTCCGAAAATAAAACCAAGGATCAGCGACAGAATGATGACGGCAAAAGTAAGTCTCGCAACAATGCCCCGTGGTCTGAGTTTGGGAAAGTTCAGAAGATATAATCCTATAGTGCCGAAAATGAGGGGAATAAAAAATGCTCCAAAACCGAAGCCATAGCCAATTATCATTTTTGCCAGGAAATGACCGCTTTTACCCGACCAGTTTTTTACTTCGACATCGGGACCAGAGACTATTTCCGAATTCGGCAGGCTCTGGTCGGTTCTCCACCAGAAGAGATATGATATACATGCGATAAGAAGATATAAGGCGAAGCCTGTGATAAGGATACCAAATATAAACCTGACTCTTTCGTCGGTAGAGAATGATCTGTTCTTCCCCCTGACAACTTTCCCGGATTTTTTCTTATCTTCTTCCTTCCCCTTGTTCATGGTCGCCTGTTAAAAATGATTTCCAAAGGTAATAAATAAATCAAAAAAGGCATCAGGCATCAGGCGTCGGGTATCAGGAAGAGAGAACAAAAAAAGGGTCTTTTATAACCCTCCTGAGTTAGCAGTAATTTTAAATCATCAGCTTGTTGCCTTCCGTCTGTCGCCGCTTTAAAGACTGGTCATTTTATCTATAAAGCTGTTAATCTCATCCCTTGAAACCTGTAAATACTTTTCTCTTCTTTCAAAAGTCTTGTCAGGGATCTCCTTTTTATATACAGTCTCGGCAGTGAAATGCATTTCAGCCGGGCCCATGAAGAAGATAAAGCTCATAAGCACGCCGTCAATATCATGGTATGGTGTTGATACATTAGGATTTTTAACTTTTATCTCATTGGTATACCAGATGTTAAAGACTTTGCTCCCGTTTTCCGGGGAAGAAACTTCGGCGTTTTTGCAGTTAAAGCCGCAGATAACCGCAGTCCTTGAAGTCCTGTTTATCTCCAGGTCCTTCATCGAGTCAAAGCCAGGATTTAATTCACCTGGTTTTGAAGCATAGTAATACCTAAGTGTCAGCAGACTAATATAGGTATCATAAATTTCTTCATCGGGATTGGCAAGGTTATAGATCCCTATGTTCCCGAAAGGAGCTGAAATATCAAACAAGATTTTATCGTCCTTGAACGAAACAATGAGATTCCTTGGCATGTATTCTTTCGGGACCGCCCCCGCCTCACCCATATATTCTATAGTATAATGGATCTCTCCCTGGTCAATGTATTTTCCTCCCATTTGTTTACAGGAACTTCCCGATATTGCACAGATTAATGCAATGAATAGTCCGGTTCTGAATCTCACAAGCCTTTTTTTTTAGAATTATGTAAAAGTAACATTTTTTTTTAATTTCAGTTCCTATGAGTGATTTTTATGAAAATACTTCTTCTGCAGATGTTATAAAATATTAATTAGCAGTATGTTATACGCGGAGGCTTTAAATATTGCCGGGAATTTAATAGCTTTGTGGTCTTCCGGAAGCAGACTTGCAGCATAAGCCGGATGACAACCGGATTCCTTCATCAGAAAATTATTTGTATGAAAAAGAAACTGGCGGTAGTTGCCCTTGGCGGCAATGCACTTTTAAGAGGTGAACAGGTTGGAACGATAGATGAACAGGAAGATAACACCACTGCATCACTTGAAAATCTGGTCTTTCTGATCAGGGAAGGCTATAACCTTGTTTTAACACATGGAAACGGTCCCCAGGTCGGGAATATACTGATGCGAAATGATGCGGGCGAACAAATGTATAATATTGCACAGATGCCAGTTGATATTTGTGTCGCGGATTCTCAGGGAGGGATTGGTTATATGATAGAAAGAATGTTCAGGAATGTGCTGAATAAACACGGAATAGAAAAAAATGTAATATGTATTGTAACATCCGTAATAGTTGATAATAGTGATCCGGCTTTTAATGATCCTCAGAAGAGAATAGGGAAGATCTATACAAGGGAAAAGGCCGATGAGCTTGCTTTAAAAAAAGGATGGACTTTCAGGGAAGAGCTTAAACTTGACGGAGGATTCAGGCGTGTTGTGCCATCTCCGGTTCCTATAAATATAATTAATCATTCAATTATCAGGGATCTTGCACAGCAGGGTAATATTGTCATTGCTGCCGGCGGAGGCGGAGTGCCGGTGTATATTGATGAAAAGAATGATGTAAGGCCTGCTGAAGCGGTTATTGATAAAGACCTTGCATCATCAGTGCTGGCTACCCTTATCGGTGCCGATGAATTTTATATCCTTACTGATGTGCCTTATATATATATAAATTATAAAAAGCCCAACCAGGAGATCAAGGAATTCCTGAATTATGCTGATGCTCTTAAGTATCTTAATGAGGGGCATTTTGCCATGGGGAGCATGGCTCCGAAGGTACTGGCATGCCTTAACTTTATCAAAAGCGGTGGAAGGATGAGCGTCATTACTGAAGCATTCAAGCTCGCCGATACAAAATACGGTTCAAAAATCACATTGGAGTACGAAGACGAAAGGCGTTAGGTGCCGGGTATTCGGTACTCTGTATTTTAGTAACCAGGCTACCGTGGCCCCAGGACCCGGGACCAAAATAATTACTACATTTGACATTTTAAATTCAAGCAAGATGAAACCCAACCTTCACAACAAGCACTTTCTTAAACTATTGGACTTTACTCCGGAAGAAATAAAATACCTTCTTGACCTCTCGGCAGAGCTGAAAAAAGCCAAAAAATCAGGAAAGGAAAGACAGTATCTGAAAGGTAAGAACATTGCCCTTATTTTTGAAAAGCCCTCAACAAGGACGAGGTGTGCTTTTGAAGTGGCAGCTTTCGATCAGGGAGCGTGTGTGTCATACCTTGGACTGAGCGGATCACAGATCGGGCAAAAGGAATCCATGAAGGATACTGCAAGGGTGCTTGGACGGATGTACGACGGGATTGAATATCGCGGTTATGGTCAGTCAATTGTTGAGGAACTGGCAAAATACGCCGGTGTCCCTGTCTGGAATGGACTTACAAATGAATTTCACCCTACCCAGATCCTCGCTGATTTGCTGACAATGGCCGAACATTCTGCCAGACCGTTCAGCAAAATGATAATCTGTTATTTCGGAGATGCCAGGTTCAACATGGGTAATTCTTTGATGGTTGGTTCGGCCAAAATGGGCATTGATTTCAGGATTGCAGCGCCGAAAGCCTGTCAGCCTTCTGATGACCTCGTTGCAAAATGCAGGGCGATAGCAGAGGAAACAGGTGCAGGAATAACTATCACCGAGAATGTCGATGATGCAGTGAAAGGTGCCGATTACCTTTATACCGATGTATGGGTTTCGATGGGAGAACCTGATTCAGTATGGGAAGAAAGGACAGGTCTTCTTAAACCTTACCAGGTTAATATGTCTGTGATCGAAAAATCCGGTAATCCTGATGTTAAGTTTCTCCATTGCCTGCCCGCATTTCATAACAGGGGAACAAAGGTGGGGGAGGAGATATTTCGCAAGTTCGGACTTGACGGAATGGAAGTCACTGAAGATGTATTTGAATCAAAGCATTCAATAGTCTTTGATGAAGCTGAAAACAGGCTTCACACTATTAAGGCTGTAATGGTGGCTACGCTGGGATTATAGGCTCAGTGCCCTGTGCTCCGCGCCCTGTGCCCTGCGCCATTATGCTATCCACTCCCTGACAAAATAGAATGTTATTATAAATGATGTTGCCAGTTTGAGTCCGATTCCTGTCAGGAATCCAAGCAGGCTGCCGAATCCTGCCTTCAGGGCATATTTCATATCATCCTTGAAGATAAGCTCCCCGACTATTGCTCCTATCAGGGGTCCGACAATAATCCCGACAGGCCCAAGGAAGAGGCCTATTATAAGCCCGACAGTAGCACCCTTCATCCCGTATTTGGAGCCTCCGAATTTCCTGGTGCCCCAGACAGGGACTATATAATCGAGAATTGTGACAACAATAGTAACGGCTGCAAGAGCTATCAATACTGTATTGCTGAATTGTCCGAACCTGGATATATGAAGAAGTATTAATCCGAGATAACTTATGGGAGGTCCTGGCAATACAGGAACCAGACAACCGATAATTCCGATAATCATCAGGATGATTCCTAATATAAGAAGGATATAATCAGACATTCAGAGTAAAATCCGGACAAGGTTTAGTGGCGACGGTATTATTTTTTCCCGAGGTCATCAAACTCAATGTTTGTGAACTCTTCTGTCGTCAGAGTTTGCTTTTCGTTACCTGTTTTTACCTCTGTTTCAGGAGCGGAGGCTTTTAATTCGTCCCTGCCATTGTCAATATAGGTGACTGCATCCTTCAGTCCTTCAGTAAACTTCTCAAAATCTTCCTTATACAGAAAGATCTTATGCTTCTCATAGAAAAACTTACCTTCTTTGCCTAAACGCTTCTTACTTTCAGTAATGGTTAGGTAGTAGTCTTCTTTCCTGGTAGCTTTTACATCAAAGAAATAGGTTCTTTTCCCCGCACGTACAACCCTGGTGAAAATTTCCTCCTTCTGAGCTTTTTCCTCACTCCCGTTCAGATCTTCTTTTGTTCCGGTTTCTTCTTCCATTTCCAAGTCTGTTAAGGTTAGGTTGTTATTTTGTATTGTCAAATGTAGCAATATTTTTTTCAAATCAAAATAAGCCTCTTCAAATAGCCTTAAATTTCATACTGTTGTTTTGAGGGTAACGGAAAAAGATTATTTTTGCAGCGGAATCAGAGGTTCTTTAAAGATGATAAGCAGAAGACTGTTACGCATAAAAGCCCTGATGGCCCTTTATGCTTTTAACCGCAGGAAAGATGATGATCTGGCAAGGGCTGAAACAGAACTTATGTTCAGCATTGAAAAGACATACGACCTTTACCATTACCTGATGCTGCTTGTACTTGAACTTTCCGATATTGCTTCTGAAAAAATTGAGCAGTCCCGTCTGAAAAAAATACCGTCGCCCGAAGACCTGGATCCCAACCTTCGATTTGTTGATAACAGGATCATTACACAGATGAGGAATAACCTGGCATTTCGAAAATATATTGCCACCAGTAAAATATCATGGGTAAACTATTCCCATATTGTCCGTTTCCTGTACAATAAAATGATTGCATGGGAAATATATAAGGATTATATGAATTCCAACGAGAATAATTACCTGGAGGATAAAAAGTTCGTAATCAGACTTATTAGTAACTTTTTCGCAAATTCGGAAGATCTTGTCAATTGTCTCGAGGAGCAGAGCATCTACTGGAATGACGACATGGAATATGTGATGATAATGATTGAAAAGACACTGAAAAAGTTTAAGGATGATTCAGGAGAAAAAGCGTTATTATTGCCTCTCTTTAAGAATGAGGAGGATGAAAACTTTGTAAAAATACTATTCAGAAAGACTGTACTTAATACAAAAAAGTATTCGGAATTAATCGATAATAACACCACTAACTGGGAACTGGAGCGTATCGCTCTCATGGATATTCTTGTAATGGAGCTGGCAATAACAGAGATCCTTGAATTCCCGGAGATCCCTGTTAAAGTAACTCTCAATGAATACATTGAAATAGCAAAATACTATTGTACGTCAAAAAGCAGTACATTTGTCAACGGCATCCTTGATAATATCGTTAAGGAGATAAGGGGAAAGGGCCTTTTTAACAAGTACGGAAGAGGCCTGGTGGGAGAATCACTTAAAAATAAAAACTGATTTTCGCGGCTTACGGTTTTATGAAAAGAGATATACAGCTATATTTGATCATTCTTATCGTAGCATTAACAGGCTGCGCAGGCAGGACTCAGAAGGGGAGCGGCAACTCACTCTCTTCTGATACAGGGAAGGCTGTTCTTACATTCAGGGAATATGAACACCTCTTTGGAAAAGTCAATGAAGGGGGAAAGGCAGGGTGTATTTTTACTTTTGAAAATACAGGTACTTCCGACCTGGTAATACTGGCAGCAACAACAACCTGCGGCTGTACAGTACCTGAATATGACAGGAAACCGGTATCCCCAGGGGAAACAGGTAAACTCGAAGTGATCTTTGATACTTCAGGAAGAAGCGGCATACAATCCAAGATCATCACTATAAGATCAAATGCGGTAAATCCTGTGGTATTGCTTAAAATAACAGCAGAAGTAATAAACAATAATAATAACTAATAAATAAAAAAATGACCAGTTTTGCGTACATACTTTTAATGGGACAGCCCGCATCTTCAACCGGCGGGCAGAGCAATGCCCTGATCACCTTTCTTCCGTTGCTGCTTGTATTTGTGGTATTCTATTTCTTTATGATCAGGCCGCAGATGAGAAAGCAGAAAGATATGAATAGTTACAGGAGCTCGCTGAAAAAGGGAGATAAGGTAATTACAACAGGCGGAATATACGGAAGGGTAACCGATGTGAAGGATAATTACGTTATGATAGATGCAGGTGGCGATGTCAAACTGAAAGTTGACAAGAGCGCGCTGCTGAAAGATCCTTCGGCAGACGGACAAAACTAACATAAGTCTGTAGCCCGGGTGGACAAAAAGAAAGAAATACAAACTGAGAAACCGATCAAAAAGGAAGGGGGTTTTAATAAAAGGAATATTGCTGTCTTCACTTTCTTCCTTTGTCTATCCTTTGGTATCTGGTATCTCAACGCCCTTGGAAAGGACCTCGAAGCTGATATAAGGTATCCTGTCAGATATACAAACATCCCAAAGGACTGGAATCTGATTGACACCAATTCCCAGAAAGTAGATCTGTCCCTGAGCGGACCCGGCTATTCAATTCTTCAGATGAAGACTTTCAGGAAGTATGCACCTTTGATAATTGATTTCTCCAAAGTGAGCTATAAGCACATAGAAGACACTAAATCAGCTGATTATTATATAGTAACTTCAAACCTTGTTCCGAATATCAATTCACAGCTGAAATCAGGGTGCAAACTCACTTCGCTAAAACCTGATACTATTTTCTTATCCGTCAGATAGTATGAAACCTGGGATGAAGCTCGGTATTACCGGCGGTATAGGGAGCGGAAAAACATCCGTATGCCGGGTTTTTAATGTCCTGGGAATACCTGTGTTCTCGGCCGACCCTGAAGCACAGAAAATTATGAATGAAAACAGCAAAATCAAAAGGGGGATCAATGAAATCGCCGGCAGGAATATTTATCCGCACGGAAAGCTTGACCGCATGGAACTGGCATCTCTCATCTTTAATGATCCCGAGAGCCTGAAAAAAGTCAACGCACTTGTTCACCCTGCAGTTTTTGAAAATTTCATTCAGTGGGCTGAAAAGCAAACAGCACCGTATGTGATTATGGAAGCTGCAATCATGTTCGAAAGCGGTGCTTCAAAACTTGTAGACAGGGTAGCAACTATCGTTGCTCCTGTCGAGGAGAGAATTGCCAGGGTAACCCTGAGAAACAAGCTTACCAGGGAACAGGTAATGGACAGGATAAGAAACCAGATGACTGACAAGGAAAGGATCAAAAGATCGGATTATATCATCAGTAATTCCGAAAACGAAATGATAATTCCGGTTATCCTCAGTATTAATGAAGATATTTTGACTCACTTAAATTCCTGAAACCATAAAATGGGAAGATTTGGTAAATGGATAGGAGGAGGCCTCGGATGGGCAATGGGAGGTCCGATAGGAGGACTCCTTGGATTTTTTGTCGGATCAATTATTGACAGTACAACGGTAAGAACGTCAACCTATGCACCTGCGGATGAAAGAACTACACCCGGGGCTTTTGGCGTTAGCCTGATTGTCCTTATTGCAGCTGTAATGAAAGTTGACGGGAAAGTGCTCAAATCAGAGCTGGATTATGTCAAACAGTTCTTTGTCAGGCAATTCGGAAGAGACTCTGCCTCTGAAGCCAATATGATGCTGAGAGATCTGCTTAAACAGAATATCCCTGTGCAGGATGTCTGTTCTCAGATCAGCAGGAACATGGATTACTCTTCACGGCTCCAGCTGCTTCAGCTTCTTTACAACGTGTCAATGGCTGACGGGAATATCCATCCTTCTGAAATACAGATTATTGACGCTATAGCGGGATACATTGGGGTATCCGCATCCGACCAGCTCTCAATAAAGAATATGTTCATTCCTGAAACTGACTCTTCATACAAAATACTTGAAATTGACCCTTCAGCGTCAAATGATGAGGTCAAAAAAGCATACAGAAGAATGGCAATGAAATACCACCCTGATAAAGTCAGTCATCTTGGCGACGAATTCAAGAAAACAGCTGGCGAGAAATTTAAAAAGGTCAATGAAGCCTATGAAAGGATAAAAAAAGAGAGAAATATGGTGTAAATTTGCCTTTTAACTCTAACATTCCAATACTTGAATTAAATTTACATTCAAAATAGTTATTATGGTTCTGAAAGATATTATGGCGATATCAGGTCAACCCGGGCTTTTCAAATTCATTGCCAAGGGTAAAAATGCAATAATCGTTGAACACCTGGAGACAAAGAGAAGGGGAAGTGCATTCAATTCAGCTAGAGTCAGTTCGCTTGACGAGATCACGGTATTTACTGAAAAGGAAGAAGACATGCCTCTAGGGAAGGTCCTTGATCTTATTTATGAAAAGGAGAATGGCGGACCGGCAATAGATTACAAGAGCGATCCCGAAAAGCTAAAATCCTATTTTGGTGAGGTTCTTCCCGATTATGACAGAGATAAGGTATACAACAGCGACATCAGAAAAATACTGCAATGGTACAACGTACTTCAGAAACTGAATCTTCTTGTTAAGGAAGAGCCTGAAGCTAAAGAACACCCTGAACAGGAAAAAGAAGCCAAACCAAAGAAAGAGAAGAAACCTGAAGCTGAAACTGAAAAGAAAAAAGGACCGGCAGCCGGCAAGAAGAAGAATACCGCAGAAAAGACTGAACCTGGCAAAAAGAAGAAATCCCCAAAATCAACGACAAAGTAAAAACTACCAACCTGCTATGAATTTTGGTGGTGCCGAAGTTGTGTATGATTATTCCTCGTCACGGATAATTGTAGTTCCCGTACCTTACGATGAAACAAGCACCTGGATGAGAGGTTCTGATATGGGCCCCGATGCGATAATGGAGGCCTCCGTCAACCTGGAATTCTATGATGTTGAAACAGGCACCGAGGTCCATAAGAAGGGCATACATACAATCGACCCGGTTGACGAAAAGAGATCACCTGAAACCCTCGTTGATGCCGTTCATTCCAGAATATGGGACCTCCTGCAGGAAAATAAATTCCCGGTGATAGCAGGAGGGAACCATACGGTCAGCATCGGATCAGTAAAAGCATTCGCTGAACATTATAAGGATCTTTCAGTGCTTCAACTTGATGCTCATTCCGACCTGAGGCAGGAATATGAGGGATCCAGATTCAACCATGCCTGTACCATGGCCCGGATCCTGGAAATGGCGCCGGCAGTACAGGTGGGTATCCGCAGTGTGTCTGCTGAAGAGCTTCCTTTCATAGATAAGGAAAGAATCTACTATGGTTACGAGCTTTATTATAATAAAAAATTATATCTGGAAGCGGCAGACAAGCTTTCAGGGAATGTCTATGTTACGATTGACCTTGATGTTTTCGATCCGGCAATAATGCCTTCCACAGGTACACCCGAACCAGGAGGTCCCGATTATTTTGAGCTGATGCATTTCCTAAGGGATGTAGCTAAGAAGAAAAATATAGTAGGCTTTGATGTTGTTGAATTATGCCCGTCACCAGCAAACAAAATGCCTGATTTTGTGGCAGCAAAGATTATCTATCAGCTGTTGAGTTATATATTTAGTTGACCCCCCGGCTCCCACTTCGCTCTGCTCAGTGCAGGCTCTAAAGGGGGGCAATGTAGCCCCCGCCGCTTCGCGGCACCCCCTGAAGGGGGTTTAAAAACTGCAATTAAGTATCTTAAGTATTGGATTTTAGCCCCCCTTTAGGGGGGATGGCGGGTAGATGCTTCAGCGTGGACGGGGGTCAATCATCCTTCTTCGCTTCCTCCCATATCACATTCATGTCGTCGAGGCTCATGTCATGAAGGGAGATCCCTTTTGAAAGAGTCTCTTTTTCAAGATAGTTGAACCGCCTGATAAATTTCCTGTTTGTTTTCTCCAGAGCTGCCTCCGGATCGATACCATAAAGGCGTGAAGCATTGATAATTGAGAATAAAACATCACCCAGTTCTGATTCTATTTTTTCTGTATCCTGATTTTCTATCTCGTTCTTCAGTTCATTGATCTCTTCAAGCATTTTATTCCATATCTGTTCCGGCTTTTCCCAGTCAAACCCGACACCTCTTACCTTTTCCTGTATCCTGTTAGCTTTTATGATAGCAGGCAGCGAGGACGGAACTCCCGACAAAACAGGCTTATATCCGTTATTCTCACTTATCTTGAGCTTTTCCCAGTTTTCTTCAACCTCGGAGGGACCTGATACTTTCACATCTCCGAATACATGGGGATGCCTGTATACAAGCTTTTCATTTATACCTTTCAGTACGTCAGTCATGGTGAATGTGCCTTTTTCAGATCCGATCTTTGAATAAAAGACAAGATGCAGCATAATGTCTCCCAGCTCATTCTTTATCCCTTCATCGTTGTTTGAGAATATGGCGTCGGCAAGTTCATAAGTCTCTTCAATAGTCAGCTTCCTCAGGCTCTCAAAAGTCTGTTTCATATCCCACGGGCATGTTTTCCTTAATCTATCCATGATCGTAAGGAGCTTTTCAAACTCTTCAATGCTTCTTTTTTTATCATTCATATTGTAAACGGTTTTTAAAATAAGTGGTTGGGCGCTGCCGGATTTACCTCCTTGTCAACACGGATAACCGATCCTACCGTCAGACTTAATAATTCTGAAATATTTGCCCCGTTGATCGATATTTCAAGCAGATCCAGGGAGTTAAACCTCGCAAGAAGCTCACCAACAGGTACATCATTGTATCTTTCAACTATATGATCTGTGTAATTCTTGTTACTCTGAATAAGTATGCGGTAATTTCTGTCCTCAAAAACCCTGTTGAAAATTTCCCTTGTAATATTTGAAATGGCATTTCCGTATGAATCAATGAAAATTATGCTTCCGATAATTACATTCTTATCGATTGTGGCCCTGAGAGGTATACGTTCACTTATATTGCTGAGAGGTTTACCCAGTTCTGACATTTTCTTCCCTGAAACCAGGCCGGCAGCAGCTTTAGCAAAAACTTCAAGCTCATCTGAGCACCCCTTATGTTCAATTTTTACAATCTCGTCAGGATCAGAATTAAGGATAAGGTTGAAAATACCATTGTCAGTACCGATAAAGAAGTGATCCCTGGCTCTGACGATCAGGTGATCCTGCTTGCTGGCAGCTTCGGAATGGACACATATAATATGTATTGTTCCTTTAGGATAGTTGTTCCAGGTATTCCTGATCACGAAGGACGCATGCGAAATATTGAAAACAGGAATATTCCCTGCGTTGTCAATAATAGTAACGCCCGGACACATGCTGCACAGTTTCCCTTTAATGATGCCATGATAGATATCTTCAGGCTTCCATTCAGTTGTAAGGGTAATAACGGCCATAGGGAAAAAACTTAAAGCAAAGATAATCTTCTAAAGAAAAATAAACTTACTTTGTACTGATCCGGGGAACATTTTTTATGAATTTACAGCTGTTTTCCCGCGGACATGCAAGATCAGGAATTTAAAGGAATTTAATGACAGAAATAGTAATTTTTCTTGAGGATATAGATCCTGTTGTCTTCTTCGGCACCAATAACATATTGCTTGATAAAATCCGGAGCTTTTTCCCTAAAATAAAGATTCTATCGAGGGGCAATGAAATAAAATGCATGGGCGAGGAATCAGAGATCACCATATTTGCAGAGAAATTCAATGATCTAATAGATTATTACCACAGATATCACCGTCTTGAAGAAGAGGATATTGAGAAGTATTTTCTTGACTCGGAACATATGAAATCGGTCTCAAAAGGCGAGTTTGAGCAGATACTTGTTTTCGGGACAAGCGGTAAACCAATCAGGGCGCGCACTGTGAATCAGCTGGTGCTGGTAAATGATTATAAAACCAACGATCTTGTAATTGCAGAGGGTCCTGCAGGGACAGGCAAAACATATACATCCATTGCGTTGGCTGTCAAGGCATTAAAGGAGCGCGAGGTAAAAAAGATCATTCTTACCCGTCCTGCAGTTGAGGCCGGTGAACGGCTTGGATTTCTCCCTGGCGATATGAAGGAGAAACTTGATCCTTACCTCCAGCCTTTATATGATGCCCTTCATGATATGCTGCCCTATAAAAAACTTGAAACATGGCTTGAGGATGGAACGATACAGATTGCCCCTCTTGCTTTTATGAGGGGAAGAACTCTTGAAGATGCTTTCGTAATACTTGATGAAGCCCAGAATGCAACTATAAGCCAGCTTAAAATGTTCCTGACACGTATGGGTGTAAGCTCAAAATTCATTATGACAGGTGATACCACCCAGATTGATCTTCCGAAACGAAATGAATCGGGTCTGCTGCAGGCTATGCGTATTCTGGCAGGTATTGAGGGGGTGTCGGTAATTAAGTTCGACGAGCGGGATATCGTCCGCAATAAACTTGTAAAAAGGATCATAAAGGCTTATGAACAGGAAGAAAACGAATTAAATGACCCCCCTGCCTGCCGGTAAGCAGGGAAGGCAGGCCTTCAGAGGGGTGGGGGTATTTAAACAGAGAAAACAAAAGTGTATGGAAAAGACTATAATAAGAACCGATTTCAGATTTCCCGGGCAGAAAAGTGTTTACAGAGGGAAGGTCAGGGATGTTTATAATATTAATGACAAATACCTCCTGATGATTGTTACAGACAGGATATCGGCATTTGACGTGGTACTGCCGAGAGGCATACCTTTTAAAGGACAGGTTCTTAATCAGATTGCATCAAAGTTCCTTGATGCTACAAAAGATATTGTTGCCAACTGGAAAATTGCCACTCCCGATCCGACAGTGAAATTCGGGCACAAATGTGATCCGTATCCGGTTGAAATGATTGTAAGAGCCTGTCTTGCAGGTAGTTCGTGGAGAACATACAAGGGAGGGGCAAGAGAGATTTGCGGTATTCCGATCCCTGACGGCATGAAAGAAAACCAGAGGTTCGATGAACCGTTAATAACACCTACAACAAAGGCTGAACGCGGCCTGCATGATGAAGATATATCCCGCGATGAGATCCTCAGGAGAGGACTGATTGCTGAAGAGGAATATAATCTTATCGAAAAATACACGATGGGGATATTCATGAGAGGCTCTGAAATAGCGGCTGAACATGGTCTGATTCTTGTTGACACCAAATATGAATTTGGAAAAAAAGATGGTAAGATATATCTGATAGATGAAATTAATACTCCTGATTCGTCGCGTTACTTTTATGCCGACAGCTACCAGGAGAGATTTGATAAAGGGCTTCCGCAGAAGCAGTTATCAAAGGAATTTGTCAGGGAATGGCTTATGGCAAACGGATTCCAGGGGCACCATGGCCAGAAAGTGCCTGAAATGACAGATGAATTTGTAAATGAAGTGTCAGAGAGATATATAGAACTTTATGAGAAAATTACTGGTGAACATTTCGTTAAAACAGATATTGCAAATGTCCATGAAAGGATTGAAAGGAACTGCAGGATATTCCTGGAAACATTTAAGCAATGACCTGATGATCACAAAGGAAAACTATAAGATCCTTCCGCTTCTGTTCTTCTTTTTCTTAATCGCCCTGCAGGCTGGCGCACAGGTTGTGGTTGAAAGGTCAGTGGACAAAGTAACTATTTCAGGTACAGCATATTATATACATTACGTAAAAAAAGGCGAAACCGCTTATTCAATTTCCCGGGCTTATGGTATAACTGTTGATGAACTGAACAGGGAAAATCCGCCGGCACTTTATGGTGTCAGGGAAGGACAGACACTCAGGATACCTGTAAGGGATATTCCTGAAAGTCAGCCGGTCCGGCAGGAACCGGTTAAAATCCGGAAAGACGAGTCAAAATATATTTACCACAGGCTTCAGCCGGGTGAAACTATATATTCTCTTTCAAGAATGTATGGTGTTTCTGAAGATGAAATCATTTCATCAAATCCCGGAATTGATATAAACAAACTTCCGGTTGGTTCTGAAATTGCTGTACCGCGAAGAGAGTTCATGACAGCCAAACAGGAATTTGAAGTGGCTAAAGGAAATTCCATTTTCCATAAAGTCGTCAGAGGGGAGTCACTCTCGTCAATTGCTGAAAAATACGGGATTTCTATCAGGGAGCTCAGAAGGGAGAACAGGGATGTCAGGTTCCCGCAGGTTGGTGATTATTTAAGGATACCTGTTTCAGAAGCTGAAAGAATCCCGGCAGCTGAGTTACCAGTGACAGATACAGTTGCAGCAGTTACTGAAGAACCGGTTCTGCTGACCCGCCCGTCAGGTTATACTCCTGTGAGGAACCTTCAGGGTTCATTTGATGTTGCTGTTCTGATACCTTTCTATCTTAATGAGAATTCTGTCAGGACTGATATCGACTCATCGAAGATTGTCAAGGGCAGGAAGATATACAAGGTAGCGGGACGTCCGGATGAATGGATCTATACACGCAGTCTCGGATTCATAGAAATGTATGAAGGGATACTTCTCGCTGCTGATACACTGCGTGCCCTCGGACTTGATGTTAACCTGCATGTATTTGATATTAAAAGTGATACTATTGAACTGACCAGGCTTATCATGGAAGGTAAATTATCGGATATGGATCTGATAATAGGACCGGTCTACTCTCATAATCTTGCCATTGTGGCTTCTTATGCAAAAGAGTTCGGAATACCGGTTGTATCTCCTGTCCCCCTTATGAATAATTCTGCTCTTATTGGCAATCCGGTCCTGTTCATGGCAAATGCTTCGCTTGAGGTTGCTCAGAATACAATTTCTGAAAAGGTAAGCGAATATTACAACCAGAATTTTGTTTTCATCCATGCCGATACAGCAGGAACCGATCCTGGTATAAAATATTTCAAGGAGAGGGTATTCTTTGAGCTTAGTAAAAGGCTGCCTTATGAAGAGATCAGATTCAAGGAATTCCCTTTTACTACCAGGTCTGCATTCAATAATGACTCTATTAACAGGCTGGGGCATGCCCTTTCAGATTTGTACGGGAACGTTATTATCATTGCTTCGGAAGAGGCTCCGGTCATCAGTGAATCATTGATGGATATTCATGCCCTCTCGAAGAAATTTGATGTCAAAGTATTTGGCTACCCGGCTATGAGAGGTCTCGACAATCTTGATCCAAAATACTTCTTTGATCTCGATATTTTTATTTATTCACCTTACTGGATTGATTATAACAAAAGAGATGTAAGAAACTTTAATGCCGATTTCCGGCATAAATTTCTTACAGAGCCGGATGAATTGAGCTATGCCTGGCAGGGATATGACATTGTTTATTACTTTTTAAGCGGTCTCGCAATACACGGGAAAGATTTTATTTCACATCCCGAGATCCATTACCCTGATCTCCTCCAGACTGAATTTGACTTTAAACGAAGAACCATCAGCGACGGATTTGAAAATCAGAAATTATTCCTTATAAGATATACAAAGAATTACGAGATTCAAATGGTAACCCAGAAGGGAAGCAGCCAGGAGTGACAAGTGAGAATAGATGAGGATGGGAGAGTAATGTTAATAAAAATTAACAATCGGGAATAATTGATTCCGGAACGTTGTCTAACCAATAGAGTAATGAAAGAGTCGTACAAGCTTGCCGGCGACGATGAACTGGTTAAGGCTTCTCTTAATGGCGATAAACTTGCATTCGGGGAAATTGTGAACCGTTACCGGAGAATGGTTGCACGTACAGTGAAGGGGATGCTTGGAGATTCAGTTTATGCTGAAGATATCGGACAGGAAGTATTTGTAAATCTTTATAACGCTTTGTCCGGTTTCAGGGGGGAGGCAAAGCTGTCAACATATATTCAGAGAATAGCAGTAAACCTTACCCTGAATGAGATAAAAAGAAGAAAACGGTTCTTTTCCATGTTCTCCTATAAAGGGGACAATGAAATAAGGGAATATGAAATTGCAGATCCTGAAAATGAAGAAAGAAGGGAAGCAAAGGAAATTGTAAACAAAGCATTGATGAGCCTTAACCCTAAGTTCAGAATTATTGTGGCAATGAGGCTGTTACAGGGTTATTCCACAAAAGAGACAGCTGAGATACTTGATCTGCCTGTTGGAACAGTTCTTTCAAGGCTCTCAAGAGCTCAGAACCAACTTAAAGAAAAACTGGGAAAACTATAATAGACATGAAACCTTCCGAAATTAAAAAGCTTATTATCGGATCCATGGATGAAAAAACTGATCCGGGAGAGATTGCCAGGTTGCTGGATGATCAGGGTGTTTCTTATGATTTCAGAAAAGGATTCGCTGAAAAGGTTACAGACAGATTATTCGGAGCTGCACTGACACTTAGCCGCGATGTGGAGTTTACAAAAAATCTGAATTATGTTCTCTACAGGATCGCGATTACGGGAGTAGCTGCGATTGTAGTACTGATGTTATCTATCTTCTTCATACAGGATTCATTTTCATTTAATTCATTCCTGGGACTGGGTGACAGTTATGATGAAAGCATAGTATACCTTTTAACCGGTAATTAATCCCCTTCTAAACATGAAAGCAAAGCTGATTTTACTCGTAGTACTGACCCTGATGATAGGATTCGTTGTCGGATGGTTAACCTCAGCACAGGTAAGGCTGCACAGACTGAAACCCGTAAGGATTTATCTTTCCGATAACAGGTTCAGGGAAGGATTCTATAAGACCATTCAGCCTGATGAACAGCAGAAAGCTGAAATCGATAAGATACTTGACAGGTATGCTAAGATCAACAGTGAATTCCAGGCAGATATCAGAAAGGATCTGGATTCAAACATGAAGGCTTTCAGAAAAGAGCTCGATTCCAAACTAACAAAGGAACAGCTTGCCAGGCTGAAGGAGATGGATGAACGCCGCCAGGAGATGATAAGGCAGGGCAGAAGAGGGAAGGGTGATTCTACCAATAACAGGATGATGAGACCGGGCGACCAGAAACCTTCACGTGAAGGGAGACGATTCCCTGGCGGCCGGCATCCGGGACCACCACCACCACCTCCGGAGGATACTATCCGATAATAAACAACAGATAATCAAGAAGGATAGGCAGATCTTCAGGATTCACGCCAAGCGTGATAAGTAAATTCCTGTCCTCAGAAAAAATTACCATGAATTTTTCCTTGGTTAATTCTCCGGTCAGGATACTCTGCCTGTAGAGATCAATGGCTTCTTTCTTTTTCCCCCTGCATAACGCAAGGTGCCCCATATTGATTATATCATGGGCATTAAGCTTGCCCGCTGACAGCCTCTCATAATATTTTTCAGAATCATCAAACCTGCCCAGGGCAAAATAACAATATGCTATAGGCCTGAGTATCTTAAGATTACCAGGGTCATTATACTCGATCCTGAAGTAGTGCTTAAGCGCCTGTTCATATTCCTTAAGATCAAGAAAACAGTGAGCAGTCATTATTGCGGTGTGGATATTATCCGGCTGCATTTCGACAGCCTGGATATAATATTCAAGAGCCTCTTCATTCCTGCCCAGCCTGCGCAGGCATAAACCGATTTTTTTAATTGTCCATGCTTTCCTGTTGATCAGCTCTGCCATCCTGTAGTATTTCAGCGCCTCTTCGTAATCGGTGATCTGCTGACAGCAATATGCTATCTTCTCATACAATTCTGCATCATCAGGTTTTTCTTTTACCTGCTTCAGGAATAATGAAAGTGCATCATCGTAGAAATCCCGCCTGAAGAAATAGTCTGCAAGTCCGGCTTCTGCTTCCGCTCCGTTCCCGGTGAGCCTGAAAAACTCCGAATTATAAATATCCAGCCTGCCTGTAAAGATATCCTCAAATTCCTTCCTGTACGGAGAAAGCTTGAAAAACCTGTAAATGTCCTGCAGGTACTGTGTTACATTTGTTCTGAATTTCTTATCCGGATCAGTAACAGAATCATCATCGTTCATCTGCTGCAAACCCTCCAGCTCCATCCGGAACACCTTGAGCATCATACTTTTCTGTGATGAAGGAAGATGCTTCAGGTTAAGTATAAGCGAATATTTGTCAGAATTGCAGATGAATGGAGTCTGATACATGGCTTCAGCAAGCTCATTTGTCCCGGGACCGAGCACTTCATCCCTGAATATTTCGTTAAGTACTTCGTGGTCGGGATAAAAAGGGACAAACCAGTTCTGAAAATCCCTGAAGAAATCAAAGTGCTTCAGGTTGGCGAAAGCAGACATGTAAACATCAGCCCCCTCCATCTGAAGCTTTGTCAGCTCCTCCATCGTCCTGAAGATCTCCTCCGAATCACCGAACATCTCTGACCAGTCGGGATTCTTTTCCTCATTTATATCTTTTGGCAGTATATTATCCAGGTCAAGCTTCTCTTCAATCCTCGGTCTCAGCTTTGCCACCTGGGGTAATATCTCCTCATGAAGCTTCCTGCTGAGCTTCTCTGTCTCTCGCGATCTTATCGTCTGAAGTACGATGATCCGGCAATGTTCCCTGAAAGCAGTCACTTTTGACATTTTATTCAGCCTTGCAGTTATTTCAGGGTAGAGAAGGACTCTTCCGTTGTAATAATGAAGATTAAGAATAAGACCTGACAGAGCCCTTTCCATAACCTGCTCATGCCCCGATTCATAAATATCCATCAGGTGAAGGAGCTTATCAGAATGCCACGTCCTTAAGGCACTTAATGTTATTGCCGTGGTAAAAATACTTGACTCATGCCATCTGAATTTGCCGGAATTCAGGATTATTTTGATGAGGCTCTCCTCTGCTTCGCCATAGTAATCTGTCAGCCATAGATGATTGAAGATATTCCTGATGAGCTGCTTATGCTTCTGTGATATCTCAGATTCAGGATCAGGATTTATCTCGTTGCTCAGTTTCAGCCACTCATCAAGCTCTGATTTGAACATCAGGTCATCAACCTTTTCAATAATTGTTTTTCCGCTCAGCTTTTGCTCTTTTTCAGTCTGCTGCTTCACCCAGTACGTGTTCCATCCTGATAAACGTGACAATATGTCCTGTCTTACCTTGTCAGACAGCTCCAGGATTGACTGTATAAGCTTAAGATATATCTTGTTACGTTCAGGATCTTTAATGCCCTCCATAGTATAAGCCAGCATATTCCTGTAGGTCATAACCAGGTTTTCATATTCATCGCGGAGGTCTCCTGATAATGTTCCTGATATCATATCTGACAGTATATCAAGGCATTGCTTTATTCTTCTCTCTGATACAAGAGAACAAAGCTGCTTATGCTGCTGTATTGTTTTTTTAATATCCATTATCAATTCTCCCGGTAATAAACAAAGATCCGGTTCACTTTGTTAAATCCATATCTGCAACAATCAGGCCGTATCAATTTCAGGTATGTTAAATGGAAGGATGTCTGAAACATTGCATACTTTTGAAGATCATTCATGAAAAATCAGCAAAATACAGGCAATTGGCTGCCAGCCAGCAGGAAAGATATGGAGCTCCGGGGCTGGGATGAGGCGGATGTCATTATTTTCAGCGGTGACGCCTATGTTGATCACCCTTCTTTCGGCCCTTCTGTAATTGCCAGGGTAATTGAGTATGAAGGATTCAGGGTAGCCATCGTTCCCCAGCCTAACTGGAAGGATGATCTGAGGGATTTCCGTAAGATGGGAAGGCCGAAATATTTTTTCGGTGTCACGGCAGGCAATATGGATTCGATGGTCAATCACTATACTGCTGCCCGCCGCATTCGTTCCGATGATGCATATACACCAGGTGGAAAGGCCGGATTCCGTCCCGACTATCCTACAATTGTATATTCAAGGATACTGAAAAAACTGTTTCCCGATGTGCCTGTAATTATTGGCGGCATTGAAGCATCTATGCGCAGGCTGACTCATTACGACTACTGGAAAGACAAGCTTGAGCCCTCGATCCTGATAAGCAGCGGGGCAGATATGCTTATCTATGGAATGGGGGAACAGCCAATCCGTTATATCATGAGGCTTTTAAACAAAGGCGTCCCGTTCACATCGCTCAGGACAGTACCCCAGACTGGATTCTTAATCAGCAAGAATGAAGCGGTTCCGAAAAACAGGATGTGGAAGGACATCACACTTCATTCATTTGAAAAGTGTCTGGAAAACAAGAAGTTATTTGCTGAAAACTTTGTGGCTTTTGAGAAGGAATCGAACAGGATGGAAGCAGCCCGGCTTAAAGAATCCTGCGGAGATTATATTGTTATAATCAATCCTCCTTTTCCTGCCATGGATGAACCTGAAGCTGACCGTTCGTTTGATCTTCCGTACACGTACAGGCCTCATCCCAGATATGACAGGAAGGATCCGATTCCTGCGTATGAAATGATAAAATTTTCGGTCAACATTCACAGGGGATGTTTCGGGGGATGCAGCTTCTGCGCTATAGCAGCTCACCAGGGAAAAGAGATCGTCAGCAGGTCAGAAAACTCTATACTGAAGGAAATTGAAAAAATATCGCAGATACCTGATTTCAAAGGCTATCTGTCGGATCTCGGCGGGCCGTCGGCCAACATGTACATGATGAAGGGGAAGAATATGGATATCTGCAGGAAATGTTCAAGACCATCATGCATCTGGCCTTCTGTATGTTCCAATCTTGATACAAATCACAAAACGCTGACAGATCTCTACAGAAAGGTGAACAGGATAGATGGCATCAAGAAAGCATTCATAGGGAGCGGCATAAGATATGATTTGTTGTTCCGCGAGTGGAACAGGAATGCAGGTAAAGCAGAAAATGAGTATCTTGATGAGCTGGTTAAAAATCATGTTTCCGGCAGGCTGAAGGTTGCACCGGAACATACAAACCCCGTGGTTCTTGAACAGATGCGGAAAACCCCGTTTGAATTATTTCGCAAACTGAAAAAACAGTTTGATTCAATAACTTCAAGGGAAGATCTGAAATATGAGATCGTGCCATATTTCATATCATCCCATCCCGGCTGTTCCGACAGGGAAATGAAAGAGCTGGCAAATGAAGTGAAGAACCTGGGTATCAGACCAGAGCAGGTTCAGGATTTTACTCCAACCCCAATGACGCTGTCAACACTCATTTATTATACCGGTTTTGATCCATATACAGGGAAAAAGGTATATGTTGCACGAAAACCTGAAGAGAAAAAGCGTCAGAAGGAGCATTTCTTCTGGTACAAACAAGGCAAAAGGCGTCAGGCTTCAGGTGACAGGAAAAGAAAAGCCGGAACTTAGAAAATTTTACTTAGTTAATATGATATTCTCACATCCCAGGCGCCGGGCTCATTGATTGTAAAGTCAAAATAAGCATCGAACTGCATAGATCCGAAGGAGTTATAAGCTGTAAATGTTAGCCTTATATCAATAGGGAATGAAGGATGCTGAATTCCATAAATGGCTCCATCATGGAATTGTTCTCCGCTGGTGTATGCCAGATCAACTGATTTGAGACCTCCCCCCTCCACTGCACCCTGATAGAACCTTATCCTGATGACTTCATAATTACTTTTGGACTTGAAAAATGATGACTTTGTAACATTCTGGGAACGATCTATTTTGTATGGAGGAATAGTCTCTTTACCGATATAGTTATCGTCTTTCCATATTCCCGTATATGAAGAATCCCTGGTTATCATCTTTCCTCCTCCGTCTTTCATCCCTTTGTTCCAGTGACCTTCATAACTTGATCCGTCTGTCCATGTATAGGTTCCAATCCCATGCGGCAATCCGTATTTGAAGCTTCCTGAATAACGGTCAATCCCCTCTGAAGTACCTTGCCCGTGTGCCAGACCTTTCCTGCATTCTCCGGAATATTTACCTGAGATGGAAGCCATATTGACTTTACAGTCGGCGTTCTGTGAGTACATCGTGATCCCGGAAAAAAACAGAATCCCGGCAATAACAATACCTTTTATTTTTTTCCCTTTTGTCATATATATGCTGTTTTAAGTTGAAAAACAATAGAATTTACGCAAATGTTGTTTTAAAGGGGGAAAAAGAAGCGGCGACTTTACAAACGACCTCTTCCAGTTAACATTTGGATCAATATTTTACTTATTTGTTTCTCAATTGTTTAAATTCAGAACCACTTTTCCATTCCGGATAGTAGTCGGAATTTGCCAGGTCATATCCGATTCTGAATGCCAGTGCTGCGTCTTCGGCAATACCTTCAAAATTGAAACTTGCGGGATCATAATTGTCGGAAGGGCGGTGATAGACATTTTCGATATAGTCTTTTCTCTTCTGGGCTGCCCACTCTTTACCATATTCCCTGCTTTCAGTGCTCCCCTTTGCGTATAGGGATGGTACTCCTTTCAGTACAAAAGGAAAATGGTCCGATCTGAAAAACATACCAGTATGTGATTCGGGATCTTTTATTACATACCTTTCCTGCCTGGCAGCAGCTAATAAGGTCAGACTATCGAGGCTTGATTGTCCATACCCGGTAACAGTAACATCTTTCATCCTGCCTATTGGCAGAAGCCCGTCATTATTCAGACATGCAATGGTTTTTTCCATTGGAATTACCGGTTGTTCAGTATAATATACTGATCCGAGAAGACCCTGCTCTTCGGCTGTTGGAAAGAGAAGGATAACAGTTCTGGAAGGTCTGTACTTTAGTTTTGAAAATGCTTTACCTATTGACAGTACCCAGGCCATCGATGTTCCGTTATCCACTGTTCCATTGTAAATGGAATCACCGTTTTCTTTTTCTCCTATTCCGAAATGATCCCAGTGAGCGGTATAGACAATGCATTCATCAGGATTTTCCGATCCTTTTAAGATACCTGCAACATTAGCTGATTTATCAAATCGGATATCATTTTTAATATCAAGGGAAATTCCAACATTCAGTGGAAATCCTTTGAATCCTTTTTTGCATGCTTCAAGCCTGAGACTGTCAACATTTATTCTGATACTTCCAAACAACCGGTCAGCTGCACCGGATGAAATCCACCCCGTAAAGGAGCTTACCGATTCATCATTATCATCACTCATCATGTATAGCCTTGGAGATATTGAACTCTTCCTGGGAATAGTATATTGATATCCGGCTCCTTCTGTCTCGTGAATTATTAGTATCCCTTCTGCTCCCTGCCGTGCTGCTTCATCATATTTGTAGGTCCACCTGCCGTAATATGTCATCTCCCGTCCTTTGAAAAGTGTGCTGTCGCCTGTATATAATCCCGGATCATTGATCATTACAACAACAACTTTGCCTTTGACGTCCAGACCGGCATAGTCGTTCCACCCGTATTCCGGGGCAACAATACCAAATCCGGCAAAAACCATCGGCATATTGACTATGTGCATCTCTTTGGTAATAAGAGGGGAAACAATGGCTGCTTCATCAGGAGTTTTGAAACTGAAGAGCGTTTCAGGTGGTTTTGTAATAATCACTTTATCAATTGATGAACTTATTTCAACCATAGGTACCTGCTGGAAATAACTGCTATCAAAGGCTGGTTCAAAACCGATGAGTTTCAGCTGCCCGGCAAGATAGTTTATCGAGATATCTTCACCTTCTGTAAAAGGTTTTCTGCCCATGAATCTGTCGCTCCCCAGTTCAGCAACATAACTCCTGAGATCATCGATGCTGATGCTCTTTGCAGCATTTCTGAAGTCGCTTTTTCTGCTTGTACATGCTGCAAGAGCAAGCAGTGTGATTAATAAGAAAAAAATCTTTTTCATCAGGTTGAGATTTAATAGAGAACCATAAATTTAATGGAAAATTCCAATTTGTTCAAAAAACTGCCTGACGCTGGTAGAACACCCGCTCATAATTCTTATTTTAGCGGTTCAAATGATCAACAAAACACATTTTAAGATATAAATCATGAAAAAGATCGCCATACCAGGGATCCTCATTACCTTTTTAATTTTAATTCTAACCACAGGAAATCAGGCATTTGCACAAAGGCCCGCACGGAATCCGAATCAGGTTGCCATTCTGGGATGGACCGATGACACACACTACCTGATAAGGACCTTTGATGCTGACAGCAACCCTGTGATTCAGATTGTTAACATTAAAACAGGAAAAGGGATAACAGTTCCCCCGGCAAAAACGGACAGGGAAATATTATCGGAATTGCTTCCGTCAGGAGTCATAATGGAGGCTAACGATGTTATCAGTCCTGATAAGAACAGTGTTATCCTGATTAAGGGAAACGATCTGTATTTTTTCAGGAAAGGAGACAAGGAAATCCGGAAAATCACCGGTGATGATTCTCAGGAAGTAAATGTCCGTTTTTCTCCTGAAGGCACGAAGATCGCTTATACAAAGGATAAGGATCTTTATGTTTATGATCTTGTCAGTAATAAGGAAATAAGGCTTACCACAGATGCTTCGGAAAGGATCTATAACGGTTATTCTTCGTGGGTTTATATGGAAGAGATCCTTGGCCGGCGAAGCCATTATGCGGCATTCTGGTGGTCGACTGACGGTTCAAAGATAGCATATCTCAGGACTGATGAAAGCGATGTGCCTTTGTTTACGCTGAACAGGCTTGACGAGGCTGACGGGATTCACGGTGTGCTTGAACAGGTTCCGTATCCAAAGGCAGGAGATCCGAATCCTAAAGTTAAAATGGGAATAGCAGACATTGCAACTGCAAAAACAGTATGGGTTAAAACCGATTATACTGTTGACCAGTATATTGCTTGGCCTTTCTGGACGCCTGACAGTAAAAAGCTGGCAATTCAGGTAGTGAACCGCGATCAGAACAATCTTCAGATTATCCTTGCTGATCCGGAAACAGGTGAGTACAGGCAGATCTATGACGAATCCCGTAAAACATGGGTGGAGTTCCGCGAAGATATTAATGTTATGAATAACGGGACCGGTTTTATAATCAGGAGTTATAAGAGCAACTGGGAGAACCTGTATTATTACGGGTGGGATGGAAAACTTATCGCACAGCTTACTGATTTTGACTTCAGGGTGGACACGATCAGCCGTGTGGACGAGGATCTTAAAGTAGTTTATTTTTCAGCAACAGGACCTGAATCGACTGACAATCATGCTTTCAGAGTGGGCCTTGATGGCAACAACCTGCTTCAGATAACCAGGGGAGAGGGTAGTCACAGCCTAAGTATCTCACCAAAAGGAAGTTATTTTATTGATACATGGAGCAGTATCTCAAGAGCAGGTTCAATTATAGCTTTCGATAAGAAGGGGGAAAAGATCAGGGATATCTTTAAATTTGAACAACCGGTTTTTGATCCGGCCAGACATGCCAGGGCAGAATTTGTGAAGATACCGACTTCAGACGGTTTGTTTAATATGCCTGCAATAATAACGTATCCTCTTAATTTTGATCCTTCAAAGAAATACCCGGTTGTATTTACGATCTATGGAGGACCTGATTCAAAGAATGTTTACAACAGGTGGCAGGGAAACGACCTGTCATGGTATTCACAGAACGGGATCATAACCTTTACTGTCGACCATCGGGGATCAGGGCAATTCGGCAAAAAGGGGCTTGATTACATGTACCGTTGTCTTGGAAAGTGGGAGATACTGGACTATGCTGATGCTGTGAAATGGCTGGTTGCCAAACCTTTTGTTGATCCGGCAAGGATGGGAATCACAGGAAGCTCGTACGGCGGATATATGACATGCCTGGCACTTACAAAAGGCGCAGACTACTGGACACATGGTTTTGCCAGGTATTCAGTTACAGATTACAGGTTATATGACAATGTATATACTGAAAGATATATGGATACTCCGCAGGAAAATCCTGAAGGTTATAAAGATGGTTCAGCCCTTACTTTTACAAAAGCCCTGAAAGGGAAATTATATATGACTCATGGCGACATGGATGACAATGTACATATGCAGAATTCAATCTGGCTCATTTCAAAACTTCAGGAGGAAGGGAAATCGTTCCAGCTTATGTTGTACCCCGATAACCGCCATGGTGTCAGAGGTATGAAAAGATGGCATGAAACAAATGAGAGGAACAAATTCTGGCTTGAGAATTTTTTCGGGAAGGAATAATGAAATTCAAAATTCAAAATTCAAAATTCAAAATTCAAAATTCAAAATTTTATAACCTTGAACCTTGAACCTTGAACCATTAATTATGATTATTGGAATACTTAAAGAATCCGGAACTGAAAAAAGAGTAGCTATGCTTCCCGGCGAAGTTGCCGGACTGAAAAAGCTTGGTGTTGAAGTTGTTGTGGAGAACAATGCAGGAGAAAGGGCTTATGCAGGTGATGAGGAGTACCGGTCAGCCGGTGCTGTTATAGTCTCCAGGAAAGATGTTTTTACCAGGGCATCAATTTTAGTTTCTGTTGATCATGTTCCTGAAACGGATATTGGATACTGCACGGAAGGACACGTTCTCTGCTCAATCCTTAATCCTGTTGAAAATGCCGGATGGCTGGAAAACGCACGTAAACAGGGACTTACGGTGTTGGCACTTGATCTGGTACCAAGGACGACAAGAGCGCAATCGATGGATATACTTTCATCAATGGCAACAATATCGGGTTATAAGGCAGTACTTCATGCAGCATCCCTGTCACCCCGGTTTTTCCCGATGTTCATGTCGGCTGCAGGAACCATAAAGCCGTCACGGGTACTGATACTGGGTGCCGGTGTCGCTGGTCTCCAGGCAATAGCGATAGCACGAAAACTAGGAGCTGTTGTCGAAGTATTTGATGTACGGTCGGCTGTAAAAGATGAGGTGAAAAGTCTTGGCGGGAAATTCATTGAAGTTGAAGGAGCCAGGGAGGATACTGCTGCCGGCGGATATGCTGTGGAACAGACAGAGGAGTTTAAGAAGAAACAGCAGGATCTGATCCAGCAGAGAGCCATTGCAGCTGATGTAGTGATAGCAACAGCCCAGATACCGGGCAGAAAAGCTCCTCTGCTTCTTCTGAAAGATACAGTAAAAGCCATGAAACCGGGTTCAATAATCATTGACCTTGCAGCATCAACCGGAGGTAACTGTGAGCTTACAGAGAACGGGAAGACTTTAACAGTTAACGGTGTCACTATTATAGGTAAATCTGACTATCCTTCAGATATGCCTTCAGATGCAAGCAGGATGTTCGGTAGCAATATAATCAACCTTCTGAAGATCATGATCGATAAAGAAGGCCATCTCACCCTTAACATGCAGGACGAAATCATAAGCGGAACAACTGCAGTGCATGCGGGGGAATATGTCAGCCAGAGAGTAAAACAAATACTTAATATTAAACAGGTCTGAAAATGGAGAGTATACTGGACTTTTTTTTACAGCACAGGGAGGCTATATTTATAGTGATCCTTTCAATTTTTCTGGGTATTGAGGTTATAAGCCATGTACCGGCAATACTTCATACTCCGTTGATGTCTGGTGCCAATGCCATTCACGGAGTGGTTATCATAGGAGCAATCATTGTAATGGGGCACGCAGAGACAACAGGATCAATGATCATTGGCTTCCTTGCTGTTGTTCTTGGCACCCTGAATGTTGTAGGCGGATTTGTCGTTACCGACAGGATGCTGGAGATGTTCAAAAAGAAGAAGTAGTTTTTCCGGTTTAATGTTAAAGATCATCTGAATGAATGATATATCTCAATTTCCTTTTGGTGTCTCTATACTTGAGATAACTTATATTGTGGCTTCCGTACTTTTTGTCATCGGGCTTAAGATGCTGAGCCATCCTCTTACTGCAAGGAGGGGAAATATCCTGGCAGCGTTCGGAATGGGCTTCGCAATCCTGGCTACAATTCTGTTTCATGAAAAGGACGGAGAACCTATCGGCAATATCCCGTGGATAATTGGTGCAATAGTCCTCGGGACGATAATAGGGTGGGTGATAGCCAAAAGAGTCAAGATGACAGCCATGCCCCAGCTGGTCTCATTCTTCAATGGTATGGGAGGAGCCGCTGCAGCACTTATATCCATGATGGAGTTTCCTCATGTCAGCCCGGAGCTTATTGAAAAAAGCGGTATGGCCAATGGTCATGTACTGGCCATCCTGCTGGGACTCATGATAGGAACAGTCTCCTGGGCAGGCAGCATGATCGCATACGGAAAGCTGGATGGTTGGATCGGCGATCTGAGGGTAAAAGCCATGAAGTATGTGAATCTTACCATATTGGCAGTGCTGATAGGATTCATTGTATTTATAATGACACGTGATGTTCAGACCAGCTCGGAGCTTACACCTTATATATACATTATGTTTGCGGTTGCTGTGGTTTACGGTGTCCTTTTCGTAATGCCTATCGGAGGGGCCGATATGCCTGTAGTGATCTCCCTGCTGAACTCTTTTACAGGCGTGGCAGCAGCCATGGGAGGGTTCCTTTACAATAACCAGGCGATGCTGACAGGAGGTATCCTTGTCGGTTCAGCCGGAACAATACTGACAGTACTGATGTGCAGGGCAATGAACAGATCGTTGCTGAATGTAATTGTAGGAGTTTTCGGAGGGGGTGGACAGGCTGTTGATGCCGGAGCAGGGACTGTCAGGGAAATAACATTGTCTGATGCAGCCATTCTTCTCAGCTACTCAAAGAAGGTTGTGATTGTTCCGGGTTATGGACTGGCTGTTGCACAGGCCCAGCATATCTGTCATGAGCTCGATAAGCTGCTCGACGAAAAAGGAGTGGAAGTGAAGTATGCAATTCACCCTGTTGCCGGACGAATGCCGGGACATATGAATGTACTGCTTGCTGAAGCAGATGTGCCCTATGAACAGCTTTTTGAAAGCGATGAGATAAATCCCGATCTTCCCAATACCGATGTAGTGATGGTAATAGGTGCCAATGATGTTGTGAATCCTGCCGCTGAAGACGATCCGTCAAGCCCGATATATGGGATGCCTATCGTTAAAGCCCGCAATGCAAAGAACATAATTGTGATGAAACGCGGAATGGGTAAAGGATATGCCGCTATTGAAAACATGCTCTTCTTCAACAACAAGACAAGGATGCTGTTCGGCGATGCCAAGGCAACATTGCAGAATCTGGTAAATGAGGTTAAGAACTTGTAGACATGCCTTGCCCCCTTAGGCAGGGGGTAAAAGAAAAACAACATGAATTCTCCATTTCAGAACCTTGCTCTTCTCAGGGCTGCTTTGAAACAGAACAGCATAGATACCTATATTATACCCCTGGCTGATCCCAATCTAGGGGAAAACATTCCTGATCACTGGCAGATAATCAAATGGCTTACAGGTTTTACCGGATCATCAGGGACTGTAGTAATTACTGATTCGTTTGCAGGCCTCTGGACTGACTCAAGATATATCATCCAGGCCGGGACGGAACTCGAAGGATCCGGTTGCACGTTGATGAAACCAGGGATTTTACCAGAGACAGGTTATATTGACTGGCTTGCAGAAAACGCAACTCGTGGAAGCAGAATAGCTCTCGATGGCAGGATATTCTCAATAAGCTCATTCAGAAAGCTCAAGACCGGTCTGGTAAATAACGAAGTCACAATTGATCATAATTGCGACCTGATAAGTGACTTATGGACAGACCGTCCTGCAATGCCGTCAACAGTCGCTTTTGATCATCCTGTTGAGTATTCAGGGAAAGACAGATCGGGTAAGATCGCCGAGGTTCGGGAAAGGATGAAAATTATGAAAGCAGATTATCATCTTCTTACCTCATGCGATGATATTATGTGGCTGCTGAATATAAGAGGCAGCGATGTGCCGTATTCTCCTTTATTGTCATCGTTCGCAGTAACAGGAGAGCAACAGGTAATACTTTTCATCGGAGATAATAAGATTCCTCCCGGACTGGCATCCGAATTTGACAAACTGGGCATAGTTATACTGCCTTATGAAGAGTGTTCAGGAATTTTTTCATCTTATCCGGAAGGTTCTGCCATCCTGTTAGCTCCCGGAACTACATCAACTCATCTTTATTATTCGATCCCGAATACCCTGAAGATTTTAGAGAATATCAGCATTCCTTCCAGGATGAAGGCGATAAAGAATAAAATAGAAATTGAAAATATCGGGAAGGTGATGGTGAAGGACGGTGCCGCCCTGACAAAATTCTTTTACTGGATTGAAACAAGCATGGGACAGGTACCTATGACTGAGGTTTTTCTGGCAGGGAAACTCTTAAAAATCAGATCACAGCAGGATGAGTTTATGGGTCCGTCATTTGCAGCGATTGTAGCTTTCAACGAGCATGCGGCATTGCCTCATTACAATGCAAAGCCTGAAACAGATTCCGAAATAGGAGAGAACGGCATTCTCCTTGTCGATTCCGGTGGTCAGTATAAAGGCGGTACCACCGATATTACACGGACTATTTCTGTAGGGATCCCTACTCTTCAGCAAAAAATGGATTTTACCCTGGTCCTGAAAGGGCATATCAATCTTGCAATGGCTAAATTTCCGCTGGGGACAAGAGGATACCAGCTTGATGTGCTGGCCAGGAGACATCTGTGGGATATCGGATTGAATTACGGACACGGAACAGGACATGGCGTAGGTTACTGCCTGAATGTACATGAGGGACCTCAGAACATAAGTCCGGCGGATAATAAAACAGTCATTGAGCCGGGGATGCTTATTTCCAACGAACCGGCAATCTACAGGGAAGGTGAATACGGGATGCGAACAGAGAACCTTATCATTTGTTATGAAGATGAAGAAACCGATTTCGGGCAATTCCTTAAATTTGATACAGTCTCTATTTGTTATATAGATAAATCATTGATTGACAGGTCATTGCTTGATCAGAAAGAGATTGGCTGGCTTAATAGCTATCATTCAGAAGTCTTTGAAAAATTAAGTCCGCTCTTAACCGAAAGTGAAAAGGCCTGGCTTAAGAATAAAACAGAACCTATCTTATAATATCTTCTATCTGAGCCACATCAATTACCGGGAATTCAGTTATCCTGAGTTTTGCGCTTCCGTAAGGGACAAGCTGAATCACCTCTGTACTGCCTTCAGGCTTAACAGGACTAAGAGGCGGAATATCAGCAGAATTATTCCGTATACCCCATCCCGGAATTTTCATGCCTCTTGTAGTTATAACAACAGCAGCATCTTTATCCCATGTAATGTATTTTCCGGAATCCAGGCTCCAGATCATATCACCTTTATCAGCAAAGGGATATCTGCTTATCTGATTTTCAGTAATATTCAGTCCTCTTTCAATATTTGCCCTATCAATCATCAATCCATAATTCCATGGACTCCGAGGGTTTATTTCCCAGTCGACGCTTCCTTTGTAACTGAAATTGTCATAATTGATCTTTACGCTTTTATACTCTTTCTCCAGCCTCAATGAAAAGTACAGAGGGCCTCTCAGAAGTGATGTTGAATTATTATACCTCTTTTCAGTCCTTATTTTTAACGGTATTTGCATTATGATGATATCACCATCTTTCCAATTTCCTGAAAGCTTGACAGTTGATCCGGCCGTACCGGTTACTCTTCTGCCTTTATATTGTATTGAAGCGCTGTCAGCCCAGCCTGGTATTCTCAGGTAAAGAGGGAACCTGACAGGTCCGTCAGTGCTTATTATAAGTTTTATATCCCCTTTGAAAGGATAGTCAGTTTCTTCGGAAATGGTAATATCCTTTCCTGGGCCGACTCTGGCATTTACTGTTGAAGGACTGAAAGCCACTGCAATGAGGCCATTGTCGTTTGTAGCCATCCAGAGGCTTTCGGTGAACTTCGGCCATCCCTGGTGCATATTTGCCAGACAGCAGGCGAAGTTTGGCATTAATCCGTATATATTGGAGTAATTTCCGTTAGTGCTCCAGTCTCTTTTTTCACCGTTAACCAAAACCTGGTTTGACTGCTGATCGTACTGATGAGCCCACATATCAGGAGATATTGTGCCGGGCAATGCATTGAAAGTCAGTAATTCAAGTCTGTCAGCAAGAGTATTGTCCCCGAATATTGCATAGAGCTCCTCAAGGGAGAACATATATTCAACCACCGAACATAATTCAGTTCCACGGTCGGGGCTCTTTCCGGAAAGATGTTCATCGCCCGAAAATCTTCCACCTGCCTGTCCGTGGTTGATGTCATATTTTTCAATACCTGTAAATACAGCGTTCTTAAATCTTTCCCCGGATGACTGCTGGTACCATAGACCCGGATATTTAATTGCCATTGCATTATTGACGACATGGGCTGTCAGTCCCTCAGGACCCCAGTTCAGAGGGATATTCTTATCTGCGGAAGCAGCAGAATCCCATGGAAATCTTTCATAGTAAGTTGTCCAGTCTGAGCTATTCTTTTGTATTGACTCAATAGTTTCAAGGATCCATGGTTCATTGATTTGCCTGTAAAGCCAGTACCCGGTCACGGCATTTTCCATTGCTCTCACACCCCTCCAGTCCTTATCGGGCCAGTCGGGAGGAGTGTCGTGCAGGTAACGGAAATATTTTATAAGTACTTCAAACGCCCGGGCATCTGATGTAGCTTCATAGTATTGCATCAGAACCTTGTTGGCAACTGCAAGCGGCCAGCGGTCCTTGTTTTTTGCAGGTCCGTACCAGCCTGTATCCCTGCTGCTTGCCAGTATTGGATCAATCCATGATTTCACCTTTTCTTTAAGGTGCTCATCGTCAAGCAGATAAGCAAGAGGGACAAGACCGTCGAGGAAATAGGGACCTCTTTCCCATGCTTCACCGTCACCTCCGCGCCACGATGAATTTACCAGGTCAGGCCAGAAATCGTCAACATTTCCGGTGAGTCCTGAAGCCTGGGCTTCCAGCTGTGACTTCAGCCAGCCTTCCGGTTTGACTGAACCAAGGGGCAACTTGATATATACATTTTGTTTCAAGGGTTCAGGATTGCTTTTGTAATTCATATTTTCTTTGTTTTCGGTACATCCGGAAGAAATAATAAATACAATTGAGATAACTGCTGCTAATATTATTCTCATAATTTTATTTATTTCATTTAAAATTCGTTCCACCTTAATTCGGGATTGATGCTCTGTTTTATATCATAACACTTAATAACCTGGAGCATATCGAACCAGGCGACTCCCGCTGATGTCAGCTGAAGGACAACATTTGCCCTGGTGGGCTGGTTGTTGTAACAGGGAATTGTAACAATTGTTACAAATTGTTTCCACTCACTGTCCAGGGAAAATCTTTTACTGCCTGATTCTCCCAGAGCAATTTCAAACTCTTTTGGGTTGTTGTCTTCAGACTGTAACAGTCCCTGTTCAGGATCAGTCTTTGCCCATACTGATATGAGATATTTTTCCCCTTTCATTACGGTGAAAGGGAAAAACCTGAGTCTGACGCCGTTATTTTCCGAGGGAGTAACAAGCCTTATCGAATGGCTTCCTTCAATCTGTTCCCTTGAATCAAGGAAATATGTTGCTCCCCTGTCGCCGCCGTTGCGGGCATAGCATGATGCAGGCACCCCCGGACTTGAAGTATCTTCAAAACCAGGATCCTTTATAAGGTTTCCGGGATATGGTTTTAAAGTATCCTTTCCGGTTTTAAGATCAATTAAATATGCCTGCGAACCGAATGAAGATATCTGGTCTGAGAAATATCCTGAACGGACATTTACAGAACGATTTTCAAAAAGAACTTTTGCTTTTCCTGATATGCCTCCTGATATTGAATATTCTGCCAGATGGGGAGCATTTGTCTTATTCACTGCCAGTATGAGGAGCTTGTTGTCATGGATTGAGGAAGAGACAATGATGTTGGGTGATGCTGATCTTACATTGACCGGTTCCTCGTCTGACAGCAACCACGGGGTCAGTTCCGCTACTTCAACAGCCATCCTCCCGCATTCGCCCCAGGCGGCTGCTGATTTAGGAAAGAAATTGAGTCCCTGCCTGATAAAGTACTGAATCCCCCGGGCTCCCCTGATTATTGCCTGATATGTCATTGATCTCATTTCCTGGAGTGACGGTTCGCGTCCCCACCATTCTCCACCGCCGAATGCCTGCGGTACTATCCAGACCGGCTTTTTGCCTGCAAATTCTGCGGAGAGCTGTCCTGCGGCATTACCGGCAAGTGTGACAGGAATATCAGGAACGGGATACGGATCTGCCATCACTATATCGAGGGCACCCGAATATTGTGTGGATGAAAGGAACGGAGCCATAAAGACAATTGTCACCGGGTGCCAGGGATCATATTTCTTGATCGTATTATAAGTTTCTTCCAGGATTCCGGGAGATATGCTGCGCCCGATCGGCTCATCTGCAATATACCAGGCAAGCAGCGCAGGATGGTCACGGAACGCAACAACTTCATTTATCAGCAACTCCTTTTTTTGTTCATCACTGATGCCGTTTATCATTGAGCTGATACCTCCGCCTCCTGATACTGACAAAAGATTATAATTGACCTTCATCCCGAGCTGTGCGCAGCGGTCCATATATGCTTTTCTTTCATTGAAAGTCCCGGGCAATATTCTCTGATAGGGTGCTATCAGGTTAAATCCTCTTACAGCTTCTTCTTCGGGAAGAGCGGGATGAACAGGTGAATAGCAGTAAAAACCGAACGGGAAGAATTGTCTTTTATTAACGATTAGTCCTCCTGTCAGCCTGTCGGTTTTTACTTCATTGGGTTTATAATTCAGGATCAGGAGATCATCTGATGCCAGGTATCTTATATTTCTTCCTGAAACCGTTATTTCGGCAATTATTTTATAATCACCTGACTGAAGATTTATTTCAAATGGCACCCTCAGCACCTTTTTCCCGGGAATCCCTTTCCATATGCCCAGCGACTGGTTATTCAGAGCAATGGCAACAGACAGATTTGCATACATAAGGTTCTGAGGAACATGAAGCAGCATTTCACCGCTTTTTTCGAATGAATAAAAACTCAATCTTGAATTCATCTTAAATGATGTACTGTCAATCATCTGACTATATACGTCAGGGCTGATTAAAATTGCAAGAAGCATTATGAAATCTGCTATCGGAATTCTTTTCACTGTTTTCCTCATCAGGTCATTTAATGGTTTAAAAATAAACACTTTTAGTTACAATTTCACTAATTGAAAATAAACATGGTTTTACAAAGGGAACCGGACCCGGGTTATTCCTCTGTATAGAATTTGTTGAAAAACATGGCGGTAAGATATGGATTGAAAGCAAACCAGACAAGGGAGGTATTTTTATATTTTTTCTTCCTTTGGATATTAATCATTCTGTACGAAACATAAATAGGCAATGGCTCATCAGCATTTTGATTCTAAAAATGTTTTGGATTACTATCTTTCAGGGAGTTAAATAATTTATTAGCTAAAAAAGTTTTATCTTTAAACCTCAGGCATTTTTTGAATAATACTTTGTCTTTTTTATTATAAAAAGTAGTGTTTGATCTTTTCAGTATTAAATTTTTCGGAAATCATTCTCTCAAACGGTCTTTGGTGGTTTTATTCTTTTGTTTTGCTGAAGTCTCCCATTTGCATGCACAGCAGCGATATTCAAGATTTGATCACCTCACCGTTATTGATGGCTTGTCGAGTAACCGTGTAAGGTGTATTTACAGAGATAGCAAAGATTATCTGTGGATTGGTACCGACGTAGGCCTTGATAAATACGATAGCTATCAGTTTAAGAAATACAGATATGTTGAAAAACAAGCTGGAACAATCAGTAGTGATATTATAAATAGTATTTATGAAGACCAGGGCAAAAAACTATGGATTGGTACTTTTAATGGCTTGAATTTGTATGATCCTGTTAAAGATAATTTTATAGTATTTAAAAACAATCCTGCCGATAAAAACAGTATTAGCAGCAATTGTATCAATAGTATTATTGAAGATAAGAACGGAATCATTTGGATTGTAACTGATAGAAATTGTTTGAACAGATGGGTTCCCGAGACTCAAAGTTTTATCCGGTATCAGTTTGATATCGCGAAGGATGAATTAAATCCGCGTCCATCCAAAACGATAGCATTTGATTCAAAAGGATACCTGTGGATAGTTTCATTTAACCGGGGAATTCATCGTTTTGATCCTGAATCCGGAAGATTCACAGAATATGACGACCCTTCAATTGATTTCGGATACAATTGTTCAAAAAGCATATACATTGATAATCAGGATAAAATATGGATTGCAACAGATGGCAGCGGATTCTTTTCTTTTGATCCGTCATCTGAAAAATTTGAACAATTCGGATCAAAAAGTGACGGAAAAGGTACCAATCAGAATATCATTCTTGATATTCTTCCGGAAGACGATCGTTATTTATTGCTTGCGGTCGATCAGGGAGGGATAAACCGGTTTGACAAAATATCTGAAACATTTGAATATATCATGTATGATCAAACAGATGTAGAAGGACTTAATAACAATGGAATCTGGTGCATACATAGAGACAGAGAAGGAATTTTGTGGATAGGTACCTCAGGCGGAGGGATCAATTATATAAATCATAAAAAAGGAAGATTTAAATTATTTACCCATAATAGTAATAGTCCTAAATCACTATCGTATAGTTTTACCGGTTGTTTTTTTGAAGATCACCTGGGTTTGATCTGGATTGGTACCGATGGAGGCGGAATTAATGTATACGATCCTGAAACGGGTAATTTTACGGTATATAAGCACGAACCTTCTAATCCTTATAGTATAAGCGGGAATGTTATTCGAGGTATTGCCGAGGATAAAGATCATGATATGTGGATTGGCACCTGGGGTGCAGGGCTTAACCGGTATGATAGAAAAACAGGAAGGTTCATTCGATATATACATGATAATAATGATCCTTTAAGTATATCAAATAACATAATCTGGAATCTTTTTATAGATCATAACAATACCTTATGGTTAAGTTTATATGATGTTGGTATTGATTTGTTTGAAATTGGAAAGGAAGTTACCAGACGATTCAGGACTGACCCGGATAATCCCGGTTCGCTAAGTGGAAATAATAGCTGGTTCTTTTTTGAAGACCTTAATAAGAAGATGTGGATTTGTACACAGAATGGGCTCGATCTTTTTGACAGTATAACGAATTCATTTAAGGTATATCATTTCCCTGATAATGATATCGGAGCAGTTTATATAGATAAGAGGGGATATCTTTGGGTAGGAAGCAATACAAAAGGATTATTTATGTGTCATCAGAATGGTACTATACTTAAAACGTATGATATAACTAATGTTTTGCCAAACAATAGAATTCATGCAATCACTGAAGATAGCAAAGGAGGTATCTGGCTTTCCAGCAACTTTGGTCTAAGCAGGTTAAATACAGAAATTCAGCATATCAGGAATTATTCGAAAGAGGATGGTTTACAAGATGACCAGTTTTATCAACAATCATTTCTTAAAACACGTAAAGGAGAAATGTACTTTGGCGGGTATAATGGTTTCAACTCCTTCTTTCCCGACAGCCTGAAAGACAATGACTTCGTCCCACCAGTTTATATCACTGATTTCCAGATATTCAATAAACCAGTAGTTTATGGATCACAGGAAGGTCAATTTCCAACATATATCAGTGAAGCAAAAGAAATTACATTGACATGGCGCCAGTCAGTCTTTTCATTTTCATTTAACGCCATCAATTATACCTATCCGGGGAAGAATCAATACACATATAAAATGGAAGGTTTTGAAAAAGAGTGGAATTATACCAATGCCTCCAGACGATATGTCACATATACAAACCTTGATCCCGGTGAGTATAATTTTGTTGTAAAAGCTTCAAATAATGATGGAATATGGAATGAAAAGGGAGTTTCCTTACAAATAATCATTTTGCCTCCATGGTGGAACACATGGTGGTTCAGACTTATTTTTATTTCTTTAATAATCTTAATATTAGTTTACATTTTTCTTTCGCGTGTCCGGCAATTGAAAAATCAGAAATTATTACTTGAAAAATCAGTAGCAATTAAAACTGCTGAATTATCTGAACTCAATTCTGCAAAAGATAAATTCTTCTCTATTATAGCACATGACTTACGAGGCCCGTTAAGTTCATTTGTTGGTGTTACTCAGATACTTACTGAAGATATTCTGACCATGAATAAGGAAGAGATTATGGATATTACGGTGAGCATGAAGACATCAGCCACAAATATCTACAACCTTCTGGAGAATCTTCTTGAATGGTCACGACTGATGCAGGGCCAAATGGATTTCGCTCCTGTAAAATTTAACCTAAAGGGAAAAATTGAAACCTGTATTGTAGTTTTGTCTGAATATGCAGGGGAAAAGAGAATTGAAATAGCAATTGTTATCCCTGATGAAATAGAGGTTTTTGCTGATAATCATATGTTTGATAGTGTTATCAGGAACCTGGTTTCCAATGCAATAAAATTTACACCTGCAGGTGGTAAAGTAAGCGTGACAGCTTATTGTAAAAATGATCATTCCATTGAGGTAGAAATCAGTGATTCCGGGATTGGTATGACTCAGGAATTGAAAAGCAAACTGTTTCTTTTGACTGAAAAGACCAGCCGGAAAGGAACAGAAGGTGAACCGAGTACCGGGCTTGGATTGTTGTTGTGTAAAGAGTTTATCGAAAAACACAGTGGAAAAATATGGGTTGAAAGTGAACCTGGCAAAGGAAGCATTTTCAAATTTTTACTACCTTCGGATATAAATCCCTCCGTATGAGACTTTTTCAGACAGTTGCTCGCCGGTATTTAGTGATTTCATTCTTTTACCTTGCAGGAATAATACATTTACAGGCACAACAACAATATTTAAAATTTAACCATCTTACTATAAACGAAGGTTTATCGAGTAACCGTATATGGTGTATTTACAGAGATAGCAGGGACTTTCTTTGGATTAGCACGGACGTTGGTCTTGATAAATACGACAGCTATCAGGTTATTAAGTACAGAAATGATGAAAGCCACCCTGGAACCATCAGCAGTGATGGTGTAAGATGTATATATGAAGACCATGAGAAAAATCTATGGTTTGGTACTCTTAACGGGTTTAATTTATATGATCCTGCTAAAGATAATTTTAAAGTTTTTAAAAATAATCCAGCCGATGAAAACAGTATTAATGACGATTATATTAGCGGTATTATTGAAGATAATAATGGGAACCTTTGGATTTTATCTGGCGGAAATTGCCTGAACAAGTGGATTCCCAAGTCTCAGAATTTTATTAGATATAAATTTGAAAATAATAGGGAAGATATGATTATCCGGCCTGCCAGGATGATGGCAAATGATTCAAAAGGGAACATTTGGATAAGCTCTTTTGACAGGGGAATCAATTGTTTTAATCCTGAATCCGGAAAATTTACGAAATATGACGATCCTGCTATTGATTTCGGAGTTAAATCTTATAAAAGCTTATACATTGATAATCAGGATAAAATTTGGATTGGAACAGATGGTGGCGGATTATTTTCTTATGATCCGGTCACAGATAAATTTAAACAATACGGATCAGCAGGTGGAGGAAAAGGCACCAATCAAAATCGTATTCTTGATATAATACCGGAAAACGACCAATATATATTAATTGCAGTTGACCAGGGAGGGATAAACCGGCTTAATAGAATTTCTGAGACCTTTGAATATACCAAATACGATCAGACAAATGATAAAGGACTTAATAATGATGGAATCTGGTGTTTGCATAAAGATCGGGAAGGGATTTTATGGATAGGTACATCCGGCGGTGGGATCAATTATTTTAATCCTAAAAAGGAGAATTTTAAGCTGTTTGAAGGCAATTATGGTAATCCTAAATCACTATCTTACGATGTTGTCCTTTGTTTTTATGAAGATTATGAGGGTGGGATCTGGATAGGTACGGATGGCGGTGGGATTAATATTTATGATCCGGAAACGGGTAATTTTAAGGTATATAAGAATATTCCTTCCGATCCTTATAGTATCACGGGAAATGCCGTACGTTGTATCACCGAAGATAAGGATCATGACCTTTGGATCGGGACATGGGGTGCGGGACTTAACAGGTATGATAGAAAAACAGGCAGATTTTATTATTACTTACCTGAAGAAAACAATCCGTTAAGCATTTCAGGTGCGACAGTTTGGAGCTTCATTTTAGACCATAATAATATACTATGGTCAGGTGTTTTCCAGAAAGGCATCGATTTATTTGACAAAAAGGAGGGAGTTGTCAATCGGTTCATACATAATCCTGATGATCCTTATACGATTAGTAATAATGCAAGCTGGTTTATGTATGAAGATTCTGAAAAAAACATGTGGATTTGCACGTCGAACGGGCTGAACCTTTTTGAAAGTCAGACAAATTCATTCAAGGTATTTAATTTTCCGGACAATGGAATACAGGCATTCATCAGAGATAATGACGGTAATTTATGGATAGGATCCAACTCATCAGGAATATACTATTGTAAATATGATGGAACAATTATTAAAACATTTACCACTAATGATGGTTTACCAAGCAACTCAATAAGAGCAATCATTGAAGACAATAATAATGATTTATGGATATCGACCACAAATGGCATCAGCCGATTTAGCCGTAATACTCAAAAGATCAAAAATTATTCGAAGGAGGATGGTTTACAGGGCAATGAATTTATTGCACAATCGTTTCTGAAAACGCGTAAAGGAGAAATATATTTTGGCGGATATAATGGTTTTAACTCTTTTTTCCCCGATAGCTTAAAAGATAATGACTTTATTCCTTCGGTTTATATCACCGATTTCCAAATATTCAATAAACCAGTTGTTTATGGAACACTGGAAGGCCAATTTCCAACACACATCAGTGGAGCAAAAGAAATAAAACTGAATTGGCATCAATCTGTCTTTTCATTTTCATTTGTAGCCATAAACTATACCTTTCCCGGAAAAAATCAATATGCTTATATCATGGAAGGTTTTGAAGAACAGTGGAATTATACCAATAGCTCCAGGCGATATGTCACATATACTAATCTTGACCCCGGTAATTATACTTTTAAGGTAAAAGCTTCAAACAATGATGGGATATGGAATGAAGAGGGTGTTTCGTTACGAATAATTATTTTACCTCCATGGTGGAACACATTGTGGTTCAAACTAATAGCTATTTTTACAATAATCTTTGTTCTTGCATTTATTTTCCTTTCACGTGTCAGAAATTTGAGAAATCAGAAGATACAACTTGAAAAATTAGTAGCAGAAAAAACTACTGAATTACAGGAAAAAAACGCCACACTTGAAGAACGGCAGCATCAAATTGAGGAACAAAAGGAAGAATTATTATCTCAAAAAGAGAAACTTTTAAAAATGAATAATGAACTAAATGAGCTCAATGCCTCAAAAGATAAGTTCTTTTCAATCATTGCACATGACCTGCGAAGCCCGTTAAGCGCATTTGTTGGCGCTACTCAGATACTCACTGAAGATATTCTGACAGTGGAAAAGGAAAAGATTATGGATATTACGATGAGTATGAAGACATCAGCCACAAATATCTATAGCCTACTTGAAAATCTTCTTGAATGGTCACGGCTGATGCAGGGTCGGATGGATTTCCTTCCTGAAAAGTTAAACCTTAAGGAAAAAATTGAAGCCTGTATTGGTATTTTGTCTGAATATGCAGGGGAAAAGAGAATTGAAATAGCAATTATTATCCCTGATGAATTAGAGGTTTTAGCTGATGACCATATGTTTGATAGTGTTATCAGGAACCTGGTTTCCAATGCAATAAAATTTACACCTACCGGTGGTAAAGTAAGCGTGACAGCTGATTGTAAAAATGATCATTCCATTGAGGTAGAAATCAGTGATTCCGGAATTGGTATGACTCAGGAATTGAAAAGCAAACTGTTTCTTTTGACTGAAAAGACCAGCCGGAAAGGAACAGAAGGAGAACCGAGTACCGGGCTTGGATTGTTGTTGTGTAAAGAGTTTATCGAAAAACACGGTGGAAAGATATGGGTTGAAAGTGAACCTGGCAAAGGAAGCATATTTAAATTTATGCTTCCTGCAGATATAAACACTTTTGTGTGAGACTAATTTGGCAGTTGCTGATTGTCATTATTTTTATAGAAAACTATTCTGATTTTCACCTCATCATCAATCGTTCTGCCATTTTCTTCAGCAGGCTTCCATTGCGGTCCGGCTTTGATCAGTCTTATTGCCTCTTCTGAGAATCCGGGTCCCGGAGTTCTCATGACTTTGATACTGTCAATGGTTCCCGTACTTCTTACAAGAAAGCTCAGAACGACCACAGCTCTCTGACCTGAAGGAAGTGAAGCAGGATTTTGGATATTATCTTCAATATACTTGTCAAAGTTTTCCTTACCTGTTGCGGGCCGGGCCGAAGTATACCCTGAATTATCATATTCAGATTTTTCTGCTTCCTCTCCTGAAATACCTTTTGATGCTTTGGCCCCGCCATAAGCTAATACTACGATTTCACTCAGGGCCGTTGCCGTAGGGGTGAGGCTGATTTTCATATCCGTATCCTCTTTTGCACGGAACTCCCGGGATTCCATCCCGATAAAATTTGCCACAAGTATCGGGCGGGTAGTATCAGACAGGGAGATACTGAATCTGCCTTCAGTATCTGTTATAACACTTGTATTGGTTCCTTTTAAACTTATGAAAGCCCCTGGAATGGGAAGATTATCTTCTGATGAAATGATGGTTCCTCTGACTTCCGTGAGGGCTGTTTTCATGAAGCTTGTAGCCGGTGCGGCAGCGGCTGCCCGATCTTCAGCAACAAACAATTCAGGTTCTTTTGCTGCCGGCGCTACATCCTCTCTCTTTTCAGCTTCACTCATCAGGACAGGAAGTGCTTCTTTTTCCGGTTCTTCAATCACTTTTGATTCAGGTATTTCAAGCGGAATCTGTACTCCGTTTTCTGCCAGTTCTCTGGCAGAAGGCTTATTCTTATTGATGATTATAAAAACTGATGAGATTATCATAAGCACGGCTATTGAGGCGGCAATCCTGTAATAGATGATTCTTTGTCTTCCGGAAATCCTTGTTTTTAACCGTTTCTCCAGGATATGAAGGTCAGAGAGAGCCTCTTCCGCTGAAATTTGTGAAAGACCTTCTGCAGCATCTTCTGCAAAGGGATCCTTCTGGAGCTCCCTCTGGAAAGCATTTTCCTCTCTTCTGGTCATTTCGCCTCTTGTATACCGGATAAATTCAGAGAGCCTGCTTTTGTTATTCTTCTTTTTCATTTTTCTCTTCAAGACAAAGTTTCAGATTCCTTTTACCATTCTGAAGATAACTCTTCACCTTCTTTTCATCAACGCCGAGATATATCGCGATCTCGCTATAGCACTTGCTCTCAAAGTAAAACTGCCTGATACATACCTTCTGCTCATTCTTCAGTTTTTCAATACAATCAGCAAGAGCCTTGTCCATAGCATGATCATCTTTATCAATAGGATGCAGATCGTAACTTGTTTCCATAAAATTTCCCGGATCAATTGTCCATTCCTGGTATTTTAATTCCCTGGTTTTTACCGATCTCAGCTGCATAAGGCAATAATTCTTTGTTACCACATGAAGCCAGCTTCGGAAGTTTTCAATTTTTTGTTTCGGTATTTCTGTTATCAGCTTTTCAAAGATATTCATTACGGCATCTCTCGATTCTTCCCTGTCCTTAAGATATTTAAGGCATACGCCGTATACCAGGTGCATATAGCCGGAATAGAGTTCGCCAAGAACTTCAGGATCATGTGAAGAACTGAATTCAGCTATAAGATCCTCTTCGGTCTTTTTCCCGGATATCTTTCTGGGGAAGATAAATGCCATTTACTTGTCTGTCCGTTGCTTAGGTTCAAAGATATGATTTTTAACCGCAAAGTCCCGATAACTATCGGGATTACGCAAAGTTCGCAAAGAATTCCTGATGCAGGTTTTTCTCTGCGTCCTTAGCGCCTGCGTTGCGTTCTCTGCGATTAATTTCTTTAAGAATTATGAGTTATTTTTTTTGTTTTTATGGAATTTCAGAAACTCCTGCATCCTATGATAAAACGTTTAACCAAAAACTTTATGTCATGAAAAACAGTTTAAAAATTTTCGCAATAATGATCCTTGCAGCGTCACTGATCGCTTTTACAGAGTCAAGGATCATAACAGGTAAAGTGCTGGATGAGCAGGGTATATCTATGGCAGGTGTAAGTGTATCAGTGAAAGATGCTTCAACACGTACCATCACTGATCTGAAAGGTAATTACCAGATATCAATAAATCCGGAGAACAAAGTGCTTGTCTTTTCATTATCCGGCTATGTTACCGTCGAGCAGAGGATAGGTGAAAGAACCATAATAAATGCGACGATGAAGCAGGAAAACATCGTACTGCAGGAGGTTATTATGACCGGGTATGGAAATAAGATGGATATGGCATCAAAAGCAGCTCCAATGGCAGCCGGGGCAGCCTATGAATCAAGACATTCCTTCTCTCGTTACAATCCGGACTTTAATACCGAAGGATATGCTTCTGTAAATGAAAATGGATATAAGAATGTGAAAAACAATCCATTATCAACATTTTCAATTGATGTTGACAATGCATCCTATTCAAACATCCGCAGATTCATCAACAGCGGACAGCTGCCGCCTGCAGATGCCGTGAGGATTGAAGAGATGATCAATTATTTCAAATATGATTACCCGGAACCGAAGGGAGAACATCCTTTTTCCGTATATACTGAGGTTGCTGTCTGCCCGTGGAATACAAAGCATCAGCTGCTGCAGGTTGGATTACGCGGAAAGAGTATCGATAAATCCTCACTTCCTCCTTCCAACCTGGTATTCCTGATTGATGTTTCAGGCTCTATGAATTCTCCTAACAAGCTTCCGCTTCTGAAATCAGCCTTTGGTCTTCTGGTAAATGAACTCCGTCCTCAGGATCATGTTGCAATAGTCGTCTATGCGGGTGCTGCAGGACTTGTGCTTGAATCGACTGCGGGCAACAGGAAAGAGGTGATAATGAGTGCGATAGATAACCTTGAAGCAGGCGGTTCTACAGCAGGAGGCGCAGGTCTGAGGCTTGCCTACAGTGAAGCAGAAAAGAATTTTGTAAAGGGCGGAAATAACAGGATAATACTTGCTACCGACGGAGATTTCAATATCGGCGAATCAAGCAACGGCGGTATGGAAAGACTTGTTGAGGAAAAGCGTGAGAATGGGGTATTTATCACTGTTCTTGGTTTTGGAATGGGCAACTACAAGGACGACAAGATGGAGATAATCGCCGATAAAGGGAACGGCAACTATTCATATATTGATAACCTGCAGGAAGCACGCAGGGTATTGGTCCGCGAATTCGGCGGAACTCTTTTCACGATAGCCAAGGATGTGAAGTTCCAGATAGAATTCAATCCGTTGAAAGTCCAGTCATACAGGCTGATCGGATATGAGAACAGGCTGCTTAATGATGAGGATTTCAATGATGACACAAAGGATGCAGGCGAAATGGGATCAGGGCACAATGTAACTGCTCTTTATGAACTGGTACCTTCGGGTTCTGATGAGAAGATCCCTTCAGTAGATCCTTTAAGATACCAGGTGTCGCGCAAAGAGACTGAAGAGAATTATTCAGATGAGCTTCTTACAATCAAGGTTCGTTACAAGAAGCCTGATGGAAACACCAGCATGCTCCTTGAAAAGCCGGTAAAAGATTACGGTGAAGAAATTGAAGATGCCTCTGAAAATCTGAAATTCGCGGCGGCAGTCGTTGAATTCGGAATGATACTGAGAGAATCGGAATTCAAGGGCTCATCAACGCTTGAAAGCGCTGCAAAACTGGCCGGATCAGCAAAGGGAAATGATGAAGATGGTTACCGGGCAGAAATGATCAGGTTGATAAAGACTGTAAAGGATATGAGACTTCTGAGTGAGAGGGAGAATATTAGTAAATAGTTAATAGTTAATGGTTATTTGTTGCTGATGATGTGTAATATGAGGTCTGGCTGCGGAGAGCCGGACCTTTTTTCTTAATATTCCTGATGTAACATTTTTGTTTTTTTCCCGTCTTTGTCATAAGATAACCTTTAAACAACTAACAATTCAGGCAATGTTGAAGAACTTTTTTATTAATGCGATCCGCAATATGAGGAAGTATATCGGATCGGTAATTCTTAATGTTACAGGGCTCGTAATCGGTTTGACGAGCTTTCTTTTTATCACTTTATATGTAATTAATGAGCTCAGCTACGACAGGTTCCATGATAATTATAAGAATATTTACAGACCAAAAGTAGTCGGAAGAATGTCAGGTGGAGAAATTGACCAGGCAATTACTGCTGCTCCCATGGCACAGGCCATTCTCAATGATTATCCTGAAGTGCTTCATGCAACAAGGGTTACGAGGATGGGTGCATGGCTGATACGATTCGGAGATAAAAAATTTAATGAGGACGGGGTATTGTTTGCTGATTCAACATTCTTTGATGTTTTTGATTTCAAGCTTCTTAAAGGTGATCAACAAACTGCACTGGTACGGCCACGTTCCATGGTGCTGACAGAAGAATTCTCAAAAAAATATTTTGGCAATCTGGATCCGATAGGTCAAAAAATAAGCGTTGAGGAAGATTCAATACTCTATACTGTAACAGGGATTGTTCAGGATGTCCCTGCCAATTCGCATATTAAATTCGATATGCTTGCTTCCATGAGTACCTACCCGGGAAGAGCCAATGATCAATTCTGGATCAGCCATAATTTCTATACATATATAGTTGTAATTAATGGAACAGATAAGAACAAGCTGGAAGAAAAATTCCAGAACATGATCATAAAATATGTCGGGCCACAGCTTCAGGATTTTCTTGGTATTACTGTTGATGATTTCAGAAAAGCGGGGAATGATTTTAAATATGTCATTGAACCTTTGAAAGATATTCATCTGACGGGAGCTCCGCAATACAATCTTGAACCTCCGGGTTCACTATCAACAGTATATATTTTTATCGTTATTGCCATTATGATCCTCGTAGTTGCAATTATTAATTATGTAAATCTGGCAACTGCAAAATCGGCCGGCAGGGCAAAAGAGATAGGGGTAAAGAAGGTTGCCGGAGTTAACAAATCGGGACTTATTCTGCAGTTTCTGGGAGAATCACTTTTAATAGTAACCATTGCAGCCCTGCTGGCTGTATTGCTGGTTTATGCTTTGACTCCCTCTTTCAATAATCTCATCGGAGAGGAACTGTCATTGGATATCCTTAACAGTTTTAAAGGAGTAATATCACTGGTATCGTTGATATTTATTGTCGGTATAACTGCAGGATCTTATCCTGCATTTGTTCTAGCCTCTTTTAATCCGGTTGAGGTTTTAAAAGGCACATTAAATCCGGGATCCATGTCTAAAACTCTTCGCGGGATACTGGTTGTTTTCCAGTTTACTGCTTCCATAGTAATAATAATAGGTTCAGTTATTGTCTACAGCCAGCTGAATTATATGACAGGAAAAGATATTGGTTTTGAAAAGGAAAATCTTATTGTCATTCGCCGGCCTGATGCTTTCTGGAGGCAGCTTGAACCGTTCAGGACTCAACTGCTACAGATCCCGGGAGTCGAGAAGGTAGGCTTTTCATGGGCTTTGCCAGGGACAACCTTCAGTAATAATGGTTTTCTTAAGGATGAGGATCCCGAAAAAAATACATACCTCCTTAATCAGGCAGGTGTAAGCTTTGATTTTCCGGAAGCTCTGGGAGTTCAACTCGTTGATGGCCGCTTTTTTTCACGGGAGTATGGCAGTGATTCCACAGCAATACTTATTAACGAATCCGCAGTAAAATCATTAGGTCTGAAGGATCCTGTTGTGGGGAAATACATACTACAGCCAAGGGGCCCGAATCAATTCGAGAGGCTGAAGATTATCGGGGTGATGAAAGATTTTAACATTGAATCAGTGCATAAAGCAATAACTCCGGTATGCTTCACAGTTATGGGACCTGGAGGAGGTGACAAATTTGCAACCGTAAGATTAACCGGGAATGATGTTCCGGCTACAATCAGGGCAATAGAGCAAACATGGCAGACCTTCACTACCAAACAACCTTTTCAGTATGAATTTTTCACTGACACATGGAATAATCTCTATAGTGCAGAAGCGAAAACAGGAAAAATATTCCTGATTTTCTCTATACTGGCAATTTTTATTGCCTGCCTTGGTCTGATCGGACTTGTTACTTATATCACAAACAAAAGGACCAGGGAGATTGGGATACGGAAAACCTATGGAGCCTCCATCCAGGTGGTCCTGAATCTTTTATCAAGGGAAGTTGTTTACCTGATCCTGATTTCTTCTGTTTTAGCATATCCGGTTGCATGGCTCGGATCAAGATACTGGCTGGAAGGATTTGCCAGCAAGGTGAGTTTAAGCCCGGTTATATATATTCTGGCAACAATTATTGCTTTTATTATAGGGTGGTTGTCTATTGGTTATCAAACATTTAAGGCTGCTGCTTCCAATCCGGCAGAATCCCTGAGAGTTGTTTAGCCGGCAGAGAGTTTTTCCTGGCATCTCAGGTGCCTGTCAATCTCCCTGGCAGCCTTTCTGCCAGAGGCAATAGCATTAACGACAAGGCTGGCGCCGCTTACCGAATCCCCGGCAGCAAATACTTTAGGGATGCTGGTTGACAGGGAACTGTCAACCAGTATATTTTTTCTGCTGTCAAGTTCTATTCCCATTTCAGTCAGTAATCCTTCCAGAACAGGATGCTCGAAACCCAGAGCCAGCAGTACAAGGTCTGTCTCAATTACCCTGCGTGTTCCGGGTACAGGTTTCATAATATATTTGCCATCAACAAAATCCCATGATACCTCTTCAACCTCTGCGCCCCTTGTTGTTCTTCCATCGCCTACAAATCTCAATGTTGACAGGCTCCATAGTCTTTCGCAACCCTCCTCGTGTGAGGTTGATGTTTTGAGAGTCTTGCTGAAATAGGGCCATGGATTATCAGCCATTCTTGTCTGTAAGGGTTTTGGAAGAATTTCAATTTGCGTTACGCTGACTGCTTTCTGACGAATGGCAGTTCCAACACAATCCGAGCCGGTGTCTCCGCCGCCTAGTACCAGAACCTTTTTCCCTTCAGCTTTGATGGGATTGCCTGAAGATGATAATATTCCTGCATTTACTTTGTTTTGTGCTGAAAGAAAATCCATTGCATAATGTATACCATCGAATTCACTTCCTTCAACTTTGAGGCGTCGGGCATGACCTGCCCCGATTGCAATACATACCGCATCGTATTTATCTGTAAGTTCTTTACCGGATACATCTTTTCCTACAGTGACACCTGTCTGTATCATCAGACCTTCCTTTATCATGAGATCCAGTCGTCGGTCGATGGTAACCTTGCTGAGTTTGAAATCTGGTATTCCGTATCGTAATAATCCTCCTGCTTTTTCGTCTTTTTCAAAGAGGGTTACATTGTGACCGGCCTTGTTCAGCAGGTCAGCAGCAGCCATTCCTGCCGGACCGCTGCCAATTACTGCAACAGTTTTACCTGTTCTTTTTTTGGGTGGAAGAGGTTTAATATATCCTTCTGCAAAAGCTCTTTCAGTAATTGCAACCTCATTTTCACGTATTGTAACAGGCTCATCGTGAATGTTAAGGACACATGCATGCTCACAGCTTGCCGGGCATATCCTTCCTGTAAACTCGGGGAAATTATTTGTTGCACTCAGTCTTTCGTAAGCTCCTCTCCAGTTGCCCGACCATAGCAGGTCGTTCCATTCGGGAATAAGGTTATCCACGGGACATATCCAGTGACAAAAAGGGATGCCACAATCCATGCATCTTGATGCCTGGAGCATCCTGTCCTCGCTGTTCAGGACCTGCTCCACCTCACTGAAGTCGCAGATCCTTTCATGGATGGGTCTGTTACCTGCATCCTTCCTTTTTATTTTTATAAATCCTGTTATATCCGCCATGATAGTTGACTATTCGTTCCTTCAGCTAATTTCCTGTACCAAATTCCACATCCATTTCCACACCTGCAATTTTCTTTCTCAGCTCTTCAAGTTTCTGCTCCTGCAAGACTTTTTTATAATCATAGGGAATGACCTTGATGAACATTGATATGAATTTGTCAGGATCATCAAGTATCATCTTTGCCTTTTTGCTTGATGTGTACCGGTAATGACGTGAAATGAGATCTGTCAGTTCGTTAATATCATTGAGGTCCTCCACAAGTGAAAGTTCCACCATTCCCATATTGCAGTAATAGTCGAAATTCCCTGATTCGTTAAGGACATATGCGATGCCGCCGCTCATACCTGCGGCGAAATTACTGCCGGTCTTTCCGAGGACAACCACTCTTCCTCCTGTCATGTATTCACAGCAGTGGTTTCCGACTCCCTCAACAACGGCAATTGCTCCGCTGTTCCTAACGCCAAATCTTTCACCGGCAATACCCGAAATATATATCTCACCACGGGTAGCTCCATAAAGCACTGTATTCCCGATAATTATGTTTTTATCGGACTCAAATGTCGAACCGGCAGGGGGAGCCACAATAATCCTTCCTCCTGAAAGGCCTTTAGCCAGGTAATCGTTGGAATCTCCCTCAAGGTAAAACTCCATTCCTGGTGATAAAAATGCTCCGAAACTCTGTCCTGCTGATCCGTAAAACCTGCATTTTATGGTGCCGTCAGGCACTCCTGCTGATCCGTACAGAGACGCTATTTTTCCCGAAAGCATGGCACCGGTCGTTCGGTCGGTATTACGAATGTTTCTTTTAATTTCAACGGGTTGCTTGTTTGTTATTGCTTCTTGTGCCTCTGCAATAAGGTCTATATCCAGGATATTTGTGGTTTTATTCTCTTGTTTCTCAGTACAATACATTGAATTCACCTTTGACTCTTCCGGGAGAGTCAGCAACCCGCTCAGATCAAGGTTCCTGAGCTTCCAGTGATCCACTTCCATGTTGCGTTCCAGCAGATCGGCCCGCCCTATTATATCATTAAGCTGCCTGAAACCGAGTTCAGCAAGGTATTCGCGAACATCCTCCGCAAGGAATCTGAAATAGTTGACAAGGTAGTCGGCCTTACCCTGGAATCTTTTCCTTAGCTCCGGATTCTGGGTGGCAATACCTGCCGGACATGTGTTAAGATGACATTTACGCATCATTACGCAGCCGAGAACAACAAGGGCGCTTGTCGAAAATCCGAATTCCTCAGCACCCATCAATGCGGTCATGATTATATCCAGTCCGGTTTTCATCTGACCGTCAGCCTGAATCATTACCTTTCGTCTGAGGTTATTCATGACCAGGATTTGCTGTGTTTCAGCAAGGCCAAGTTCAAGAGGCAGTCCCGCGTGTTTGATTGATGATGAGGGACTTGCCCCGGTTCCTCCCTCATATCCGCTGATAGTAATAAGATCGGCACCGGCTTTAGCGACTCCGGCGGCAATGGTGCCTACTCCGCTTGCGGATACCAGCTTAACACTGATTTTAGCCGCAGGATTGACATTTTTAAGGTCAAAGATCAGCTGTGAAAGATCCTCAATGGAATAAATATCGTGATGGGGGGGAGGTGAAATCAGCGTTATTCCGGGTATTGAATACCTGGTTTTTGCAATGATCCTGTCGACTTTGTGACCGGGGAGCTGACCTCCTTCTCCGGGCTTGGCTCCCTGAGCAATCTTGATCTGTATTTCATTGGCATTTACAAGGTATTCGGCCGTGACCCCAAACCTTCCACTGGCCACCTGCTTGATCGCGCTTCTGGTACATAAACCGTCGTCACGAATTTTGAATCTTTCAGGATCTTCTCCGCCTTCACCGGTATTACTCCGTCCCCCGATACTGTTCATTGCGATTGCCAGGGTTTCGTGGGCATCAAGGCTTATTGCACCGTATGACATTGCTCCTGTGACAAACCTTTTCATGATATTCTCAGCGGGTTCGGTTTCTTCGACAGGAACAGGGCTCTTTTTGATCTTCAATAATCCCCTTATAAAGCCGGGATAAGCAGTATCATTATTTACCCTTCTGCTGAATTCCCTGAATTTATCGCGGTCGCCTGTTCTTGTGCTCCATTGCAGAAGTGATATCGTCTCGGGATTCCATGCATGGTGTTCACCGTATTTTCTGAATGAATAGACACCTTCTGTGAGGATCTCCGGCTGGTTTTCTTCATCAAAGGCTTTCCTGTGGGGAATGAAAACCTCCTCAGCTATCTCTTTCATACCTATTCCGCCGATCCTTGAAACAGTGCCTGCGAAATATTTATTAATTACATCAGCATGAATGCCCACAGCTTCAAATATCTGTGAAGAGCGATAGCTTCTGAGAGTGCTGATCCCCATTTTTGACATTATCTTCAGCAGCCCTTTATTTATAGAGTTTATATAGTTTGCCTCAGCTTTCTGGTAGTCGAGCTGGATAGCTTTTTCTTTTACGAGCCTGTCGATAATTGCAAAGCTCATGTATGGATTAATTATGCTTGCACCGTAGCCGAAAAGCAGGGCAAAGTGCATAACTTCCCTTGGCTCAGCACTCTCTACCACTATGTCGATCTGCATACGTTTGCGTTTCTCGATCAGGTAATGATGTATGGCTGAGACAGCCAGTAATGAGGGTATTGGTGCCATATTTCCGGTGATCCCCCGGTCGGAAATTATTATATAGTTTTTGCCGTCATCAACAGCTTTTTCCGCATCGAGGCACAGCTGATCAACTGCGGACTGTAATCCTTCTGCACCTTCCCTGGCATCAAACAGCATCGAGAAGTTTGCGGCTGAGAATCCCTTGTATCTCAGGTTTTTAACGACCTGAAAATAGGTGTTGGATATGACAGGATTCCTGAATCGGACCATTTTTACATGATCCGGCGACTCATCAAGCAGGTTTTGTTGAAGAGAGCCAAGATAACCCGAAAGAGTCATTACCAGCTCCTCCCTTATAGGATCGATCGGCGGATTTGTTACCTGTGCAAAAAGTTGTTTGAAGTAATTGAACAGGCGGTATGGTTTTCGTGAAAGAACAGCAAGCGGTACATCATTGCCCATTGAGCCGATAGGTTCTTTTCCTGTTGCAGCCATTTCCCCGATTATCTTTTCTATATCCTCCCTTGAATAATTAAAAGATGTGATGTAATTCCTGTACTCGGGTCCGATGTCGGGTGTCACAACCTGTCCGGTTTCTATTTCATCAAGATTAACCATATTCTGCTTAATCCATTTTCCGTATGGATATTCACCTGCAAGTCTGGCTTTAAGTTCATTATCATATATGATCTTTCCGGTTTCAGTATCGACAAGAAGCATTTTACCGGGTTTCAGTCTTCCTTTTTCCCTTATTTCCTGCGGGACAAACTCCTGGACACCTGTTTCTGATCCCATTACTATCAGGTCGTTCCCGGTTATGACATATCTGGAAGGCCGCAGGCCGTTCCTGTCTAGCATTCCTCCAATATATCTTCCGTCGGAAAAGATAAGGGAGGCAGGTCCGTCCCATGGTTCCATGAATGTTGAATGGTAATGATAAAAATCTCTCAGCTCAGGCGAAATAGGATTTTTCGCATTAATTGATTCAGGGATCAGAATTGACATTGCATAAGGCAATGATTTACCGCTCATAACGAGGAACTCGAGGACGTTATCGAGTGATGCCGAGTCGCTTTTCCCCGGTTCAATGATCGGGTAGATCCTTGAAAGGTCACCAAGCTTATCTGATTTGAGCAGTGATTCCCTGGCTTCCATCCAGAGCCTGTTGCCTCTTATTGTGTTTATCTCTCCGTTATGTCCGAGTATCCTGAAGGGCTGGGCGAGATCCCAGCTGGGAAAGGTATTTGTACTGAAACGCGAATGCACCAGGGCAATGCCGCTTTGCAGATGTTCATCAGTAAGGTCCAGGAAATATTCCCTGAGCTGCAGCGATGTCAGCATACCTTTATAAACGAGAACTTTTGTTGAAAGGCTGGGTATATAGAAGAAGCTCTTCTGTTGTATAACTGAATCCCTGATGATCCTTTCAGTCCGCTTTCTGATAATATACAACTTTCTTTCCAGGTCGTCCTGCTGAATATCGGCACCCAGCAATATCTGTCTGATATGCGGCTCAGCTGCCAGTGATATTTCACCCAGCACTGAATTGTTGCAGGGAACCTCACGGAAACCGAGGAAGTTTATATCTTCTTCTTCAACAACATTAAGGAGAATCTCCTCGCATTTTGACGCATCTTCACTGTCTTGCGGCAGGAATACAAGTCCTGTACCGAACTGTCCTGAAGGAGGCAGAGAATAGCCCTGGATAAGATAAAAGTCACGGGGAACCTGGATCATGATCCCGGCTCCGTCACCTGTCCTGCTGTCAGCCCCTTCAGCCCCCCTGTGAGTCATATTCCTGAGAATATCAAGCCCCTGGCTGATGATTGAATGAGATTTCCTTCCTTTCAGATGAGCGACAAATCCAATTCCACAATTTTCATGTTCAAATTCCTCCCTGTATAATCCCCTGGCTGCAGGCCTTTCAGAATTCATCTTTGTTTTTTTAAGTTGCAAAAAAAACCGCTCTCTGTCTGAAAGAGAACGGTTATCCCTAATACTGTACAATATACCATTCTCATGCTTCTCCAACTGACCTCCTGTTGAGAAGTAAAAATAGTATGGATTTGATTCTTTTCATAATTAACAATGCAATGCAAATATATCAACTTTTCTTTCAGTTTTATATCTCTTAAATAAATTAATTAACAAATAGCAGGAAAATTGTTAATTAAGGATTATAAATATAAATTTCTGATTAATTATTTCATCAACTGAATAAAGCGTCGGATCATCCTGGCACTAATATTTGTTTAAAGGTATCTTCTGAAGACTTTTGAATTGAAGTAAAAAGCTATAACTTGTTCCTGAATAAAGAACGAACTATGAAACATCCTGAACAACTTGTTCTGGTAATCTTTGGAGCTTCCGGCGATCTTACATCAAGGAAGCTTATACCGGCACTTTTTTCGCTGAAGGTGCAAAAGCTTGTACCTGATAAACTGGTGATTGTGGGAACAGGACGGACTAAATTATCAGATGAGGATTTCCGAAAGAAAATGAAAGAGAGCATAATTTTATATTCTGAAGAAAATGATCCTGCTTCGAAGCAAATAGAAGAATTTATCGGATACCTGTCTTACATTTCCATGGATAATAATATTGCATCTGATTACGACAGGCTGAAGGACAAGCTTTCTGAGATTGATAATGAAGGTGACACATGCGGCAATTATCTATTCTATATGGCCACTCCGCCAATCATGTACCCGGTAATCTGTGAAAACCTTTCAGGAGCCGGGCTGGCAGATCAGGCAAACGGATTCAGAAGATTCATCATTGAGAAACCATTCGGGTATGATATCGGATCAGCAAGGGAACTCAACCGGAAGCTCCATGGGTTGATGTCGGAGGATCAGATATTCAGGATAGATCATTATCTCGGCAAGGAGACAGTTCAGAATGTGCTTGTAACAAGGTTTGCCAACGGTATTTTTGAACCTTTATGGAACAGGAACTATATACACCGGGTAGAGATAACTTCAGCTGAGAGCATAGGTGTGGAGGAGCGCGGAGGCTATTATGATTCATCCGGAGCTCTGAGGGATATGGTACAGAACCATCTTCTGCAGATGGCAGGACTGACTGCAATGGAACCTCCATCTTCCCTGGACCCGGATTCAATAAGGAATGAAATACTTAAAGTCTTCCAGTCGCTTCAGCCGATAAGGGAAGCAGATGTGCCGAAGCAGATCATAAGGGGGCAATATACAGGTTCGACGATCCGGGGAGAATGTGTGAATGGCTACAGGTTTGAAAACGGGGTAGACAGGGATTCAAGAACCGAGACATATGTGGCCATGAAATTTTTTATCAATAACTGGAGATGGGGAGGTGTCCCTTTTTATATCAGGACAGGAAAAAGAATGCCGACCAGGGTAACCGAGATTGTGATTTATTTCAAAAGAACTCCTCATCATCTTTTTCAAAGGCCTGAAGGTGCACTTACTTCCAATCAGCTGGTTATCAGGATACAGCCGGATGAGGGCATTCTCCTTAAATTTGATATGAAAGAGCCGGGTTCAGGTTTTAATGTCAAGAACGTGAATATGGATTTTCATTATAAGGACCTTGCTGATATCAGGGTGCCATCCGCTTACGAAAGACTTTTATACGATATAATGCTGGGTGATTCAACCCTTTTCTCGCGTGATGATGAAGTTGAAACTGCATGGAAATTCATTGAACCTATTCAGAGAGCATGGGAAAATAATCCTGAGATAAAGGTATATGGCTATCCTGCAGGCACGTGGGGTCCGGCTAATGAAAACGATCTTATAGAAGGCTGCGGGCTGACGTGGCGATATCCTTGCAAGAACCTTACTGATGACGGATTATATTGTGAGTTATAAGTTTGAAGCGACTAAAGTGACTGGAGTTCATCAGAAATGAAACTATCATACATAATATTTCAAACTCCGCAAGATCTTGCTGAAGCTTTTGCAGCTGATCTGGCAGATAAAATTAAAAAAGCTGCTGATGGAAAGGAATATTTGAACATTGCTCTCTCCGGAGGCAATACGCCAAAGATTTTATTTACAGTACTTGCTGAAAAATATTCTCAGTCATTAGATTGGTGCTATGTTCATTTTTTCTGGGTCGATGAACGTTGTGTTCCTCCTGAAGATCCTGAAAGTAATTTTGGTATGACAAAACAGTTTCTGCTTGATAAAATAAAAATCCCCCGAAAAAATATTCACCGGATGCGTGGTGAGAATGATCCCGGCAGAGAAGCTGAAAGGTATTCAGAAGAAATTTTGAAATATGTTTGCAAGGGGAAATACCTTCCGGTATTTGATATCATGATACTGGGCATTGGCGATGACGGTCATACTGCTTCAATTTTTACGGGGAATACAGAACTGCTTTCAAGTGAAAAAATTTGTGGTACTTCTGTTCATCCTGTTTCAGGACAAATTAGAATCACACTGACAGGAAAAGTTATTAACAATTCCAAAGAAATATTTTTTCTTGTAACCGGTGAAAAGAAGTCTGATATCGTTTATAAAATAATAAGCAAAAGTTCGGATACTGTTACGTTTCCCGCTGCAAATATTTTTTCTGTTCATGGAAAAACGATCTGGTTGCTTGATGAAGAATCAGGCAGGTTTATCAAATGACAATCCAACTGTTAAAAACTTAATAAAATAGTGTTGATGAATTTTCTAAATTTGGTAGAGTTTAATCAAAAATTTATAAGTTATGGTAAAAGCAAAAGCTAAAGCACAACCGAAAGTTAAAAAAGCGCCTAAGAAGACTTTGAAAGAAAAACGCGTTGTAAAGAAGACCAAGAAAGCCGCCAAGAAAAAATAAGGAAACTGTTACTATTATATAGACGGCTTATGACTGTATGCTTGCAGGTCCTTGTGTCCTGCAAGTTTTTTTTGCAAAAAAAAAGCCGTCGTGGTTCGACGGCCTTACTGACAATCCTTTAAATTATCTATTGAGCCAGTTTGACATTAACTGCATTGAGTCCTTTTTTACCTTCTGCAAGTTCAAACGTTACTTCATCATTATCTTTGATCTTATCAATCAGACCAGATGAGTGTACAAAATATTCATTGTCCGAATCTGCATCCTTGATGAAGCCAAATCTTTTTGACACATTGTAAAATTTTACTGTTCCTTTGTTCATGATGTAATGTTTTAAAATTAAGGGCTCTAAAATAACTATTAATATTCAAATATTCAAATAAAAACCTATAACAATCAGGAATGGCATTTTGTTCATACGGGATCGGTAAAATTATTTTTACTTTTATTCTGTATTAAAATTAATTACTGATGAAAAGACTTTCTGTTTCCTGTATTGCGATTTTGTTATCAGGTTTATATCTGCTTGGCCAGGGTAAGCTCCTTACAACTGCTGAAAAATCTGATTTCAAATCCACATCAGATTACAATGATGTCATGAGTTTTATCGAACAACTGAAGAAATCGTCAAAATTCATCAGGATAGAAACGATTGCAAGATCAACTGAAGGGAGGGATGTGCCGCTGCTGATAATAGGGAATCCTCTGCCGGAGTCGCCGGATCCGCTTATTAATGACGGCCGTATAGTCATATACATTCAGGCAAATATTCATGCGGGTGAGGTTGAGGGAAAAGAGGCATCACTGATGTTCGCCAGGGATATTCTTTCTGAAAAGGATCCTGAACTCCTGAAGGATATGGTTCTGTTGATTTGTCCGAACTTTAACCCTGACGGTAATGAAAAGATCAGTCAGGCGAACAGAACCAACCAGAACGGACCCTTAAATGGTGTAGGGGTGAGGTATAACGGACAATTCCTTGACCTGAACCGGGATGCGATGAAAGCCGAATCTCCCGAAGTAAGGGGTGTCATTATGAATGTTTTCAATAAATGGGATCCGGCAGTATTCATGGACTGCCATACAACAGATGGTTCATTTCATGTGGAGCCCGTGACCTTTACCTGGATGGTTAATCCGAATGGAGACAACTCACTGATTCATTATATGCGCGAAAAAATGATCCCCGAAATGTCAGTTGCTCTTTTGAATAAATACAAAGTGGAAAACTGTTACTACGGTGAATTCAACAATATGATGAAACCTGAGGAAGGCTGGTTTTATGACGCTTCGGATCCCAGGTATATGAGCAATTATTTTGGTCTTCGTAACAGGCTGGGAATCCTGAATGAAAATTATGTTCATGCCGATTATAAATCGCGTGTAATGGGATGCTATTATTTAATAAAGTCCCTTGGTGATTATGTGTCACTCTATAAGGATGAGATACAGAAAATGTTGAAAGAGGTTGACGTAAAAACCATTGAGCGGGGAAATAATCCGTCTGTGACAGACTCATTTGCAGTAGAATATGGAGTCCGCCCTCTTCCTGAAAAGGTCACTATCAGAACATATGAAGTGGAGCCTTCATCGGATCCTGAAGTGTGGCCGCCATTCAGGAAGACCGACAGGCAGAAAGATGTTACTGTACCTTACTATATAGATTTCTTTCCCGGACGGAGTGTAAAATTCCCTCTTGCTTATCTGGTAACTGTCAGTGATAAGGAAGTAATCGATCTGCTCAGGATCCAGGGGATAAGGATTGAAAAGCTGGCAGCCGCTTCAAACATGGAAGTTGAAAGATTTGAGATAACCGGGTTGAAAGGTTCAGCCCGCTTGAACCAGGGCCATTATACAAATACAATAAAGGGGAAATTTCTCAAAGAGAATATTGAATTTCCTGCAGGGACTCTTGTTGTAAGGACATCACAGCCTCTTGCCAACCTTGCTGCATATCTGCTTGAACCAGAGTCGAATGATGGTCTGATGACATGGAACTTCTTTGATCGTTACCTTGTGCCGCAGTGGGGAACAGGATATAATCCGTATCCCGTTTACAGGGTCATCAATAAAACAGATTTAATGACTGTTCCTTTCTGAAATCATTTATTTCCTGGTCCATTTGTCAAACACAGTGATCACAGGCAATACATTTCCCTGTTCATCAAAATAATCACGTGATGACCTGCCTCCCATTGTTGCAGGTTCCCACCAGAAAATTCCTACACCCAGATTGTCAGGTGTGTTCAGCACAATATCATTGACCTCATCAAGAAATTCTTTCTGTCCTTCAGGCGTTTCCGGGAAAGGTGCAGGCTTATTCCTGTATTCTGTTGGTGAGGAACAATATGCTACCTCAACAAGTATAACAGGTTTCTTATATTCTTTTGACATGAATATCATATTATTCCTGAGATCGAGGAGAGTGCCGTGCCACCATGGATAATATGACTGGCCAATATAATCGAATGCGATACCGTATGACAGGAATTTGTCAAAGAAATACTTAGTCTTCTCTTTATTTCCGCCCTGGTCGATATGTATCATGATTTCAGGAGGATCATTTTGTCCGCTGCCGGCGTATACTCCCTCAACACCTGCCCTGACAAGCTCAGCAAAATTATCCCAGTTTTCAGGAAGCTTGCCGTCAGGCCACAGCATCCCGTTGATCACTTCATTTCCGATCTGTACCATTTCAGGAAGTACACCTGAATCTTTGAAAGCCCTGATTGTTTCGCTCGTATAATCATATACAGCCCTGACCAGTTCCTTATGAGACATCTTTTCCCATGCTTTCGGAATATACTGCTTGCCAGGATCTGCCCATGTATCAGAATAATGGTAATCAAGGAGAAATTTAAATCCAAGATATTTTGCTTCCCTAGCGAGTTTTATGGTGTATTCAAGGTTGTTGGGAAGAGTTGTCGGAGTGTGAAAAAGACGAAGCCTGATCCAGTTGTAGCCGTGATCCCTGAAAATCAATAGCCCCTTTTTCGCGGAATCATTTTCCTTAAAAGCAAAGTCTCTGTCTTCTGCACTCTTCAAAAATGAGAGATCAGCCCCTATAGCATATTCCTGTCCGGATGCTTCAGTTGAAAAAAGTGTAAAGAATACACTAATAATGATTGTGATATGTCTGGTAATTCCTGAGAAATTAATTCTTTTCATTATTTAGCCTTATTATGAAAAACAAATTTATACCAATTAAATCAAAGTCAGTGAATTCTGCAAATAATTTCAGACTGCAAGACTCACTTACAAATATTCCCGCAAATCCGTCTCATATTCATGTTATTTTAATAACATTGCAGGGAAAATAGTTTATTCTGATCTTTAATGATTCAATAACCTGGTCAAAAGAACCGATCATGAGAAAATGGCGTATTGAAGATTCGGCTGAGTTATATAATGTCAACGGGTGGGGAGTAGACTATTTTTCAATTAATGAAAAAGGAAATGTAACTGTTACCCCGAGGAAAGATGCAGCCTCGGTGGATCTCAAGGAACTGCTTGACGAATTGATCCTTACGGATGTGTCGACACCTATGCTCATAAGGTTCCCTGATATCCTTGATGATCGCATCATAAGCATCTCAAAATGCTTCAAGTCGGCTTCCGAGGAATACGGATACAATGCCCAGAATTTCATTATTTATCCTATCAAGGTAAATCAGATGCGGCCGGTGGTTGAAGAGATAGTCAGTCATGGCAAGAAGTTCAACATAGGTCTTGAGGCGGGATCGAAACCTGAGCTCCATGCCGTGATAGCAATCAACACTGATCCGGGATCGCTTATAATCTGCAACGGATACAAGGATGAGGATTATATTGAACTGGCTCTTCTTGCTCAGAAGATGGGTAAACGCATATTCCTTGTTGTTGAGAAGCCAAATGAGCTCAGGCTCATCACCTCAATAGCAAAAAGGCTGAAGGTCAAACCTAACCTGGGTATTCGTATAAAGCTTGCAAGCGTGGGAAGCGGCAAGTGGGAAGATTCAGGCGGCGATAACAGCAAGTTCGGACTTACATCAAGCGAGCTGCTGGATGCTGTTGACTTCCTGGAAAGAAACAAGATGAGATCTTGTCTCCGTCTCATTCATTTTCATGTTGGAAGCCAGGTTACAAAGATCAGAAGGATAAAAATAGCTCTGCGCGAAGCCTCACAGTTTTATGTACAATTACGAAAACTGGGATTTAATGTCGAGTTTGTGGACATAGGCGGGGGCCTGGGAGTTGATTATGATGGTACAGGATCAGCGAACAGCGAAAGCAGTGTCAATTATACACTTCAGGAGTATGTCAACGACTCGGTGAGCACATTTGTCGATGCAAGCAACAAGAACAACATACCACATCCGAATGTAATAACTGAATCGGGACGCTCGCTTACAGCTCACCATTCAGTTCTGCTTTTTGAAGTCCTTGAAACAGCAACTCTGTCATCATGGGATCCCGAAGAGGAAGTAAATGATAACGATCATGAACTCGTTAAGGAGCTATTTACCCTCTGGGAAAATGTCAACCAGATGAGGATGCTTGAAACATGGCACGATGCACAGCAGATAAGGGAAGAGGCTCTTGACAGGTTCAGCCTGGGGCTCATCGATCTGAAGACCAGAGCCCAGATTGAAAGGCTTTTCTGGTCCGTTGCCCGGAAAGTCTTCATGATCGTCAGCAGTATCAAACATGTTCCTGAGGAGCTAAAGCAGATATCACGGATACTGTCGGATAAATATTTCTGCAATTTTTCTCTCTTTCAGTCGCTGCCCGATGCCTGGGCGATTGACCAGATATTCCCGATAATGCCTATTCACCGCCTGAATGAAGAGCCCACCGTACCGGCCACAATCCAGGATATGACCTGTGACTCCGACGGAAAGATTGACAATTTCATTGCTACCCGCAACTCGCCCCATTTTCTTCCTGTTCATCCTCTGAAAGGTAAAGAACCATATTATATGGGCGTTTTTCTCGTGGGAGCATACCAGGAGATACTGGGCGACCTGCATAACCTGTTCGGTGACACAAATGCCGTGCATGTTTCAGTCGATGAAGATGGTTATAAGATTGACCAGGTAATTGATGGTGAAACAGTTGCAGAGGTTCTTGACTATGTTCAGTACAATGCAAAAAAAATGGTGCGGACTGTTGAAACATGGGTGACAACTTCAGTCAAGAGCGGCATAATTACGCTGGAAGAGGGAAAGGAATTCCTCTCTAACTACCGGTCCGGCCTGTATGGCTATACTTACCTTGAGTGAGCCGGAAACAGAATATGTAATATATTAAGATCCATTTTTGTCATCATTTAGACCAGATCCGGAATCATTTTATCTGTTTTTAATTGAAATTTTTAGCACTCAGAAAGAATTTTTTCATAACTTGGAGTTTTAAACACCTGATCAAAGAATAGTTAAATAACTCTAACCATTTTAATCTTAAACTTATGAGCGAATCTAGCTTTAATTTTAATTCTTTTATCAAGGATACTATTGATGTCCTTGTAAAACCGAAATCTTACTTCTCGACAATGAAAACTACGGGAGGTATTGCAGAACCCCTTATCAAAGCGTTGATCTACGGAGTGTTGGCCGGTATTATAGCCTTGATCTGGGGACTCCTAAAGGTTGGCGGTTCTGTTGGCATATTCGGAGGAGCAATAGGTGTCATGATGTTCATATGGTACATCATCGGCGCCATTATCGGGCTGTTCATAGGAGCAGTTATTCTCCTCATTATTTCAGCAATCTGCAAAGGGAGCACCGATTTTGAAGCCAATACAAGAGTAACCGCATCTGTTATGGTTATTATGCCCATCGGTGCATTACTCGGATTTGTATCGGGACTGAATCCGATGGCAGGTTCAATTATCGGCCTGGTGATCAACCTTTTTGCTCTGTATCTTCTTTATCATGGACTGGTTGAAGCACTTAAGGCAAAACCTGCAAGTTCAAAGATTTTAACAATTATACTGGCGGCCCTGCTGGTATTGTTTTTCCTGGTTGGACTGGGAGTAAAGAAGAAAGCATCCAAGTTTTTGGATGAGTTTGAGAATAAAGATCTTAAAGAGCTCCTGGAGGATATAGAAACAGATTAGCTCAGGTTTCAGACATATTCAGCGTCAGGCTTAGTGACATTTGTTCATTAAAGGCTGGCGCTTTCCTTTGCCATGAATTCATGAGAAAGGCATGATTTATCATTACCTGTCAAATGACAGGGAGAATATCTGTCTCGATATTAAGGTAGATGACTCAGAGACCCAGAATAAGATTCCCCCTTGGAACACAAAGCCCCGGGAGACCCGGCCGTAATATTCCGGGAAGCCAGATAAATCCTGTGGCTCAGCCACAAGCCACGAATGTGATCCTATGGATTAAAAACATCAGTCTTGCCAGCGAAGAATAGTTTTTATACATTTATGCACTTATCACGGAAAGCAATTATCTGACCGGGATAAGGTATAAGTTATAACAATTATCAGCCGGCAATGAAGAACTGGCTATTTTCCAGAAATACTCTTGTTGTTTTTATATACAGGATATTGCTTGTATTATTCCTGTTTTCCCTCAGCCGTATCGGCTTTTATCTCTTCAACTTTAAGATGTTCACGGGAGTAACACCCGGCGAATTTTTTTCTATAATGAAAGGCGGCCTGCTTTTCGATATATCTGCAGTAATATATATAAACAGTCTTTTTATACTGCTGCATGTCATTCCATTCGATATAAGATATAATGATATCTATCAGAAAGTAATGAAATACCTTTTTTTCATTACCAACGGACTGGCATTTGCGGTAAACTCTGCCGATTTTGTTTATTTCAGATTCGTCTTTAAACGTGCTACTGCAGACGTATTCAAAACATTTGAAAATGAAACGAACCTGATCAATCTCTTTTTCAGGTTCCTGATTGATTACTGGCAGGTCACCCTTTTCTGTATCCTCATCTGGTTCCTGATGATTTACCTGTATAATAAGGTAAAGGTCATAAAACCTGAGCCATCTAACAGAATAGCCTATTATAGCTTAAATGTACTTGCTATTCCGCTGGTTGCTGCACTTGCCATAGGAGGTGTAAGGGGTGGTTATAAGCACTCAACGCGTCCGATAACAATAAGCAATGCAGCACGTTATGCAGAAAATCCAAGGAATGTAGCAATAGTACTTAACACTCCGTTCAGCCTTTTAAGAACCTGGGGCAAAAAAGCGCTGGTACGGTATGATTTTTATGACAGCGAAAAGCTTGATGAACTGTACGATCCTCACTATATACCTTCGGGGGACAAACTGTTCAGGAAAGAGAATGTTGTTGTGATAATCCTCGAAAGTTTTGCCCGCGAATATATAGGTTCGCTTAACAGCGACCTTGAAGGAGGGACTTATACAGGTTATACACCCTTCATTGACTCACTGTTAACAGAGAGCCTGACTTTTGAGGTTTCTCTCTGTAACGGGAGGAAATCAATTGATGCCATGCCTTCAATTCTGGCGTCACTACCGTCTCTTGAAACACCTTATATCATATCTCATTACGCTAATAATCAAATCAATGGTCTTGCATCTTTGCTCAGGAAAAAAGGTTATTATACTACTTTTTTCCATGGTGCTCCAAACGGATCGATGGGATTTGATTCATTCGCCAGGATGTCCGGATTTAACGATTATGCAGGATTGGATCAATATCCTGAAAAGGATAATTTTGATGGTATGTGGGGTGTCTGGGATGAACCATTTTTCATGTTCTTTGCTGAGAAGCTGAACAGTTTCCCGGAACCATTCATGGCTTCAATTTTTTCGGTTTCTTCCCATCACCCTTTTGAAGTGCCTGAGAAATACAGGAATAAATTCAAAAAAGGTCCGGCCCCGATCGTTGAAGTGGTTGGTTATACCGATTATGCCCTGAAACAGTTGTTTGACAGAATATCGGATGCTCCATGGTTTAACAATACTCTTTTTATTTTTACAGCAGATCATACAAACGAGACAATACATAAGGAATATCAGAATGAGTTTGGGGTATACAGCATACCGATAATCTTCTATAAGCCCGGAAGTACATTAAAAGGAAGGAAGAACAGGATAGCGCAACAGATTGATATTATGCCGACTGTTCTTAATTACCTGGGGTATGATGAGGAATTCATCGCTTTCGGCAATGACCTGTTTGATGATTCATGCGAATCGTTTGCTTTCAATACGAACGGAAGTACCTACCACTTTTACATGAAGGATCATATTCTTGAAATGATAGATAATAAACCAGCAGGATTATATAACTTTAAAACTGACAGATTCCTTCAAAACGATGTATTGGATAAAGAACAGGAACTGGCTTCCCTTATGGAGGAGAAGCTGAAGGCAGTCATTCAGTCATACAACACAAGACTTATTGATAATGACCTGGTTGTAAAAGAGTCACAGTAGTTATGGTCTTTGTATTCACAAATAATATTTATTAAAATTATAATTATATGAAATCACGTCGTCAGTTTTTAAAGGTTGCCGGCACAGGAATGCTTGCTGCTGGTGTCGCCTCAGCTTATGGGTCGTCTGTCACATCCATTCCCGTCAAAAAAACACTGGTGCCGGATCTGTTCTCATTAGGGATGGCCGGTTATACCTTTTTGCAGCTAAATGTGGGGCAGACTATCGAAATTATGAATAGGGTAGGAGTCTCTTACCTTTCTCTCAAGGATTTTCACATGCCGCTTAACAGCACCCAGGAACAGATTAATGAGATTATCGGGAAATTTAAAAATGCAGGGATTACTGTTTATACAGTAGGAGTGATCTATATGCGAACACAGGAATCTGTAGATCAGGCTTTTGAATATGCAAGGATGGCCGGGGTTAAAATGATTGTAGGGGCTCCTGATGTTGAGCTTCTCCCGTATGTTGAAAAGAAAATCAGGGAATATGATTTCCGCCTGGCAATTCATAACCATGGCCCTGATAATCCTCTCTTTCCCAATGCAACTGATATCTGGAACCATGTAAAGGATCTTGATCCAAGAATAGGCTTCTGCTTAGATATAGGTCATACTATACGCGACGGGCAGGATCCTGCAGCCGACATTCTCAGTTATAAAAGCCGCATTTACGATCTCCATATCAAAGATGTCGATAAAGCTTCCAGTGAGGGTAAAACTGTCGAAATGGGAAGAGGAATTATAGATATTCCGAAAGTAGTGGACGCCTTAAGGAAAATTAATTATAATGGCAAATGCAGTCTCGAATTTGAAAAAGATATGAAGAACCCTCTTGCCGGTATTGCAGAATCAATCGGTTATTTCAGGGGAGTGATGGCCTGCAAATAGTAAGAAATTAAAATTCTAATCCTGAAAATATTCTTTTCATGAAGAAATTCTTTAAAATCCTGCTTTATACTCTTGGATCTCTTATAGGATTGATCCTTGTCCTGATACTTGTTTCATTACTTTGGATGTCTGTTAAGGGTAACAGTAATTCAAAGAAATATATGGCGTTGGCAGATCCTGCAGTTCAGACACTTACTATTGACGGATTTTCATTCCGTGACCTGAATAAGAACGGGATTCTTGATATTTATGAGGATTTGAGGCAGCCTCAGGAGAACAGGGTGAATGACCTGCTGTCGCAAATGAACCTTGAAGAGAAGGCAGGATTGATGTTCATTCCGCCCATAAGCATGATGAAAGACGGCTCCATTTCTGAAAAGCCTTCGCTGAGTGATATTTTCTCACTGATGAGTCCGGGTACCTCCTCCATGCTTTTTGGAAAGAATATAAATCATTATAATATATACTTCGGTACAACCAGTAAAGAGATGGCAATATGGTACAATAACCTTCAGAAACTGGCAGAAAGGTCCAGGCTTGGTATCCCTGTTTCAATTGCTTCGGATCCGCGTAACCACTTCAGTCAAAATATACTGACAGGTGCTTTCGCCGGATCATTTTCCCTCTGGCCGGAGCCACTCGGATTGGCAGCAATTGGTGATTCTTTACTGACATGGCAGTTTGCTGATATATCCAGGCAGGAATATACAGCTGTAGGAATAAGGATTGCACTGCATCCTATGGCTGATCTGGCTACAGAACCAAGGTGGGCCCGTATTAACGGGACATTTGGAGAGGATGCCGATCTTGCTGCTAAACTTACTTATGCCTATGTGAAGGGGTATCAGGGTGACAGCCTTGGCATGACAAGCGTTGCCTGCATGACCAAGCATTTCTCAGGGGGCGGTCCCCAGAAGGAAGGAATAGATCCTCATTTCCCTATCTCAAAAGGACAGATCTATCCGGGTAATAATTTTAATTATCACCTTATACCTTTTGAGGCAGCGTTTGCAGCCGGAACAGCATCAATAATGCCCTATTACGGGATTCCGGTGGATCAGTCAGGTGAAAATGTGGGCTTCAGCTTTAATAAGGATATGATCAGCGGCCTGCTGCGTGATAAATACGGGTACGAAGGGGTGGTCTGTACTGACTGGGGTCTGTTAACCGATGCCAAAATCCTTGGTATTACTATACTGCCTGCAAGGGCAAGAGGGATGGAGAATGCTACTGAAGAAGAAAGAATGCTGAAGATAATTAACGCGGGAGTTGACCAGTTTGGAGGAGAACAGAAACCTGAAATGCTAGTCAGGCTTGTAAAAGAAGGAAAAGTAATTGAAGGACGTCTAGATGTTTCTGTTAAAAGGCTTCTGAGGCAGAAATTTGCTCTGGGTCTCTTTGATAATCCGTTTGTTGATCCCGATCATGCAGCAAAAACCGTGGGAAATCCGGAGTTTAAAGCTGCCGGTGAGCTGGCACAGCGAAAATCGATTGTTCTGCTTAAGAATGATGTACAGGCAACAGGTAACGCCTTGCCGCTGAAAACAGGCATAAAGGTCTATCTTGAAAATGTTGATCCGCAGGTAGCAGGTAAATATGCGACTGTTGTTGAAAAGCCTGAGGATGCTGATTATGCAATATTGCGATTGAAAGCCCCCTCACAGCCTCTCGAAGGAGCAGGTCCTCTGGGCAGGTTATTAGCTTCAGGTGATCTTGATTTCAAGGAAAAAGAACTGGCAGAGATCCTGAAAGTTGTTGATGCCGTTCCATCCATTGTTGATATATATCTTGACAGGCCTGCAGTGATTCCGGAGATAGCGGCTGCATCAAAGGGCTTGCTGGCAAATTTCGGAGCCAATGATGGGGCCTTGCTGGATATCATCTTCGGGAAAGTGTCTCCGTCGGGGAAATTACCGTTTGAGCTGCCTTCATCAATGGATGCTGTCAGAAAACAGAAAGAGGATCTTCCTTATGACTCAGAAAATCCACTTTTCCCGTTTGGCTTTGGACTGAGCTATTGAAAATAGAGTTGCTGTTTCCTATTTCATTTTTCACCAGTACGGTCATTCTCCGATAACCTTTATCAGTTTTCCGGCTGGTACCTGCGCAGTCAGTTCAAGGTTGTTAAGCAGTGCTATTTCTGCCAGTTGCTCCTGTTTTACACCATAGTAGGCTAAAGCACTGGAAACAGTACCTGTGCTGTAAACTTTCCTGATAAGCACCTTCCCGGGTTTTACATTTATTTTTGAAGCATCCGTCAGGGTTGAGAAGGTTTTCATGGATGATTCAAATGGACTCATAAATGTTGCGAAATCAGCTTCTGCGGATACACCATGAAATACATAGATAAGTCCTCCGTATTCAATAAAATATGACAGAACCATGTTTGTGGATTGCGCACCTGTAGACTGATCCTGCGCTACTTGTTTTGATACTGCTGCCAGTGCCGGAAGACTGTTTACCGTTACCTGTTTGCTTTCCACAAGAGTCAGTCCAATCCGTTTTAAAGTTGAATCTGCTGCTGCCTGCAGTACTTTCTCATTTGCCATTGTAAAGATCATCAGTGCTTTCTGATCTGCCGGAGCTATGTTAATCTGGGCAGGAGTGTTTTCCATGGTCCAGCCGGCGGGGAAGGCGAATTTAAATTTAAGTGTAGGATGATAGAAGATATTTCCTTCCGCATAACCCTGTCTGGGATCTTCGCCATAGACTATGCCATCAATCATCTGAAGGTAGTTGTCACCATTGACCTTGTATGAAGGCAGCTTAAGGCTATCCTGCCACCATGTTGCCAGCTGGTTTACAGTGTTATAGCGGTCCCCGGGATCAGGGTGTGTAGAAAGGAAAGTGGGGACACCTCCTATACTTTCAGCCATGCTCATTTTGTTCAGAACCTGGAAGAAATCAGCCATTTTATGGGCATCATAACCGATCAATGAAGAATATCTGACTCCCAGCCGGTCAGCTTCACGCTCATCATCACGGCTGAATTTGAGGAACAGCAATTGCATACCCTGCATTGCGTTTTGTGCATACTGTGCAAGTCTTTCTGAAGCGATCATGGTACCTATAAGGACCAGTTGTCCCAACTGCTGCTTAGTCTGCTGGCTGGCAGAATGGCGTGCAGTAATATGTCCCATCTCATGCCCGATAATACCCATAAGTTCTGATTCGTTATTAAGCTGAGCCAGAATACCACGTGTAAGGTATATGTAACCTCCCGGTACAGCAAATGCATTGACTACAGGTGAATCAAGAATTTTTATATGGTATTCAAGCGTGGGACGATGGGAGATTTTACCCATCTCCACGGTTTTCGTTTTAATGAACGAAAGCAAAGCATCGCTTTTATATTCACCAAAGGTTGCCACTACCTGTGGATCGTACTGGCTGCCAAGCGCAAGCTCCTGAGCTTCAGACATCAGCATGATCTGGGTCTTGCCCGTTACAGGATTAATTGCACATGAAATTACCACGATGATTACAGCCAGTAAAAAAGAGATCTTAATGTAAATGTCAAGCCTTTTCATCTTTAAAATTTTAATGATTGATAATCAGAATCTTAACCTCAAAGCTGCGTTATTATGCACAGCATATTCAAATATCGTTAAAAAATCTTTGAATATTTTAGCGTCACATGGCAATATTCTGCAATTCTTCAGATTCAAAGATTATTTTTTCCGCAGGGAAACTGGTGGTTTTTATCATAGCCCTGGCTAGATCTCGAGCCCGGATACCCTTATATTTTTTTAAAGGGCCGGCAAACATCCATCCGAAAATATTCATAAATATTGTTGCAGCTTTTTCGCCGAAGCGTACATCGTCCCTGTTCCCCATCAGCAGCGAGGGACGGACAATCTTAAGATTGCCTGAATAAGACTCTCTTACCGATTTTTCCATTTCCCCTTTGGTTCTGAGGTAAAAGTTTGAGGAGCGGTCACTGGCTCCAATAGATGAAATCACCACCATAGAGGGGATTAATAATGATTCAGCTAACTGTGCTATTTGAACAGGGATATCAAGATCTGCCTGCCGGAATTTTTCTTTAGTTCCGGCAATCTTAATTGTGGTGCCGATACAGCAAAAATAAGTGTCTGCGTAACACTTATCTTTAAGTTCCATCAATTTTGCATAATCCGCCAGATGGACTATTTCCAGCTTAGGATGTGAAACCGGAAGATCTCTCCTTGCTACGGCTTTTACTTTAACAAACTCACTTTGCCCAAGCAACTCATTGACCAGTTCTTTGCCAACCAGGCCTGTTGATCCGAAAACAACTGCTGTTTTACTGTTTCTTGCCTCTTTCATTGTTTTATTTATAAAATCGGTCTTATTATCTGTGTATTTTTCCCGGTCATTCCAGTATTTATCTGCCAGATCCATTTTCAGGTTGCCATATTCCATAGCTTTTTCAGGATTCCTGATAAGATAATCCCGAAAAACCGGTTCATCCCAATCTCCCGGATATCTGATATGAATATGGAAGGTTTGTCCTTTTACTCCTTCTTTCGTATAGCCCTTTGCGAACATCATGTGAGGAGGAGGGTTCTCAGGTTTAGGGATAAGCTGATATCCGATTTTCTTCAGATTATTGATTAATAAATCTATACTGGATTCGTTGAAAATCCCGATAAGGATATCTATAGTAGGTTTTGCCGGTAATCCCGGCACTGCTGTACTGCCAATATGTTCAATAGTGTTTATGTTGTTATTCCCGATTGTTCCCCGGATCAATTGTTCTTCAAGGCGATAGAGCTTTTTCCATTCAGGCTGGTACTCAGCAATAATTATCGGAAAAAGTTTCCCTAATTCTTCTGTAGTCAGGTCATTCAGGTTTTCAGCCATGGTTACTTTTTGAGATACATTTTACCGGTTGTCTTATCTCTGTTTCATTCTCCATCTGAATGATAAGATTGCCGACAGGACCAATATGATTGAATAAACAAGTACCCAGTAAAAATTACTCAGTACCTCTGAAAAAGAGGCTCCTGACAATAAATATTTTAACGCATCGACAGCATGGGCAAAGGGAAGAGAATAGCCCACCGTTTCAAAGATACCGCCCATTTCTTTCAAAGGAGTCCATGCTCCGCAAAAAAGTCCGATGGCAGTAACCAGCACAGAACCAAATGCAGTAACCTGGGTAATTGATAAAAGAGCTCCCATAATCATTCCTGTACAAGCACATATCATAAAGACAAGAAAGAAGATTACGAGGGAAAGAAAGATATTGACAAAACTTGCTCCCATTATAGCTCCTGCAATCAGGCAGATGACTGTCTGAACGAGAGCAAGAGGTATAAATGGTATCAGATAAGCAATAATAAAATCAGAAGGGGAGAGCGGTGTGGTAAAAAGGCGGGTCAGAAAGGAGCTTTCCCTGTCCCTGGTCAACAATACGGATGAAAACATTATCAGGAAGGCATAACTGAAGATGATAACACCGGGAGTCATCCATTGCGGCGAGAACATTGGAAGTTGCACTCTTTTATAAATGGATGAGAAGAGTATAAGCAGAGTAACCGGGAGTGCCAGACCCAGAATTATTGAAGCAGGATCACGGTAAACTTCTTTCAGGTTTCGGGTTGCGAGGCTAAACAGTTTCATTTATAACCTCCTTTCCGGTCAGGTGAAGAAAAACATCATTCAGCGTAGGTTCCAAAAATTGTATGCCCTTGATCCTGATATCTTTTGACCGCAGCAGATCGATGATCATATTAATATCTATTTCAGTAGCTTTTATATCCACTCCGCTTATTGTTTTGATCACTTCCCAATCCGGATTTTTCACATTATTAAAAATTTCAACTGAAATATTATCGGCTGAGATTTTAAGAGTTCGAACAGTACTGTATTTGTTTTTCAGTTCAGATGAAGTGCCCAGAGCAATAATTTTCGCCTGGTCCATTATGGCAATGTTGTCAGCAAGTGCATCTGCTTCCTCAAGATAGTGTGTAGTAAGCAGAATAGTTTTTTTCCTTTTAAGTTTTTCTATGTAATTCCAGACTGATTTTCTGGCATGAGGATCAAGTCCCAGGGTTGGTTCATCAAGAAATAAAATCTGAGGATCTGACATAAGTGCCATTGCAATGCTTAACCTTCTCTGCATACCACCTGAGAGTTTACGTACCTGGTCTTTCCTGTCTTCCAGTTCCATTAACTGCATAAGGTCT
>Ga0307379_10000178_pt1 | contig 109660 bp, 94 predicted proteins | sample UN2MG_FD_202237 | JGI IMG/M metagenome (GOLD analysis project Ga0307379, IMG submission 202237) | Soil microbial communities from Risofladan, Vaasa, Finland - UN-2 | ecosystem: Environmental > Terrestrial > Soil > Coastal area > Acid sulfate soil | place: Finland: Risofladan, Vaasa | collected... | reverse complement strand
GAACTTGAGTGGGCCGCTGCCATCGAAGCAGCATCCCAACTGCAAGAGATTGACGCATCAGCGAAAGACGAACATCAGCCAACTAACTTGTCATAATATTTTTGTATGTGACTTTTGCCATAGCTGTTTAGGATTGCGGATTGCGGAATAGAGATTGGAGATGGAGGTGGGGTATGGCCGAGATTGCGGTTAGCCAGGAAATGTGTACGCGGTGCGGGGCGTGCGTGGCGGTGTGTACGGGGCGGGTGTACCGGCGCGCGGGCGAGGAGGAGAGAATCGAGGCGGCTGCGCCGGAGGAATGCTGGTCGTGCGGGCAGTGCGTGGCGGCGTGCCCGGCCGACGCCATCCAGCACAGCGCGTACCCGGTCGAGGAGTGCCCGCTGGTGGACGCGGGCGCGGTTCCCACTGTCGAGGGGCTGGTGGCGGCGCTGCGGGGGCGACGGTCGCTGCGCATGTTTCGCGAGCGGCCGGTGGAGCGGCGGGTCGTGGAGGAGTTGGTGGAGGTGGGGCGGTGGGCGCCGAGCGCCGGGAACGGGCAGCCGGTGGATTGGCTGGCGTTCGACGGCCCGGCCCAAATCGCGGCGCTGAGCGGTGAAGCGGTGGCGGCGCTGGCGCAGACGGCGCGCATGGTGCGCAATCCGCTGCTGCGCCCGTTGCTGGCGTTGACGCTGGGGGCAGAGCGGGTGCGCCGGGGGTTGGAGGCCGCGGACAGTTTCGAGCGGTTGGCCCGGGAGCGCGCGCAGGGGGAGGACCCGATCTTCTTTCGGGCTCCCGTGGTGCTGGTGGCGCACGTTCCCGAGGAGGACTATTTCGGGCGGGATGACGCGGTGTACGCGGCGTACAACGTGATGCTGGTGGCCAGCGCAGCGGGATTGGGGACGTGCCACGTTGGGTACTTTATGGTGGCGCTGGAGCGGAGCCAGAAGTTGAGGGGTATGCTGGGGCTGTCGGAGGGGCAGCGGGTGGAGGTGGTGTTGACGTTGGGGTATCCGCGGTACCGGTTCAGGAGGATGCCGGTGAGGAGGAGGCAGGGGGTGGAGTGGAAGTCAAGGGGGTAAAATCCTTGAAGGTAGAAATTCTTAACAAACAGACACTATGCCGTATCGCGAAGTAACCAAAAGAGATTGGTGGAGAGTTGGGGGGTACATTCTACTAACGGTCGTGGTCATTGTCGTTACCGCGACAATCCTGATTCCGGTGGTCTGGCCGGTTGGACTTGTCGTGTGGCTCGCTATATTCGTCAGTGGCAGTCTGTTTCTCTTAGTAAGATGGCACGCGAACAATACTGCATATCGTTGCCCAGCGTGCGGCTACGAATTCGATATTTCAGTGTTCACCGACTTCGCCAGCCTTCAAGTTCCGGACAAGAAGTATCTGAAATGTCCGCAGTGTGGCAAGAGGAATTGGGCGACGGTGCTCATGAAGAAGGACTAGCAAAGAGACTGTTCCACCCATTTCAAGAAGGCGGCCTAACAGCGTATGCAGCCGACGCCCAGGGCCGGGCCTTCAATTGCAGAGTCATAGGGTCAGGGTAGGGCGCGACGAGTTGATGGGTGAAGCGGGCGCGGCTGATGCGCGATCCGTTAGCCCGCCTATCCAACACATACTCATGTGAAGAAACAGGCGCCGGAGACAACCAATGAGGTTGACATCGCGATTCTACGAAACCGAACATGACTTGCAACAGATGCAGGCATTGCTGATGGAGGCGCGTTCGCGCACCAATGATTGGCACTACGCACACGTCGGCGACTTGATGTGGGGATTCTTTATGGTGACTTGCCACTTGAATCCACAAGAACACATTCGCCTCTGGTATGACGATGAGGACAAGTTAGTCGGCTATGCGGTTTTGGGCGAAGACCCATCCTTCGACTGTCAGGTTTTGCCGGAGTTTGAATGGTCCGGAATCGAGACTGAGGCAATGGCTTGGGCGGAAACGCGTCTAACCGAACTCCGCAAGCACGACGCGCAACGATGGAGTGGCAATGTTGTCTCCGGCGCCCGGCAGGACGATGAAAAACAAATTGCATTTCTGAATGCGCACGGGTTCCGGTACTGTGGCGATTTTGCCGAGGTTAATATGATGCGCTCGTTGGACGAGCCGATCCCCGAATCAACGTTACCCGCCGGTTGCCAGGTCCGAGAGGTCGTTGGCGTGAGCGAAATATCAAACCGTGCCACAGCCCAGCGCGAGGTGTGGCATCCGTGGACAGTCGGTAACGTCAGCGGCGACGATTACGCGCGCTTGATGTGGCTGCCTGGCTACCATCGCGAGCTCGATGTGGTTGCCGTCGCGCCGGACGGCGTCATCGCTGCGTACGTGAATTGCTGGATTGACCCGGTCAACCGGATCGGTGATTTTGGTCCGGTCGGCGCGCGTCCAGCTTACCGCCGGCAGGGATTGACGCGCGCCGTGCTGCTCGAAGGGTTGCGCCGGTTGAAGGCGCGCGGGATGGACCGCGTGTGCGTCTCCACCGGCGTATCGAATGCGCCCGCGCTGCGTCTCTATGAATCGGTTGGCTTCAGGATAGTGAACAAATATCTCGATTACGTGACAACGGAATGAGAGATAAGCAAAGGGCGGGCTGACACCGCGTTGCAGGCGACTCGCTTCCGCTTCGCTCCAGCGAGCGCCTGAGCTTTCTCGTTGGGCGGCGAGTCAAACGGCGCCCGAGGAACGCAGGCTAATGGAAGCCGGTTGACAGAGGGGGTGGTCCAGTATGGTCGAAATTGTCTGGGAGTTCGTCGTCAAGGAGGAAGCCCGAGGCCAGTTCGAGCTGGCGTTCGGCCCAGGGGGCGCGTGGAGCAAGCTGTTCTCACGGTGCCGGGGCTTCCGAGGCACCACCGTGCTGCGCGACACGAAGAATCCGCGGCGATATCTGACGATCGACCTCTGGGAGACAGGGGCCCAGCGGGAGCAGGCGCTGGCCGAACGTAAGGCCGAGTACTCTGACCTGGAGGCCGCCTTTGGTGAGTGGACCGAGTCGAAGGCTGAGGTGGGTATCTTCAGCGTGCTGGCCGAGGCGACGGTGCGCCCCCGTGGCAGAGCAGGGCGAAGCAAGGCTGGAGAGGCCCGTCGAAGCAGCCGCCGAACAACTCGCTGAAGCCGACTCGGCTGGCGGGCGAATAGGGCAGGTAGGTTGGCCTGCCGTATGGCTGGCGCGAGAATGATGTCAAGCCCGAGCCGCCGAGCGGCTTAGCTCGAGGCCGTTGGGCTGCTTCCTTATCAGCAAAGTGGACAACTATCTTCTCAACAACTCTGCTTGTCGACTGTGTGGATGGTGCTTAGATTCAGTGACAAGGAGCAAGAATGAAACTCGCTGTTTTTGGAGCAACCGGTGGCACGGGCAAACAACTTGTCGAACAGGCACTTGCCGCAGGCCACGAGGTCGTCGCGTTCGCTCGCGATCCATCAAAGCTCACCACGCGGCATGAGCGCCTAACGATCGCGCCAGGGGACGTGACGGATCAAGCGGCGGTCGAGTGCGCGGTGAATGGTGTGGAGGCAGTCATCAGTGTATTGGGTCCACGAGACAACGACAGGAGCAAACCGATCACGCGAGGGACGCAAAACATCCTGGCGGCGATGAAAAAATACGGCGTGCGCCGATTCGTCCTCTCCTCAACGCCGAGCGCCAGCGATCCGAACGACTTGCCCGATTTCCGATTCAAGATTGCGATCGGCCTTGTCCGGCTTACGTTGCGCTCTGCATACGAAGACATTGTCAATACTGCGCAAGTCGTGCGCGCGTCCGATTGCGATTGGACGATCGTGCGAGTGTCGATGCTCACCGATGCTCCGAAAACGGGCGTTGTGAAGGTGGGGCATGTGGGCAAGACAATGGGGATGCGCCTCTCACGCGCCGACCTGGCTGAGTTTATGCTGGAGCAAGTGCAAGATGCGAAGTATCTGCGGCAAGCGCCTGCGATAAGTAATTGATGATGATGCACACAGAGCGAAAATGGAAGGCCGTGAAAGCTTCCGGGAGAATAGGGGGAGCAATGGGGCTTCAGCGGCATCAAATCAGCCCTGGCAAACCGTTCAGAAAGCGGCCAATACTCTGGTGGCAGGAGACGCCGTTTACATCCGAGCAGGAACCTATCCCGAGCAAGTCGTGCCACAAAACTCTGGCAGTGCCGGCAACTATATCACCTTCGCTGCCTACCCTGGCGAGACGGTGACGATTGATGGTAGCGGCATCGCTTTGCCGAACGATCTGGTCGGCCTGTTTCATATCACAGGCAAGGAGTACATCCGGGTCTCCGGGCTGCGCGTCATCGACGCCGGGCCGAACAACGACAACGCTGGTATCATGGTTCTTGATTCCAGCAATATCATCGTGGAGAACAACTCTACCTACAACACGAACTCGTCCGGTATTGGCGTCTGGGTCAGCGACAACGTCACCGTGGACGGCGACATCCAAGACAACAATGGCTTTGCCATCGGCTCGGAGCAAGGCGGCTTGCTGGAGAACGTGTGGGTCTATAACAACATCGCCTACAACAACCGTTACGTGGGGCTGACCATCCACAACTTTTTTCCGAGCGTCTGTATTTGCCGATCATACTTCGAGGTTACTGAACACAAGTGTGGAGCGGCCTAACCATCTTTTCTTCAACCTCGCGCTGTCCCATCAAGCTGAGCAGTTACCTTCAACATAGGTATCCTCATCGAACCAACTCTTCACCTCATCAGCCGTGACCTCAACATATCCCGAAGAACCCCGAAAGTTGCGGTTCATTACTTCAGCAAAGGCTTCTATGCCAACCCTGTCTCCTTTCGACACGGACGTGATGTTGAACCCATCCTCCAGTTCGATTTGCCGTTCCTGCACCTTGGGAAGACTCAGTACGAACGACAACCTTTCTGACCGAAACCCCAACTCCGCCAGGACTATTGCGACATCCTGCTTCTCTCGTGGAATGAACAAGTAGACCTTATCCAGACCATCAAAATGCCGACAGGTTGCCTGATACAGCCTAGAGTACCGGGAAACTGAGGACACGAGTGAGTGAAAAACCGAGAACCTTCCCTTCTTGGCATCAACGTGGCTTTGCGTTCGGATCAGCGAGACAGCTCCTACCACGCTGTCACCCTCGATCAATACATAGGAAGGCTGATCGGACGAAGGGATGAAATCGTCTCCAGGGAGATAGGACTCGTCGTGCTCTCCACCATAACTTACAGTATTCGATAAACCGATTCCGATTGCTTTGCCTGACAGGTTCAACTCTCACTACCATTCCTCACGCAAATGAACCGCGCCTAACGACGAGCGTCAGCCGCCGCGCGGTTGCGGGACCGTCAACGTCGCCACAAATCCAACCTTAATACTGGGCGTCATTTGTTACTTCCCCCCTTGCTTTTCTCAGCCTTTTCCAGAATGGCTTATAAAGAAAGCTGTTTTCATCTAATTCGCAGAGTTGTCTATACATAGGCTTGTTTACTGTCAGGGCAAGAATGTCAGGGGGTAAATGCGCTCTCATAGCAATATCAGTTGCGCCGATAATCGCCTTCGGAATGTCTGGATCGAAATTCCCGAACAATGCCGCCAATTGTCCGCAGCCAGATCCGAAAGCGGTAAATGCTGGATTGATATTCACGGATGCATTTTGGTATTCAGTTCCGAGCAGCAAAAGACTTAACTGATCGGGATTAACAAAAAAGGTGATAGTCCTAAGGTAGTCATATTGCTCGTCTCTTAAAGGCCCTATCACAACATATTGGTGCTCTATCTTGTATGGTTTCTGATTATCAAGCCATCGCTTCATCAGCTCTGGTGAGGACTTGAGACCTTCTTTTTGAGTTAGGACATTAGCGAGATTATCACGGGACGTGAATTCAACGCCGCCAACCCAGTAACCGCCTCCCCTGCAACTGGAATCATTCTCAGATATGCAGATACTTTCGCCCTTTAGCCAATTCTCGTAGCAGGAAAAGAAACACCGTTTTGGTCTGGCAAAGGGCTCAAAAGGCTTCGGGTCGGGTACATCATAGAATCCGACAAGTGGAGTTTTTATGCCTGCTATTTCTAATAGATTTGTTGGGTCTGGCTTCATATTCTCTCCTTCAACTGCAAGTACCTCAAGTTGCTCTACTGAGAGCCTGTTGTCAACACGTTTTGGCGCGGCTAACGTTTAACATCACCCGCTGCCCGGGCCTTCACGGACAACCAGTGCCCCCTCTTGGCTTTCGCGCACGCACGTGCAGGAAGCAAGCTACGACTTGGGCATCTTTAATGTCAGGACACTCGCGTACTGTCTCATCGCTTGCCGGGTATTGTGACCTTCTCCACAGCCAATGTCCAATCCCAAGAGGCCATCCACACCCGGCAGCATCTCAAAGAAGGCTGGCGTGTTAAGGTAATCGCGATAGGTGTCATACCCTGCCCGCGCAAGCTTGGTCCACACATCGGCATTTCCGTTCCAGTAGCGCCTGACTTCCGTGTGATCCATTCCACCCTCAATCTCTAGGCCCGGCTTCTATGTTGTCGCTTGACACCTGACGACGCACGCTTCGGTAGAATACCGGTGGCAGAACACCGGGTTATGTCCCGCCATAGCGCCGCGAGGCTACTGCATTCTCATCATATACCGCCCTGAACCGATCCAGATATCTCAGCGCATCCGTGGAGTCGACGAACTGATCAATCGAGCCCAGGTGCTCAGGTAATGCGCGCACTTTTTCGCTCTTGATTACCGCTCGAATGGCATCAACGAATCTATCACCGTGAATCACCAAGAAGGGGCGACTATGATACTGAGACACCTGTGTTGTCAAGGGCTTGGTGATACCCAACGTGTTGTGCATCTTGGCCACAAACTCGTATGCGACCGTCAGGTGTGTCTGCCGCTCCTCCCACGAGTTCGCCTCCAACACGCACGTGAATATGGGCACAAGATCACTGGCGCAATCGAGCTGTGCAAACGCACTCCCAAACCACTTGATAAATGGCACATACCGACGTTCCATCAAGAAGCAGAGGCGCATCAGATCACGCACCAATCGTGCTGCTATCAGGCGTGAACCCAAATCGTCACCAACCTGACCGCAACGCCCCATGAATGCTTCCTCTTGAGCAATACGTCGCCACTGAGCTGCCAGCAAGTACAACCACACGTCGTCTGGGTAGTAACGCAGTCTTGCCCGAATCGGCTCTAATTGACCCAAGCCATCGTGAAACACACGGCCTGAAGTGAGCATCAGCAAGCGATATTCTGGAACGCTTACCCAGTCCACAGCCCGTATATCGCCAGTGGGATCAAAGGTCAGGACGGACTTGAAGAAGCGTTGAATGGTGAGGAACATCACTCTATGATTGATGGTACCGCTATCACTAGCGGTCATCACGGCAGTGTCATCCTCGTGATATCCAAAGTTTGTGGGGTAACCGTGAATTTCGCCGGCAAGTTCTTGGCGCAGCACCTGATCAATTTCGTCGCGGTAGGTTTCGTGGTCAGCCTGTGCTAGAAACAGCATCAGCCTGGGCCCCCAATCGTGATCCATGGACTGAGGCGTGTCGAAACCCAGCACCTCAGACCCCAGTCCTATCAGCGCGGCTGAGTAGACGAGATCAGGGAAACTCTGCGCCAAGATCGGTTTGACCGCTTCTTTGTAGAATAGTTCGCAGAGATCCAATCCCTTGATGAATGGTTGATTCACGGAGCCTCCTTGGGGCCGCAACTGGCTCAAATGCGGAGTGGCTCTGACGGGAGTTCGCCCTGAACGATCGGCCGCAGCAACTCGACAAAGCCCACTGGAAAGAACTGATCTGACGAGCGAGAAAGGTCCGGCACAGCCCACCAACGATGCTCCAGAATCGCCTCCGACGTTCGGTTCGCAACGGCCGGGCGTCTAGTGCCGAGGCGCGCCAGGAAGTACCGCTCGTGCTGGCTAACGAGCCGTTCCTTGTACCGCAGGACGTGCCTCCGCTCCCACAGCAACGGCCCAATCTCCGGTGTGAGCCCGGTCTCCTCTTCAAGTTCCCGTGCAGCCGCAGATTTATAGGACTCGCCAGGATTGAGTCCGCCTCCTGGGGGAACCCAGTATGCCAGAGGCCCCACACGCTCCGGCCCCATCGGCTGTACATCCTGGTAACGTACGAGCAATACGCTGCCTTCAGCATCAAGGACGACGACGCGCGCGACCTGTCGAAGCGGACCCATTGTCATCGTTAGCTCACCATCTTTGCGGTCCAACGGTTACATCACCTGCCAGCCGTTTTCGCTCCGAAACAATTGTAAACCATAACCCGAGATAGCAAATCGCGCCACGCCCCCTCCAGCCAAAGGCTGGTCATGTGGATGTGGGGTTAGAGCGCATTGGCTCATGGCTCCTTTTTTCGGCTCAACGTGGATTTGAGGGGTAGATCGCTCGGAGAGGACAACCATCCCCGACTTTGGCCCAGACGCGCCTCACTATCCGTCGCCAGAGGACGAGGACTGTCCCACAGGGAGGCCACGCGCTTGTCCGCTTGGAGCCTACCCCTCGAATCCGCGTAGAATCGTTTTTGGACGAGCCCTTAGCCAGGTTCAGTCGCGTATGACCAGGGGCAGGTAGACGTTGTACCCCGGTGTTGCGCCGCCCCAGAAGCCCTGCCCCACCGTGACGTCCCCTCCGGAGACGCCCCCCACCACTGGCTGGCCCAGCGTGGCGTGCAGGGCGACACCCTCGGCGGCAGAATCTGACGCCCCGCCGCCCAGCACCCGGCGCGGCAACTCGATGCCGTCATTCGCCAGGGCCACTCCGGCCGCCGCCAGAAACAGAGCCAGCACCAGCGCCAGAATCACTATCTTCGTTTTCATCTCGCGCCTCCTTATGGGCAGGTGTAAGCGGCATAGTTGCCATCGTACACCTGGAAGCAGGTCAGTGTGCCACTTGTTTTAGTTGCGCCACCGTCCAACTGGCTGACGCCCAGGCTCACCGTGCCGCTGTTCTGATACAGCCCATAGCTGCTACCAGTGAACTGCGAACTGTCGGCCGTCGCCGTGGCGCTGCTGTCGTTGTACAGGCCATAGTTGGTGCTGCTGCCGTCTTTGCCCAACGCGGTGACGCCTTCGGCTGCCAGCGTCACGCCGCTGCTAGCGTTGTGAATGCCCCGAGCGTTTGTCCCCTCGTGCCCGGTGAAGGCGCCACCGCGCAGCGCCGCCGCGCCATAGTTGACCAGCCCGTGGCTGTAGCTGCTCCCGTTCTCGCCCAACGCGGTGACGCTTTCGGCCTCCAGCGTCGAGCCGTAGTTGTTGAAGATGCCCCTGGCTTCTGTCCCCCCACGCCCGGTGAAGGAGCCGCCGCGCAGCGTCGCCTCCGCATAGTTGTAGTTGTACAGGCCGTAGCTGCCGCTGCTGCCGTTCTCGGCCAGTGCGGTGACGCTTTCGGTCTCCAGCGTGGTGTTGCTGCCACTGGTGGAGATGCCATGGGCATATGTTCCTCCGCGTGCGGTGAAGGAGCCGCCGCGCAGCATCGCCTCCGCTTGGTCAGAGTTGTTCAGGCCGTAGTTGTTGTCGCTGCCGTCCTCGCCCAGCGCGGTGACGCCTTCGGCCTCCAGTGTCGTGCCGCTGGCACCGCTGTGAATGCCCCAGGCCTCTGGCCCCCCGCGCCCGGTGAAGGAGCCGCCGCGCACCGTCGCTTTCGCATTGTTGACGTTCCAAAAGCCATAGTTGGCAATGCTGCCGTTCTCGGCCAGCGCGGTGACGCTTTCGGCGTCCATCGTCACGTTGAGCTCATTGGAGAGGGCATAGTTGTTCGACCCCCCGCGCGCGGCGACGGCAGCGCCGCGCACCGTCATCGCCGCGCCATTGTAGTTGCCCAGGCCGTAGTTATCGCTGCCGTTCTCGGCCAACGCGGTGATGTCTTCGGCCGTCATCGTCGAAGTGAACGCGTTTGAAACGCCCCCGGTCTGATTCCCCCCGCGCCCGGTAAAGACGCCGCCGCGCAGCACCGCCGCCGCACTATCGTAGTTGTACAGGCCGACGTTGAGGTCGCTGCCGTTCTCGCCCAGCGCGGAGACGCCCGTGGCCTCCAGCGTCGTGCCGCTGCCCCTAGTGAAGATGCCCCGGCCATTCCCCCCCCCACGCCCGGTAAAGGCCCCGCCGCGCAGCACCGCCGCCGCGCCGCTCATGTTGACCAGACCTATGTTGTGGCCGCTGCCGTTCTCGGCCAGCGCACTGACCTGCTGCAGCGTGACACCCGTGCCGCTGCCGCTCAGCACGATGGCCAGGTTGGTCACACCGCCCCCCAGCGCCCGCGCCGTCACGTCCGCCACCAGCGTGCGCGTCATACCCGCCATCGCCAGCAGGGCCGCGTTGGAATCGCCCGCGCCGCCGTTGCCCACCGTCAGGTCGCGCAGGCTGGCGTCGCTTGCCAGCACCAGCGTGGCCTGCGTCGGGGGCCATGCGCTGCTGGCCGTGCTGGTGATGACCGTGGCCTCCTGCCCGGCCCCTTGCAGGTGGACGTAGGGTTTCATCGTCACGGTCTCGCTGTACACCCCCGGCGCCACCCACACCAGGTAGGGGTTGCCGGCTGCGGCATCGCTGATGCTGTCTATCGCCGCCTGCACGCTGGTATAGTCGCCGCCGCTCTTGGCGACAACCACCACATTCTGGTAGTGGCTCCCCAGCTCGCTGGCGTGCAGACCGTCCACCGTGTCGGCGTCCGCCGCCTCCTGCGCTTGCAGCGCGTAGGGCACCGCGGCGATGCGCGTGTCCGGCGTCAACCGGCTGAAGGGGCCGCCAACGTTGGCGCTGAACCACACCCGCAGGTAACGGTTGGGCTGGCTAAAGACGTCCGCCGTCAGCGCTTGCGTCATCCCGCCCAGCGCGGTATCCCCCAGCAGGATGCTGAACAGGCCGTCGCTCACGGCCAACCCCACCGCGGCGGTCGGCTCACCCCCCCCTGTGCTGGTCCCATCGTTCGACCAGTAGCTGGCGTCGCCGGCCGCGTTGACCACGGCGAACTTGAAGTAGCCGTTGCCGGTGTAGGGAGTGCCGCCTACCCGCACCTCCCCCTGATAGGAGACCACCGCCGGCGCGCCGCCCTGGGCCACGGGCGCGTTCCCCGGTGCGGCCCAGGTCACTGCCACCAGCGCCGCCCCTCCGAGCAGCGCCAGGGCGAAAATCAAGGCATAACGTTTCTTTGTGTTCATTTTAGAACCTCCTTTTGGCCTTTTGTTTGGTTGTGAATTGGTTTCCAGATCACGTACTTTGGCGCGCTATTTGAGATTTTGGGTACTATTCTCACCTCCCTCTTCAACGAGTATTCACCACACCGTTCACGGTGGACAAACCTACCAATCGGGAGAGCGGCCCAACGGCCAGCGTGAGCCGCCCCCACCCGCCGCCGCTGGCAAGACACGCCTGACTTGCCGACCACCGCCGCAGGCAAGACACGTTTGGTTAAAGCGCAAGGGTGGGGGTCGGCTCCACGCAGTGTTGGGCTGCCTTTTATCCCCTTAGGCAAATCATTGCAATAGCCAATACTCCGAACAGTATAGTTGCCGAAACATAATTAGCGGCGAAAACCCTTTTTGCAAACTTTGGTATCTCCTCTTCAGGTGGCTTATTCCACCGAGCGGGGAAAAGGACTAGCTCTCCATTATCACGGTGCTGATGATTGACTGCTTGTGACGCTAGGAATTGGCAGCCCAACGGCCAGGAGTTCAGCCGCCGCACGGCTGAAACGACGGATGAAACTGGAGAAGACACCTTCCACAAACGAGACAAGCAACAAAAAGACTCTCGACAGTGCGGTCGGCTGCAACGAGTTGGTGCGACCCGTTCGCCCGAAACCGGAGTGATCCGGGGGATGGGCGACAAAGGTCGCTGGTGAGTTTGGTGAGCAACGGACACCAGACCACCCCGAACTTTAACTGTGTATCCACGTCGGTGCGATGTTGCGATAAAGCTTACACCGAAACAGAGAAAACATCAACTCGTACCGCCCCAGGTGCCGGGGTGTAAGCATCGTCCTACGGCAGGCGACTGGTCATCAAATGTCGGAATGCGGGTGCCGACTGCGAGCAGTCGGACAAAAGGCGGTAAGGCGCGAGCCGGACGCGGCGACCCCACTGAGCAGGCGACTATGGCTAACGCAAGTGAAGGTGTGAAGAGGCTGGGGAGCATGCCCCAAGAAGCCAAGGCCCTGCTGTAATGGTAGGGATACGCTGACCCTTCGGCTTCGCTCAGGGCAGGCTGTGGGGCCGGGATACGGGAAGGTAGAGGTACCAAAGGAGGAAAGGTCTTATGGCAGACGAGACGGACACGCAGTGTTCGAAACGGACTGAAGACTGGAACATGCTCTCCTGGAAGGACGTCCAGAAGAACGTGTTCCGCCTACAACGGCGCATCTACCAAGCCGCGAGCCACGGCACAAGGTGTCTATGACAAAGGCCCGTATCCTGAAGAGCCACGTGAGGGGAAAGCTCTCACGCGTGGTTCGGGAGTGGCGGCGAGGGAGGCGACTCCCTCGCCGACCATGACTTAGCCAGCCTTCTTCCTTGCCCGTGATATCCAATAGCGCTTGCACCATTGCTGGCTGCTCTGTATCAACATAGCGATGCTCAAGATGGTGCCCCAGTAAAGAATGTACTCAGGCAGCGCAAAGGCGAGCACAGAAGCCGAGCTGGCTTCCTGCAAGAACGGCACCTTGTCCAGCATACCTAGCCGATAAATGCCCCATAAGTGCTCTGGCACAGATTGCACACCGCCCAGCAAACAAAAGTTCACGGCCGGATTGCCTGGCAAACGTACAGCCAACCACCAGAGCACTAACCCTATGATAGGATAGGGAAGCAGTTCAAGCAAGGAACGAGCCAGACTGCGATTGGTTGGGTCTGGCAGAAACTTGGTATAGAAGGATTCCCAAGTCATTGCAAAAAGCATTAGCCCATAACTCACCCAAAACACACCCGCAGCAAGCGCAACAGGCCAGTGTAATTGCCGAAAGCGGGGTCGTTGAATGCGACGAGCTAGAAACAGAATCAATCCCACATCAATCAGCGCAGTGATAAAGGCACTCAACCAGAGCATTTCTGACGTAATCTTGATGTCGGGTAGTGTCATTGCAATCTCATCACAGACGGGCAAGGCCGCCTAACGGCGCGGCGGATGAGCCGCCCGCAGCAGAGGCGCGTCAGCGCCGACGCAAGGGTCGGCTCGATCCGCTTGTTAGCCGGAGGCGAGCGTCAGCGAGCCGCAGGCTAGCAACCGGACGCCAGTCCGCCGCGCTAACGGGTTGGCTCAGTGGCAGCGGCGGTGCTTGCAAGATTGCTCCCATTATCGCGCCAATTCCTCCAATTCGCGCACCGTACCCGCAGCGGCGCAGCCGCTGTCCGCTGGAGCCGATGTTAGGCGGCTACACATCAGGTGTATCTCCACATTAGTCAACAGGCATTGACCAGTGAATGGTATGGAAGCGCCATTGACCTTCTTGCTTAACAAGCACAGCGGTGAAAACGAAAGGCCAAGGATATCCTGCCGGTTTCTCCCTTTCCCTCCATCTTCGTACCCCATAATGAGCAGCTTCTACTAACCTTGCTTTTGGGCTGAGGGTCTCGTTATCCAACAGCTCTCTCATTTGTCTCAAAGAGAAACCTGTCACTTCATCTGTATGGATGTGATCAGTCTGAAGAATAGCTCCAATGGTGGACAACCACGCCACTTCATCCTTGACGGTGATCTTGGCTTCCTTGACCTCTAACCTGACATCCCCCCAATATTGCCAATCGGATTCAATGATTTCGCGGATACGTTCAGCACCCTGAAACCATTCATTCTGGTTACGGGCCGATGCTCCAATCCCAATGAGTTCGGCATCGTCTCCAGGTACAAAGAGCTGCATGAACTCATCGAGTTTTTCGATCTCGCGCACGGTATAGCCATCTTGAAAGCATTGTAAGACTTGTTGAACTTCTGCGATTGAGTCACTCATATTGACATACTCCTGGTTGAAAGTGACAAGTGTTTGAACTTTGCTGGTTCATTTCTTTGCATCTGGAAGCTAGTTTGAGGCCGCCTAACGGCCTGGGTAAGCCGCGCCGCCCGTCCTGCGCCGACCAAACCACCTGCGCCGAAAAACACCATCGCAAGCGCAACCCTGTTTGCCGCCGCTGAGGGCGGCGTCGGCTTCACCCAATGTTGGGCGGCCCCGGCAAGACTATGGCCTTACACTGCTGCGTGAGGCGAAAGTCTCACGTCCGGTTCGGAACCGGCGGCGGGGTGGATGACCGCCCCGCCGACCATGACTTAGGCGGCGACATCTTCTCTGGGGTAGAGAATGTCAAAGCATCGGTAGGCAGCGCATTGGAAAAACGAATCACAGACAGGGCGTGAACCTGTGACAAAGAGAGCGTTAGGGAACGTAATTCTTTGCAGCTAGCAGCCTGTCGGAGAGAAGTTATTTTGCTGAGAAAAGTCCCACTCAAGCACGGTTTTGAGCTCGAATTCGGGTCTCGCCTCCCACTTTTGCTGCAAAAAGCCACGAATTTAGGGGCTGCCTTTTTCACTCCGACAGGCTGCTAGGGGCAAGTATATCTTGTGTTCTGGTTTGAACCACCAAAAGTCTGTGGAGTTGCCCCTCAGGGCGTAAATTCCACCGTCTGTATAGGATAGTGCCCCACCCATACCGACAGCGGCTGGTGTGGTATTCATCGTCTCCCACCTATCTGTCGAGATGTTGTAGCGCCAGAAGTCTCTAGTGCCATTGCCTCGCAGGGCATAGATGTAATCACCGCCATCATGGGCTAGAGCTCCACCCTCACCGACGGCACTTGGCGTGGCGGCCATTGTCTCCCAACTACCCCCAGAGATGCTGTAGCACCAGAAGTCAGTAGTGCCATTGCCGCGCAAGGCGTAGATGTAATCGCCACCGGCCCAGGCTAGCGCCCCGCCTGCATGGATGGTGTCCGGAGCGGCAGTCATCGTCACCCACGTATTCGCCGAAATGCTGTAACGCCAGAAAGTCGTGGTGTAATCACCTCGGAAGGCGTAGATGAAATCATCCATCGTCCAGGCTAGCGATCCACCCCATCTAACTCCCCAGGTTGGCGTATCGGCCACCGTCGTCCAACTGTCACCAGAGATACTATAACGCCAAAAATTATCAGTCCCATTGCCTTGCAAGGCATAGATGTAATCGCCACCAGCCCAGGTTAGAGCCCCCCCCCAGGCTACCTCGCTAGGCGCATCGGCCATTGACGTCCAAGCATTCCCTGAAATACTGTAGCGCCAGAACTTCCCTATTTGTGGTGTCTCGCCAGATGCATGACCCTGAAAGGCATAGATATAGTCAGAACTGACATAAGTAAGCGAACCACCCATCCTGACAGGATAATTCGGATCTGGCGTATCAGCCATTGCTGTCCAGGAACCTTGGCCGCTCGCTGTCGGCACCAATGCGCTCAGGCTGCCCAATGTCAGCATCAACATGCTCACTGCCGTTAAGCACAGTCTGCCTTTCATAGTTTCCTCCTGACTTCTCCCTCAGTGGACGCTGCCTAACGGCCTCGGGCTAAGCCGCTCGGCGGCCCAGGCTTGGTGCCTTCATTGCAGGGCAACAAGGCAGGCCAGTCGCCACGGCCTTTTCGCCCGCCAGCCGAGTCGGCTTCAGCGAGTTGTTCGGCGGCTTCTTCGACGGGCCTCTCCAGCTTTGCTACGCCGTGCTCTGCCACGGGGGTGCACTGTCGCCTCGGCTAGCACTCTGAAGATACCCACCTCAGTCTTAGACTCGGTCCAGTCACCAAAGGCGGCGTCCAGGCTAGAGTACTCGGCCTTGCGTTCGGCCAGCATCTGCTCCCGCTGGGCCTCTGTGTCCCAGAAGTCGATCGTCAGATACCGCCGCGGATTCTTCGTGTCGCGCAGCAGGGTGGTGCCTCGGAAGCCCGGGGACCGTGCGAACAGCTTGCTCCACGCGCCGCCTGGGCCGTACGCCAGCTCGAACTGGCCTCGGGCCTCCTCCTTGACGACGAACTCACAGACAATTTCGATCATGCTGGACCGGCTCCTCTGTCAACCAGCTTCCATTAGCCAACGTTCCTCGGGCGTCCTCCGACTCGCCGCCGAACGGCGCGGCGGATGAGCCGCCCGCAGCGGAGGCGCGTCAGCGCCGACGCAAGGGTCGGCTCGATCCGCTTGTTAGCCGGAGGCGAGCGTCAGCGAGCCGCAGGCTAGCAAGCGGACGCCAGTCCGCCGCGCCGTTAGCGCGGGACGCGAAGCGTTCCGCGCTAACGGCCCCGAGCTAAGCCGCCTTGCGGCTTTCGCAGTGTGGCGATACTTGGGTTGAAATGCTGCAAAGGCGAAAACAGCCTCAAAACGAGACTCGATAGCAAGGTCGGTTTCAGCGAGTGGTTAGGCGACCTTCCCTCCCATCTGTGTAGGCATTGGTTTAGTGAGCTCCCTCGTTAATGAATTCTACCAACGGATGAAAATCTTTCATGATACCGACCACTTCGTCAACCAAAGAGTGCCCGCCTCCCTGAGACAATTCTAGAGCCCGGTTTCTGTCAATGCACTTTCTTACGGATAGGTAGGGCAAGTGTATTTGCTCTAGGAGTTTCTCAATGTAGTTGAATCCATGCTGCCCTAATTTGGGGTCTTTGAGTCCATACTGCCCCAAGTTGGGAGCTTCACGACAGCCTGCTTCCAATCTCGCAATAGTGTAGTAGTTATGCTGCGCAGCCTGCTTCCGTTTGCGTTCTTCCAATTGAACGCTGAATGGTACGGGCAGCCTTGATATAGCTTCTCTGAACGTTTGGTTGTCCTGGCTTATTTTCTTTCTCAGTCTAACAACCGCGGGTTTCAGTTCCACGTTAACAAAAACGTCGAGCCCGTGGGCATACAGCGACATGGTCTGGTGAGCCCATAGCTTGAATTCTGTATTTCCAGGACCGAAAGCGACCCAACAATGATCGTCTTTGAGTCGGAGCTGACCCGCATGATAGTCCTGATAGAACGAACCATCGAGGATCTGTAGCTTGTCCAGAACCTTTTCAGCAAAAGACTGCATTGTGCCACGCACCCATTGCCTGTCATCCTCATCCCTGTCATCAATGCGAGCGGCAAAATAGTCGAACATTCCCCGTTCAAGACCAGTGAACTCTGCCATACCAATCCACTCCAGATATTGTGTGAATTGTCCGATGATCCATTTGTCCCTATCCGTTAGTTCATCATCAGGCAAGACCTTGAAGAATTGATGCACTTCAGCCCAAGTGCATACCTTGCATTTTGGCTGTTCATCCGTGTCCATTCGCAGCTTTTGAAAGTGCCTCCGCATCTGGTCTGGTTCGAGAGAGCCCACCACTTTGCTTTCGACCAAGACTACGTAATCGTCCCCGTAGAGCCAGGCGTCAGGGAGGCTATCTCCTTCTACTGACTCTTCCCACTTGGCGCAAGAATTTTCTTCCTCTTTGGATGGCACGATACCAAGCAACAACCGTTGTGACTTGCTGCCTATCTCTCCTCCGCTAATAGTTGCTTTCTGTAACTCGCATTCAACTGGTTCAGTCGCCTCAATGCCCAACTGGGCCAGGAACATGAGCGCGACTGTACGACTACAATGGTCCAGCGTGTTAATCAGCGCTTTGGTGGTGTTGTCCTCTAATTGCTGCTCGCGATCCCGATCTGACCGCTGAGCGCCTCTGTAGTAGTAAAAGACATTGTGGTGAAAATCGGTCATTGCGTTCTCCAGAATATCACAGGCCACTTGCATTGGGCCGCCTAACGGTCAGGCTTCACCCGCCCGGCGGGTTTGCAGTGTGCCGCTCTGTGCAAGGTACTTACAACAACGACGCCACTTCCGAATTTGAGCCGCGATTAGCCGGGTCGGGTGCAAGGCGTGGTTAGCCAGCCTTCTTCCTTGCCCGTGATATCCAATAGCGCTTGCACCATTGCTGGCTGCTCTGTATCAACATAGCGATGCTTAAGATGGTGCCCCAGTAAAGAATGTACTCAGGCAGCGCAAAGGCGAGCACAGAAGCCGAGCTGGCTTCCTGCAAGAACGGCACCTTGTCCAGCATACCTAGCCGATAAATGCCCCACAAGTGCTCTGGCACAGATTGCACACCGCCCAGCAAACAAAAGTTCACGGCCGGATTGCCTGGCAAACGTACAGCCAACCACCAGAGCACCAACCCTATGATAGGATAGGGAAGCAGTTCAAGCATAGAACGAGCCAGATTGCGATTGGTTGGGTCTGGCAGAAACTTGGTATAGAAGGATTCCCAAGTCATTGCAAAAAGCATTAGCCCATAACTCACCCAAAACACACCCGCAGCAAGCGCAACAGGCCAGTGTAATTGCCGAAAGCGGGGTCGTTGAATGCGACGAGCTAGAAACAGAATCAATCCCACATCAATCAGCGCAGTGATAAAGGCACTCAACCAGAGCATTTCTGACGTAATCTTGATGTCGGGTAGTGTCATTGCAATCTCATCACAGACGGGCAAGGCTGGCTAACGGCATCGAGCTGAGGCGCCGCGCGGCCTTGCAGCGTGCCCTTCAACTCAAACCAACTTCCACGTACAAATCAAGCCACGATTTCGGCGCGCGATAGCGCGGTCGCCTCCAGCGAGTGGATGCGACCCGTTCTCCCGAAACCGGTGCAAATCGGGGGATGGGCGGCAAAGGTCGCTGGTGAGTTTGGTGAGCAACGGACACCAAGCCACCCCGAACTTTGATAACTGTGTATCCACGTCGGTGCGATGTTCACCACAGCTTACACCGAAATCACCAAAACATCAACTCCGACCGCCCCAGGTGCCGGGGCGTGAGCATCACCCTATGGCAGGCGACTGGTCATCAAATGTCGGAATGCGAGTGCCGACTAGGGAGAACCTGCCTACGCTGGTTATCGGCAGGCCCAAAAGGGAAAGGTTTCTCGGCCTGGTTTGCCAATCGAAGCCAGGCGGCACTCGACACGGGACCCGGCGTAAAACACCGGCCTAAGGCCAATACCCTTCGAATAACGCGTCGCCGGGTGCCTGGCACCATAGGGGCAGAGGACGTGATAGAGATGCATTACTGGGACGGGGATCGGTTGAACAACCGATGTGCCAACTTGGGGCTGCTCCACGGTCACTGCCACGACGAGATCCACGGCAGGCGGTGCTGATGACAACAGCCCTCGTACTGAGGAGCCGGATAATGGGAAACTGTTACGTCCAGTTCTGGATTGGCAGTGAGGGAGGCGACTCCCTCACTGACTATACCTTAGGCGGCCGTCCACGCGGAAGCAGCGAGCCGAACGGAGGACGCGTGGACCCTTGGGTGGCCCGGACCGACTCCCAACCCCAGGGCCCACGCAGTCGAACCGCTAGAGGTTCCTAAGGAGTGTCGCCAACACCAGTAAGACGAGCCCGGCTGTGACGAGCCAGAACGAGTACGCGCTCAGGGCGGCAACAGTGCCAAAGTGACCGAGGAGCCCAAGCACACCAAGGGCAACAGCGATCCACCAAGTGATGACCTTCGGAGGAGTGAGTTTCATCGTCGCATCTCCTTTCACATAGACGTCTCTTCGAGCGGGGTCCGACATTCGGCCCGGGTGTGGCAGGGTCGGACAACCTGCAGGCGGAGTCACGTGGCGCGAGTACATGCTGCTGCTCAGCGGACGGCCGCCTAACGGCCCCGAGTTCAGCCGCCTTGCGGCTGGTGCAGTGAGGCCAAACTGCACCTGAAACGCCACAAAAGCGAGAATACTTCCACAAAAACTCTCGACAGCAAGGTCGGCTGCAACGAGTTGGTGCGACCCGTTCTCCCGAAACCGGTGCAAACCGGGGGATGGGAGGCAAAGGTCGCCGGTGAATTTGGCGAGCAACGGACACCAAACCACCCCGAACTTTGATAACTGTGTATCCACGTCGGTGTGATGTTCACCACAGCTTACACCGAAATCACCAAAACGTCAACTCCGACCGCCCCCGGTGCCGGGGCGTGAGCATCACCCTATGGCGTGAGACTGGTCATCAACCCTTCGGCAAGCTCAGCGCCAGAATGCGAGTGCCGACTGCAGACAGTCGGACGAAAAGGCGGTAAGACGCGAACCAGACGCGGCGACCCCGTTGAGCAGGCGGCTACGGTCAACGCAAGTGAAGGTGTGATGAGGCGTCGTCAGGGAGAACCTGCCTAGAGCGCGGCCGAAGGGACGGCGATTGGGTCTACTGGTCAACCCGGCTGGGGCGTGACCCGAACAAACCACGACGGGTCACGCGGCTGCTCAAGAGACAGCGTGGTTGTTGCACACTCTGCGGACTGCGCTTCACGACAGAAGACGTGATAGAGGTACACCATCATGACCAGAACCACAGCAACAACACCTTCGACAACCTGCGCCTGATGCACGGCCACTGTCACGACATCGTTCACGGCAAAGGGTGCCTATGACGCCAATGCTGCGCATTGGTCAGCCCGTATCCTGAAGAGCCACGTGAGGGGAAAGCGTGCGCCGTGTCACGCACTGAGAGAATCGCCAACAGAGTTGGCCGGAGTTCAGGGCAGACGACTCCGAGGCGAACGACTAACCTGGACCCGAAAGGGCGAGGGGACAAGAGCATGTTCGTAAAGCGGGGGACAGCGGAAGACGTGTATGCTGTGGCCCTGCAACGCCTGAGCGATACGGCTAAAGCTGGAATTGCCTGAACCCCAATGTCCAGCGGCGGAAACGCACGCTCTTCGGTAGCACGTCTGTACACCGATGCCATCCGTAGCCACGGATTAAGCTTTCGTTCGTGGTACGCCCTGACGGATGGGCGATGAGCAGTGAGCTCATTCAAGGGCATGAGTGGGGAGCCTAAGTCGCTCTAGCACGTTCCTCGGTGACGGAACGCGGGATCGCCTAAGGGGCGCGAGCCCTAAGGTGACGGAGTTCCCATAGTAGTCGTGGGAGTAACGACCCACCAGGGAGAACGGGAGAGCCGTTTACAGGGCGAAGGGGAACAGGTGACCTGATGACCAGGAACTGTGAGGTACGCGAGATGCGGACAGCCGAAACGGTACTGAGCATCATTCGACCTGCAATCTCGAAATAGGTCACTGGAGAGCCGAGATGAGACGGAAACGCTCACGTCCGGTTCGGAGGGGGGCCGTTGGAAAAGTGCCACGTATCCGCAGGATGCACGGTAACTCGCTGGCGGCCTACCCTACCGCACGGCGGGTTCAGAGAGGGGGATGGGGAAACACGCCTGCCGGAAGGCAGGAAGGTGCACCCTGTCCCTACTTTACGTAGTGGGGGCCGGGGTCGCGAGGCCCCGGCCCACCATAACTTAGCCACAGCTCATACCGCCGTTGACGAATGCGCTGAGGCAGACCGAAGCCCCCCCCAGTGCTCATTACGATTTTCATTGACTGCGCAACGCCAATGGCAGGTAGACGGTATACACCTCTCCGAATAGGGCAAAGCGGCTCAGGTGACAGATAGGCACCGCTAGCCAGTTCTCGTCTAGATGACGGTCGTAGATTGAGGTTGGTGTGCAAGTGGAAGCCGCATCTACCCACCCACTGTCATCCCAGTATTTCAGCACCAGCGTGTCCTCGCCACCTCCTACAACGTCGGTCTCAGCGTAATGGAGGGTGATGGTCACTGGAGTGCCAAAGGTGAAACCAGACAACAGCGACCCATCCTGATAAGCGTCGAGGTCAAAAGCGCGATTGGCGAACGTGAAGCCGGAGGGTGATGTGACCATGTCTATCGGGATGTAAATCAGGTTAGTCGTCTCCGTCACTGCCCCAACGGGCACCTGGATAATTGCAGGATTGCCCTGGGTGTCGGTATAGACCAGGGTGCTTTCGGCGTCAGGAGGAACGGAGGGGGCAAAAACCTCGTCGGCACCCAGGTCTGGAGCAGAGCCGTAGGGCCGGTGGTGGCCGTCTATGTCGGTGGTCACTCCGGCGTTCACCCCTGTATCCATCGCGGCCGAAGCGGCTTTGATGTGGTAACCGTCGGGAGCGAAGGCTGGATCGCCCGTGTACTGATTCTGCACCACCACTGTCGCTGTGGTGGACTGCGAGATGGTGATGGGCGTACTACTGTTCCAAAGGATGCCGTTGATCGTCACCGTGCTGACTCCGGTGACGCTGATGCCCACGCTGTGGTTGACCAGGATGGTGTTGGTCATAATGACGACGGAGCTACAGTCAAGCCCGGCGTTGGTGGCATAGACCTCGCTACCGTCGCCGCTGCCGTTGCGTGCTATAGTGTTGTGCAGCAGGCGGGGTGAGGAGCAAACGATGTACAACCCGGTACCTGCGGTGTCAGCCCGATTGTCGGCTACAATGTTGTTAGTCAATGTGGCGTCGCTACGGTACAGGGTTAGCCCGCCACCGGGGTTGGATGAGACGATGTTACCGCTGAGCGTAGCGTCGCTTCCGGCCAGGGCCAGCCCGACATCGGTGTTGGAGGAGATGGTATTACTGCTGAGCGTAGCGTTGCTTCCGGCCAGGGCCAGCCCGAAACCGGCGTTGGAGGAGACGGTGTTACCGTTGAGCGTAGCGTCGCTTTCGCCTAGGGTCAACCCGCCACCGGTGTTGGAGGAGACGGTGTTACCGCTGAGCGTGGCATTGCTCCAGAGCAGATACAGCCCGCCGCCGTGGCTAGCAATGTTAGAAGAGACGATATTACCAGTGAGGATGGTGGTACTGCTGTGCAGGTATAGCCCGCCGCCATAGTCGGCCGTGTTGCTGAACACTCGATTGTTGCTGATGTCAGCCGTGGCGGTGAAGATGTATACCCCACCACCCCCATCTTCATCACGGGGTGTGCCGCTCAACGCGGCCGCATTACCACCAGTGATGCGTAGCCCCTCGATGGTGGGACTGATGTCGCCAGTGATATAGAGCACACGACCCTGTCCTTGAGCATCCAGCGTTGTGGGTTGGGCTTCTGGGTCGGACACGGTCCAGTTTGTCGTGGTATACCCGCCACGCACCGTCACTGTCTTGCTGATGCAAACCACCTGGGTGACGACGCCCGTGGTGGTGATGTCGTGACGGGGGCGCACGTGCACGTCGGTGTATATGCCCGCCGCCACGCGGATTTCGTCGCTGGGGGCAGCAGCGTCCACCGCTGCTTGTACGCTCCCGTAGCAAGGGGCGATTCCATTGCAGCTCCCACCAGGGGCCACATAGAGCACACTGGCGGGGTCGGCCCGCACCGGTGTTATCCAACCAGCCAATAGAACCAGAACCAACGTCAATGCCAACCCGCCCAAGAGGGCAATTGTGAGCTGTAACGTTCGATGCTTCATCGTCAATCTCCATTCGTATGCGTGCAGTTTAGTACATCGTATTGTGTTGCTGCGGCTAACGATAAGTTACAGTAGGCAAGAACCTCTCGGTTCTCACCTCTGATTCAGAACCGTGCGTGAGCCTTTCAGTCTCACACGGCTCCTCAGTACACGAGCCTCTGTCATAGGCACTCCATTGGGGGCGATTACTCGTCCCCGGAGCTTGGCACATGCACAGTCAGGGTTGGACTTGCGTCCGGTCTTCAGTACGCTGGGACACCCTGTATCCATTAGCGCCCGCCTAAAACCCAGACTCATTCTGTACCCATGCCTTCTCGTATACCGGCCCTACGTCAGCATATCGGGCGATGTTCCATCGCCATGGCATTACCCTGGGCCTTTGCTTCTTGAGCCATCCCTCCCGCCTATGGCTTGCGGCTGGCTACCTGCTCAGGCTCCCCTGAGAACCATCGGCGGGTTACTCTGTTCCGGCGGGTAAAAACCACCCGGCGTCCATTTTGCGTGACCGTAGGACGGTACGTGGCAACTATGATCTAGTCTTGCTTGCCTCCCTTGCGTTTATGCTCTGAATCAGCTTGATGTTAGCCCTAAGCCTGTCTTCGACACTTCTATGCGAAATGGACTGTTCGCTTGCAAAAATCACGCATCAGATGTACCATTGACTTGCCGCCTAAGCGCGCCGACGTAAGTGCTGTTGGTGACCCAAGCTGACTTGCAGACACCCGAGCGGGCGATTGGCATGGTATGTCAATTCTGTGGGCTAAGCTTGCGGTTGTGTCCAAGTAGGCCATCCCCGGTGCATCAATGGCACGACGTTTGGCTCTCTAGTCTGCCGCAAGGTGAGCAACAGGAGCGGTGCTCGTGCACTTTGGCAGTCAGACTTGCGATGTAGCCAACCCGTTGGCCGATGTCATATGATCACACAACGGGACGTGCAAGCGTCGCCGGTAGGTTCAAGTTGCATAGTCACATTATAACTGTCGAAGACAGGCTAAGCCATTCGTTGACTAACTCCTGAATATCGACATCTCTTTCATCTGCCAATTGGTTCATAAAGTCGTGCACGTCTGGCTCAAGGTAAACCGGAAAGCTGAACACTGCGTCAGGGCTATAGAATTTACCGCGTTCGCCTTTAGAAAAATCGTACTCTGCTCTCATTCGTTCCCTTCCTGGTATTGCCGTGACTCCCGACTTGTCGCTTTGCGCGCTGAAATGATACAAATCTCGCTCAACTTCTCATCGACTCGCCTGTATGATGCGCAACCCAGCCTGGTATTCGACCCGAGATCAGTATATACCACATGCATTCAAACCGCAATAGCGGCGGGGGGCAAAATGCAAAACCATTCCAATTGCCCCGTCGATTCCGTCCGCGCCCAAAGGCCAAACCGGTTGCCCGCCGTCCTGACGAAAGAAGATGACCATAACCAATGTCCTCGTTGGCCTACACCAACGTCCTCAACCGGGGCGGCCTGGCCGTCCGCAGCCCGCTGGACGCAGAGATTTGACAAATAGAATATTTGTGCTAATATTGATCCCAGCGCCATCCGTTCCCGCTGGTGCGCCCCGGGCCTCGGGCCTTTCCGGCCACAGCCCCTGGCAGAGAGTGGGGCGAACGCCGAAAAAACAATTACCGGAACAAAACAATTGACGGAACCGGGACCCATTTCCTGCCCCGCAACCCCTGGCTCCTCCCACACATCCACACTCTACCACGCATCGCCGCCCGTGCCCTCGCTGGCAGCGGCGCTCCCCTTCCCAGTCCGGCTGCTTGCGCCAACTTGCGCATTGTCAGCCTATGGCTATAATAGACAGCGAGATACCTTACCCAAAGTAGCCACCAATGGAACTCTCCTTCACTCCCTTACGCAACACGCAACACGCATCACGTTTCACGCATCACGCATCACGCATCACGTATTGCGTATCCCGCATCACGTTTCACGTTTCACGTTTCACGCGTCACGCATCAATCCCATGGACCTCTCCCTCACCCCTGAACACCACATGACCCGCCAGATGGTGCGCGAGTTCGCCGAGCGCGAGGTGGCTCCCACGGTCAAGGAATACGATCGTGCCCAGCGGGCCAACCTCGACGTGCTCTCGCGCATGGCCGAGTTGGGCATCCTGGGCATCTGCATCCCGGCCCGCTACGGTGGGGCCGGGATGGATTACGTCTGCCTGGGGCTGGCGTGCGAGGAGCTGGAGCGGGTCGATACGTCGCTGCGTGTCGTCATGAGCGTGCACGTCGGCCTCAACTCGCTGGGGCTGCTTCAGTGGGGCACCGAGGCGCAGAAACAGCGCTGGCTCGTGCCGCAGGCCCGCGGCGACCGCTACGCCGCCTACGCGCTCACCGAGCCGAACGCGGGCTCCGACGTCGCCGCCATCGCCGCCACCGCCCGCCGCGAGGGGGACGTCTACGTCCTCAACGGCGAAAAGATGTGGATCAGCCTGGCGGACGTGGCGCACAACTTTCTCGTCTTTGCCAAGACCGATCGTTCGACCGAGAGCTCACGACGACGCCCTCGCGCCGATCCGCCCCACCGGGGAATCAGCGCCTTCGTCGTCGAGCGGGAGATGCCGGGCGTGACGACCGGCGACATTCACGGCAAGCTGGGCGTGCGCGCCGGGTCGACCGGCTGGATCAGCCTGGCCGACGTCGCCGTGCCGGTCGAGAATCGCATCGGCGAGGAGGGGGAGGGGTTCAAGATCGCGATGAGCTGCCTGGACAACGGCCGCTACACCGTCGCCGCCGGCGCGACCGGCCTCATCCGCGCCTGCCTCGAGGCGTCGGTGGCGTACGCCCGCGAGCGGCGCACCTTCGGGCGGGAGATCGGGCAGCACCAGCTCGTCCAGCAGATGATCGCCCGCATGGCGCGGGATTACGAGATGGCGCGGCTCCTGTACCTGCGCGCGGGCTGGCTCAAGAACGAGGGGCGGCGCAACACGCGGGAGACGAGCCTGGCCAAGTGGTTCGCCACCGAGGCCAGTTTCGCCGCCGCCTCCGACGCGGTCCAGATCCACGGCGCGTACGGCTACTCGGACGAGTACGACGTCGAGCGCTACCTGCGCAACGCCAAGGGGGCCTGCATCTACGAGGGCTCCACCCAGATCCACGAGCTGATCCAGGCCGGGTACGCGCTGGGCTACCGGGAGGACAAGCCGTTGAGGTGCGAGTTACCAGGATTTAGTCCAGAAGAGTGGCAACGCGAGGAGTAAAGTGGTAGACAGTAGGCGGTAGACAGTAGACGGGGGATCATTCCCGCCTACCGTCTACCATTACGTTTCACGCATCACGTTTCACGCATCACGTTTCACGCATCACGCATCACGTTTCACGTTTCACGTTTCACGCATCACGCATCAATAGGAGGTTTCCCTTGCACATCGTAGTATGTACCAAGCACACGCCTGACTCGGAAGCCAAGATGTCGGTGGACGAGGCGGGCAACGTCTCCTGGGGGCAGTCGCCGCTCATCATCAACCCCTGGGACGAGTATGCCATCGAGGCGGCGCTGGTGCTCCGCGACGAGCACGGCGGGAAGGTCACCGTCATCTCGATGGGGCCGGAGGAGGCGCTCGAGGCGCTGAAGCACGCGGTCGCGATGGGCTGCAACGAGGCGATCCGCATCTGGGACGACGCGTGCGCCGGCTCCGACACGCTCGCGACCAGCTACGTGCTGGCCAGGGCGATCGAAAAGATGGGCGACGTCGACCTGGTCCTCTTTGGCAAGTCGGCGATCGACGCCGAGACGTGGCAGACCGGCTCGGCGCTCGCCCACCGGCTGGGCTGGCCCTCGCTGATGTACACGATCAAGATCGCCGAGCTGGACCCCGACGGGAAGGCGATCACCGTCGAGCGGCTGCTGGAGGAGGGGCGACAGGTGGTGTCGGCCCCGCTGCCCGCCGTCGTCGGCACGACCAAGGGCATCAACGAGCCGCGCTATACCTCCTTCATCGGCATCCGCAAGGCGGCCAAGATGGAGTATCCCGCCTGGACGCTGGCCGACGTCGGCGCCGAGGCGGACAAGGTGGGCGCGGCCGGGTCCGGCGTGCGCTGGCCCGAGGTTTATATGCCGCCGGCGCGCGAGGGCGAGGCCGAGATCCTCGCGGGCGAGACGGTCGAGGAAGCGGCCGCGCTCCTGGTCGAAAAGCTGCTGGCCGAGAAGGTGATCTAGGAGGCGATGCCATGACCATGACAACAAGCAACGACATCTTTGTCTGGGTCGAACAGTTCAAGGGTCAGCCCGCGGCCGCCTCCTGGGAGGCAATCGGCACGGCTCGCCAGTTGGCGGACGAGCTGGGGGGCAGCGTGACCGCCTGTGTCTTTGGCGGTCCGGGAGTCGAACCGGTGGCACAGGAGGCCATCTCCTACGGGGCGGACACGGTCCTCCTGGCCGAGGACGCGACGCTGGCCGACTTTCGGGTCGAGCCGCAGGCCGCGCTGCTGGGCCAGGTGGTGCGCGAGGCGCAGCCCGCCGCCGTCGTCATCGGCGCGACCTTCCGCGGGCGCGAGCTGGGGCCGGCGCTGGCGGTCGAGCTCGACACTGGCTGCATCGCCGACTGCACCGCGCTCGAGTTCGAGGATGGCCAGCTCCTCGCCACGCGCCCGATCTATGCGGGCAAGCTGCTGTCCAGGTGCGTCATTCCCGAACGGCGGCCGCAGATCTTTACCACGCGCGTGCGCGCGTTCCCCAAGCCGGAGCCCGATCCCGCCCGGAGCGGCCAGATCACCCCGGTCGAGCCGGTCCTGGCCGAGGACGACATCCCCTCCAAGGTGGCGGGCTTCCTGGCGACCGAGGGCGGCGTCAGCCTGGCCGACGCGGGCATCATCGTCTCCGGCGGGCGCGGCGTCGGCGGGCCGGAGGGCTTTGAGCCGGTGCGCGAGCTGGCGAAGGTGCTGAAGGCTGCGATGGGGGCCTCCCGCGCGGCCGTCGACGCCGGCTGGATCGCCTACGAGCACCAGGTGGGCCAGACCGGCAAGACGGTCAGCCCGGATCTGTACGTCGCCGCCGGCATCTCGGGCGCGATCCAGCACCAGGCCGGCATGCGCACGAGCAAGGTGATCGTCGCGATCAACAAGGACCCCGAGGCGCCGATATTCAAGCTGGCGCACTATGGCATCGTCGGCGACCTGTTCAAGGTGCTGCCTGCGCTGACCGCCGCGCTCAAGGAAAAGCTCGGGTAGGCGCGGGTTGCTCCCGGGTGAGGGTGGACGCCCCAACTTGTTGGGGTAGCGGGCACCCGGGGGAGAAGACCCGAACAAGACTTCGGCGAGCTCAGTCGAGTCGTTCGGGCGTCCAGAGCGCCCGAGCAGGGTGGTGCCCCCCGCAGCCGCTCAAGGCTGGGTGTTATCCGGGGCGTCATTCGAGGACCCCGTCCTCTGCCGGCAGAGGGCGGGGTCCTCGGGCGTATGTGGCATCAGCATCACGCATCACGCATCACGTTTCACGTTTCACGCATCACGCATCACGTTTCACGCATCACGCATCACGTTTCACGTTTCACGTTTCACCCGGTGATTTCAATCAGCGGCTCTTTTGTTGTAGGCTGGGCTGTTTGTGCTATAATCAAGCGTCGATGAATGCAACAAACAACCCTGTACAACCGAGTACGGCCGAGGTGCTGGCCGAGGTAGAAAGGCGGCGGGCGGAGGGCCGGCCCTCGATGGGTGAGGGCCAGCGCCGGGTCGTCATCCTGGCCGACCGCTTCGTCTTCTGGCTTTCCAGGCGCTGGTTGGCCGTCTTTAACGTGCTCGCCTTCCTCTACGTCGGCCTGCCTGTCCTGGCCCCGGTGCTGATGGCGCTGGGCGCCGAGGTGCCAGCGAAGGTGATCTATGCCGTCTACCGGCCGCTGTGCAACCAGTTGCCGCAGCGTTCCTGGTTCCTGTTCGGTCCGCAGTTTGCCTATACGCTGCCGGAGCTGGCGGAATGGATTGGCAGCGATCTGCTGGCGGGCGCGTGGGCGCAGGACTTTATCGGGAATGGAGCCCTGGGATACAAGGTGGCCCTGTGCGAGCGATGCACGGCGATCTATGGCGCGATTCTCCTGTTTGGGCTGCTCTACGTGCTGGTGCGGCGGCGCGTGCGTTCGCTGCGCTGGTGGGCCTACATCGGCTTTGGCATCCTGCCGATGATGCTCGATGGGGGAGCCCAGTTCCTCTCCTACGCGCTGGCCATGTTCTGGCCTGCAGGTCCAGTCGCCCCCTATGAGACCACGCCGGCGATGCGCACGATCACCGGCGGGCTTTTCGGCCTGGCGACCGTCTGGCTGGCCTATCCCCTCGTCCAGGAGACGATGGACGAGTTCCGCGAGACGCTGCAACAACGCTTCGGCTGGCAGTAATCAATGTCCAATGACCAATGACCAATGACCAATGACCAATGACCAATGACCAATGACCAATGACCAATGACCAATGACCAATGACCAATGACCAATGACCAATGACCAATGACCAATGTCCAATGACCAATGTCCAATGTCCAATGTCCAATGTCCAATGAAACAACGGACAGGTCGGCTTCGAGGTCACGCATCACGCATCACGCATCACGCATCACGTATCACGTTTCACGTTTCACGTTTCACGTTTCACATATCACGTTTCACGCTTCACGCATCACGCATCACGTTTCACGTTTCACGCACTACGTGTTACGTTCCAGACGCTGTCTTCACTGCCTGCATCTGAGTAAGCCATGATCCGCGAACACGTCGACGGCATCGTGCTGTATCGCTTCGAGGGGTTGGGCGAGGCCGAGGGGGTCGTCCACGCCGTGCTGACCCGCATCGGTGGCGTCAGCCGGCCGCCGTATGCCACGCTCAACCTGTGCCACAGCGACGGTGAGGATCCGGCGGCGGTGGAGGAGAATCTCCGTCGCGCGGCGCGCGCGCTGGGGTTGGAGCCCGGCCAGTTCGTCAGGCCGTACCAGGTGCACGGGGCGCGCGTGGGAGTGGTCGGGCGAGCCGACCTGGGCACCGTCTACCCGGACACCGATGCGCTCGTGACCGCCGCGCCGGCCGTGCCGCTCTTGATGTGCTTTGGCGACTGCGCGCCGGTCCTGCTCTTCGACCCGGTGCGGCGCGCGATCGGGATGGCGCACGCCGGGTGGCGCGGCGTCGTCGCCGGTGCCGTCACGGCGACCGTGCGGGCGATGACGGAACAGTTGGGCTGCGCCCCGGCCGATCTGTGGGCCGGCATCGGCCCGATGATCGGCCCCTGTTGCTACGCGGTGGGGCCGGAGGTCGTCACGGCGGTCGAGGTCGCGTGTCCGCCTGGGGCCGCCGTCGTGCGCGTCGTCGACGGGCGGGTCCATCTCGATCTGCCCGCTGCGGTGCAGGCCCAACTCCGCGCCGCCGGCGTGGAGCAGGTTGAGGACGCGGGTCTTTGCACCGCCTGCCACGTGGACGAGTTCTTCTCCCACCGGGCGGAGCACGGGCGCACCGGCCGTTTTGGCGTGGTGATGGGGTTAGTCGAGTGATGGACATCGCGCATCATCTGAAACGCGTCCAGGAGCGCATGGCCGAGGCGGCCCTTCGGGCCGGGCGGGACCCCGCCGGGGTCACGTTGGTCGCTGTGACAAAGACCCGTTCCGCCGAGGAGGTCGTCGCTGCCTATCATGCGGGTGTGCTCCACGTCGGCGAGAATCGCGTCGAGGAAGCGGCCCCCAAGCTCCCTGCCGTCCGGGCCGCCATCGCTGGCCCCCAACCGACCTGGCACATGGTCGGCCACGTGCAGAGCCGGAAGGCGCGGGACGTCGTGGCGCACTTTGATCACGTTCACGCCGTGGACCGGCTCAAGATCGCGCAGCGGCTCGGCCGCTTCGCGGGTGAGGCCGGGCGGGTGCTGCCGGTGCTGCTGGAGTGCAACGTATCCGGCGAGGAAGCCAAGTTCGGCTTTGACTTGCAGGGTTGGGAGCGGGATGAGGCGCGACGAGGGGCGTTCTTCGCCGCCGTCGAAGAGATCCTGGCACTGCCAGGTCTCTCGGTGCAGGGCCTGATGACGATGGCCCCGCTCGTCGCCGATCCGGAGACGGTGCGGCCGGTCTTTGCCAGCCTGCGCGCGTTGCTGGATGTCCTGCGGGAACGCTTCCCACCCGGGGGGCAGGTCTCGGGCCACGACTGGCGCCATCTCTCGATGGGGATGACCGACGATTTTGAGGTCGCGATCGAGGAGGGGGCGACGATGGTGCGCGTTGGGCGTGCCATTTTCGGCCCGCGACCAGGTTAGCGGAGGTTCACGTGACTGTCGCTTTTCCGCTGCGAGTGATCAACGTGCTGTTCACCGTTTACTCTCTGGCCATCATCGCCCGGTCGTTGCTGCCGTGGCTCAGAATCGACACCTACCACCCGGTGATGCGCTTCCTGATTCGGATCACCGAGCCGGTACTGGCCGCATTGCGGCGTTACATTCCTCCCATAGGAGGGCTGGACTTTACCCCCATGGTGGCGCTGCTCCTGCTTGGGCTTGTGGAACGACTGCTGAGGGCGCTGATCGTGGCCTTGTTCTAGCACCTGTTCGATCTACTCGATCCTCAGATCGTATCGCCTGCTGATCCCGGCCAGCGCCTCCAACGCCGCATTCGCGACAGACGGATCGTCGTCGCTCAGCGCGGTTTTTAGCAGCTCCACGTCGTCAGGGCGGCCAACCTGAGCGAGTGTCTGCGCGGCTGCCAGGCGGACTGGGGCGTCCCCTGCGCTCATCGCGCGCCGGAGCATCCGCCGTGCCGCGTCGCCTACCTCAACCCCTTCGCGTTGGGACGCTGCCCACGAGATGAGCCAGGGCAACTGCTCGACCTCCGGTGGAGGTGCAACGCCAGAGATGCTCTCCCGTTCATCCAATTCATCCAGCGCCGCCAATGCTGCCGACCGCACGATCCACTGCCCGTCCTCGCGCGCCAGTTTCTCCAGCAGTTCCCGCGCTTTCACCTGCGCCAACCCGAGGACCGCTGCCCGCCGGACCATCGCGTCCTCTGATTCGACCGCCTCGCGCAGGAAAGTCACGCCCTCCTCCCCACAGCGGGCCAAGGCCTCGCCAGCGATGGGACTGAGCGTTTCGTCTCCTGCCATCACGATCCGCGCCAGCCATCGCGTTGCGGCGTCGATGCCGAGGTGCGCCAGCCTACGCACAACTGCTGCACGCACGGCGGCGCTCTCGTCCGCTATCACGGCCTCAAGCGCGGCTAAATCCGCCTCGCTCACCGTCCGGGTCAATCCCAGCGCAGCAGCGACGCGCACGCCAGCATCTGGATGCTGCGTTGCCTGCTTGAAAAAGTAGGTTAACCCAGGTGCGCCGGTCGCTGCCAGCGACTCTGCCAGCGCCTGCCGGACTGGCCCGGGAAGCCCGGGCTGGAGGAAAGCGCGCGCCAGTGTCGCCATCGCCCCGTCGCGCCAGCCCGCATCCTCTGGAGCCACGCCGATCCAGGAACTCAGCCTGTGCAGGTGCGTGTGGAACATGTCGGCTGGGCGGTGCAGCCAGGCTGCCACCAACGGCCCCATGTCGCCGAGTTCGGCGTAGAAGCGCAGTACCTCGGCCCAACAGGGGTCGTCCAACTGCTCGACGAGCTCGGCGGGATCGACGGCGGCCAGTTGGCGTGCCGCCAGGTACGCCTGCCAGAGTGGGTGGGCCGGTGCATAGCGGCCGGGGCCCTCCGGGCGAAGCAACCCTCGCGCGCCGGTCAGTGCGCGGAAGACGTGGGCAACCGCGCGTGCCGGGCGTTCCTCGGACGGGGGGAGCGCGGTCTCAATGGCGGCGTCGATCTCCGCGCGAGTCACGGTCGCACGTCCTTCCTGCTGTAGGCTCAACGTCACCTGTCCCAGTATCGCCCGGCAGACGCCCGAAAGCCAGGGCTCCTTCTCCTGCCACAGGAGACAATCCAGCGCGCGGTCGAACAGCGCTGCTCGTCTGGTTGGCGCCTCTCCGTCCGTGTGAACCACCAACGCCCGCAACGCCAACTCCAACGGTGGAGCCCCCGCTCGCGCCGCCCCCTGCAGTGCGGCGACCAACCGGCGGACGACGACGGGGGTGGACTCGCCGGCCGGGGTGCAGATCTCCACCCACCGCCGCGCGAACGCCTCCACCTGCCCGGCGTCCCACGCTGCCAGCGTGAGAGGAACAAAGCCGGCATCAATCAATCGCGCATAGCCCCTCGTCCCTGCTCCGACCAGCCACAGGTTCCCTGGCAGCGCGTCCACCCGTCCGGTCAGCCACGCCGCTGCCTGCCCGCGCTGCTGCGGCGACAGCTCGTCCCACCCGTCGGCGAGCACGACGGCCTGTCCAGCCTCCAGCCGCTGACGCAGCGCGCGCGCCATCCCGCTGCTGCCACCGACGGCGGCGACCGCTGCGTGAAGCAGTCTCTCTGTCCCGTCGCGCTCGTGTTCGTCTGCGCCGTCTGCTTCACTCCAGTCCATCGCCGGGAGCGGCACGCAGAGCGGAAGTCGCTCCTGGACCGGTCCCAGCGCTGGGACTCTGGCAGCGCTGTCTCCATCACGCGCTACGCGGGCGCACGCGAGTGCCACGTAGGCCAGCGACGTGGTTCTGCCCGCCCCGGGAGTTCCCAGGATCACCAGCCGGGGGTGCCCGCCCAGCGTCTGGTGCAGCGGCAATGCCCTCGGGCCGATAGGTACAGGTTCGATTTCTGAGAGTGACTCAGGGACCGGTGCGGGGGGAAATAGCCTGGGCTCGATAAAGATGCTGTCCAGTGAGACCGCGCCTGCCGGTATGACGAGAGAGCGCGCCCGGATGGCGACCAGTTCGCGGTAGCGATCCTCAGCGCTGGCCTGCAGGCGGGCCTGCCACTGGCCCAGCGGGGCCAATGCGGCCTTCCAGCCCTGGCGTAGCGCGTCGCGATAGCGATAGGCCAGTCCGGCTAAAAGGAGGGCCACTGCCGCGCCGATCAGCGCAGACCCGACGTCGAATTGCCAGTGTTGGGGAAGTGGGGCAGGCCCCGGCGAATGGAGCATGGGGGAATAGGCGGTGCAGGGCACAAGTCCGCCTCTCCAGGCCTACGGAGGATCATCCGTTCCTGTCGACTTTTTCTGAGCGGCTGCGCGCCGCGCCCGGTGCAGCGCGGACTTGACGCGGGCGAGGAGTTCCTTGTAGCTGAAAGGCTTGATCATATAGTCGTCAGCACCCAACTCCAGGCCGCGGATCACGTCGCGCTCGGAGCCCAGCGCGGTGGCAAAGATGATCGGGGTATCGGTAATCTCCTGCAGCCGCTCGCAGACGACCCAGCCATCGATATCGGGCAACAGAATATCCAGCAAGATCAGATCTGGATCAGAGTCGCGGGCCGACTGTATGCCACTCATCCCGTCTCCGCAGACTGTGACCCGATACCCCGCCTGTTCCAGTTGGAGACGCATCATGCGTGACAGAGCTGCGTCATCTTCAATGATTAGGATTCTCTCCCCCAAAACTGCACCTCCATGTCTGTGGACCAGACGGGTCTAATGCGAGTTCGAGCATTCGCCTATGATAATCAGATTTGTCATGAATGTCAACCATGCCGAGAACTGTGCGGCTAGTACCTTGGTACCGTTGGTACACGAGTACTATTGACGCAGCGATGTTTATGCGCTAAAATAAGGGCGATGTTGGAACGGGAGCCCGCCCCCCAGACCACATCAAAGGCTGTTTGTGGTTACCCTCCTTTCGCGAGCCACGGCCTCCTCACCACGAGGAGGCCGTGGCTATTTCCCCGTCAGCCATCACGTGCGCACGATGATGCGTCCACAGTTACCGCAGGTACCCAGTCCATCATGTCGCAATTGCCATTCCAGGGCGGGCGATACGGCGATCCAGCATCCGCCGCATGCCTCGTTGCGCACCTGGACGACAGCCACCCCACCTTTCCTGCGCCGCAAGGTCTGGTAGGCGGCCAGATCACCGGCCTCGATGGTGGGCAGCACGTCCGCTCGCGCCTGCTCGATTTCTGCCAGTTTCGCCTGCAGCCCCTCCCGCTCGGTCGCCAGGTCTGCCTGCTGGGCCGACCAGTGCGCCTGTGTCTCGTCGAGATGCTGGTGGGCGTCCGCATGTGCGGCCTCTGCCTCCTCCACCTCGATCATCGCCGTCAGTAGATCGTCCTCCAGTCTTTGCCGCCGCCGCCGGAGCGCGGCCGCCTCCGCCTGCAGGTCGGCCAGTTCCTTGGGGTTCCCGACCGTGCCGCCATAGAGCCGCTGCTCGGAGCGCGAGATCTTGTCCGAGATTCCCAGAGTCTCCAGCTCCAGGTCGCGCTGGCGCAGCGACCACCTTTTCACCAACGCCCGTGCGCTCTCCAATGCCCGGCGTGCTTGCTTCAGCGGTTCGCTCTCCCCCAACGCAGCCTCTACCTCCGCCAGGCGACGGCGCTTCGCGTCTCCCTCGTGATCCAGACATTGCAGGCGATAGAGATCTGCCCCCTTCGTCATTGGCCGTCCTCCTGGTCACGATACGAAAAAAAGCCCAATGCCAGGGGCATCGGGCTCTCCGGGCAACACACACCCGTCCTCACGTACTTTCCCGAGCGCGCAGCTCAAGCGTTGTTCGAAACGTGCTACGACCTCCGCAGTACGTTCGATGTTGTGACGGGGCGAGGTGTTACAGCGCGTCATGAGCATTCAGACGCTACCGTCTTCCTCGGCAGCTTCGACGGGAGGTTCCTCCGACGCTTCGACCTCCTGCTCCGATATGGGCTCGATGGGCGTCTCGACAGGCGGCCGGGCCTGCCTCAGTATCGTGTGTCGCACGACGAGCAGCGCCACCCCGCCGATCACGCAGATGATGGCGAACAGTTGCGCGGCCGCGATGGGGCCAAGCATCCAGGCGTCAGGGCGCAGGTATTCGATGAAGAAGCGGCCCAGCGGGTAACCGATGATGTATCCCAGCAGGATGTCCCCATCCAGCAGCCGGTCCTTCCATTTGTACGCGATCAGTGCCAGGACGATGAACACCACCAGGCACCACAGTGATTCGTACAGGAACGTGGGGTGGAAGAGGGTCTCAGGCGGATAGGTCGTGAGGTCGTTGTAGGGAGCGATTCGGAATTGCGGGTCGATGATCAGCCCCCAGGAGAGGTTGGTCGGTGGCCCGTACAATTCCTGGTTGATAAAGTTCCCCCAGCGGCCGATCGCCTGGCCCAGCGCCAGCCCCGGCGCGCCATAGTCCAGCCACTGCAACGGGCGCAGTCTCGCTCGCCAGGCGTACAGCATAACCCCCAATGCGCCCCCGGCGATAGCCCCGTAGATGCCCAGGCCTCCGTGCCAGATGTACAGGATCTCGGTGGGGTGCTGGCGATAGTAGCTCCAGCCGACCGCCCCTCCCGCGGGCTCGGAGAAGACGTGATAGAGCCGAGCGCCGATGATGCCCAGGATGATGGCGGCGATGAGCCCGTTCCAGACGTGGTCGGGGTTCTCGCCATCCCGGTTGGCCCGCCATGAGGCGTACAGGGCACCCAGCATGACGCCGGTGACGATCAGGATGCCATACCAGTGGATGCCAAAGTCCGCGGTGATGTGGATGAGAATGGGGTCAAACGGTGGCTTCATAGTTCCCTCCTGCCGCAAGTGTGCAACGGATTATACCACAAGGCAGCCTCCCCTGCCAGGTGCGACCATCCACGTATCCTGGCTTCGATTGTGTGCTGGGACAACGAGTGGTCCCTATCCGAGTGCCAGCGACAGGATGAACAGCACCAGCATGCCCAGCAGGGCGAGCGCCGTGAAGAGCAGCGCCGGGAGGACGGTCGCGGCGGTGGCCCGGCCGACGCCGAACTCGTTGGCGACGGCCAGCGCTTTGACGTAGATAGCGATGCCCCACACCGTCGCGACCAGCCCGAGCAGGCCGCCCAGGCATGGCACAGGGCCCAGGATGTCCAGGACGTGCGGCACGGCGTAGATGGCCGTCGCTCCCAGTGTCTGGGCAATCGTCGCCCGGCCGCCGAGCAGCTTGGCGGCGAGCAGGACCCAGACGCCGTAGCCGATCCAGCCCGCTAGCCGGTTGAAGGGCAGCGACAGGAACTTGCCCAGGCTGCTGAGCGCGATTCCGACGGGCTTGGGCAGCGGCGTGGGCAGGTCTGCGATGCGCATGCCCATTTCTATTCCGGGCCGCGCCGCCCTGAAACCCTGGTAAACCCCCTTCTTAAAGTCGGGGGGCAGGTTGAGGAATGGACCTGCGTCATCGAAAAAGGCCTGCAGACCCTCTTCTACTTCCCGCAGCTCGGCCTGGACGTTCGTCGGGCGCAGGCCGCCGGCGAAGTTGACGACGAGGGAGGCGATGCCGGCGATCAACGTCACGAGCACGAGCAGCGCTAGCCCGCGTTTCAGCGCGTCGGCGCGGGCGACGTGTTGGACGTAGGCCTCGTGTTTGAACAACAGCGTGTCCCGGCCGAGTTGAAATAGCTCTTTCATTGCGTCGTACCTCCTCCAAAGATCAACGCGCCGACCACACCACCCAGGCAGGCGAAGAGCGAGACCACCACGGCGAGTGCGACGTAAGGTAGCAGTGTCGCCGCCAGCGCGCGGCCCCAGCGGAAGCGATGGCACGTTTTCAGCGCCACGTAGCGGCAGAGTATCGTCCACGTCCCTACCACCCCGCCGACGACGAGGTAGGGGAAGAAGGTTGCCAGGTTCAGGATCTGGGGAGCCACGGCCAGCGCGGTGCAGCCCAGCGTCTGGCCCAGCCCTCCCTGCCCGCCCAGCAACCGGGCGAAGAGGTGGGCCACCAACCCGTACAGGAACCACGTCAGCACCAGGCGCAGTGGCAGGAGGGCGATCTGCAGCCCGGCGGTGGCGAGGTTCGGCGCGCCGAACAACTGCGGGAAGATGCGCCACCCCATCTCGAACTGCTGCGTGAACTGTTCGCGGAACTCGGGGTTGTCCTGCAGCTCCTTGTACCAGTCCATCTGCTTGATGCCCTCCAGCACGACCTTCTGGACGTCGCGCATGTCTGGCGTGGTCGCCCACTCCAGCGTGCCCCCCACCAGCCCGACCAGCGCCACGGCCAGCGCGACGAGGACGACGAGCCCCAGCCCGCGCGGCACCGCATTCGGGCTGTCGCGCATCTCGGCGTAAGGTTCCTCGCTCAGGAAGAGCGCCTCCCACGCCAATCGAATCAGTGTTTTCATTGTGCCTCCTCTCGATAGACGATCACACGTTATGGCCAAAGATCTTGACCAACGCCCGGGCCAGCCAGAAGACGACCCACGCGCCGAGCAGCCCCGCGGCCAGCGCCAGTTTTTGCTCGTCGACGACTGGCTTCACCCAGGTGCCTTCCGGCGTCACCTCGACGACGGCGAGCGGATGGGCCAGCACGCCGCCACAACCGCCAACGCCGCCACCGCCATCAGCAGCTTTCTCCGGGACGCTCTCCGCAGCCTCCCCCGCAGCCGCTTCCTCTGCCGCAGCCGCTTCCTCGGCCCCCGTCGTCCCTCCGACCCCCATCCCAAAGGCGTAGCCTACCTTGGCGAGGGGGATGACCGTGCGCCCCTCGACGGTCACGGGATCGCCGAAGACGGCGTTGACGTTGGCCTTCTCCGGCAGATCTGCGAGAGCGTCCAACAGTGTCTGGACCTCCCTGTCCATCCATTCCCTCCTTTCCACTCTCCGATCTTCATTCTCCATTCTCTATTCTCCATTCTCTTTTCTCTTTTCTCTATTCTGCTTTTGCCAGGCGCACCGCGACCGCCAGCAGCAGCGGGATGATGAACGCTGCCAGCAGAAACCCGCTGAGTGCCTGCGCTGTCCTGTCCGGGATGGAGAGCCGGCGCTCGCCCGCCTCACTCCGTTCCAGGATCGCGACCGGCCGCAACCGCACGAGCCCCCAGCCGTCCCCGGACGTGCGGTCGGTGCCGACGAACGCTCGCCGCCGCAGGTGGGTCGTCACCCGCACCAGTGGCACCAACTCACGATCTCCGACCCGGATCGGTTCCCCCTGGACGACCTCGCTCACAACTGGACCTCGCTCCCTGTCTGCCTGTCTGTCCATACTGCCCTCCATTTCCCCAGCCGACCGCCGCCTACTCTATCCCTTCTCTCCCTTGCTTCCCTTCTCTCCCTCTCCTTGTCCCCCTGTCCCCTTGTCCCCTTGTCTCCTTGTCTCCTTGTCCCCCTGTCCCCTTGTCTCCTTGTCTCCTTGTCCCCCTGTCACCTTGTCTCCTTGTCACCCTCCTCCTCCAGCAACCTCTCTAACAGCGCCGCCTCCTCCTCCCGCGTGCGCACCTGGCCATCCAACCGGGCATTACGCAGTGTCCGCAGTAGTCGTCCGAAGAGCGGGCCGGGCCTCAGCCCCATCGCTTTCAGGACGTTGCCCGTGATCTCCGTCTCCACCAACCGCCACTCTGTCTGGTAGCGCAGCAGCCGATCCCGCAGCCGCTTGCGGTCGGCGGCGACCCAGGCCACGGCCAGGACCCGGGTCGGATACGGCTCCAACAGGCGGTAGGCGGTGCTGGGCCGGCGGGCTTTCCCCAGTTGGGCGAGCGTGTCCTGGAGGCCATGCAGGAGGCGCAGGTCGTCCGCGTCGTCGCGTTTCATCTTGAGACGGACGATCAATCCCTCCAGATCCTCGTCGCCCAGCCGATGCGCCAGCAAGGCCAGGTGGAGGAAAGGGGTGTCCTCTGGTTTCAAGTTCCAGGTTTCGAGGTCCAGGTCTTTGCGGAGGGTGTGGTACTTGACCTGCAGCCACCGGTCGCAGTGCAGGCCGGGATGGATCTGGGCCAGCACGTGCAGTTCGTCCAGGCGGCGTAACGCCCGTTCCGGCTCAGGCTCGGCAAAGATCTGTTCCACCTCGTGGCGGATGCGGTCGCCGCTGACCCGCTTCAACAGTGGCAGCGCGTCGGCGATCAGTTCCTCCGTGCGAGGGTCGAGCCGAAATCCCATCCGGCTCTCCAGCCGGGCGGCCCGCAGCATCCGGGTGGGATCGTCGACGAAACTGAGGCTGTGCAGCACGCCGATGACGCCGTTGTGCAAATCTGCCTCGCCGCCGTAAAAGTCCACGAGTTCCCCCCAGTGATCCGGGTCGAGGCGGATGGCCAGCGTGTTGATCGTAAAGTCGCGCCGGTGGAGGTCCTGCTTGATCGAGCTGCGCTCCACCTGCGGCAGCGCGGTGGGGTGCGTGTAGAATTCGGTGCGCGCCGTCGCAAAGTCGACGCTGGGCGGCAGCGCGTCGTGGGGAACGGAACCGGCGACCTGCTGCCAGACGCTGGGCCGGAGGAGCCACTTGGCGGTGCCGAAGCGCCTGTGGGGGATCACCCGGCCGCCCAGGTCGGTGGCCAGGCGGCGGGCCAGCGCGATGCCGTCTCCTTCGATCACCAGGTCCACGTCCACGATGGGGTGGCCCAGCAGCAGGTCGCGCACCAGCCCGCCCACAAAGTAGGGCACGAATCCCATCTCGTGGGCCTGCTGCGAGATCCGGCGCACGAGCGCGAGCACCGGGGCCGAGAGCGACTCTTCCAGCAGCGTGGCCACCTCGCCGTGGCGGGGTGGGGTGGGGGGTGTGCCCCACAGCGTGATCAGATCGCTGCGGGTGACCACCCCGACGATGCGCTCGTCCTCGACGACGGGAATCTGGCCCCAGCCGCTCTCGATCATCGTCTGCTGGAGATGCGCGACCGAATCGCGGCCGCTGACGGTGACGCTGCCGGCCTCCATCACCTGCGTGACCGGGACGCCGGCCATCCGGAACTGCAGCGCCCGGTCGACAGCGCGGCGGGTCAGCAGCCCGATCACGCGGCCCTCGGCGACGACCGGGTATCCCTCGTGGCCGGTGCGCCGCATCCGCTCGGCGGCATCCGCAACCGTGTCCTGGGGGGAGAGCACCTGCACGCCCCGGGACATCACCTGCTCGACGGTGACGCTGGGGCGCGTGATTTCTGGGAGCAGGCGCAGCAACTCGTCGCGTACGTCCCCCAGCGAGCGGGCGCGGATGAGCGCCGCTGCCGCGCGCTGGTGCCCCCCGCCACCAAAGTGTCCGGCCACGGCGGAGACGTCGATGTCGTCGGTCGTGCTGCGGGCGACGAGTTGGATGCGGTTGTCGAGCGCGACGAGCACGAACAACGCCGCCGGCTCGAGGAGTTCGCGCAGTTTGTGCGCCAGCGTCGAGATCTCCCCCGAGAACTCGGGCGCTTCTGCCCAGGCGAGGATGACCGTGTGCCCCTCGATCTCGTGCGTTTCGCTCTGTTCCAGCAACTGGTCGTAGAGGTCGCGCTGCTCGGGCGCCAGCGGGTGGTGGATGAACTTGTTGACGACGGCGAGGCTGGCTCCCTGTTCCATCAGCCAGGCCGCGGCCCGGACATCCCGGCTCGTCGTCCCCTCGTACGAGAGTGCCCCGGTGTCCTCGTAGATGCCCAGCAAGAGGAGCGTGGCCTCGATGCTCGTCAGTTTGAGGAACCGGGCCGAGATCTCCTCGACCAGGAGCGTCGTCGCCGCCCCCAGGAGATCGCCAAAGTACGTCCAATCGGATGGGAGGTCGCGGTCGCGTTCGTGGTGGTCGATAATGTCCACGCGCACGTCGTCCCCCATGCCCCGCAGCGTCGTCAACCCCTGCGTGTCGACCAGGACGGCGTGCGTGATCTTGCCGCGGGGCAGGTCGTCGGGCTCGACGAGAGGGAGTTCAGCGCCGTAGAGCGCCAGGAAGGCCCGCCCGTTGCGGTTGACGCGCCGGGGCAGCACGGGGATGGCGCCGGGGAACAGCTTGCTCGCCCCCAGCAGGCTCGCGACCGCGTCGAAATCTGCGTTCTCGTGGGTCAGGATGACTTCCATCAAATGATATTTGTGAATGGTTTCACGACAGCCGCTCGTCGCACCGCGATCGGTAGCCGCACGCCCGGCAACGACGGGGCGCACCGTGACTGCGGGGCACGTTCCCATCCGCCAGGTCTGCCCGCATGCAGTCCAACGTTGCCAGCAACTCGTCCTCCAGTTCGGGCGTATAGTCCACCTCGAAGGTGCGGTCGGCGTATTTGATGATGCCGTATGGGGGCCGCTGTCCGTAGCACTCTTCGACCAGCAGGCAATAAGCGGCCAATTGAAGGGCATGCGAGGGGTAGGGTCGGGCCGGGGCGTGGCTCGATTTGACCTCGACGGGGATGACGCCGTCTTCGTACGTCACCAGGTAGTCAGGCTTGCCGGTGAGGAGAAAACGGCGCGAGAACAGTGGGCGCTCCAGGCGGCCCCACCCACCCGTGTCGGTGTAGATCACGCGGCCCTGGGGCAACCCGCTGCGCGCCCGTCCACGCCGCGCCAGCCAGAGCAGCCACAGACCCAACGCCAGTAGGACGAAGAACAGGACTGCCATCACCAACCCATCAACCAGCCAACTGACTATCCGACCACCCGACCAACCAACCACACAATCCCAGCCACCGCCGCCAACAGCAGCAGTACATACGCCAGACGGCTCAACTGGATCGAGGTCCTGACCCGCTGCCCGTGGTGTGAGTGAACGGCCTCTCCCGCCGCCATCTCCCGTTGGTGGTCCGAGGGCAGGCCCAGGACGCTTCCCAGCCACCAGGCATGGGCGCAGTAGACGTACCGCCCGATCTCGCTGGCGCGGATCACGCGATCGGCGCCAGGCTGAGCCTGTCGAAGCCGACGTTCACCCACTCCCAATCCGTTCCTCAAAGTCGCCCAGCGCGCGGATCAGCCGGTCCTGGCGCAGGCTGTTGGTCAGGTCGCCGCGCGTGCGCTCCAGCACGCCGCGCAGTTGGTCCACGCGGCGGCGCAGCCCACCGGTGATAGCGTCGGGAAAGTCAAAGGTGACCAGCACGTCATAGATCTCGTCCATCGCTTCCAGCAACCGCTCTGCCTCGACCGTGTTGCCACGTCGCAGTTCGTCCAGGCAGCGGCGGCGCATCTCGCTGGCCGCCTCGCACAGCCCGTTGAGATAGGCCGCATTGGCCACCCCCAGCGGTTCCGGCTCTGGGATGGGAGCGCCGCTGGCCAGCGCCAGTGTGACGTGTGCTTCGACCAGTTCCTTCAGCGCGTCCTGCGTGTAACCAGCGTACAAGAGATCCGGGTAGGGCGCGATCGTGTCCCGGATGCCATACGCGACCGCTTCCGCCTGGGTCAGCAGTTCGCGGGCCGTGTTCCACTCGTCGCGGTGGCTGGCGCGGATGGCGGTCGCACACAGGCGGACCAACTCGCGGGAGCGGCGCAGCGCCTCGTTGCGGGCGTCGTTGCGGGCCTCAAAGTCGGCCTGGATGCGTTTGGCGATCGTCTCCAGTTGGTTCATCGTGTGCTCCTGTGGCACGTTCACGTTGGTGGCTCGTGCGAGGGCTTGATCGTCCCGAAGAACTGCTGCGCCAGTGCATCGCCCTCAGCGGGCAGTTTGATCTCGCCAAACTGCGCCTCGTACTTTTCCAGGTTCTCACCCAGCGCCCGCAGCAGGAGCTTGGCGTGCATCGGCGTGTTGATGATGCGGGCGTAGACCTTGGCTTTGGGCGTGTTGGGCAGCACGCGGGCAAAGTCAATGATGATCTCGGACGCCGTGTGCGTGATCAGCGCAAAGTTGGCGTAGGTGGCCTCCAGGTCGGGCGGAACTTCTATGTTGAGCTGCATCTGGCGACGGTGCGAGGTTTTCATCCAGGGTGCCTCCTCATGGTGGCATGGACTCCAGGACGTTACATGGGTCATCCGTCCCCGTCCTGGAATCCGCGTTCGACCAGACGGCGACGTCCCCCATCCTACCCCAAAATGGTCCGACTGTCAATGTCGGGCTGGACAGGGAAGGACAGACCGCCGCTCCAGGAGCGGCGGTCGAGGGCAGACCACTGACGTGGCCTGGCTACGGGTTGCAGCGGTGGTGCCAGGGGCCGGCCTAGAAGGGGATCTCCTCGCCTTCCTCAGGGGGCTCCTCAGTGGGTGCACCAGCCACCTCCGATGGAGGCGCCTCGCCGCGCCCGCCCAGGAACTGCACGGTCAGCGCTGTCACCTCGTAGGAGGCCCGAGCGACGCCGTCGTTTCCGGTCCACATGCGCGGCCCACCGGTGGCCGGGTCAGGCTTGAGTTGACCCTCAATCAGAACCTGCCGCCCCTTCTTGAGATACTGGTTGCAGGTCTCGGCCAGGCGTTTCCAGGCGCTGACCCGGAACCAGACCGTCTCCTCCCCCGGGCTGCCGTCGGGGTTGGTCCAGCGCCGGTTGGTGGCGACCGAGAAGTTGGTGACCGGGGTACCGTCGGAGGTGTAGCGCATCTCCGGGTCCCGGCCCAGGTTGCCGACGATGATGAGTTTTTGGTACATGATGACCTCCTTTGCAGATAGCTACCGATAGAGCATGTTACTATCTTACACCCAAAGCCCGACAAAGTCAAAAAGACGAGCCCCTGGCCATCTATCGGCCAGGGGCTCGGGTCCGTACACGAGGGTGGGACTAGACCCAGCCCCTCAACTTGCAGGCCTCCGCGACGCGGCTCACAGCGACGATGTAGGCAGCCATGCGGTTGTTTACCCCGTGCTTCTGGGCCGTTTCGTGCACGGCGTGGAAAGCGGACGTCATCTTCTTGTCCAGCGCCTCGTGGACGGTCTCCTCGTCCCAATAGTAGCCGTAGGCGTTCTGGACCTGTTCAAAGTAGGAGACGGTGACCCCGCCGGCATTGCACAGGAAGTCGGGGATCACGTATATGCCGCACTCTTTGAGGGTCTTGTCCGCCTCCGGCGTGGTGGGACCGTTCGCCGCCTCCGCCAGAATCTTGACCTGGGGGCAGATCTGTTTGACCGTCTCCCCGGTAATGACACCCTCGATGGCGGCCGGGATGAGGACGTCCACTTCCAGGCACAGCCACGAGTTGCTATCTTTCACCTCGTACCCGGCGTCGATCGCAGCCTCCCTATCGATGGTGCCGTAAGGGTCGGCGATGGTCTGGAGAAAGCGCGGATCTACGCCTCCGGCCTTGGTGTAGGTGTACGAGGTGCGGTCCTTGTGATCCCAGCAGGAGACACACAGGACGGTACCGCCCAGCATGTCCACGTAGTTGACGGCAGCGGACTGCGCCACGTTGCCAAAACCCTGGATCGAGGCGGTCGTCGTCTTGGAATCGATGCCCAGGCGCTTGAGCGCCTCGCGGATGTGCACGACGACCCCGATGCCCGTGGCAGGGCCTCTTCCCGCCGACCCACCCAAGGGAAGCGGCTTCCCGGTGATCACGCCGGGGGCGTGATGCCCCACGAGCATTTCGTACTCATCCAACATCCAGGACATGACCTGGGGGTTGGTGGCGACGTCCGGCGCGGGGACGTCCATATCTGCGCCCAGGACGCGGCCGACCTGGCGGATATAGGCGCGGCTCAGCCGCTCCCTCTCCCACTCCGACATCTCGTTGGGGTTACAGACGATACCCCCCTTCCCACCGCCCAGCGGTATGTCCGCGACGGCGGTCTTCCAGGTCATCCAGGCGGCCAGTGCACGGACCGTGTCAATCGTTTCGCTGGGATGATAGCGAATGCCCCCCTTCATCGGCCCGCGGGCACCGTTGTACTGGACGCGGAAACCTTGGAAAACCTTGACATTGCCGTCGTCCATGCGCACCGGGAGCCTGACGTGCAGCTCGCGCATCGGCCAGCGCAGCAGTTCGTGCGTCGCCGGGTCCAGGCTCATGATCTCGGCGGCCTGGTCCAACTGTTTCTGTGCGATGGCAAAGGGGTTGAGATCTTCCGACATATCTGTGCCTCCGTTCAGGTGATTGTGAATAGCTTCTCCAAAGACCGGGAGCTTCCCCGGGTACAGCCGTGTCTGGTCTTTCCTGCCATCGGCGTGCTTGGCCTCTATCTAGCAGTATACAACCACTACCGGAGCCGTACCAGTGACACACACCACGTTTTTGCCGTGACAATCTTCGGGGCTAGCCCCGAGCGTCTCGGTGGCTAGCCCCGTCTGTCAGCCCCGTCGATCCTCCAGTTGGGCCTGGAGCAACTCCCGCACCGCCTGGGGGTTCGCTTTGCCCCGGGTGGCTTTCATCACCCGTCCCATCAGCCAACCGAGGATCTGCACCTTGCCATCCAGATACCGGCCCACCTGTTCGGGATTCTCATCCAATACCTGCGCGACGATCCGCTCCAGTGCCGCCGCGTCCGAGATCTGTGCCAGCCCGCGCTGCTCCACGATCTGCCGGGCGCTGCGGCCAGTGGCGAACATCTCCTCCAGCACCTCCTTGCCCGTGTTGACGTTGATCGTCTCGTCCTGGACCAGCCCGATCAGCTCCGCCAACGATTCAGGCGGCACTGCTATCGCCCCGACCGCCTGTCCGCTCTCCTTCATCAGCCGGAACAACGGGCCGGTGACCCAGTTGGCGACCGTCTTGGGGTCGGCCGCGCTGGCTGCGGCGGCAACGGCGGCCTCGTAGTAGTCGGCCACCGCCTTGTCGGCGACCAGCACGCCGGCGTCATAGTCGCTCAGCTCGTAGCCGGCGAGGAATCGGTCGCGTTTGGCGTCGGGCAGTTCTGGCAGTCGGGCGCGCAATTCCTCCACCCACTCGCGGCTGATCTCCAGGATCGGGAGGTCAGGTTCAGGGAAGTAGCGATAGTCGTCGGCGTACTCCTTGCCCCGCTGGGGGACGGTGATCCCCCTCTCCTCGTCCCAGCCCATCGTCTGCTGGGTGACTGTACCGCCAGCCTCCAGCGTCGCAATCTGGTTCTCGATCTCGTATTCCACCGAGCGGGCCAGCGCGCGGAACGAGTTCAGGTTCTTGATCTCGTGGCGCGGGTTCAGCGCGTCGGAGCCCACGGGACGCACGCTGACGTTGGCCTCAAAGCGCATCACGCCCTTTTCCATGTCCCCCGAGTTGACCCCCACGTAGACGATGATCGCGCGCAATTTGGTCACGTAGGCCTGCACCTCCTCGACGGAGCGCAGGTCAGGCTCGCTGACGATCTCTAGCAGCGGCACGCCGGCGCGGTTCAAATCGACCAGGCTGACGTCACCCCGGTGGTACAGTTTGCCGGCGTCCTCCTCCAGGTGCGCGCGGTTGATGCGGATGCGCTTGGTTCCCGCCTCGGTCTCGATGTCCAGGTAGCCGTCCACCGTCAGCGGCGGAAAGACGGGCGTGTACTGGGAGATTTGATACCCCTTCGGCAGGTCGGGGTAAAAGTAGGACTTGCGGGCGAAGCGGGTGCACGGGGGGACGTCGCAGTGAAGTGCCAGCCCGGTCATGATGGCGAGCTCGACCGCGCGCCGGTTGATGACCGGCAGCACGCCAGGCATGCCGGTGCAGACCGGGCACACGTAGGTGTTAGGCGCCAGGTCGCCCGTGTCCTCCACGACCGGGCAGGAACAGAACATCTTGGAGGCGGTGTGGATCTGGGCGTGGACTTCCAGGCCGATGACAGGTTCGTAATTCATTCCGTTTCTCCAGGGCGGCTCGATGAACTTGTTCTCTTCTCCTCCATTATACCGTATTTCACGCTCTGTGCCATAGGCGACGGGTGCACCACGACGTAGCCGGGACGTGTGAGGAAGAATCACAGCGTCATCCGCTCTACTTCTTTTCCTTCCCTCAGGTAGATGCGCACCACGCGCGGCAACAGGCTGGTAGTCACCTCATAGTTGATTGTCTCAGCCCAGCGAGCGACCTCCTCGGCCGGGATGTGCTCCTTGCCCTGCCTCCCGATCAGCACCACCTCGTCGTGTAACCGGGCGGCAGGGATATGGCTGACGTCTACGACGAACTGGTCCATACACACGCGCCCGACGATGGGTGCCCGCCGTCCGTGGATCAAGACCGCACCCCGGTTGGAGAGGATACGGTGGTAGCCGTCACCATAACCGACAGGGACGAGAGCCACGCGCGTCGGCTCGTCCGTGATGTGCGTCCGGCCGTAGCTGATGCTGGCGCCGGCAGGCAGCGTGCGCACGCGGGCCAATCGGCTCTTGAGCGCCAGTGCCGGGCGCAGGGGAATAGCTGGCTCCACCTCGTCCGAAGGACGTAATCCATACAGCGCGATACCGCAACGCACCATGTCCAGCGCCATTTCTGGCAGGTCGAGCGTGGTAGCGCTGTTGGACACGTGCTTGAGGGGAAAGGCGAAGCCTGCCTCCTCCAGTCGCTTGACCACGTCCACGTATATGCTGAACTGGTGCCGGGTGAAGGCCTTGTCGGCCAGGTCGGCCACGCAGTGATGGGTGTACAACCCCTCCAGCTCCAGCCCCGGCAGCCCGCTCAGGAAGCGCACAAAGTCCAGCACCTCTTCGGGCAGCAGGCCGTAGCGGCTCATGCCGGTGTCTACTTTGACGTGAACGGGCAAAGCGCTGCGCTGGGCCACCGCCGCCTCGGACAGCGCCTCGGCCTGGGGTTTGCTGTTGACCGTCGGAGTCAGGTTCCAGCGCACGACGCGCCCGGACTCGGCGGGCACAGTGTAGCCCATGATCAGGATGGGGGCAGCGATACCGGCCTGACGCAGTTGCACGCCCTCCAGTGTGCGGTGCACCGCCAGACGGGTGGCGCCGCCCTCCATTGCCGCCCACGCCACAGGCACTGCCCCGTGCCCGTAGGCGTTGGCCTTGACGGCGACCATCAATTCGGCCCGCCCACCGGCACGGGCCTTGAGTCCGGCCGCATTTTGAGCGATGGCATCCAGGTCGATCTCCGCCCAGGTCAGAACGTCGTCAGCTTCCACGTTGGCCCTCCTGAAGAACACGGATTTGCAGGATTAAGACGGATCAGGATACAGAACCTGGCACACTCACGCAAAAGCCCCCTACTTTTGCCAAGGGGGCTCTCTCTTGCATCCTGCATCTTGCGTCTTACGTCTTGTATCTTGAGACTCACCCGCCCAGGTAGGCTTTCTTCACCTCCGGATTGGCGGCCAGTTCCGCCGATGTCCCTTCCAGGACGATTTTTCCCGTTTCCAGCACGTACCCACGGCTGGCCAGCTTGAGGGCCATGTTTGCGTTCTGCTCCACCAGCAGGATGGTCGTGCCCAGAGCGTTGATCTCTTTCAGTGTCTCGAAAATGTCCCGCACCAGGACGGGGGCCAGGCCCATCGAGGGCTCGTCGAGGAGCATCAGTTGGCCATGGGTCATCAACGCCCGGCCCATAGCCAGCATCTGCTGCTCGCCGCCGCTCAAGGTCTCGCCTCGCTGGTGCTTGCGTTCCTCCAGACGGGGAAAGATATCGAACACGCGCTTGTAGTCTTTTTGCACCTGGACTTTGTCCTTGCGTGAATAGGTCGCTAATTTGAGGTTCTCCAGCACCGACAGGTTGCCAAAGATGCGGCGCCCCTCGGGCACCTGGGCGATACCGAACTTGTTCACCACCTGGTGGGGTTCATACTGGAGGAGGTCTTCATCCTGGTACATGATACTCCCGCCCGTGACCTTTCCGCCTAGCTCGGCCACGTGCGGGATCTGGCGCGAGATAGTCATCAGGATGGTGGACTTGCCAGCACCGTTGGCCCCGATCAGCGTAACGATCTCCCCCTCGTCCACGCTGAAGGAGACGCCGTGCAGGGCCTGGATGTTGCCATAGTTCACTTGCAGGTCTCTCACCTCGAGCAGCATTAGAATGCCTCCTCGCCCAGATACGCCTCGATCACCTTGGGGTTGTTCTGGATCTCTATCGGGGTGCCCGCGGCGATTGTCTCACCGAAATCAACGACCTTGATTCGCTCGCAGATGTTCATGATGACCCGCATCTGGTGCTCGATGATCCAGATGGTCAGGCCAAAGTCCTGGCGGATCTGCTGGATGAGCGCCAGCAGCTCTTCAATCTCGCCGGGGTTCATCCCGGCCGCTGGCTCGTCGAGCAGGAGCACCCGTGGCTCGGTAGCCAGCGCCCGGGCGATCTCGACCCGCCGCTGTGCGCCGTACGGCAGGTTCCCGGCCAGTTCTTGTGCCTGCTGTTCCAGACCAAACACCGCCAGCAACTCGATGGCCCGCTCTTTGATCTGTCTCTCCTCCTCCCGATACCGCCGGCCGTGCAGGATCGAATCCGGCAGGCTGTATCTGATGCGAGAGGCGTAGGCGATGCAGATGTTGTCCAGCACCGTCAACTCGTTCCACAGGCGGATGGTCTGGAAGGTGCGCGCGATCCCCCTGGCCGTGATCTGGTGGGGTTGTAAGCCAACCAGATCGTCGCCGTTGAGCTGCACCATACCCTCAGTGGGTTTATACGCTCCGGTGACCAGGTTAAAGATCGTCGTCTTGCCCGCTCCGTTGGGGCCGATCAGGCCGACGAGCTCACCTTCCTCCAGGTCGAGGTTAAAATCGTAGACGGCCCGCAGCCCACCGAACCAGTGGCTCAGAGTCTTAATCTGAAGCAAGGGCATAGCTCTCCTCCTCGGAACCAAAGATCGCCCGCAACCTGGGGAACACGTCGGTCAGCTCCCTGTTGCCCAGGATGCCGGTGGGTCGCAAGAGCATCATCACCACGAGCAGCAAGGGGATGACCACCCACTTGAACACCCCCAGAGGCCGCAGGACTTCTAGCAACAGCGTGAAGCCGATAGCGCTGATGATAGAGCCGCTGATCGAGCCCATCCCACCCAGGTAGACCATGACCATGACCTCGGTGGACTTGAGGATGGTGAACGTCCCTGGGTTAACGTACCCGCCGGGCCAGTGGGCGAACAGGCCGCCAGCCAGCCCGGCCAGCCCGCACGATAGCATGAAGACGACCACCTTGACGCGACGGGTGTTGACGCTCATCAATTCGGCCGCAATCTCATCCTCGCGAATAGCCTCCACGCCCTTGCCAAAAGTAGAGGACATAAAGTTGCGGATGATGAGGATCGTGACGATCATCCCGATGAACGTCCAGATGAGGAGCCACGGCACGTCGAGGACGTCGGCCATGTTGTTCATCACCCGCTTCATGCCCACAAAACCGCGGGGTCCGCCGATGACCTCCATGTTCTCGATGGCGCTCTTGACGATGTAATTGACGGCCAGCGTGACGATGGCCAGGTAGTCGCCCCGGGTTCTGAAGGAGGGGATGGCGATGAGTAACCCCACCAGAGAGGCGGCGACAGCGCCGATGATCAGGGCCACAGGGAACAGCGGGATGGCCCATGCGGCGGGGAGGACAGGCAGGCCGAACACCTTGTCCTCGGCGAACAACCAGACAGTCAGGATACCGGTCACGTACGCCCCCACGGCCATAAAGCCGGCGTGCCCGCAGGAGAACTCGCCCATGTAGCCGTTGATCAGGTTCAGGCTGACTGTCAAAATGATGTTGATACCCATGAACAGGAGGACCAGTTGCCAGTACTCGTTAAAGATGCGCAACCAGGAGCCACCTATGATCACCACGAAGAGCAACAGAACAATCAGAGGTAGGTAGAGTTTTCTCATAGTCTTCATTCCTCTGCTCATCACTGGTCGCCGGCGGGATCTCGCCGTACCATAGCTAGACCTTCTGCCTTCTGGCTACGCCAAAGATGCCGGTCGGCTTGATCGTCAGGATCACCAGCAGGATGGTGAAGGCCACGAGGTCGCGATAGGTGGAGGACAGCCACTCGAAGCCGGGGATCTGGCCCATGGCCACGACGAAAATCTCGATGAACCCCAGCAGGAAGCCGCCCACCATGGCCCCTCTGATCTCCCCAATCCCGCCCACCACAGCGGCGATGAATGCCTTCCAGCCGATGAGAATGCCCATGTCAAAGCTGAGGATGTGATAGGCGGAGCCGTACATGATGCCGGCCAACGCTGCCAATGAAGATCCGATGACAAACGTGGCAGAGATAATGACGTTCATGGGCACGCCCATCAAGGGCACGGCCACCTTGTCGTAGGAGATGGCCCGCATGGCCATGCCGATCTTTGTGCGGCGCACGATCAGCTCGAGGACGACCATCACCAGTACAGCCAATCCGATGACGATGAGCTTGACGTTGGTAAAGCTCACACCCCCCACGGTGTAGATCTGGGTCTCGATCAGCTCTGGGAAGCCCCGGTCGGCAGCGCCCAACGTGGCAAGGTTCAGGTATTCCAGAAACATGCCGATCATCAGGGCGGTGATGACCAGGTACAGGCGGCCGGCACCTCGCTCTCGCAAGGGGCGATAGGCCACCCGCTCGATGCCCACCCCCACCCCCGCCGTCAGGACCATCGAGCCCAGTATGGTCAATATCAGGATGAGCCACGACGCCCACAGCGGTAGGGGGGTGGCGCCGTTGGAGACCACGCCCAACAGGAAAGTGGCGATAAAAAATCCGATATAGGCGCCCACCATGAAGATGTCGCCGTGAGCAAAGTTGATCAACAACAGGACACCGTAGACCATGGTGTAGCCCAGGGCAATCAGGGCATAGAACGAGCCCCACTGCAGGGCGTTGAGCAGGTGCTGAAGAAAGATAGCTAGCGTCATATGTGCCTCCTCGGGCCAGGAGCGTTCATTTTCTCGATCCGTTAATCCTGCAAATCCGTGTTCTCCCACCAGAAGGAGAGGGGCCTGAGTGCTGAGACCCCTCTCCTCTCCAGATCCCCCTGGCAACAGGGAGAAGCCCAAGGGGACCCCTGGATGTTTTCTTACGGGCAGGCCGAATCGTAGAAGGTGAACTTCCCGCCGGAAATCTTGACGATGACCGCGCACTTGATGGGGTCACCCTCCGGGGTGAAAGTCATCTTGCCTGTGATGCCGTCAAAGTCCTTGATCTTGCCCAGTTCGTCCTTCACGGCCTCGCGATCCTTGGCCAGATCACCGCTCAGGCCGCCGGTGTTCTGAATGGCCTGCAGCACGATGCCCATGCCGTCCCAGGTGAGGGCAGCCACATCGCCAGGGACCTCGCCATACGTGTCGTTGTAGCGGTCGATGAACTCCTTCGTGGCCCCCGTCGCGCCCTCGGCGGCGTAGTGGGTGCTGAAGAACAGCCCCTCGCAGTCGTCGCCGCACAGCTCCAGCGTCTTGGGGTCGCCCCAGGAGTCGGAGCCGACGATGGTAAAGTCCACCCCCAGCTCGCGCGCCTGTTTTACAATCAAGGGTACCTCGTTGTAATACTGGGGTGTGAAGAGGAATTCGGCGTCTGAACCCTTGATCTTGGTCAACTGTGCACTAAAGTCCGTGTCGCCGGTGGTAAAGCTCTCGAAGGCTACCACTGAGCCCGCGCCGTGGAGTTCTTCCCATGCCTTCTGGAAGAATTCGGCCAGCCCCTTGGGGTAGTCGGAGGCCACGTCGTACAGCACCGCTGCCTTGGTGAAGCCAAACTCGTTGGTCACAAAGTTGGCCACCACTGGCCCCTGGAAGGGGTCGAGGAAGCAGGCCCGGAAGACCCACGGCCGGTTCAGGGTGGTATTGGGGTTGGTGGACCATGGGCTGACCATCGGGGTCTCGTTCTCGTTGGCCACCTCGCCGGTCGGCACGGCCTGCTTGCTGGCCTGCGGGCCGACGATCGCAAGCACTTGATCCTGCGCGATCAGCTTGGTCGCCGCCGCCGTTGCGGACTCGGCCTTGGATTCGTTGTCCTCGACGATCAACTCGACGGGGTACTTTTTTCCGCCTACGTCCAGGCCGCCGGCATTGTTGATGTCCTCAACGATCATCTCACCTGCACGCTCTGACTGAGTTCCCACGTAGGCGATGTCGCCCGTCATGGGCACGTCGAGCCCGATCTTGATCGTCGCTGCCCCTGCACCGCCACAACCCGTGAGACATGGTACGACTACGATCAGGGCCAAGATCAAAAGTGTGACTTTCCTGAGCATGTTTATCTCCTCCTATGCAGACTAGATGGGACATTTTTCGACCGACAATGATAAAGTTTGCGCCACCCTTTTCTTTGCGCCTTGCACCTCCTTTCCTCGGATCTGAGAATTCCCACCAGCTTCTCGCTGGCTGTCCCCGGTTTGCTGATGGGACGAAGCGGGCTCGTCGCTCAGGCAGGTTTCCGCTTGTCGAACGGAAAGGACCGCATGGGTGCCCTGAGGCAAAGCAAGCATGCGGTCCGCGATCTCAAATACTGTCTGGTGTGGATGTCGAAATGCCAAGTCCTGAAGAAGGAGGTAGCCGAATAGGCCACGTTGGTGCTGCAAAAGATTGCCGGGACGTATGACATGATCGTCGATACGATGAAAGTCTGGCAAGATCATGTACACCTGTTCCTCAAAACACCATCAAGCTTTCTCCCTCTCGCATCGTGCACGTTCTCAAGGGCACGTCATCCGCGTAGCGTTTTCGTCAGTCTCCCGGGCTCCGGAAGGAGCTGTGGGGCGGGCAGTTGTGGAGCGATGTCCGCGTATATTATATCATCTAGTCATCTCGAAGGCAAGTGCGAGCAAGGCCAGGTTTTCGAAGCACCAACTTGCCCTACCCGTGCCTTCTCACAAACCGGTGCAGCCGCTCCAGTGCTTCCTCGATCTTTTCGTAGGCGGTGGCGTAGGAGCAGCGTACGTAGCCCTCGCCGGCCTCCCCGAACGCGCTGCCGGGCACCACCGCCACCTTCTCCTCGTGCAGCAGTGTCTCGGCGAACGTGTTTCCGTCCATCCCCGTGACCTCGATGGAGGGGAAGGCGTAGAACGCGCCCTGGGGCTCGAAGCATTTCAGGCCGATCTCGTTCATCCCGTCCACGATGAGGCGACGGCGACGGTCGTATTCGGCCACCATCTCCTGGACGTAGGGCTCGCCTTCGCGCAGCGCGGCCAGGGCTGCGTATTGCGAGACGGTCGATGCGCACATGATCGTGTACTGGTGCACCTTGCGCATCGAGTCCAGGATCTCGGACGGGGCCGCCATAAACCCGATCCGCCAGCCGGTCATCGCGTAGGCCTTGGAGAAGCCCTGCAGCAGGACCGTGCGTTCGTACATCCCCGGCAGGCTGGGAAAGCAGACGTGCTCCACGCCATAGACCAGCCGGTCGTAAACCTCGTCGGAGATGACCAGCAGATCGTGCTGTTCGACGACGGCCGCGATCTCGTCCAGCCGCTCGCGGTGCATCACCGCGCCGGTGGGGTTGTTCGGGTAGCTGATCAGCAAAGCCTTCGTGCGCGGGGTGATGGCGTCCGCGATGGCCTCCGCCGTGACCTGGAAGTTGTGCTCGACCGTGGTCGGCACGATCACCGGCGTGCCGCCGGCGAATACAACCTCCGGCGCGTAGGAGACGAAACAGGGATGGGGGACGATGACCTCGTCGCCGGGGTCGAGCGTGGCGGCGAGCGCCAGGTAGAGCGCCTCGGAGACGCCGACGGTGATCAGTACTTCGTCGCCCGGGTCATAGGTCTGGCCGTACACTCGGGCCAGGTGCTCGGCGATGGCACAGCGCAGTTCGATCAGACCCGAGTTGGAGGAATAGTGGGTCTCTCCTTGCTTCAACGCCTCGATGCCCGCCTGCACGATGGGCTCGGGGGTGTCGAAATCGGGCTCTCCGATGCCCAGACTGATCACGTCATCCATCGTCGCCGCGATGTCGAAGAAGCGGCGGATGCCGGATGGAGGGACGGTGGCGATACGATCAGAGACGAAGCTGCGAACGTGGTGCATTGAAACCTCCTTGATGTGTGATGCGTGAAACGTGATGCGTGAAACGTGAAACGTGATGCGTGATGTGAAATGCTACTTTGGGCGATCAGGGGCGGCGGCGGTGCCAGAGCCACCACGCGCCTGCGCCGAGCGCGAGCGCCAGCAGGCCCAGGCCACCGGCGGCGACGGCGACCGTCTTGGGTTCCATCCCCGGCATCACGGTGCCGCGCAGCCCGGCTTCGGCCCCGTATTCGTCGAACATGCGGCCCCACTTGGTCTCCAGTGCCGCCGCCACCCGCTTGCGCCCGACGAAGGGGTACCAGTAGACGTTGTGGTAAAAGTTGCTGGCAAAGTAGGACCAGGGAACCAGCGGGGTGCGGAGCAGAAGCGGCTCAAGCGGGTGCAACCAGCCGTGGTAGATCAGCTTTTGTCCCCGGCTGGCGAAGGTATCCTCGCGGACAAAGTGCCAGTTCTGGCCCATCACCCAGTCCCGGTCCTCGCCCACGATCTCAATCTGCTCCGGGTCTCCCACACCCAGCCCCATCTCGTGCGCGATGCGGATAAAGGGGATCGAGAGCGGGTCAAAGCCCTGAAGATGGGCGGAGATGGCGTCAATCGCCACCTGGTCGGCCGAGGCCAGGATGACGTCCTTCTCGTGCCAGCGCATCGCGCGCGGGCCGGGCCCGTCGCCGGCGAACGTGCCATCCATCACGGCAAACAGCCCCGGATGGATGTCCTGCTGGATCATCAGCAGGTCGACCAGCGTCTCGTGGATGAGGGAGTGGGTCCAGTGGCGCTTGGTGCCCAGGAGCCCACCAAAGGCGTTCTTCATCGCGCCGGTGATCGTGGTAAAGACGTGCGTCTTGACCGTTGGCAACTGGATGATGTTGCGCCCGATCAGGATCTCGGGGATGGTCACCCCTTCGGGGTAGATCTTGTCCAGCACCAGGAAGGGCTGCCTGGGCTCGTAGCGCACCCACCTGTACTGCGGCTCGTACAGGTGGACGTTGCGCAGGCCGTACTCTTCGACGACGTACTTGTGCTTGTTGTTCCGCTCGGCCACGTAGGCGTCCACGACGACGGTGTTGTTTTGGGCGCCGATCAGGTTCTCGTAGCCGGTGGCCTGCAGCGCCTGGACCACCCCCTCCAGTTGCCAGGGCGCGGTCGAGCAGGCCGGGTACCAGGTCTGCCAGGAGACGTTGATCTTTAGGATCGTCTCCTTGTCCTGGGGCAGGGCCTCTCGCACGCCCGCCAGCTCCATCAAACAGGCATAGTCCTCCAACACTGTCTTGGGACTGGTCCTGAGGATCGCCACTTTGCCCCGGCCGGGGAAATCTGTGCTCATTGTTCCTCCGTAGGATACAGATGTGATTGGAGTATACTCTACTTCGGAGCGATTGTCCAGCGTTGCGGCTGCCGCCGCCAGCAAATGTTTGACAAACCATCTCCTGTATGCTAGAGTATCGCAAACGTTTGCGCAAAGGATTGGCCAAACGTTTGCCCCATATCCTGGAAAATCGAGGCTAACCTTGCGAAGGTTAGAAAGTGCCCCATTCGGAAAGGAGTTCAAGCATGGCGGACATTGTCGTCGTCGGCAGCCTGAACATGGATCTGGTGGTCAAAGCCTCCCGCATGCCGCTGGCGGGCGAGACTATCCCTGGTAAAGATCTGCAGTTGATTCCGGGCGGCAAAGGGGCCAATCAGGCGGCCGCAGCAGCCAGGCTGGGCAGTCCAGTGGCGATGGTGGGGCGGGTGGGCAATGATGCCTTCGGCCCCCAGTTGATCGAAAACCTGGGCCGGCAGGGGGTGGACACCAGCCACGTCGTGGTGGACGACGGGGCGGCGACGGGCACAGCCATGATCATCGTCGACGACACGGGGGAGAACAGCATCGTCATCTCTGCGGGGGCGAATGGCCGGGTGAATAAGAGGGACATGGATCGCGCTGAGGGGCTGTTGAGCCAGGCCAGGGTCCTGCTCCTCCAGTTCGAGGTGCCGCTGGAAACCGTGGAGGTTGCCATCGAGATGGCGGCTCGCCGCCAGGTCAAGGTCATCCTGAACCCGGCGCCCGCCCGCCCCGTCCCGCCTGGATTCCTGGCCAAGGTGGATTTCCTGGTGCCCAACGAGACCGAGGCCAGCATGTTGACCGGCCTGGACGTAGACGATCTCCCCTCCGCCGGGCAAGCCGCGCAAAAGCTCCTGAGCTACGGCGTGCCCGTGGTCATCATCACCATGGGGGAGGAGGGGGCACTGCTGGCGACCGAACGGAGGATGGCCCACGTGCCCGCCAGGAAGGTGAAGGTCGTCGATACCACGGCGGCTGGCGACGCGTTTATCGGCGGGCTGGCGGTCGCGCTGATGAAAGAGTTTCGCCTCGACGAGGCGGTGCGCTACGCCACGTGTGCCGGCACCCTGGCGGTACGAAAGTTCGGGGCCCAGACGTCACTGCCCTCGGCGGAGCAGGTGCAGGCCTTTTATGAAGGCGGGACCCCGACGTGAGAGATGGAATCCGCTGATGAGAAACAAGGAGAAACGTAGATGAAGTCTTCAGTGTGTATCGAAATGATCTTTACCGAGTACCCGTTCCTGGAGCGCATCGAGAAGGCCGCCGAGGCTGGCTTCGACGCCGTCGAGTTCTGGAACTGGGACAACAAGGACCTGCCGGCGATCAAGGCGGCGGTCGATCGCGCTGGTCTGGGCATCGCCTCGTTCCAGTCCAACCTGGGCGGCACGCTGATCCACCCTGACCACAGAGAGAACTTTGTGGCCGGCATAAAGAAAAGCCTGGGAAAGGCACAGGAGATGGGCGTGCCCAGCCTGTTCCTGCTGTCCGACGAGCTGGGCGAGGACCGCTCCGTCCGCTTCCAGTTCACGGAGTTGAGTGAGGAGGCCAAGTATCAAAGCGTCCTCGACGGGCTAAAGACGCTCGCCCCGCTGGCCGAGGAGGCCGGGGTCACGCTGTTGCTGGAGCCACTGAATATCCACGTGGATCACCCCGGCTATTTCCTGCATCGCTCGTCCGTTGGCTTCGACCTGGTGCGGGCGGTGGAGAGTCCCCGCATCAAGTTGCTCTACGACATCTACCACATGCAAGTGATGGAGGGAAATATCATCCACACCTTAACCAGCAACCTGGACGTGATCGGCCACGTCCACATCGCCGATGTCCCCGGCCGCCACGAACCGGGTACCGGCGAACTCAACTATGCCAACATCTTTAAGGCTTTGCGGGAGGCGGGCTACGACCGATACGTGGGCTTCGAGTTCGAGCCGGCGGTGCCGAGCGAAGAGGCGGCGGCGGCGAGCCTGGCTCTGGTGGAGGGGTGAAAGACAAGGAGGCGTAGCCATGACTTTGCAGGGAGTCACCCCCAGGGCTCTGGGTGGAGCGAGGAGCGAGCAGACCACGAGGGCCGATCTGGAACGCTACCGTGAATTGGCGCTGGAGTTGGGGGCTTCCGGGGCGGCGAGAATTCCGGTCATTCTCGACACGGATATCGGAACCGATATCGACGACACGTGGGCGCTGGCGATGCTGCTCAAGTCGCCCGAGTTGGACGTCAAACTGGTCGTGAGTGATAGCGGAGACACCGCGTATCGTGCCAGGATCATCGCCAGGATGCTAGAGATCGCTGGACGGACGGATGTGGCCGTCGGCGTGGGTATCCCGCTTGAGAGCGCCCCCCGCAACCAGGCGTCCTGGGTGGCAGGATACGATCTGTCGCGTTACCCCGGTCCGGTCCACGAGGACGGCGTCGGCGCTATCGTGGACACCATCATGCGTTCGCCCGAGCCGGTCACGCTCATCGTCATCGGGCCGGTGCCAAACATCGCCGCCGCGCTGGCCCGAGAACCAAAGATCGCCGAACGGGCCAGGTTCGTCGGCATGCACGGCAGTATCCGGCGGGGGTACGGTGGCAGCGCGGAGGCCAGCGCCGAGCACAACGTCCAGATGTATCCACATGCGTGTCAGGCGGTCTTTGCGGCACGCTGGGACGTGACCATCACCCCGCTCGACACGTGTGGTATCGTCCGGCTGGAGGAAAAGAAGTACCGCGCGGTGCGCGACAGCGATGATCCGCTGATTCGGGCGCTGATCGAAAACTATCGCACCTGGGCCGAGAGCTGCGACTGGGCCCAAGCGCTTGACGCCGATGCCCAAAGCTCGGTCCTCTTTGACGCGGTCGCCGTCTACCTGGCCTTCTCCGAGGAGCTCCTGGTGATGGAGAAGCTCGGCATCCGGGTGACCGACGACGGCACCACCGTTGTCGACGACAGCGCCAGGACCATCAACTGCGCGACCGCCTGGAAGGATCTGTCCGCATTCGAGGACTTTTTGGTGCAGCGGCTGACGGGGAGACGATAATAACTCTGTTGCGAGCTGATGATGTTGGTAAGAGAATCGTCACGTCACAGGAGAGAAAAAAGCTATGTCAACTTTCACAACTCGCCCCGTCGTCATGGGCAGGCGTGGCGTCGTCGCCTCCGGACACTATCTCGCCACAGTTGCGGGTTTCCGCATCATGGAGCAGGGGGGCAACGCCGTCGACGCGGCGGCGGCGATGTGTTTCTGCCTGAACCTCCTGGAGCCACAGCACAACGGCATCGGCGGCGAGGTGCCGACGCTGATCTACTCGGCGAGGGAGCGGAAGGTCTTCGCGGTCTGCGGCCTGGGCTGGTCGCCCCAGGCGTTCACGATCGAGTGGTGCAGGGCACACGGGATTGACCTCATCCCCGGTGACGGCTACCTGCCGGCGTGCGTGCCCGCAGTGGTGGACACGTGGGCGACGGCGGTGGCGCGTTTCGGGACGATGCCTCTCTTGCAGGTGCTTCGGCCCGCGATCGAGTTGGCCGAGGACGGCTTCCCGGTCTATCAGGAACTGCACGATTACCTGGCTGCCCACGTGGACCAGTTCACCGCGCGCTACCCGACCACGGGCCAGGTCTACTATCCTGACGGGCGCGTGCCCGAGGTCGGCGAAATCTTCCGCAACCCGGACTGGGCGAGTACGCTCAAGTTGATGTGTCGTGCGGAGGCGGCGGCACAGCACAAAGGCCGCATCGCGGGCATCGAGGCGGCGCGGGACGTCCTTTACGAGGGGGAGATTGCCGAGCGCATCGTCGACTTTATCACCACCCACCCGGTAGATGACGCCAGCGGCAGCACCCACGCCGGGCTGCTCTCTTACGTCGACATGGCGGAGTGGCACGCGACGGTGGAGGAGCCGGTGACCTTGAACTATCGCGGCCTGGACGTACACAAGTGCTCTTCGTGGACGCAGGGGCCCGTTTTCCTGCAGCAGTTGGCGATCCTGGAGGGGTTCGATCTACAGGCCATGGGGCACAATTCCGCCGACTATCTGCACGTGTGGATCGAGTGCGCCAAGCTGGCCTTTGCCGACCGCGAGGCCTACTATGGCGATCCGCGCTTTGACGAGGTGCCGTTCGAGGTGCTGCTTTCGAAGGAATACGCCGCCATGCGGCGCGGGCTCATCGGCGCGCAGGCGTCGTGGGAGCTACGTCCTGGCGCCGCCGGGCGGGGCGTGCCGGATTACGTCACTTTCGACGTCGCCGAGGACAATCGCCGGACGCTGGACGTGGCTGCGCACGCAAGCGATACGACCCATCTCGACGCCGTTGACCGGGAGGGCAACATGGTCGCTGCGACGCCGAGTGGCGGCTGGATCGGCTCCTCGCCCGTCATCGAGGGACTGGGCTTCCCGCTCGGCACGCGCGGGCAGATGTTCTACCTCAACCCACAGCGGCCCAATGCGCTCGCTCCGCGCAAGCGCCCGCGTGCCACGCTGACCCCCTCGCTGGTCACCCAGGACGGCGATCCGTTCATGGTCTTTGGCACGCCGGGCGGCGACTGCCAGGACCAGTGGACGCTGCAGTTCTTCCTCAACTATGTGGACTTTAACATGAACATACAGCAAGCGCTGGACGCCCCGACCGTCCACTCTGCCCATTTCCCCTCTTCCTTCTACCCACGCGAAGCTTACCCCGGTCGCGTCGTGGCCGAGGGACGGATCCCGCAGGAGGTCGTCGCAGAGCTCGAACGGCGCGGGCACGAGGTCGTCGTCACCGATGGCTGGGTGAACGGCAAGGCGATGGGCATCCGCTACGACGGGGAGCGCGGCGTCATTCGGGGCGGCGTGTCGCCCAGGGGGATCGTCGGCTACGCACTGGGGTGGTAGACGGCTATAAGTGGACTACATCCCCATCATCCCGCAGGAGTAGAGGCGCATATGCATATCGATCGACTGGAGACGCCGGTTGCCGTCGTCGATCTGGATAGGCTAGAGGCGAACATCACCCGGCTTCAAGCCTACCTGGATGAGCACGGCATCGCCAACCGGCCCCACATCAAAACCCACAAGATTCCCGAGATCGCCCACATGCAGATCCATGCCGGGGCAGTGGGGATCACTTGCCAGAAGCTGGGGGAGGCTGAGGTCATGGCCCAGGCTGGCATTCGGGATATTTTCGTGCCCTACAACATCGTCGGCCGGGCCAAGTTAGAGCGCCTGATGCGCCTGGCCCGCCGGGTGCGCATGAGCGTCACGACTGACTCAGCGGTGGTCATGCGCGGGCTTTCCAACGCGGCGCAGCAGGCGGGTCTGGCCCTGCCGGTGCTGATCGAATGTGACACCGGTGCGAAGCGCTGTGGCGTCCAGTCGCCCCAGGAGGCCGCGGACCTGGCACGAACCATCGCCAGGTCGCCCGGCCTGCACTTTGGCGGCCTGATGACGTTCCCGAACCTGGAGGGCACCGACGCGTTTATGCGCGAGACCAGGGCACTCCTCGCGGCGGACGGCATCCCGGTGGAGTGCGTCAGCGGCGGCGGCACGCCGTGTATGTGGCAGGCCCACACCCACAGAGAGCTTACTGAGCATCGGGCCGGCACGTACGTCTATGGCGACCGCCACACGATCGAGTCCGGCGCGATGCAACTGGAGGACTGTGCCTTCAAGGTGGTCACGACCGTCGTCAGCCGGCCCACGCCTGATCGGGGGATACTGGACGGCGGCAGCAAGACGTTCTCTTCGGATCTGTTGGGACTGGAGGGGCACGGGCTCATCCTGGAATATCCAGGAGCGCAGTTCTACGCGATGTCGGAGGAGCACGGACACGTCGATTTCTCGCCGTGTCCGCGTAAACCAGAGATCGGCGAACGGGTGACCGTCATCCCCAACCACGTCTGCGTCGTCACCAACCTCTTCAACCAGGTGGTCGGCGCCCGCAACGACGCGGTCGAGGTGATCTGGCCGGTCGCCTGCCGGGGTGCGTTACAATAGGGAGGTGTGTCATGAGCAAGGTCGTTATCAGGCCGTTTCGTCCGATATACCCGACACCCGCCGCGTTGATCACGTCGGTGGCGCCGGATGGCAGGGCGAATATCGTCACGCTGGGCGAAGTCTACAATCTGAGTCTCAGGATGCCCACGGTTGTGGGCATCTCTATCCGCAAGGCGACCTATTCCCACGGGCTCATCGCCCAGTCAGGGGAGTACGTCGTGAACCTGCCTACGACGCAGCTCATGGAGGCGGTGGATCGTTGCGGCACTACGTCCGGCCGTAAGGTGGACAAGTTTGCCGAGTTCGGGCTGACGCCCCTGCCTGCGACGGTCGTGAAGCCGCCGCTGATCGCCGAGTGTCCGGTCAACCTCGAGTGCAAAGTGACGGGCATGGAAGAGATCGGCGATCACGACATGTTCAAGGGGGAGGTCGTGGCCGCGCACGTCGAGGACACCCTGCTCGACGAGCAGGGACGCGTCTGCGCGGACAGGTTGGACGTCCTCTGTTTCATGTACTGCTTCAATTTCGGTGGAGAATACTGGTCGTTGGGTCGCAAGCTGGGCGATCTGGGGTTCACCCGTCTCTTGTAGGGGGCCAGAAGGGTGAACCACCGCGAGCGCGTGATGGCGGCGATCCGCCACCAAGAACCCGACCGGATCCCGGTGGACCTGGGCGGCATGCGCTCCACGGGGATTATGGCCCTGGCGTATGCCAGTTTGAAGCAGCACCTGGGCGTCAACGAAGGCGACATCTACGTCTTCGACACTATGCAACAACTGGCCTTCGTGGAAGAGCCCGTCCGCCAGACCTTTGGCTGTGACGTCGTGATCCTCGACCATGGCCTGCTGGCCGGTTGGCGCGGCTATGCCCTGCCCGACGGCACGCGGGCCAGGAGCCGCGCCGACTTCCGCACTGAGCATGACAGGGTAGGCGGCGAATACGCGCTCGACGGGTCAGGCCGCCGCGTCTGGCGCCGCCCGGCGACGAGCCTCTACTTTGACCCGATCTACTTCCCTTTGGCGGATGCGACCTCCGAAGCGGACCTCGACCGCACCGATTGGCCTGTCTTGACTGATGAAACGCTGACCAGACTACAGAGCGAAGCCCGGCGGTTGTTCGAAGAAACCGACTACGCCATCCTGGGGACCTTTGGTGGCGCCTTCCTCGAAGGGGGGCAGTTCCTGCGAGGGTGGGCCAATTTCATGATGGACCTCGCCGGCAGCCGTGGCTTCGCCGAGGCGCTGCTCGACCGCCTGCTAGAAAACCACCTCCGCAACGTGGGACTATATCTGGACGCTGTCGGCGACTATATTCAGATCGTCCAGATGGGCGGCGACCTCGGCACGCAGACCGCCCCCCAGATCCGGCCTCGGATGTACTATGACGTCATCCAGCCCCGGCAGAAGGCGCTGTGGAGCCGCATCCACGAGCTGGCGCCTGACGTGCCGTGTTCCTCCACTCCTGCGGCAGTATCTATGAGCTGATCCCGGGTATCATCGAGGCTGGCTGTGACGTGCTGAACCCGGTGCAGATCAGTGCCCGCGGAATGGACCCGGAGCGCCTGAAACGGGAATTCGGCGAGGATCTGTGCTTCTGGGGCGGCGGCTGCGACACGCAGCGGGTGTTGCCCTTTGGATCGCCGGAGGAGGTGTACGAGCACACGCGGCGCAACGTCGAGATCTTGAAACCTGGTGGGGGGTTTGTCTTTTGCCAGGTGCACAACATCCAGGCGGACGTCCCGCCCGAGAACGTCGTCGCCATGTTCGAGGCCGTGCGCGACAACTGGGTCTACTGAGAGGAGTCTATCATGTCCATTCCCCCCGATTACGCGGAACGCGTCTACGCCGGCGTGCTGGGCAAGATCATCGGCGTCTACCTGGGCCGGCCCTTCGAGGGCTGGCCCTACGAGCGCATCGTGGGCGAACTGGGCGAGATCTGGTACTATGTCCACGAGAAGCTGGGCAAGCCCCTGGTCGTGACCGACGACGACGTCACCGGCACCTTTACCTTCCTGCGCGCCCTGCCTGACTATGGCAACCACCGCGACCTGACCCCGGCCCAGATCGGCCAGACGTGGCTCAACTATATCATCGAGGAGCGCACGATCCTGTGGTGGGGCGGGCTGGGCAACTCGACCGAACACACCGCCTACCTGCGCCTGAAGAGCGGCGTCGAGGCCCCGCGCAGCGGCTCGATGGCGCTCAACAGCCAGGTGGTGGCCGAGCAGATCGGCGCCCAGATCTTTATCGATGGGTGGGCGATGGTCGCGCCGGGCGACCCCGAACTGGCCGCGGATCTCGCCCGCCGGACGGCCAGCGTCAGCCACGACGGTGAGGCGATCTATGGCGCGCAGGTGCTGGCAGCGATGGAATCTCTGGCGTTCGTCGAGTCGGACGTCGACAGACTGATCGACACAGGGCTCTCTTTCATCCCCGGGGATTCGGTGGTCTATCGCATGGTCGGCGACGTCCGCGAGTGGCACGCCGGGGAGAAGGACTGGCGGGTGGCCCGGGAGCACCTCGCCGCCCACTATGGCTACGACAGGTACGGCGGTAACTGCCACGTCGTGCCCAACCACGGGCTGATCGTGCTCAGCCTGTTGTATGGCGACGACGACTTTCAGAAGACGCTGATGATCGTCAACACCTGTGGCTGGGACACCGACTGTAACTCGGGCAACGTGGGCTGCTTGATGGGCATCAAGAACGGGCTGGCAGGCATCGATGCCGGCCCCGACTGGCGCGGCCCCGTTGCCGACCGGCTCTACCTCTCCACGGCGGACGGCGGACGGGCGATCACCGACGCCGTCACGGAAGCCTACCACGTCGTGAACGTCGGCCGCGCCCTGTCCGGGGAATCGCCGGTGGCGCCCAAGGACGGCGCCCGCTTCCACTTAAATCTGCCCGGCGCGGTGCAGGGCTTTGTGCCGGAGGACACCGTCGAGTCCAGGGGCACGGTGACGGTGGAGAATGTGGTGGGGCATAGCCGACGCGGGGAGCGTAGCCTGGCGATGCGCTACCATCACGTGGCGTCGGGCCGGCCTGCCCGGGTGGCGACGGCCACCTTCATCCCGCCCGATGCGGCCACGATGCCTGGCTACGGCCTGCTGGCCTCGCCCACACTCTACCCCGGCCAGACGGTGCGGGCCGGCGTGGCTGCGGACGGTGGGAACGAGACAGCGGTCACCTGCCGCCTCTACATTCGCGCCTACGGTGCCGGCGACGAACTGTTCCGGACGTGTGGCCCGGAGGCCGTCCTGGAGCCCGGTGCCGCCCACGAGTTCGAGTGGCGGATCGGCGCTACCGGCGGCGCCCCGACCGGAACGCTCGGCCCAACCGGCCCGATCGGCCCGATCGCCGAGATTGGGGTGGAGGTCAGCAGCGAGCGGCGGGCGGATGGCACCGTATACCTGGACTATCTGACCTGGGACGGCGCGCCGGACGTGGTGCTGACGCGCCCCGCCGGGGACGGCACGATGTGGCGGCGGGCCTGGGTGAACGGCGTCGACGAATACAGCCCCCGCTATCCCGAGACCTACCGGCTGGTGCAGAACACCGGCACCGGCCTGCTGATGCAGGGCACCCGCGAGTGGACCGACTACCGGGTCACCGCCGACGTCACGCCACACATGGTCAAGGCAGCCGGTATCGCCGCCCGGGTGCAGGGGCTACGCCGTTACTACGCCCTGTTGCTCTGCCATGACGGCGCGGATGGACATCCGAAGGCTCGCCTGGTCAGGGCGCTCGACGGCAACGCCGTGCTGGCCGAGACGGACTTTTCGTGGGCGTTCGACGAGACCCACGAGCTCAGCATAGAGGTGGCAGGCACTCATCTGCGGGCCTGGATTGGCGGGGAGCCGCTCTTTGACGTGGACGACGCCGACTGCCCCCTCACCGCCGGTGGCATAGCGCTGGTCTGCGCGGAAGGCCGCACAGCTACCGACGCAGTTACAGTCCGGCCGGCGGGATGACGGCGCTCGCGTGCAGTGGTTCGTGGCACGTAGCGGCCAGGCAACTGCCCGCGGCGCTTGTCTGGCCGTTGCACTCTCAGCCAACAGGGCGTATCGCCTCGCCGACTCGCCGACTCGCTGACTCGCCACATTGTCCTCTCGCCCCGTTTATGCTATCATATCCCCATGCCATCCAAACCCTGTCACCCAGACAATCTCCAATCTCCAATCTCCAATCTCCATCCTCCATTCTCCATTCTCCATTCTTCATCCTCCATCCTCCATCCTCCATCCTCCATTCTCCTGTCCCTCTGCCTGGCGCTCCTGGCCGCCTGCGCGCCCGCTGTGCCCCCTCCGACGCCCACGCCCGTCCTCACGCCCACGCCGACGCTCACGCCGTCGCCCACGCCGGCCCCATCCCCAACCCCAACCCCCACGCCGATCCCGCCGCTGGCGCTGACCATCCGCTGGCCCGACCAGGTCTCAGCCTTGCAGCCGGTGCCCATCGAGGTGGAACTGGTGCCCCCGCCGGGCGTCAGCGTGACGGCCACCGTCCGCGCCACTCTGTTGGACGCTGGGGGCTGGCCCCATCGGCCGTTCGACCTGACCCCACGAGAGGGGAATCTGTACGCTGCCGACGAGATGATCCAGTTTCCGCTCCAGCCGCCTGAGGGAGACTGGCGGCTGATGGTGCGCGTGCAATCCGTGCTGGACGTCGAGGGGGAGCGGATGGTGGTCTTTCGGCCGGCACCCATTCCGTTCCGCGACCTGGCGGACGTACTGCCCGCTGGCGTGAGCCTGCTCGTGCCGCGCGACTTTGCGGAACCTGTGGCGCAGGGCGACCCAGCGGCGGGGGGGCGCGTGTGGCGCTACGGGAACGGCGAGATCGCACTGTGGTGGGCACCCGGTCCTGTGGAGCCCCTGCTGCTCAACAACGCCGTCGTGATGCTCGAGGCGACCCACGACCCGGAGGGGCCACCCGGCGCGATCGACGTCGAGGAGACAGAGTGGCAGGGCCAGACGGCGTTCCTGTTCCACGAGGACTGGCCCGAGGACCTGCCTGGGGCGAAAGGTGGCCCGGCCGAGGCGCTGGTCGTGCAGGGGCCGGACTACCACCTGTACGTGCTGCGGATGCGGGCGCTGGGCCGCAAGACCATCCCGCCGCTCCTCCGCCAGGTGTGGGAGACGTTCACGTTCGCAGAGGAGTGAGCGCTGCGCCGGATGCAGGTGCATTGGGGGCATCGTGCACACCCGGCGTGAAACGTGAAGCGTGAAACGTGAGACGTGAAACGTGAGACGTGAAACGTGAGACGTGAAACGCGATCTGGTTCACGCATCACGCATTACGCATTACGCGTCACGCCTTTGTCAGGGGCTTCAGGTGGGTTAGAATATGTGAATTGGCGTGCCGACCCGGTGGTCGCTCTGGATATAGTCGTCCTCGTAGCCGCCGATGGGATGGGCCCAGCGGTAGATCCAGCGGGCCGCCTCGCACGAGACGTTCAGGCAGCCGTGGCTCCGTGGTACACCAAAGTCGTTGTGCCAGTAGGTGCCGTGAATGGCGGTGCCGCTCAGGTCGAAGAAGGTGTTCCAGGGAATGCCCGGCAGGTCAAAGATGTCCCCCACCGGGGGGGGCTGATCTTCTTTGTAAAGCCGGTTGCTCATGTGGCGTGAGGGCTGCTTGAGCAGCACGTACTTGTCCCCCGAGGGCGTCGCCAGCACACCACCCAGTCCGGACGCGACGAGCGTGGTGAACGCGACCCGATCCCCCTCGTAGCACGTCAGCGACTGCTGGCTCAGGTCCACCTCGATGCGCTTCTCGCCCACGAAGGGATGGATGGGGGCCATCTCCGAGCGGGGGATGCGCCGCACGTCCCCCGCCAACACCCACTGATAGCCCGGATTCGTCGGCGGGAACTCGTCATAGACCTTGTACCAGCCGGTGCCCTGCTCGTCCTCGAACGCGTCCACGACGTGGTAGACGTTGCCGCCGTAGAAGCGGTAGACCTGTCTGGCCTGGGGGTGGGGCTCGACCCGGGCGTCGGTCAATATCTGGGAGATCTCGCCCCAGAAGCCCCACTCGCCGACGTCGCGGATGAACGGCTGGGGGAGATACACGCGCACGGGGAGGACCCAGGCGGAGTGAACGTAGCCCAGCGGGGTCTCGTACCACCGGTCGTTGTGGGCGCTGAAAGGGGCGCGCACCTCGCCGGTGATACGGAAGGACTGATCGCGATGCCGTACGTCCAGCCGCGTGGCGGAGGTCGCGGGTTCGTCGTAGAAGGCGACGGTGTGAATCGCCCGGCCCATCAGCGTCCAGGCATCGGTGGACACGCCACTCTCAGGTCTCGGCGGGATGGGGTAGCGGGCGCGGGCGTGCAAGACCGGCGAGAGCGCCGCGGCCGCGGTGGTCGCGGTGATCAGTTTGAGCATCTTGCGGCGGGTGATGATAGAGGACATTTGTGCCTAGTTTCCGTGACTGGCGTCGATAGACCGGTCGGACCTGCCGATCAATCTACCACGCTTCGCACCTGGTTTGGGTTACAGCTCCATTACAGTCAAGTTTCACGACGGTCGATCAGGCCGGTCAACCAGCTCGTGTGCCATTGGGAACCTGCTCTTCAGGCACTGCCAACACCGGCGTGATCCCATCCGCATATCCGACGTCAAACAGCATACCTTCCGAAACCTGGCCCATCATCTTTTTGGGCTCGAGATTGACGACAAACAACGCCTGCTTCCCCTCGATTTCTTTCGGATCTTGCCGTTCCTGCTTCATGCCGACCAATATGCTCCGTTTGTGATCCCCCAAGTCCACGGTGAGCTTCACCAGCTTGTCCGAGCCCTCCACGTCCTCCACAAGCTCGATTGTCCCCACGCGAACGTCGATCTTGTCGAGCACGTCAAACGAGATAGTTGGTTTGACCGGCGCAACTTTCGCTTTCATAGATTCTCCCCCGATTACGCAACACGCAGCACGCAACACGGTATTACACGACTTGTGCCCCTACGTACCGCTCCCCGAGTGCTTCCGGCATCCCCTCCCGGTCCATCCTCACCGCCAGCGGCAGGTAGTCCAGTATGTCCTGGGCCGTGATACCATCCTCTCCCTTGTCCGTAGCGGCCAGGTCGCCGGAGAGTCCGTGGATGAACACCCCTTTCCTCGTCGCATCCGGAACGGACAGACCCAGGCCGAACATGGCGGCGATCGTCCCCGTCAACACGTCGCCCGAGCCTGCCGTCGCCATGCCCGAATTTCCGCTCATGTTGATGAACACCCTTCCGTCCGGATAGCCCACCAGCGAATGGGCTCCCTTCAGGACGATGACTGCGTTCAAATCCCTGGCAGTCCGCTGCAGGACGTCGATCTTGTTGGCGTCTATGCCGCCCACGCTCGTCCTGGTGATTCTGGACATCTCGCCCAGGTGAGGCGTCAGGATCGTCTGTGCCTTTCTTCTTTTGATGACCTGCAGATCCTTGCACACCGCCGTGATACCGTCGCCGTCGACGAGCAGCGGTTTGTCAATCTCCTGTGCCAGTTCCCTGGTCAGTTGCTGGGTCTCCTCCTCCAGCGACAACCCCGGGCCGAGGACCACCATGTCCATCCTCTCCGAGAGCGCCAGCAACGCCCGTTTGTTCTGGAGGGCGATGCTTCCAGCGCCTGTCTCGCGCTGAGGGACGAAGACGATCTCGCTGCCCTTGTTGGCGATAAACGGCGTGATGGATTTCGGTGCGGCCAGGCGGGAATACCCACCCCCCGCCTTTAGGAAGGACAGAGCGGCAAAATAGGGCGCGCCAAAGTAGCTGGCGGCACCGGCGATGAACAGCACCTCGCCAAAATCCCCCTTGTGACCGTTCGGGTCCCTGGGAGGAAGTCGCACCGGCTGGTTGATCTCTACCTTTAGCGAATCCGCGTCGTACGTGGACGGCGGGAACGAGATGTGTGAGACGTACAGCCTCCCGCACAGGTCGTATCCTGGGAAAAGCACGTTGCCGATCTTGGGCAGGCCAAAGGTCACGGTGGTGTCCGCCCTCACCGCCGCGCCCATGACCTTGCCCGTATCGCCGTTGACGCCGGAGGGAATGTCGACGCTACACACGGGTTTCCCGCTCTCGTTGATCAGTGCGATGGCATCGCGATACAGTCCCTCCACGTCTCTCGTCAGCCCCGTGCCAAAGATGGCGTCCACGATACCGTCGCAATGGGCCACGTCCTGTCTGATCGTTTCGAGGGATTGGATCTTTTGGACTTGGATGCGCAGCCGGGACACGATGTCGAGGTTGGTTTTCGCCGCTCCCTTGAATTTGCCAGAGTCACCCAGGATGAAAACCTTGACCGCTCCACCGTTTGAGTGGATCTTGCGCGCGACGACGAGCCCATCACCCCCATTGTTGCCGACACCGCAGAAAACGACGAACCGCCTGCCCCGGATGCCGAACTCGGCGGACAGGACGGAGTAAACGGCCAGCCCCGCGTTTTCCATCAAAAGCTCTTCCGTGATGCCGAATTTCTCGATGGCGGTCCTGTCCAATGCTCTCATCTCGGAGACTGTGCTGACTTTCATCTCTCACCTCCAAGACGTGTCTCGGTGATAGGTTTCCAGGGTGACTTTCAAGGAAGCTGGTTCCCGAGCAGGCTAGAAATCGATCTTCCCAGAGATATGCTGCCTGTACCACTCGACTTCTTTTTCCAGGCCCTTTTTTGTCCTCGTGGTCGGGTTATAGCCCAATATTCTGCGAGCTTTATCAATATTCGCCTGTGTTTTCCACTGATCTCCCGCTCTCTTTGGTTTCCTCGTGATCCTGGCCGGTCTGCCGATGATCTCCTCCACGATCCTGATTCCTTCTCCCGTGGTGATGGCGGTGTCCGTTCCAATGTTAAAGATCTCGCCCACGCACCTGTCCCAATTGTGCAAGGCCGCGATCAGTCCATCTATGATATCTCCAACGTACGTAAAGCTTCGGACGTGACGTTCACTGCCCTCGAACAGCGGAAACTCCCTGTCCTCCAGTATGGACCGTATCAGTTGTGGATACAGTTTCTCCGGTCGTTCACGCGGGCCGTATACCGAAAACAACCTCAGCGAACAGGCAGGCAGTCCTTGATCGCGCGTGTACGAAAGCACGAGTTGCTCTGCGGCCAGCTTGGTGACTCCGTAATGTGAAGTCGGCTTTGGTTCCGACGCTTCGGTTCCTGTGGCCTCGGCCCCGTAGACAGATGAAGTGGAGATATTGATGAGACCTCGAAACGAGGGGGATTGTCTGACAGCCTCAAGCAACTGATACGTCGCGGTGATGTTGTTCCTCACATACGTTTGAAACGTAGCGGTGGCAGACAGCCCTGGCTGTGCAGCCAGATGATACACGACGTCGACGTCGCGAACTGCTGAACCAAGGTCATCCTCTGCCAGATCGAGGCGCAGAAGCGGTATCCCTCTGTCCATCAGTTCATTCGCATTGAGCTCTTTGAGTTCTCTCGCATAGTTATCCGTCAGGCAATCAATGCCCCGCACAGAGTGCCCCAGATCAGCCAGACGCTCTGACAGATGAGAGCCGATAAAACCCGCTGCTCCTGTGACAAGGATGTTCATGAGAAGCTCTCCTGATCAAGCACAACGATCGCCGTGGGCAACACCAACCGTGCCCATTGAGCATACACCCGGGTTTATTGTCCTCGATGGCAGCTTTTTTGTCAATTCGACCTGACCTTGGCGACAGCCTCCCGATGACCGTGCACCCCGCTTACGCCAGTGCCCCTCGCCTGTATGGGCGAGGGGCACGATTTTGGGTGCTTGGGTTGGGAATCCGGTTGCTCTTAATTGTCAGTCGTACTAGTCATCGTCATCATCATCGTCATCATCGTCATCGTCATCGTCATCGTCATCATCGTCATCATCGTCCCCGTCGTCGTCATCATCGTCCCCGTCGTCGTCATCATCCCCGTCGTCGTCATCGTCGTCCCCGTCGTCGTCATCGTCCCCGTCGTCGTCGTCATCGTCCCCGTCGTCATCATCGTCATCATCGTTCCGGTCGTCGTCACCATCGTTCCGGTCGTCATCGTCGTCGCAGGCATCGCCCACACCGTCGCCGTCGGAGTCGACCTGGCCGGGGTTGGGGGTCAGCGAGCAGTTATCGCTGCCGTCGGGGATCCCGTCGTTGTCGTCGTCGTCGTCGTCACAGGCATCACCGCTGCCGTCGCCGTCGGCGTCCGCCTGATCGGCGTTGGCGTTGGCTGGGCAGTTGTCGCAGACGTCGCCCACACCGTCGCCGTCGGCGTCCATCTGGCCGGGGTTGGGGGTCAGCGGGCAATTATCCCTGCCGTCGGGGATCCCGTCGTTGTCGTCGTCGTCGTCGTCATCACAGACATCACCGCTGCCGTCGCCGTCGGCGTCCGCCTGATCGGCGTTAGGGGTGTCCGGGCAGTTGTCGCAGGCGTTGCCCACACTGTCGCCGTCGGCGTCGATCTGGTCGGGGTTGGGGGTCAGGGGGCAGTTATCGCTGCCGTTGGGGATCCCGTCGTTGTCGTCGTCGTCGTCACAAGCATCACCGCTGCCGTCGCCGTCACCGTCCGCCTGATCGGCGTTAGGGGTGTCCGGGCAGTTGTCGCAGGCGTCGCCCACGCCGTCGCCGTCGGCGTCGTTCTGGTCGAGGTTGGGGGTCAGCGGGCAGTTATCGCTGTCGTCGGGGATCCCGTCGTCGTCGTCGTCGTCGTCACAGGCATCACCGCTGCCGTCGCCGTCAGCGTCCGCCTGATCGGCGTTAGGGGTGTCCGGGCAGTTGTCGCAGACGTCCCCAACACCGTCGCCGTCGGCGTCCGCCTGATCGGCGTTGGCGCTGGCTGGGCAATTGTCGCAGACGTTGCCCACGCCGTCGCCGTCGGCGTCCGCCTGATTGGCGTTGGCGTTGGCTGGGCAATTGTCGCAGGCGTTGCCCACGCCGTCGCCATCACCGTCCGCCTGATCGGCGTTAGGGGTGTCCGGGCAATTGTCGCAGGCGTCGCCCACACTGTCGCCGTCGGCGTCGATCTGGTCGGGGTTGGGGGTCAGGGGGCAGTTATCGCTGCCGTCGGGGATCCCGTCGTTGTCGTTGTCGTCGTCACAGGCATCACCGCTGCCGTCGCCGTCGGTGTCGATTTGGTCGGGGTTAGAGGTCAACGGGCAGTTGTCGACTTGTTCTCCATCGATTTGAGCCAGGGTGCTCCGTATTGCTTGCATCATTTGCTGCAGGGCATCGCCATTCCTCGTGTACGAACCCTGCTGCCAGCGCTGCGCCAACTGCGCGATCGTCCGCAACTGTGCCACCAGTTGTCCTGCCAGCCGGGTCTGCATTCGAGTCTGAGAGCGTTCAGAGAGCCTGCCTGTGGCATCGAGTGCCAGGGCCAAGTGTTCCCGGTACCGCTCGATCAACTGTGCCGGTATACGTTCGCCGCGTGCAGCCAGACGCTGTGCTTCTTCCACACGGGCCTGGGCCATCACCATAGCCTGTCCGGCCTGGGTTTCCGGGTCATTTCTGCGGGCTAGTCGAATGTCCTCCACCTCCAACTTGAGAGGATAAAATACGGACCCGGGCAGGCTACCCTGCACTGAGCTAACGGTGCCGGCTGCACCGCCGAACATGAGACCTATGACCACCAGCAACTTGACCATCGCTATCATGGGTGCTTTCCTCCATTGGAATGATAGTAAGGCTTTCAACTGCGCCTTCCATCCCTTAGGACGCAGTTGCGGCTCTGGAGATACGGCCTGGGCCGCGAATTCGTGTGCTTGGGCCACGAATGCCTGCCGTGCCGCTGCCCACGTCTCTGGATCGGGATCCGGCACCGGGCGCAGATGGTCTATAGCGCCGCAAACGACAGGATACTGGGATCGCCATTCCAGATCAGCTTTGTGCTTCATCCGCTTCCTCCAAAATGCGCCGCAGGGAATTCAACGCCCGGTGTTGCAGCGCTTTGACCGCGCCCACGGTCCGCTCGACACACCGAGCGACGTCTTCATTGTTCAGCCCCTCCAGGAAACGCAGGGCGACGACCTGTTGTTGCAGCGGTGTAAGGAGCCGAAGCGCATCTCGGACACGTTCAGCCTCCTCGCGGCGCAGGATCCGTTCTTCGTGCAAACCCGGCACTGCGACCTCGGGCACGTCATCCAGAGGTTCCGGCCCTTGCGCGGGCTGGCGGCGGTAAAAGTCTACCACCAAATTGTGTTCCACCCGGTAGAGCCACGCCGAGAGATGCTGCTTCGGCCCCCCGCCGTTCTTGAGCGCCACCAGCAAACGGCAAAACGTATCCGACACAATCTCCTGCGCCGTCTCAGCGTGACCAGTCAGGCGGTAAGCGTAGCGATACATCGCCGGTCCGTATTGGTCGTATGCCTCCGCCAGCGCGTCCTGGTCCCACTGACGCACGCGCTTCAGCAGTGATTCCGATGTTTTCAATGGCGCCCCCCGTTCATTATGACGCAGCAAGCGGAAAAAAGATACGGGATAAAGGACAAAAATCGCCCAAAACGGGCGATACGAGAGACCAAGCGTCGACATCCAGGTCAGAAAGGAACTGATTCGTTGCCCGCTTCGATCTGGAGTGAGGACTTACATTGGGGCCGCGTGTACTGCGCCACGCGCTCTTGAAGCTCGGCCCGCCCGTACTGTCGGCGCACCCAGGCCACGGTCAGCAGGCTGCCCACCGCGATCGCCAGCAGCCCCAGCAGTCCCGCTTCTGGCCCGAAGGCTCCCCCGGTCCAGAGCTCCGGCCCGCCCTGCTGGATGGCGATGAAGATGGTACCGGGTGTACCCCCGCTGACCGGGAAGCCGAAGACGTTGCCCTGGAAGAAATTCCACGTGATGTGGATCCCGATCGGGATCGCCAGCTCACCGGTCAGGACGTAGCCCAATCCGAGGAACAAGCCGGCGACGATCAGGTTGATCGTACTGACGGTGCTGGCATTGGGGTTGCCGGCGTGGAGCAGGCCGAAGACGATGGAGGAGCCTGCGTAGCCCAGCAGCAAGGCCGCACGCGGGCCGATGCGCGGCAGGTTCAGCCCCTCTGCCAGGTTGCGCAACTGGTATCCCCGCGAGAACACCTCCTCCTGGACGCCTACGCCAAGGAACTGGACCATCGCCATCAGGATGGCGGTGCCAAAAGGTCCACGCTGGCTCTGCAAGCTTCCGGTGACGGTCACCCAGCCGGCGGCCAACTCGACCAGGAAAATCCCCACCATCAACCCCGCCCCCAGCGCCAGCCCAAAGCCCAAATCTGCCCACCAGCGAGGGCTGAAGTGAAAGCCAAAGTCGGCGAGCCGGCGGCGGTCCAGCAACCTCCCGGCCAGCCATACGCTCAGGAATATGCCGAGGAACGAGGTCAGTATGAGGAGCACACCGGCGAGCGGGTCTCCCAGCGCCAAGTCGGTTACCTGTTGGGCAAAGTTCGGATCTGCGAGGTTGGGGGTCGAACGGCCCCCAGCAATGGCAACGAACAGGGCGACGAACACCGCCACGCTCGTCAGAACACCGGCCAGAATGAAGAACAGCAGCACCTGCAGGAGCAGCCGCCAGAGCGAGCGCACGCGGCGCTCTTTGGCGTTCCAGAACGGATTCTTCACTGAAGCCCCCCCCCCATCTCGCCCGGACCGTTTCATTGATGATCCGGTAGTATTCGATTGAGGACTCCCACCTCATGCCACCAATCAGGCCTATTGTCTTCATAGCCGGACCTTTCTTGACGACTACAATTCAAAGCGGAATACAGCGTAATCCATTGTCATCTCACGAAACGCTCGCTGCAATTTCGTAGTGATCGGGCCGGGCTTTGCATCGCCCACTTTCCAGTCGTTCACCTGAACGACCGGCATAATCTCACTGGTCGTGCCCAGAACCATGAGCTCGTCCGCTTTTCTCAATTCCCCCTCAAAAATTGGAAATTCTCTGAACGGAATGCCCAGTTCACCACACAGATCCAGCACGACTTCTCTCATGATTCCGGCCAGGATATAGTTGCTCTTGGGATGCGTGACGAGCTGGCCGTCGAATACCGCGCAAAAGTTGGTGTGCGATCCCTCGGTGATCACGCCGTCGCGGACGAACACGGCCTCCTCCGCCCCGCTTTCCCTGGCCTGCTGACTGGCCAGCACGTTGGGCAGTAGTGCCACCGACTTGATGTCACAACGTGCCCAGCGGATGTCAGGAACGAGGATGATCCTGACGCCGTGCTCCCATTTCTCGTGCGGCGGGTGGAAGGGGCCGGCGGACGCATAGACTGTGGGCGGCGTCTCCCCACCTGGGAATGCATGCCTGCGGGGGGCCACGCCGCGTGTGATTTGAATATACAGCTTGGCATCGCCACGCCCGAGGTCGTTACACTGGATCAACTGCTCGACCGCGTCTCTGAGATCGTCCAGGTCAGGCCCGTCGATCAAGAGTGCCCGCAGGCTCCGATCCATGCGCCTGAAGTGATCCTCGGCCCTGAACAACCTGCCATTGTAGGAACGGATGACGTCATAGACGCCGTCGGCAAACAGAAACCCGCGATCGTCGGGCGATATCCTGACGTCTTCTTTCGGTATGAGACGACCATTGAAATAGACGATCATGCCATCTCCTTACGTGAATCAGGCTGCGATTGAGAACGCTCCGAGTCATGGAAGTAGCTTTCACACGGAGTATAGTGCATGTAGGGAGAAAAGGCAAGTGGTCGTGCGCACGGGGCTCCAGGTGGAGGAAAGGGCATGTTGACAGTTCGCCGATTTCGAGTATACTTCCGGCGGTTAGATGGCGTAAGTGCTGTTCCGGATGACGTAAGAGGCGACCGCCCGGACTCACAAAGTCTGGGCGGTCTGTTTTTGCGTGTTGGGAGCAACGTGCACAAAACATAAGGATGGTGATCCAATGACAGAGGAAAAACTCACGGTTGCAGATGACATGGTCGTCAGTCTCGATTACACGCTTCGTTTCGACGATGGAGAGATTGTTGACTCCTCCGCTGACCGGGAACCCCTGCAGTTCGTGCAGGGTCGGGGCCAGGTTGTCTCTGGGCTTGAGCAGGCGCTCTATGGGATGGCTGTTGGCGAGGAGAAGGACGTGGTCGTAGCGCCAGCCGATGGCTATGGCGTCCGGGATCCCGACGCATCGCAGGCGTTCCCCCGCGACCTCTTCCCCCCACATCTGGCGCTGGAACCAGGACTGGGACTCCGGATGCGAGATCCCTCGGGACGAGCCGTCGTCGCATACGTGGATGAGGTGCGCCCCGACGGCGTACTGCTTGACTTCAACCACCCCCTGGCGGGTGAGACGCTGTACTTTCACGCCAAAGTCGCCGCGCTGCGGGCAGCGACGAGCGAGGAACTCGCGCCTGATTGTCCCACGTGCGGCGGGTGTGCGCCCGGAGGATGTTGCGGTTGATCTCGATCGATCGGTCCCGCTGAGACCAGGCCCCCCGTCGATCAGCGACGGGGGGCTTGACGTCCCACCTTGCAACGTCCCGTCCAGGCTCGAATCCAATCGAGGAGGAAGTATAGACAGGCATTCATGGTAGTCGAGGGCATCACCGCAGGGGCTTATCCGCAGCAGTACCCCCAGGCTTTCCAAAACGGTCGGCGCAGCTATGCTCACAGGCGGCTGACCGAGGTCTTGAATACAGCCAGGCGCGTCCCCTTTGACGATTCTTCCCGGATCGTCTTCTTCAGCGACTGTCACCGGGGGGACAACAGCCAGGCGGATGGCTTTGCCAGGAACGAGGAGCTGTTCCTCCACGCGTTGACCCACTATCACCAGGCGGGGTTCACGTACATCGAGGTCGGAGACGGCGACGAGCTGTGGAAGAACCGGCGGTTTAGCGCCGTCCGGCGCGCCCACGGGCGCATCTTTGACCTGCTACACGAGTTTGACCGGCGTGGCCGGCTGCACCTCATCGTCGGCAACCACGACATCCAGGGCAACCGGCACGACCGGGTGGAGAAAGATGGACTCATCGCCCACGAGGGACTGGCCCTGCACCACTCCCGAACCGGGCAACGGATCTTTGTCGTCCACGGGCATCAGGCCGATTTCAAGAGCGACCAACTCACCTCCGTGGGCCGGTTTGCGGTGCGGCACGTCTGGAAGCGGCTGCAACTCCTCGGCCTGGGGAGCATACCGAGCCAGGTACACGAGAGCCGGAATCGAGCCAAGATCCGCCAGCGGATTGTCGAATGGCTGCAGGCCAACCGGCAGATCGTCATCTGCGGCCACACGCATCGCCCGGTGAGCGCCGCGCACGGAGCACCCCCCTACTTTAACACCGGCAGTTGCCTGTATGCCGGCTACATCACGGGGCTCGAGATCCAGAATGGGGAGATCACGCTGGTCAGGTGGGCGACCCGGCGCGAACGCATGGCGCCGCCGAGGAAACTGTGCTCACTGGGGCATTGTACGTGAGGCGTGAGGCGTGAAACGTGATGCGTGATGCGTGAAACGTGAAACGTGATGCGTGAAACGTGATGCGTGAAACGTGATGCGTGAGGCGTGAGGCGTGATGCGTGATGCGTGAGGCGTGATGCGTGAGGCGTGATGCGTGAAACGTGAAACTTGAAACCTGAAACTTAACTAATGCATACAGCGTGATGCGTGGGCTCATCTCCCTATGCGTGCCGCGATGTCCGTTATCGCCTCGAACAGGCCGTTGCAGATCGAATATCCCAGTTGCACACCCGAGATCCCCACGATCGCGCACAGCGGCAGCACGGTAAAGGCGACGCCGATCCATCCGACGACGACGGCGGCCTTGGCCAGCTTTTCGCTGCCACTCGCTCCGCCACCGGCACGGGCCTGCCTGAGGGCCCTGTATCCCAGGACAAGTCCCAGCACACCGCCCAGGAGTGGCATGAAAAGCGAACCCACGACGGTCGCAACGATGCTGACGAGGGCCGGGTCGGTCCTCGTGAGGCCGATTGGCAGCGCCCGGGCCAGCGCTGCGCCACACTGCTTGCAGTACCGGTCGCCGCGCGCGTTGTCGGACCCGCACCGCGGGCACCGTGCCCGGTCGAGCGTCCTCTCGCGCGCCGTCAAGACGGTCCCGCAATACGCACACCGGTGCTTGTGCGGCCCGATCTCGCTCAAGTCGGTGCTTCCGCAGTTGGGGCATTCCAGAATGCTCACGTCGCTCAACGGCTATTTCCTTTTCTCGACCACGATGTTCTTCTGTCGCTCCCGTTCGGCAGGTTCCTTCTCCACAAAGATCTTTTTCCCGGTCCAGGGGTCCATCTCTGTGTAATACATCAGGCTGGAATAGGTGGACGGCGTGGGCGTAAATATCTGGACCTGCTCGGGATTGATCCTCAGCCTGCGGCTGGCGAACCGTTTCAGCCTCCGCATGTCACGCTTGGTACAGCCCGGATGCGCGGCGATCAGGTAGTACGTCAGGAACTGGTTTTTCCCGGCCGCCCTGGTGGACCGGTAGAACAGACTCTTGAACGCGAGCAGAGGCTGGTTGCCCGGTTTCCCCATCCTGCGGAGCACGTGGTCCTCTGTGTGCTCCGGGGCGATCTTCATCTGGCCCGACACGTGATGCGCCACGACCTCCTGCAGGTATCGGCGCCCGTGCCTCTCGTCCTCAAGCACCAGGTCGTGTCTGATGCCTGAGGCGACGAAGACGTTTTTGACCCCCGGGACCTGCCTGAGCTTTTTCAGCAAAGCGATCTGCTTGCTATGATCGACCCCCAGTTGGGGGCATATCTCCGGGTATAGGCACCTCTTGTCCCCGCAACTCCCTCCGGCCAGCTTCTTCTGGCATTCGAACCCGTACATGTTGGCCGTCGGGCCGCCGACGTCCTGGATGGTCCCCTTGAAATCGGGATATTGCGTCAGCCGCTCGGCCTCGGCCAGAACGGACCGCTCGCTGCGCCATCGCACGGTCCGGCCCTGGTGAACCGCGATCGAGCAAAAGTTGCACTCGCCATAACAGCCCCGGTGTGTGGTGATCGAAAACTTGATCGTCTCGAGCGCTCTCACACTCCCCATGCGCTCGTAGAACGGATGGTGGTCTCGCTCAAAATCCATCTCGTGTATCTCGTCCAGTTCATCCTGCGTGAGGTAGGGCGCGGGCGGATTCTGGATCAGATAGCGCGTGTCCTGCTTCTGACACAGTCCCGACGCGGTGACAGGATCGTTGTTGCGATAGAACGTGTGAAACATATCAATAAAACCACGCTTGTCCTCTATGATTTGTTCATAAGACGGGAGTTCCACGTAGCCCGCTTTTTTCTCCTGCGACGCGTAACAGATGCCTCGAATATCCTCGACGTCCCCTCCCGCCCTCAACCTGTCGGCCAGCGCGACGACCGTCTTCTCCGCCATGCCGTACACGAGCATGTCCGCCTTCGCGTCGAACAGGATGGATCGCCGGATCCGGTCCGACCAGAAATCATAGTGGGCAATCCGTCGCAGGCTGGCCTCCACTCCTCCCAGGACGATCGGTTTCGTGTGCTTGAAGAACCTTCTGATCAGGTTCGTGTACACGATCGCCGCCCGGTCAGGGCGACGGTCGTTCTTCCCCCCAGGCGTGAGATCGTCCGACCGTTTTCTCTTTTTCATCGCCGTGTAGTTGGCGACCATGGAATCGATGCTGCCACCGGTCACGCCCCAGAATAGCGCCGGCTCTCCGAGCCGGCCGATGCCGGCGCCTGAATGGACGTCGGGCTGGGCGATGATGCCTACCCGGTACCCGGCTTTCAGGAGGACCTTTCCGATGACGGACACGCCGATGAAAGGGCTGTCGACGTAGCTGTCGCCCGTCACGAGGATGACGTCGAGCCCATCCCAGTGAAGCTTTTGGAGTTCCTGTGAGGTCGTGGGAAGAAACATAGGAATGACCAATGACCAATGTCCAATGACCAATGAACGAATCGGCGAGTCAGCGAATCAGCAGCAATTCCCGTTATGGAGTTCGTAGTAACGACTTTAGTCGTTCTTGCTGCGTAACCAGCGAATGAGCGAATGGGCGAATGGGCGAATCTGCAAATCTGCAAATCGGCAAGTGAACAGATGGTGCGGGCCTGGTGGGCGGGCGATGGGGCGTCGGTGTTCATCGTCGGAACGTCGCCGGGCTAGGGAGCGGTGGCGAAGAGGCATTTGAGATAGGCGCCTTCGCGGAAGCCGACCGGATGGTCCAAGGGATGGCCGGTGCGTTCGATCTCGCGCAGTGGCCGTCCCGCCTGCGTGGCCGCCCGGTTCACCGCCGCAAAAAACGGCTCCGCGCCGACCGGGCTCGAACAGGAAGCCTGCACCAGCGTCCCCCCCGGCCGCAACACGCCCAACCCCAGGCGCGTCAGTTGCGCATACGCCGCCAGGGCCCGCGCTACCTGCTCCTGCTTCCGGGCAAAGGCGGGCGGGTCCAGGACCACCAGGTCAAAACGGCGGCCGCTTTGCCCCAACTGGGCCAAGGCCTGAAACGCGTCCTCGGCCAACAGCTCGTGTTCTGCCATCGCGACGGACGGCTGATCCCGGTTGAGCGCCAGGTTGCGGGCCGCGGCCGCCAGCGCCGGCCGGCTCACGTCGAGGCTGACGATCGCCCGCGCGCCACCGCGGGCGGCATACACCGAAAACCCGCCCGTGTAGGCGAACGCGTTCAGCACCGTCTTGCCGGCCGCCAACCGCTCCACCCTGGCCCGATTGTCCCGCTGGTCCAGATAAAAGCCCGTCTTTTGCCCGTGAACCGGGTCAGCCTCAAAGCGCAGCCCGTTTTCGCGAAACACGACCGGACCGTCGAGATCTGGCCCGGACAGAATCGCGCCGTCGCTCAGGCCATACAGGCGTCGTGGCTGCGCCTCCATCGCCCGCCCCAGCCGCAGGACGAGCCGTTTGGCAGGGAGCACGTCCGCCAGCGCCGGGAGCACGTCGCGCAGGTGCGGAACCCAGGCGGGCGTGTACAGCTTGAGCACCAGCGTATGGTCGTAGCGGTCGACCACCAGGCCCGGCAGGCCATCGTTCTCGCCGTGCACGAGCCGGTAGCCGGTGGTGCCCGCAGCGGGCAACGGCGCTCGCAACTGCGCGGCGGCCGCCAACTGGGCCCGGAACCAATCTCGATCGATCGTGGCCGGTCTCCCCTGCTGCAAGACGCGCACCCGAATCGGCGAACCGGGGTCATACAGCCCCACGGCCAGGAAGCGGCGCCGGCGGTCAAAGACGACGGCCAGGTCGCCGGGATTGCCGTCGTGGCTCCGTCCGCGGATGGCCTGTGCAAACAGCCAGGGATGGCCCCGCCGGAGCGCCCGCTCCGCCTCGGGGGTCACACGGATGGCGACGTGCCGGGCGGCAGGCCCGGGGATATGGGACAAGATATTACCGGCCATCGGTAATGGTACTCGTGTAACGGTTCTCCACGTGCGTTTCCACCCCGGTGAACCAGAGTATAGTTCATCTGGACAGAGTGGGCAAGTGCCCGTCGTCCCCACCTGGAGGATAGGAATTGGTGTTTCACACGATCCGTGCTATCATCCCGTCCACTGGGACTAGCACCCGGCAACGTGCTTCTGCGCGACGACGGCTCGGCGCTCGTCAAACCTTCGCAAGGTTGGCTGTGTGGGCGCAAACCTTGCGAAGGTTACGCACAGCCTGTGCCATCGCGGTATTCTTTGTCGGACGAGGCATTTCCGGCTTTGGGGCGCTCGTCAAACCTTCGCAAGGGTTGGGCTGTGGGGCAGGCGTGACGTTCCTGGATCGTTTGCGGAGCTTTCGGGAAGGTGCGTCCCCGTGCGCACGCACGCTTGCCTTTTTTCTCAAGATGTACTATCCTGCACGTACCTCCACACCCTCCCCGCCGACCACGAGCGGCTGGGGTTCAGAAACCAGGTTTTTTGCCTGGGGACGAGGCTCTCTGCCTGGCCCAGGATGACCTATAGCCAATATCCCCTTTGCCCGGATGGGGAAAAACCTGGTTTCTCCAATCTAACCGGGGCAATGACGGGAGGTTCTAGGCATGCGCTTCATGCACGTCGCTGACATTCACCTCGGCTACCAGCAGTATGGGTCGAAAGAGCGCTTCGACGACTTTAGCCGGGTCTTTTTGCACATCGTCGAACAGGCCGTCGACCAACAGGTGGACTTTTTCCTGCTGGCCGGCGATCTCTTTGAGAAGCGCACCGTGGACCCGCTGGCCATGCGCGTGGCCATCGAAGGGCTGAGGATACTCCGCCAGGCCGGTATACCTGTTGTGGCCGTCGAAGGCAACCACGAGAAAGCCCACTACCGCGACCGGTATTCGTGGCTGGACTTTCTGGATGGGCTGGGCTATCTGTACCTGCTCAACCCGCGCTTTGAGAACGGGCACGCCATCCTGGAGCCGTACGGCGATACGGGCGGGGCCTACGTGGACCTGCCCGGCGGCGTCCGCGTCTACGGCATCAAGTACTATGGCGCTTCCACGAGCAGGGTCTTGAGGCTGTTTGCCGATGCGTTGAGCGCGATGGATCATGGCGACGTGGAATTTGCCATACTGGTGGCTCACGCCGGCCTGGAGGGGCAACTGCCGCGCTACTCCGGGACGCTCACCTATAACGACTTGGCCCCGCTGAAACAGCACATCGACTACCTCGCTCTGGGGCACATCCACAAGCCTTATGCCGTCGATGGCTGGATCTACAACCCTGGTTCACCAGAGACCTGGAGCATCGAGGAGGTCGCCTGGCCGGAGCGGGGCTGTTACGTGGTCGACGTTCAACCGGGGGGCCATCCCAGTCACCGGGCTGAGCTGATCGTCCCACCACGGCGTCCCTTCCACCGCCTGCGCCTGGAGGTGGACGCGCTGACCGGGCCCAACGGTGTCTACGACGCGGTGCGCAAGCTGATCAGGCGAAAGGACGGCGAGATCGACCGCGACCCGGCCCCCGTCGTCGAACTCACGCTAGGCGGCGTGTTGCCATTCAACCGTTTCGACCTCGACCTGGAATACGTCAAGCGCCTGGTGGACCAGGCCTGGTCGCCCCTGGTGACCCGGGTGCAGAATCGGACCACCCCGGCCGAGTTCGAGATCGCCGTGGACACCGAGGCCAGCCGCCCGGAGCTGGAGCGGGCCATCGTCCGCGAGCTCCTGGAGCGGGACGCCCGCTTCCGGCCGGCTGCCGGGGACTGGACGCAGGTGGCCCTCGACGTGAAGCGGTTGGCATTGGAGGGCAGCCCTCCAGAGGCCGTGATCGACGCCCTGCGCCGTGCACGAGCTGAGCTGCTCGCTCCCACGGCAGGGGGGGCCTGAGATGCAGATCACCCGGATCGACCTGGAAAACGTCAAGAGCTACGGGCGGGAGAGCGTGACCTTTACCGAGGGCACCAACGCCATCTGCGGCCCCAACGGCGCGGGCAAGAGCACGTTGCTGGAGGCCATCGGGTTTGTCCTGTTTGATTCTCTGCCGTACACCCAGAGGGACTTTGTCCGCGAGGGCGAAAAGACGGCCACGATCACCGTTCACCTGGTCGGCGACGATGGACGTCCCTACCAGGTGGTGCGCAAGTGTGGAAGCAGCAGCCAGTACTGTGTGTACGATCCAGAGATCGGCAAACTCACGGCCAGGAAGGAGGACACGCTGGCCTGGCTGCACGAGACCATGGGGGTAGAGGAGACGGACGACCTGTCTGCGCTCTTCCGGGATGCGGTCGGGGTGTCGCAAGGGCTGCTGACGGCGGTGTTCCTGCAGGCGCCGGGCAAGCGCAAGGATACGTTCAACCCGCTGCTGCGCGTGGACGAGTACGAGACGGTCTGGGAGGCGCTGCGCGAGCCGCGCCGCCGGCTGGAGAAATCGATCCACGAGCAGGAGAAGCACATTGCCGGCTTCGAGGCCGAGGTCAAGGCGCTGCCGGGCTTGCAGGAGAAGGCGACCGGTCTGCAAGGCAAGATCGAATCCGACGAGGAGGCCAAGTCCGCCACCGAGGCCAAACTGGAGGAGGTGGCCCGGCGCAAGGGGAGCCTGGAGGCGGTCAAGGAACGGTTGGACGGCCTGGAGTGGTCGCTCACCCAGGCCAGGGCGGACGTCAAGACGTTGGAGGCGCGACGGAAAGAAGCGCAGGCGGCCGTCGAACGGGCGGAGGACGCCCGAGCCGTGGTAGCGGAGACGGAGGCCGGGCACCAGGCCTACCTGGCGGCCCAGGCAACGCTCGACGAGTTGGAGGCACAGCGGAAGGAGCGAGACCGCCTGAACGAGGCGCTTCGGGCACACACCACCGACCTGGCACTGGCCCGGCAGGAGACCGAGAGGTTGGAATCGGAGTTGGAAACCATCGCCTCGGCCGAGGCCGAGATGGAGACGCTGCGTCCGCAGGTCGAGGTCCAGGAACAGTTGGAAGGCGAACTGACCGAGGCCCGGAGCGCCGCCGGCCGGCTGGCCGACGCACGCCGAACTCTGGTGCAGGAGCAGAGACGGCTGGCCGGCCTGGAGGCGAGGCTCTCCGGCGTGCAGGAGGGGCTGGAAGAGCTGGCGCAGGTCGAGGGGGAGAGCGAGGGTCTGCGGGCGGACCTGGAGGCGTTGGACGAACGGCGCGATGCGCTGACGGCCCGGATCGCCGCGCACCAGGCGGAACTGGGCCAGATCGGCGAGCAGACCGCCGCGCTGGAAGCCGCCGAGACCGCAGTGTGCCCGGTGTGCGAGGGGCCGCTGACGCCGGAGCACCGCGCCGAGCTAACGGCGCGCAACCGGGCGCGCCAGGCGGAACTGGAGAAGGCGCTGGCCGAAGCACAGGCCGAACAGGATGCGGCAGAAAAGGCCCGCCGCCAGAAACAGGGGGCGCTGCGCAAGCTGGAGAAGCGGGCCAAGAAGCTGCCCCGCCCGGCGGAGGCGGATGACCTCTCCACGCAGATCGAGGCTCAGCGGGAGGTGCTGGCCGAGGTGGAGGCGACGGCAACTGGGCTGGCTGGCGCGCCCGCGACAGTCGCGCGGCTGGAGGCCGAACTGGAGGCCCTGGATAACCCCCGCCGTGATTATCAACGCGCCGTCGACGCCACAAGCCGGCGGGAGGTGGTGGAGAAGGAGCTGGCAGCCACCGCGGAGCGCGCTTCCGGGTTGCAGGGCCAGATAGACGCACTTGCAGAGGAACTGGCCGGCTACGCTGGCCTGGACGAGCGCGTCGAGGCCGGGCGGGCGGCGCAGGCCACCCACGAGCCGGACCACCAGCGCTATCTGGAGCACATCCGGGAGACAGAGGCATTGGAGGAGCGGCAGGAGAAGGCCACGGCGCTGGGTGAGAGGCTGGCGGCTGCCCAGGTTGAGTGCGACCGCCTGGTCGAGGAGCGGGACCGGGTCGCGGCCGGGTACGACGCCGATGCCTACGCGGAACTGGTGGAGACCTACACCGAGCTGCGCGACGAGGTCGCCACGCTGGAGGAGCGCCTGCGCCAGCAGCGGGGGCAGCTCGCGGAGGCGCAGGCCGGGATCGAGCGCCTGACCGACGTGCAGACCGATCTGGAAGCGGCCCGCGCCGAGCACGAGGAACTGAACGAGCTGCTGGCCCTCCTGGAGCACATCCGCGGGGTGCTGCGGGACGCGGGGCCGAAGGTGACGCGGGCGTTGGTCGAGGTCATCTCCTTGCAGGCGGCCCGGCTCTATGCCGACATCATGGCCGACCACACCGCCCGGCTGCGCTGGGCGGAAGATTACGAGATCGTGCTGACGTCCGGCGGGCGGGAGCGGGGGTTCCAGCAGCTTTCGGGTGGAGAACAGATGGCGGCCGCGCTGGCGGTGCGGCTGGCGCTGTTGCGCGAGGTGTCGGCCATCGACGTCGCCTTCTTCGACGAGCCGACGGCCAACCTGGACGACCACCGGCGCGACAACCTGGCCGAGCAGATCCTGAACGTCAAGGGGTTCTCGCAGCTCTTTGTCATCAGCCACGACGACACCTTCGAGCGGGACACCGACCACGTGGTGCGGGTGGTCAAGGAGGACGGCGTCAGCCGGGTGGAGACGTCGTAGCGCGTTCGTCTGACTGTAGCTCTGTGTGTGATGGTCGTGAGCGGATTCTCTCTTCGCGGCGGACTTGTTGTTGTGTTTTGTCTTGCAATCTAAGCAGGTTATAATAAGCAGCTTAGGTGCGGTATTGCTCTATCAGCATTTTGGCATCATCGAAGGGCAATCATGAACGTCATCACCAACACGACGGTCCTACCGGAGCAATTTGAGAGCGTCGAAGAAGCGGCCGATTTCTGGGACGCGCACAGCCTGGCCGACTACTGGGACCAGGTCCACGAGGTGGAGATCGAGGTCCGTGCTCGCCGTCGGCGGCGGGTCATGCTGTCCCCGGATGTGTGGGAGAAGGTGGTTAGCCAGGCGCGTAGCCGCACCCTGGCCGACGTGATCCGTCAGCACCGGAGCGAGCACGACCGGGAACTCCTCACCGCTGCCTGCCAGGAAGCTATTTGGCTGGGAGCCGTCGAGCCGGTCTTCGGCGCTTCACTGCTGCGCCGGTCATCGCTTGAGGCGGCACCGCGCTTCTCACGCGCGGGCGTGGGCTTGTCAGGGGCCAGGACAGCACGTCTTGGACCTGGTTGTGCCTTGCCAGCTACATGCCCGGCAGGGGCCGGTCTTTTCTTTGCGTGTCGCTCTGCCACAGTATTAGAACCTATTCAAGCGCGAGATTTGCCAATGTCCAGTATCTATTTCGTGCTGCCTTGTCGTCCTGAACTGGATGGATGTGCAGTGGCCCGTTGACCTGGTGGCGGTTTTGCGTATAATCTTTATGAGAAGATTCTCAGATTCTCTTCATATAGATTGATCGCCCAAGACAGAGGAGGACGCCATGCCCCGATTCGTGGATCGTCAGCGGGAGCTGCGAGAGTTGAATGGGCTGTTAGAGAGAAGCGGAGCACAGTTCGTGACCGTCTATGGACGACGACGGGTGGGGAAAACCACGTTGCTTCTGCATTGGGTTCGACAGGCCAATCGCCCATACATCTACTGGGTGGCGCGGCGCGAGACAGCCGATGCGAGCCGGCAGGGCCTGGCGCGGGCACTGTGGCGTTGGGCCTATCCTGACGCAGAAGCGCCGGAGCCGCCCCGCTTTGATTCCTGGGCGCTGTTGTTCGAACAGATGGCGCGTATGCTCGGCGATCAGCCCCTGATCCTGCTCTGGGATGAGTTCACCTACACCGTCGAATCTGACCCGTCGCTGCCTTCACACCTACAGGCTGCCTGGGACCATCTCCTGAAAGACAAACCACTCATCCTGGTGTTGGCCGGATCGCACATTGGGATGATGGTGGACCTGCTCAACTACCAGGCACCCCTTTATGGTCGTACCACGGGACAGTTTCCGGTGGAACCGCTGCCCTATGCCGCTTTGGCCGATTTCTTTCCGGGCTACCTGGCTGCCGAACGGGTGGCCACCTACGCCGTGCTGGGCGGTATCCCGGCTTACCTGGAGCGGTTCGACGTTCAGCAGAGTCTGAGCGCCAACATTCGCCAGCACCTTTTCCAACGCTTGGGGCTGTTCCGCAGCGAGCCTTCCGTACTGATCAGCGATCTGGTACGCGAGACACGCAATTACGAGGCGACCCTGCGCGCGGTGGCGACCGGCAACCACACGCCGTCTGAAATCGCTCAGACCATCGGGATAGCCTCCTCCAACCTGGTCCCCTACCTCAGGCGACTGCGCGAATTGGGGTTGATCGAACGCCGCATCCCGGCTACCATCCCGCCCGACCAGCGGCGGACGACGACCCGCAGCCGTTACTACCTGCGCGACCCATACCTGCGCTTCTATTTCCGCTTCATTGAGCCCAACCTGGAGATGATCGAGTTGGAACTGACCGACCTGTTGTGGGAACGCATCGCCGAGCAGTTCCGCGCGTTCGTGGGCGTGACGGCGTTCGAGGATCTGTGTCGCGAGTGGACGCTCACGCAGGCTCGCGCTGGGGCGCTGCCCTTTATGCCAGAACTGGTGGGCAGCCACTGGGCGACCGACGCACAGGTGGACGTGGTAGCCATCAACTGGCGAGAGCGGGCCATCCTGCTGGGGGAATGCAAATGGGGGGTGAAGGCAGTGGGGCGCTCCGTGATCCGCGAGTTGGTCGAGAAGACGCAGCGCGTCGTCCCGGGGGAGGGCTGGCGGGTTCACTATGCCTTCTTCGCCCGTGCCGGGTTTAGCGACGCCGCCCGCGCCGAGGCTGAGTCGCTGGAGGCGTCGTTGGTGGATTTGGAGACGTTGGACGCGGATTTGAGACGGGCATTGGCGTGATGTTTCATCGGGAGCGAGTGATCGAGGCGCTGGAAGCCAAGACCGACCGCTTCTCCGGCTGCGATGCGGCGGTCAGCGATGCCCTGGCGGGCTACGAGCAGGCGCTGGAGGAACTGGCCGGGCTCAGCCGGGTCGCCATTGAGGCCCGGCTGGCAGGGGTAGACTGGCCCGGTGGTCGACCCACCGCCGAGCACGATCAATACCCGGGCGTCGTCGTGCCGTTCGGCCAGACCCGGGCCAACCACCAGCAGGCGCGAGCCTGGGCGTGGGAGGTGATGGCTGGCGAGGTTTGACCCTGCCGCCAGGTTAGGCTATACTGAAGGGCCGAATCACCACCGGTTGGCTTCCTGGCGAAGAAGAAACGCACCAAACGGGGAGGAGAAACGAGCCGACTTGCGTATTCAACTGGCTGTCCATCGTTACCAGACCGAGGAGATCTCGCTGGCCAAGGCGGCCAGTCTGGCCGGCGTCAGTTGGGCGCAGATGAAAGATATTCTGATCGAACGCGGTATCCAGCCCCGACTTGGCCCTGGAACCATGGAGGAGGCCGAGGAAGAGGTCAGAGCATTACGCGACTACTTCGAAGGGCAACCATGAACGTCATCACCGACACGACGGTCCTACCGGAGCAATTTGAGAGCGTCGAGGAGGCGGCCGATTTCTGGGACGCGCACAGCCTGGCCGACTACTGGGACCAGGTCCACGAGGTGGAGATCGAGGTCCGCGCGCGCCGTCGGCGGCGGGTCACGCTGGACCCAGATGTGTGGGAGAAGGTGGTCAGCCAGGCGCGAATCCGTGGTGTTTCGCCAGAGATGCTTGTCAACCTGTGGCTGATGGAGCGGGTGCAGGCCTAGTTCTTGGTGTTATTCACACCTGTTCGATAGATGGAAGCCGAAACTTGTTTCGGTGGTCTCGGCACCAACGTCGATTGCCCATGGAGGGCTTCGCACTCGCAAGTTACCTTCCCGAAAGCTGCACCGGCGTGCCCGCGGGCGTTTGGGCGCTTTTTGGCCGCCCTTTTGACGTTCCTGGATCGTTTGCGGAGCTTTCGGGAAGGTGCGTCCCCGTGCGCACGGGCACTTGCCTATTCTCTCAAATGCAGTATAATCCCCGTGAGGGTGACCACCGGATATACGGAGATGAGAACGACGACTCCGGCTACAATCCAGCGTCACGTGCTCCCCGGCGAGGCAGGCGGGGATACTGCCTGGTTCCACCGGCAGAACGGCTTCGAGCAGCAGGAAACCTTCCGCCAGGTCGCCTTCAAGCGCCGCCGCTGGCCCCATCTCCTCGATGGCCAGCCGAGCAATCGCCCTACCTACACGTACCCCCACATCCTCCCTGCCGGTCACGAGCGGCTGGCCTTTTACGAACCGCTGTCCGGCACTATCCTGTCCTACCTGGACGAAAATGACATTGTCCTGCACCCCGAGGTGCAGAATCTCAAGAGCTCTCAGGCGGCGTGCCTGAATTTCCTCTTCCCTCTCCGGCAGGACCTCGACCTGGCCCGGTCTGTGCTGCGACCGTTGCTTCCTGGTCTGCGGGAGGTGACGGGGATCGAGTTCGAGTACACCGGCCCGCCGGGTGCCACGGAGTGGCTGGGCGAGCCCAAGAGAGGAAAGCGCGGGCAGAACCGCACGAGCATCGACGCGGCCGTCTTCTGGATCGGCAGGAGTAAGCATACCCACGTCACGCTGGCGGAGTGGAAGTACATCGAGCACAACTTTGGCGCGTGCAGTGCCTTCGGCAAGGCCTCCAGGGTGGAAAAAGCCCGGTGCCGGTCGCTCGACGTGGCGCGGGACAGCGATCCCGCCCGGTCGTGCCTGCTGACGACGGGCGGGGGCCGCCGGTACTGGGATCACATGGAGGCGGCGGGGATCTCGCTCCTGGCCTTCGCGGGCGTGCAGGGCTGTCCCTTCCAGGGGCCGTTCTACCAACTGATGCGCCAGTTCCTCCTGGCGGCGTACCTGCGGCAGGCGGGTGTGGCCGACGAGGCGGGGGTGGTGTCGATTGGCTTCGCCAGGAACACCGCGCTAGATAGGGTGCCACCGCAGCTCCGCCCGCTGGTTGATGGGCGGCGGGATGGGATCATTGAGGCTTGGAACGCCGTGCTGGAGGGCGTCCCAGCGCTGCGCCACTGGACGGTCGAGCAGTTGATGGCGCGCGCGAACAGGATCGAAGGGGTTGATCTGGGTTGGCGCAACTACCTGCGCGAGCGGTATGATGTGTGAAGAGGAGTTTGTTGCCTATGTGCTTCATGCACGTCGCTGACATTCACCTCGGCTACCAGCAATATGGGTCGAAAGAGCGCTTCAATGACTTTAGCCGGGTCTTTCTGCACATCGTCGAACAGGCCGTCGACCAACAGGTGGACTCTATCCTGCTGGCTGGGCCGGGCTATCTGTACCTGCTCAACCCGCGCTGGCACTCCTGCGCGAGGTCTCGGCTATCGACGTCGCCTTCTTCGACGAGCCGACGGCCAACCTGGACGACCACCGGCGCGACAACCTGGCTGAACTTTTGCACAAGCGACGCTCAGATGTTCTTACGGCTCGCGGTTGGTCAGAATATCCTCTATCAGCAACCTGGCGTAGTTGACTTGCTCCCGGAAATAGATGTGGCGTCGGTTAAAGTCTCCCAAAGCAGCGATGCCGGTCTGCCCTCTCAGTTCCGGGAACGGCGTCTGGGAGATAATGTAGGAGTGGAGGGCGATGTCGTCACGGACAGCTTGGCGGTTCAGCTTTTGTTCGTACTCCTTGATGGTCTCGTAAAACTGGACTTTGGGGTTGACGTCGAGGTTGCTACCTATGATCAAGCCGTGCGGATCAATGAATACAATGTCCTGCCGGTCTGGTCCTTTCAACCACAGGATAAAGTCGGGGAAGAACTTTTCGTCGTTGATCAGGAACCCGACGCCCCGGCCGCGGGCTTGATTGCGCAGGAGGAATAGCTCGCGGTCGTGATCTTCCAATACTGTCTGGCCCTCCTCGGTTCCAACATACTCGCGTAGTTGTATAACAAAATCGCGCTCGCCAGGGTTGAGCCCTGGAGGGGAGTATTTGACCACTTGCGCGGCGCTTGTATCCTCCAGCAGCAATGGAAGATAGAGGTGCCGGTCAAAGTGAACCCTGGCAGGAAGATCGTCATCGCGCTCGTAGAGGGCCGGATTGTTACACATCTCACGGAGCGTCTGGAGAAAGTCTGTGGCCGAACGCTTCACCCGAGCTTCGTAGGACCCAATCAGGTTGTCGTCGTATTCGTCCAGTACCTGGTAGACCAGTTGATCTTGCTCCCACCGGCGATGGGTGCGGGTGTAGAATCGCTCGACGTATTTGCGCAGGATCATCAGCGCAATCTGCTCCAATCGGCCCACGTCCTCAAATGCCGTCATTTCCAGCATCGCTGGTGGGCATTGGAGTTGATAGCAGCCCGCCTCAAGGATGCGTCGTAGCACCTTCTGATCTAGCACGATGTTACGGTAGCCGCGCGCGGCGCAAAAGTGCCAGACCTCGCGGTAGAGCTGCCCCCAGTCAAAGAGTGGCAGGGCTTCTGCCAGCAACTTTTGCGTATCTTGCGGCTCGTAGAACTCGGGTGTCTCGTGCACAGGTCCCCCGGACACCATGACTTGCATGCGAGGTATCAGGTCAATGGTTGGCTGGCAGGTATTGTCCAGCTGCAATTCCAGGCGCACCGCGTCCTCGAACGGCGTCTCAATCCTGGGTCGAATAACGAGCAACCCCTGGCCCTTGAAATCCTGGTTGAGCTTGGTCCCGATGACGACGATCTCACGCTCGTCGGTGTCGATACCCTCCTCGGCGAGATAGTCGCGGAACTGGGCCATGTACCTGGCGCGGACGCCAAAGATGCTGAGCGTCTCCAGCAACTGCAGGTTGTCGGGATGGTCGCCGTCCAGGGCGTCGGAACGCTTGAGAGAGCGGTCCTTGCCCAGTAGGCGCACACCGCGCCCAAACAGTTGGATGATCTGAGGCCCCTCTCCACGCCCAATATTCATCAGGCCCATAGCCGAGACGCGCCAGGAGTCCCAACCCTCGATGAATTTCTTGGAGCCGAGCAGGACGTTGATGGGCGAGTCCTGCCGGTTGATGGCCTGGAAGAGCGAGCCGCTGAATTGCTCATCTTCGACGGCGATCTCGGGAGCCTGCTCCTCGATCAGCTTGAGGAAATGGGCAGCGTCGCCGATGTTGATCACGCCAAAGAATTGATCTACCGCGCCGGCACGCAGCCCGATCTCACCCTCGGCGGATTTGAGGTTAACGAGGTGCAGGCCAGCCGCCGTGGGCACAGCTTTCGCGTGAAAGATGCGGCGGAGCATATCGGCGTACATGGCGCGGATAAAAGGCATCCGATCGCCGTCCAGACGGTCCTCACGGAGCGTGCGGAAAGCGTCGGCAAAGATGTCGCCGCCGTCCTCGCGTTTCAGGTCGGCCTCGCCGTTGAGAATAGCGTTGATGGCCGTGGGCACCCAGTTATTCTCGTTCTGGAGCACACGGTGCAGGAAGAGCACCAATTCCTGCACGTCTGAGAGGCTGCGCTTGTCGTCCTGGCTCAACTGCGAGCGATTCTTGCCGGCGGTGACGCTGTGGCCGATGAAAACCAGCAGTGGCGGAGCCACGTTGTATGTCGCGTAGAATGTATCGGCGTCCAGCGCGTAGCAGCGCACTTGCTCATAAAAGGTGAGCAAGTTGGCCATCAGGTAGCGATTGGTCAGCCCTGGATCCAGGTCTTGCTCCAGATTGAGGATGCGGTAGTCCTTGCCGTAGCCATCTTTGTAGAAACGGGGATAGGAATAGTCAAAGATGATGGCTCTTCCATATTCTTTTTCAACATCTCTAGCGCCCGACGTGCCGACCGCCTGCCCGAAGGTGGCGCTATACTCGAAGGTAAAGCCGTCCCGCGCCAGGGCCTCACGGCGGCTACGCCAGGCCTGCGCCTCGCTGCCGGTGCCTTTGTGACCTTCGTCCACAAAGACGAGGTTGCGCCCTTCAAAGGCCGAGACCTCGACGCTCTCGCCGCCGCCGGTTTTCTCTGTAACTAGCTTGTGGATCTCGATGACCTTGACCGTGTGGGGGACGACGTCGAACAGGTCGTTCGTGGTGGCGTTGAAGCGGCGACAGGGAATGCCGCTTTTCTCCATCTCAGCGATGTGTTGCTCCGACATGCCCTCGCCGGTAGTGACCAGCAAGATGTTTTCCGGTTTATCCGGGCGGTAGTGGAGGTATTGATAGTAGTTGAGGTGCATGAGCAACGTCTTGCCACTGCCGGTGGCCATCCAGTAGGCCAGCTTGTTGAGGTCGTCCGGCGTAAAGGTGGGGAACTTGACGCGAGCGAACGCATTCAGATGCGCGGTGGTGGGGGCCTTGTTTTGCTCATCCACAAAGGTGTTGAGATCGGCGAGGAAGGCGTCTGGTTCGTGGGTGACGCGGTCCAGGTAGTGTTCGGTCATCAGCGCGGCCAGAATCTGAAAGTACTTGAGCGTGATCGGCCCGGCACTACGGCGGCGGTTGAGCGCGTCGGTGTGGCAGCGGACGTTGGCGTCGTAGGCCAGCAACTGTACCGCGTCAATGCCGCGCACGAGCCCTTTCAGCACGTTGGAGACGTAACTGTGTCCCTCTGCGTCGTACCCTTCTGGCTGCTCTTTGAGCATATTGTAAAAGTCGCGCACGGATTGGAGGTCGTGAATGTCCTTGACGCCAAACAGGTGGCGAAAGTAGGCGGACAAAGCCAGCCGACGTCCGAAGCGGTCCAGGGAGCTATGCGGCACGGCGACCTCCTTCCATCCGCTCGCGGAAGGTGATCTCTAACGGCTGGGCCTGGTCTATGTGGCTGGGGCCGTTGACGTAGACGCGATCCACCGGGCCGGTGAGCGGGCCGTCCTTGTCGTTGGCCCAGTCGGCCTCTTGCCCCAGGTCGAGGCCCTCGGTATCGCGCCATACGACGACGACCTTTTCGACGCCGCGCTCGGTGCATACCTCGCCGCGACTGACGACGTAGGGCCGGCCCTGGTGCTGGTGCCGCTCCAACTGCTGCACGTGCATACCGATCAGGTAGTGGAAGGTCTCGACCAGGTCCACGACGGTGTCCTGGGGGCTTTCGTGGCCGCGCTGAATCTTGAGCGTGTAGCCGAAGGGTGTCTCGAAGGCTTCCTGGGTGAGCAGCGTGGGGCTGTCGCGGGTCTCGAAATCGAGCATATAGTGGAGCTGATAGTCGTCGAATTCCTCGTAGAGCAGGCGGCGCTGGGCGCCCTCCGGCCGGCGGACGCGGATGTTGTTGAGGGCGTCCTCGTAGGATTCGATGCGCTGATATTTGAACAGGTGGCTCTGGCCGTCCCGATCCTGCGGCACGCCGTCCTTCCAGTTGGCGGAGAAGGCGACCTTCTGGATGCGGGGCTTGAGCACGGTGTCAAAGTGGTTACCCATCTCGACCAAGATGTATTTGCGATTGCCATCGTCCTCGCGGTTGATGGTCATCACGGCGTGGGCGGTGGTGCCGGAGCCGGCAAAGAAGTCCAGTACGAGGCTATTCACTGTCGCACCAATTTCCACACACTTCCTGATAAGCTCTACCGATTTCGGGAAGTCCACGGTGTGATACCCGATAACGTCTCTTAAAGCTTCCTTCCCACGCTCGTTATTGATCGGTTTGTCGAGCCAGATTGACTTGACCATAGTTGTGGCAATGTTGCCCGATTCGTCCTGCAAGTAGTCCTTCCTGAATACTCTCCAGGCACCGGTTGATACCTGTCGACCTACTAGCCTATTCAGGTTTTGAGCGACCTTTTCCGGACTCCATGTCCAGCAATCGTCTTCACCCCGGGAGTTTCTTGGATAAGTCTCCTCCCTGAAAGTCTCACTCTCTTCCAGAGAGACTTCTCCAGTGTCAGGGTCTATATAAATCGGAAAGAACAGTCCTGGCCGATTCTTGCGATTGAAAACCGGGTTCCTGTTTCGGAGTTCCAGCTCGCGGTATTTGCCCTGTTCATCCTCTTTGTCGTATTCAGCGATCATTCTCTCGCCTTTCGGAATCTCCGAAATTGACGTCGGTAGAGGTCTCTTCACAAAGACAGTTACGTATTCGTGTGTCTTAGCAACGTATCTGTCCAGGGTTCGGCCTCGCGGATTTGTTCGTGCTATTAGTAAAGCCGCTGCATTATCCTCGCCAAATAGACCTCGCAGCAGATTGTTGAGTCTGTGAACTTCATTATCATCAATACTTATGAAAACTGCCCCGTTGTCCTGCAGCATTTCATAAGCTAGCCCCAGCCTATCTGTCATCATCGTGAGCCACGAAGAGTGTTGATAGCTGTCTTTGTATACAAACTCGTCATTACCCGTGTTGTACGGTGGATCTATGTAGATACACTTCGTCTGATCCCCATACTTTGCCTGCATTAGGTTGAGCGCCTGGAAGTTCTCGCCGTGAATCAGTAAGCCATCGGTGGCCCCGTCCAGGTCGTCGAAGGTGGCCAGCAGTTTGGCTTTGAAGTCGGCATCGAAGAAGGCTGTGTCCAGCATCGCGTAGGGATGATTCTGCAGAAATACCTCATCGAATTGACCCTGCCAGAAAAGGCCCTCTTCCCAGGCGTCCACGTTGTAGAGGCGCCGCCATTCCGCCAACTGGGCCTCGTTGGCCAGGATCTCGGGGTAAAAGTCCTCCGGCACGCGATCCAGCGTGATGCAGTAGTCGGTCTGCACAACGAACTTTTTCTTCTCAAAGAGCCGCTTCTGAAAGTCCTCGATCTGGGCCAGGAAGGCAATGATCTTGTCCGCGATCTGGCGCACCACGCGCATGCGGGTGAGCACGTGCTGCATCATCTCGCCCGACTCGTCGCCGATCACATCATCTATGCGCAGCACCTCGTTCTTGAGGAAAAAGTCGAGTTCACGGCGCAGGAAGCCACCCAGGTCCTTGTGCACAAAATAGTCCATCGTGTTACGGGCGGTGTAGCGGTTGAGGTGTTGGCCCAAAGGAGAGGTGTTCTTGCCTGCAGGGACGGCGCCGAGGGTGGCTTTCAGATTGGGGTCATGGAGACCGGCCAGGATGTCCACCTCCAGGGCTATACAGAGCGCACGGCGGTCCAGGGTCTTGCGCCGGCTGCCCTTTTTCAGGGGCTGTTGTGCATTGTACGTGGCGAGGTAGTGTGCCTCTTCCTCCTCGGTGATGGGGCGGTATTCGAAAAAGATGGTGAGCGTTCGAGTCTCTGCGTCATAGTCGAGAGGAGCTTTTGTGCGGAGCACAAAGTAACGCTTGTCGCCCTTGACGTTGTCCTGTTCTACCTCAGCGTGCTCCAACTGGAACCAGACGGTGTAATCGCCCGCGGTGAAGCGATAATCGGTGAAGCGCTCGCTGGTCTTGACATAGTACTGGTCGCGGTTGGCCCAGTGGAGCAGCACCTCCTCGCCGTTGTAGGGCACACTGAACTTGGGCTCGCGGGAGGAGTAGCGGCGCTCGGTGAGAAAGTCGCCGTTGTCATAGTAGCGGGAGAAAAATCGCCAGAGATCGTTCAAGATGCGGACCTCGGTCTCTGCGGCGACGTCGAGGCTGCGGAGTTGCTGGTGTAGCTTTGTATAATCTTGAGCGACAGGGATACCCCGAAATTCTCGACGTACTGCGCCGGTCTTCTCGTCAATGGCAGGCCCAAGCTGCTGTCGCAGTTGAGCTAGCTCAGTTTCCAACTCCTGCCGGTCGGCCGCCTGAAAGTGGGCCAGGGCCTGGTCCACCGCGTCGAGGAGGTCGCGCTCGATGAAGCGCTCAATTTCGTCCCGCTTTTCGTTGAGGATGCGATAGATGCCAAAGTCCAGGTCGGCATAGTCGAATTGAAAGAGTTCGCGGAGCAAGGATTGGAGTTGTCTGCGGTTTTTGGTTTTCTTGTCCTGGGTCACAAGTGCCTCCAGAAATGGGTGTCAGAAACCGGGTTTACCGAACTCGTACCCCTGAAGAGCCGGTGCTGGCAGCTATCAATGGTCGGTTTCTGCAAATCTGGCAAAGGCGCGCCGGGTCAGTTCGACCTGCGCTCTCCAGCGCTCCCCGGACAGCTCAACCAGTTGGTACTGCTCCAGCCGGGCCAGTTCCGCCCATAGTTTGTCCACCGATAGGTTAGTCTTTTGCGCCAACTCATCTTGCGCCAGGCCGTCCGGCTGCTGGACTATGGCCCCAAGCACCTGCCGTCCCGTCTCACCAGCGCCGTCCCACAGGTTGGCAAAGTAGGGCTGGCCGGCGTGGAGAATTTCACCGGCGATGTGGGCCACGTCCGCCATCGTGGCCGTCGTCCAGTCCCCCTGCTGGCGGCGGGTGGCACTGTTGAGCCAATCCACCAGGAGCAATCCCGCGAGTTGCACCAAAAATGGTTGGCAGCGGGTCAGGTGGATGATCTCGTCCACCGCGCCGGGGGCATAGTCGAGAGGAAAGTCGGGAATGGGGTTGGTGAGCAACCGGCGTCCGTCCGGCTCGGCCAGGTAAGAGACCTCCAGTCCACGTGTGTTGATAAAATAGTCGTGCCAGCGACCGCCAGGGGCCAGTTCCTCCAGCCGGCGCGCTCCGGCAAAGAGGAGGTAGACGCGCGGGCGGTGCTGGCTGAGGTGACGCAGGATGCTGAACGCCCCTTCCATTGCCGGGTTCCTCTCAGCAGCGTCCACCAGACATTCGAACTCGTCAAAGGTGAAAAAGAGCTTGCGCTCCCCCAGGGCAGCTTCCGCCGCATTCAGCCACTCGCGCCAGGCGATGGCTGACTCGTTACCAAAGATGGCGAGGTCTGGGCGGGGGAGGAGCAGCCGCCGATGGGCGCGCGTGGCTTCAAAGGCAGCGGCAGCCCAGTTGTAGTAGAGGCCTCCCAGGCCGGAGACCAGCACGGCCCCTTGCAGGTCCACGAAAACGGGCACCACTTTGTCCGGCAGCAGGCGCGGCAGGTGGAGCAGGAAAGTGGTCTTGCCCATGCGGCGCGGACCGTAGAGGATCAGAGTGGGCTTGCCGTGGGCGGCGGCCAGTGCGTTTTCGACGGCGCGGACCAGGTCCGGGCGGGGGGCGAACATCACCCCCTCGTCCGGTAGTATTGGGTTGCCGGCGATGTAGGGGTTGGGGATGTCGGCTTTGACCTCACTCTCTGCCGAGAGACGGGCGATCTCGTCGGCGACGAGGCGGTCCCAGTGTTCGGCGACGGCGATAAAGCGCCGGGCGTCGCGGCCTCTCAGGGCGGTGAAAGACCGGCGCATGTGCTGCACGCTGGCCTGTGCCTGGTAGAGCCGCCGCAGCCGGTCATAGTCGCTGGTGGCGCTTAGGGTCGCTTCGATTTGGCGGGCAATTTCTTCCAGGCGGCGGCGCACCTCGACCACGTCTCGCAGCAACGGGCCCAGTTCGTCGGGCAGCCAGGCAAATTCCCCTGAGGCAGCAGGTATCTGGTCGACGATGTGGTAGTGTAGCATCGCCTGTGCTAGTAGCTGTGACAAAGCTAACCGAGCAGAACGTTCTTGACCATACTCGATAGCCAGACGGATAGCGTTCCTTCCGGCCACACTATCTCTTTCTACAAGGTACAGCAGATATTGCGACAGGAAAGGCAGAGGAATCGGAATGTGTTTTACAAGCCCCGATTGCAATAACCAGTCATACAGAGGCTTAACTAACAAGACATCAACCTCAACTTTCTTCATTCTTCTTGTGTTTCTATGGCGGCTGTAGTCTTCTGTGTGTCTGCAGTACCCTCAAGTTCCTTTCTTAAATCAACTATTTCCAGGATTGTTTTCCACATTTCCAATAGTGCGATAGCAAAGACGGGCACCCACAACCAACTTATGGATTGAGGCTCCAATATGTTCGTCACACCAAGGGGCAACCAGAGATTAAGTATGGCAATGGGGATATCTAACTCCATAGCCGGTTGTTTAGGACCGTGCCCGAGATCAAGGAATAGATCAAATTCAGCCAGAAGGTGGCTTATGAACCGGTTAGAATTCATGCGTAACACAATCTCTTCAGTGCGTCGTTCGCCGGGAAGAAGGCTGGGGAAATCTGCGAAGGATGAATGACCGTTATCAGCAACCACATCATCTGTTCCTATTGGCTCCACTTCTACGGTCAAAGCCGTTAGCGTGTAGATCTTGGTTGTCTGAGTGTTGGTGTAGATAAGCCCGACTGTAGGAGTTACCGCGATGCGCGAAGTATTTAGAACCGAGACTTGGAAATGATTGGTATCTCTTGTTGATGCAATTGGTGGGTAAGATACTGACATGACAATATTGCCAGAAGAGACTGTTTTCGTTAGTGGTATCAGAAAGAGTTGTGCAAAGCCAAGCAGAGCAAGGCAGAGTATAATAATTGATAACGGGAGTATCCACCACCGTTGAGAGAGCCATTCTGAGGGAAGCCGCGATCGCTTAGACTCAAGACTTTGCATCTTTGACACAAGTCTATGCCATGCAGATTGACAAAAGCTCTGACTCGAATTCTTCACTCTTGTGATGCAAGCACGTAAACGATTCATCGTTCTATCCCCCGTGCTCGAACAACCAACGTCAAAACAATAGTGATCAAGCTGGCGATTACAGCTACTCCGAAAAGAAAGACGCTTTTGCTAAGCATAGCTCCTATTATTGCTCCAATGGCGATCAGAACGATAACAGATATGGCCGCATTGAGTACTGAAAGTCTGGCTGGCCCTATCGCAGATGGCCTGTCATCGTCGGAAGGTTGGATGGTATGAAGACGAGGTGAAGGCCTGCGCTCAATTTCTCCCGTCTTGACCATCTCGGCGAAGACGGTGCTAAAGAGACGTGGTGACGCGGCATCTCCTTCGGCCAATCCGAAGCGGAGGAGGTCGGCGCAGGTGTGTTCCCAATCCTGCACCGCCGCTGGCATACCGGCCAGTTTCCTTACCCCGGCCTGCTCGTCGGCGCTCAGGTGGCGCCACAGTCCCCGGAAGTGAGGCTCCGCGTCGCGAGTGAACGCATCGCACAGCGCCAGGCGGTTTAGAACCCGCTCGCTGCCTTTCTGCGCCTCAAAGAGGTGGTGAGCGGCCACTTGCAGGTAAAAGGGGTGGTGTCCGGTCAATTCCAGGGCGTAGGCCAGGTGGTCGGGGGGGGATGGAGAGAGTCCGGCACTGCGGAAGGGTTCTGTCAGCAATGCCACGGTCGCTTTGTCGGACAGTCCGGCGAGATCGAGGTTGATAAAGAGGTTATAAAAGGGAGAAGTGCGCTTCTTGCGCTTGAGCAGCACGTCCAGGAATTCGCCGGAGGCGGTGACAAAGGCCAGTAGGCGTTGGTTGCCCAGGGAGCGCAGCGCCTCGAAGAAATCGTCGTCAAAGGCGTCGTGGTCGGTCAGTTCCTCCACCTCGTCCAGGCAGAGGGCGGGGCGGAAGCCATCGGTTACGACCTGCTTGATGGCAACCGAGAAATCGCCCAGGCTTTTGATTGGGGGAAGGTCGTAGCGACCGTTTAACCGTTCATTCAGAGAGCGCAGGGCGGAGGCAAGCAGGTCCAAGGGGCGGTGGTGGGCTGCGTCCTGCAGGTCGAGGTAGACGGCCACGACACCCTCGGGCAGGGCGTCAGCCTGGTGGGCCAGTTGGTAGAGCAGCGACGACTTGCCGATGCGCCGCAGTCCCACCACGGCGGTGCTGTCGCCTTTGCGTAACCGGTCGCGGATGCGCCCTAGTTCTTCATCACGGCCAAAGAACATCGCCGGGTCTTGGACCATTCCACCGGCGGAGTAGGGGTTGACTGGAGGCATTGTCGGTGTCCTTTCTCTTGAATACTTGAGGTGCCAGGATGATCATTTCTTCGTATAAAGACAAAACGCCCGCCCCGACCTTGACGGATACTGTTCGTTTATTCGATGGCCACTGTGCCATTGTGCCGTTAGTGCCATTAGTGCCATTAATAGAGAGGCCCCTTAGCCCTGTTTCGGTCCGCTGTTCCTTAAACCGGCGACACCTGCCCTGAGCAAAGTCGAAGGGTCACCGCTGATCGACTACCACAAGCAAGAATTTGCCAACAGTATCCTTGACGGTGGCGGGCCGTGTGCTATTATACCTGCACTAGGGCGCCCTGCCGCCTTGGGTGTAGCCTCCGGTTCTTCCCCAGCAGCGAGGCTTTTGCTATTGTAGCATAGGTAGACGAGTGAGACAAACAGACGAGTCGGCGAGTCAGCAAATTGACAAGTGAGCGGGTCAGGGACTCTGGAGGATGTGACCGACGACGGCCCGGTCGAGGAGATCGTCGAGAGCGTGGGGCGCGACCTGCTCAAGGAGCTCCCGGCGCTCTCCAAGGGCCAGGCTATCATCGCTGGCGCGGCGGTCAACACGCCGGTGCTGTGCCGGGTGCGCCAGCGCGTCACCGAACACGGCGCCGAGGACGTGGACGCCCCGGCGCGCTGGCGAGAGTGGTTCGCCGGGGATCACGTAGGCCAGCGGGAGCGCGACCTGGCGCTGCCTGTTGAGCCGGAGACACGCGGCCAGGGAAAGTTGTTAAGACCTGATGTCTGGGGGGCGGGGTGTGATATTTCAGCGTCTCTGTAGATGCGCGAGTGTCACTATCTGAACGGTACGAAGTACGGAGATGAATGTCCCTGCCTATCTTCCAGGTTACCTCACCTCTGAGCAGCGCGACGCCATCCTGCACACCGGCAGCCCGCTGCTGGTCATCGCTGGCCCCGGCTCCGGCAAGACCGAGGTCATCGCGTGGCGTGTGGCTCACCTGGTGCGGGCCGGGCTGGTCGCGCCGGAGCACTTGCTGGTGACCACCTTCACCAACAAGGCCGCGCTGGAGCTCAAGGACCGCATCCAGCAAAAGCTTCCAGACGTGCACGTCGAGGCGATGCAGGTGGGCGCGTTGCACTCGTTTTGCGCTGACCTGCTGCGCCGGTACCAGTCTCGCAGCCCCTTGCCACGCGGCTTCCACATCCTCGACCAGCACGGCCAGTTCCTGTTTGTCTATACCCGGCGCAAGGCACTGGGGCTCAACGCCCTCGTCAAGGGCCGTCCACATGCGTTCTTCTCCGACGTGTTGCGCCTGTTCAATCTGGCTACCGAGGAACTGGTCGAGCCGGAGCGGCTCGGCGGGTGGTGCGAGTGCCGCCGGGCCGAAGCGGAGGCGTGCGCCGCCGGGTTGGCCGATGGCCGAAGCAAAACCAGGGCCAAGAAAGCCGCCGGCGAGTTGGAGCGGTGGTGCGAGGAGAGGGTCGCCAGCGGACCGGCGCAAGCTGTTGGCGTTGATCGCCCTCAAGCGGCGCGTGCAGGCCAGGCGGCCCACCTGTTTGTTGGAGGTGTTCTACAGATTGTTGGCCATCACCGGCTACCCGTCGCTGTGCGAGCGAGCCGGATACCCCGAGCCGCTGTGCGACCTGGGCGTGCTCAGCCGGCTCGTGGCCGCCTTTGACGAGCACGCCGGGACGCGCACGCTGTACCCCTTCCTGGATTACCTGAAACTCATGCGAGAAGGTGGCGTGGACCCGGCTATCGCTGAGCCGGAGGACGCCGTGCGGGTGATGACCATCCACCAGGCCAAGGGGCTCGAGTTCCCGGTGGTGGTCGTCGGATCGGTGGGGCAGGGTCCTAAATTGATGATGCCTGAGCCGTTACCCGTCTGGTACAATTTGACACCACGACCACAATGAGGCATAATGGCTCGGTTGGGCATGGCGATCTGCGATCTCGTTGGAATGACGATTGATTTTACGCCGACGGAGGGCTGAATTGGATGTAACATCCATTTTGGCGAGGAGGTTATCGGCAATGAAGTGTGTCGTTCAAGGATGCCCCGGCGAAATGGAAGAGCGTCGCATCGTGCATACGTTCGTGCGGAACGGAAATCCTATGGTTGTGGAAGACTTACCAGCCCTGGTCTGCCCGGTTTGCGGGTACACAGTGCTCGACTTGCATGTATTGGACCTGCTGTTTGCTCTCGATCCGCAGGTTGAACGGCCAGTGAAACAGGCTCCGGTCTTCCGCCTATCGCTGGCTCCGACGACGTAGGCCATCACCCTCTTCAGCGTTAGGTCCATCACCTGGCAACAAAGAATCGGGCCGCGCACTTTCTGTGGCGCATGCGCCTTGAATGAGAACAGTCTGAACATCAGGGGCAGCCATCTGCGCTGTCGCGAAGGAGACCCATGCCCGACCAACCCCGCCTGGTCTCTGATCAACCTGAAGAGGCTGCCAAAGACGAGGCCCGCCGCGCCGAGTACCGCGAGCAGTTGCGCGAATATCTCCAGGCCCCCGACTTCCGCGCCATCGAGGGTTTCCCCATTGCCAGTGCCATCGCCTACTTTATCCTGCCAGCCGACATCATCTCGGAGGAGTTGCACGGTCCCTACGGCTACGTGGATGACATCTGGCTGTGTGCCTACGTGGCCGACGTGGTACGCCGCCAATTGGACGACGAGGCGATCCTGATTGAGAACTGGGAAGGGGAAGCACCGCTTCTCCCGCTGATCCGTGAGATCATGGACAAGGAGCACGACCTGATCGGGGACGAGCGCGACAGAATCCTGTGGTACACCGGCTGCGCGCAATTGGTAAAGTGAGGACCTATCCCGAGCCATGCCAGACTTTATGGACCAACTGAACCGCCGCCTGGAGCGTAAGCGATCCGAAGAGCCCTCCAGACGGACGTCCGGAGCGGATGCACCGGCGCCAGAGCCGGCCGCCGCACCCGTGCCCGCTGCCAGGAGCGAAAGGAAGGAACGGTTGAAGCCCAGCCCCAAAGCAAAGAGCGCCGACAAGGAGGACATCGCCCTCGTCTTCGCGCCCGACGGCCCGGTCGCCCGGCTTCTGGGCGACGCCTACCGCCCCCGGCGGGGGCAGGCGCTGATGGCGCGGCTGGTCAGGCGCGCGCTGGACGAGGAACAGCACGCGCTCGTCGAGGCCGGCACCGGCAGCGGCAAATCGTTCGCCTACCTGATCCCCCTCATCTGGACCGGCCGCCGGGCGTTCGTCTCGACGGCCAACAAGACGCTCCAGAACCAGCTCTGGGAAAAAGACCTCCCGGCGCTGCAGCGCATCGCGCCCCGCCCGTTCACGGCGGCATTGCTCAAGGGACGGGGGAATTACGTCTGCCGGGTCAAGCTGAAAGAGCTGCGCCAGCAGTTGTTCCTGCCGGGCATGGAGATGTCCGCCCGCGAGCTGAGGGAGCGGCTGGAGCAGGTGCCTTCGGGTGACGTCGAGGAGCTGCGCCTGTTCGGCGAGCTGCGGGACGCGCTCACCGCAGACCGGCACGACTGCCTGGGGCAGCGTTGCCCGATGTCCAGCCGCTGCTACCATGAACTGGCGCGCGTCCGGGCGGAGAAGGCGGACATCGTCGTCCTCAACCACGCGCTTCTGGCCTTTAACGTGGTCCTGGGCGGCCAGATCGTCGAGCCCCGGGACGCGATCGTCATCGACGAGGCCCAGGATTTCGAGCATTACGTCGTAGGTGCACGGCGTCTCAGGCTGGAATACGAGCACGTCCCCGCCTTTGTCAACGACGCCGTCGTCATAGGCAACGCCGACGACAGGCTCAGGGGCAGGACCGTGCAGGCCAACCACGAGCTGTTCACCCACCTGGCCGAAACCAGTAGCCAGGACGGCGAGCGCCGCTGGGCCTCCCCGCAGGAAAACCCGCTGGCGGCCAGGCTGGCCAGTCACGTCAGCAGGATCGGCAAGCAGCTCAAAAAGCGGTATCCGCCCGTGCCCGGCGCTGGCGAGCGCGACGAGGAGAACGCCCGCCACCGGACGGCCATCGAGTGGGCCGGCGAGCTGGCGGGTATGCTCTCGAGCCTGAGCCGGCCGGTGCTGGAGGACAAGGTGCGGTACTGTGAGAAAGGCCCGGGAAAGAGAAAAGAGGCGCGCGTCGTCCTGTGCCAGGAGCCGGTCGACGTGGCCGACTTTCTGCGGGAGAGCCTGTGGAATGTGACCGAGACGGTGATCTGCACCAGCGCCACGCTGACGGTCAACCAGCGGTTCGACCACTTTCGCCGGCGGGCCGGCGCGCCGCAGGAAGGGGTGATCCAGCGCGTCATCGCCAGTCCCTTCGATTACCCCAGCCAGGCGCTGCTATATACGCCCCAGGGGCTATATCCCCAGTATGGCGCAGGGGAGGAAGCCTACGTGCAAAAGCTGGCGGCCGAGGTGGAGCGGCTGGTGCAGGCCAGCCGGGGGCGTGCGCTGGTGCTGTGCACCAGCAGGCGTCGAACCGAGCAATTGTTTGAACGGCTTGAGCCGCGACTGCCCTTCGCCTGCTACCGCCAGGGCATGGCCGCGCGCGAGGAGTTGCTGGACCGGTTCCGGAACGACGCCGACGGGGCCGTGCTCTTTGCGACCAAGAGCTTTTGGGAGGGCGTGGATATCCCGGGTGAGGCGTTGTCGCTGGTCATCATAGACAAGCTGCCCTTTGCGCCCCACCGGGATCCGGTGGTCGAACGCCGGGAGCAACGCATCCGCGAGGATGGAGGCAACCCGTTCATGCAGTACATGCTGCCGGAGGCGATCCTGGTCTTGAAGCAGGGCGTGGGGCGGCTCATCCGCACCGAGACGGACCGGGGGGTGATGGCGATCCTGGACTCGCGGGTCAACACCAAGCGGTATGGCCCCCAGGTGATCGCCAGCCTGCCCCGGGCACAGAGGACGCGGCGGTTCGAGGACGTAGCGGCTTTCTTTGCCGAAAAAGCAAGTGTGCGATAATGCCTGTTTTGAGCTATAATGGAGAGGATCGAGATAGTCAGAACAGGAGATGGAATGAAAAGGACCAGAGAATCTGTCATCATCATCGGGGCCGGCATCGCCGGCCTGTCGACCAGTTGCTACGGGCAGATGAACGGCTATCGCACGCAGATCTTTGAGTTGCACACCCAGCCCGGTGGCCTCTGTACCGCCTGGAAGCGCAAGGGCTACACGTTTGACGGCTGCATTCACCACCTGGCCGGCTCCGGGCCGAGTTCCCAGTTGTATCGCGTGTGGCAAGAATTGGGGGCCTTCCAGGGGCGCAAGATCCTGTTCCACGACGACCTGGTGCGCGTGGAAATGCCCGACGGCCAGGCGCTCACCGTCTACACCGACATCGACCGGCTGGAACCGTATTTGAAAGCCCTGGCACCGGAGGACGCCGCCGTGATCGACGAGTACATCCGCGCGGCCCGCCGCTTTCTGGGCTTTGACTTGCTGGCCATGCCTCTCGCCAAGCCGTGGGAGATGGTCCGGGTCCTGCCCCTGATGCCGGCGCTGGCCAAGTGGGGCAAGATCACGCTGGAGCAGTTCGCCGGGCGCTTCCACAACCCGTTGCTGCGCAAGGCCTTCCCCACCGTCCAGTATGATTTCCCCGGCGTACCGATGGTCATACACCTCAACTTCCTGGCCGGCTGCCACAACCGCATCCTGGGCTGGCCGGAGGGCGGCTCGCTGGCCTTTGCCCGCAGCATCGCCGCGCGCTACGAGGCGCTGGGCGGCGAAATTCACTACAGGTCGCGCGTGGACAAGATCCTGGTAAAGGATGGCAGGGCCGTAGGCGTGCGCCTGGCCGACGGCACCGAGCATCGGGCCGACATCGTCGTCTCCGCTGCCGACGGGCACACCACCATCTTTGAGATGCTGGACGGCCGGTACGTGGACGACCGCATCCGGGCCTACTACGACGCCGCGCCCGACGCCGTCGAAATGAGCCTGTGCGTCTCGCTTGGCGTTGCCCGCGACATGGCCGGCGAGCCGCACGCGCTCACCCTGTTCCTGGAACGGCCGGTCACCGTCATGGGCCAACTGCACGACCGGCTGGACGTGGAGATTTTTAACTTTGACCCGGCCCTGGCGCCGGCGGGCAAGACGTCGATCAAGGTGTTGTTCAAGGCCAGCTACGCCTTCTGGCAGGCGCTGCGCGTCGACCGCGCACGCTACGACGAGGAAAAGCACCGCATCGCCGAGACGGTGATCGCGCAACTGGACGGGCGTTTCCCCGGCCTGGCGCAGCAGGTGGAAGCGGTGGACGTGGCGACGCCGCTGACGATCGAGCGGTTCACCGGCAACTGGCGGGGCCTGCAGGCCTGGACGCCACAGGGGCAGGCGATCAGCGCGGCGATGAAGGGCTTTACGCGCACGCTGCCTGGCCTGGAGGACTTTTACATGGCGGGCCAGTGGGGCGAGGCGATGATCGGCATCTCCACGGCGGCTATCTCCGGCCGCAACCTGGTCGAGCGCCTGTGCCGGCAGGACGGGAAACGGTTCGACACGCTTCTTCCATAGGCCTGCCCAGGTTTCAGGTACCCACTGCCACCCAGTCCACGACCACGCCGTCCGGGGCAAGATCAACCCGTCGCCCCGACCACGTCCCCACCTCGATCAGCCAGTGCCCTTCCTCTCCATCCCGCGAGGTGCCGCTGAAGGCCAGCCAGCGGACATCCGGGCTCCAGACCGGGTCGACGGCATCCCGGCCCAGGCCGGGCGCCAGGTGATATTCCTCCTGCTGCTGCCCGTCGGCCCGCAGCACCCACAGGCCCGCATCGTCGGGTTTCTCGTCCCAGGCAGCAAAGGCCAGCCAGCGCCCGTCTGGACTCCAGACTCAGTAGATCCAGATTTGGGCCAATGATCCACGCGAAAGCGTAACAAGTGGACAGGCTTGCCCAAACCTCGTAAGATTGTAAGCATCACCAAACAATCGAAGGAGGGCAAGCCCATGTCGAAT
>Ga0307379_10000176_pt1 | contig 110382 bp, 73 predicted proteins | sample UN2MG_FD_202237 | JGI IMG/M metagenome (GOLD analysis project Ga0307379, IMG submission 202237) | Soil microbial communities from Risofladan, Vaasa, Finland - UN-2 | ecosystem: Environmental > Terrestrial > Soil > Coastal area > Acid sulfate soil | place: Finland: Risofladan, Vaasa | collected... | reverse complement strand
GGCTGTCGACAAATTTCCGGGGACGAAATTTCGGGATATATATTTCAAGATTCGATACAAATTGGTACTACTCTTGATGATGTTTTCAAAAAGCTGGGTTCTCCTGCAAAAGTTGTAGAGGGATTCGGGGGGAAGGGTAAAATTATGTACGAGGATAATACCGGCTATGCCAACATGAATATCAATGAAAGAAAAGGATTTTGCTTCTCTCGATACGACAACAATGGAAAGGAAATCAAGGTATATTTCGATGATAATGTTCTTTACAAGGATCTTGGAAACATTAAAGGGACCTGTCTTTATGGAACCGTCAGCAAGGGCAAGAGAATTAGATTTTCATTCATGGATAACAAGGTGGTAGCGATATACGAATACAGGACTGAACCTTTAGGGGCGATAGAATAAAACCTGAAGATAAGACGTAAGCTAATGCTTTTCAATAAAACTGCCATGGACAATTGAGTTACTTAAAAGGCCGGGCTGGTTCCTTCGACAATTCGGTTTAGCTCGGTGCAGGCTTTGCTCAGGATAAATTAGTCCGGTTTTTTATTGAATGACTTAATGAGTTTTGTGAATTCTTTGCCGCGTTGCTCGTAGTTTTCGAACATGTCATAGCTGGCGCAGGCGGGGCTTAGCAGTACGATGTCGTCGGAAACTGCGAGTTGATTTGCAAGCTGGACAGCTTCGGCGAGAGAATCGACAAGTTCAATTTTTGTGTTGAGTGTTTTGAGATTGCTTCGCTTCACTCGCAATGACGTGTTAATATTTTGTATTGCGCTGGCTATTTTGGGGGCTGTCTTACCGATCAGGATTGCGGCTTTGGCCTTTTCTGCGATTTTCTCGCCGAGTTTGTCGAACGGGATATTTTTATCATATCCGCCAGCGATGATGATTATCGGTTGGTCAAAGGCATCCAGAGCTGTAATAGCGCCTTCCGGCGTAGTTGCCTTCGAATCATTATACCACCGGACACCTCTGATTTCTCCGACCTGTTCGAGTCGATGTGGCAGGGCTTTGAACTCGGGCAGGCAACTTTTGATCCGGTCATCATCTGCACCGAAATAACGAGCGATGGCAATAGCTCCGGCGAGATTGGAAAGGTTGGCTCGGCCGGGCAAAGCAAAACAATTTCGAAGTTCATCGCTGACATCGTCAGCAGAGAATTTGATACAAATCCTGCCGGTGTCGTTCTTGTATTTTTCGAACCATTCAGCGGCAATTTTGTCTTCGGCATTAAAAATGGAAACGGCAGGACGGCCATTGTTCGGTTTTTGAAACCTGAAAATATTCTCTTTCGCGGCACAGTAATTGGCAAATGTGCCGTGACGGTCAAGATGGTTCGGCGTGAGATTTGTCAGCAGCGCGACTTTGGGCGCCTTTTGGATTTGTGCTAATTGTTCGAGCTGAAAACTCGAAAGCTCCAATACGACCAAATCGTCAGGGCCGATTCTGTCTATCGTCGTCAGTAACGGCTGATTGCCGATGTTGCCGCTTAGCCAGACGTGCTGGTTGCTCGTCGCTCGTTGCTCGTACCTCGCATTTCTGAGCAGATGGGCGGTCAGGGCGGCGGTTGTGCTTTTGCCATTAGCCCCGGTTATTCCGATAATCTTTACAGGGCATAGCTCGAAGAAGATATTAATCTGGGAAGTGACAAATTTGCCGGCTCGGCGTGCGATTTGAAGAAACTCGTTATCACCGGGCACAGCGGGATTGGCTACGATAATGTCGGCCTGCTCAAAATCAGCCGGGTTGTGCGAACCAAGATGAAATTCTATATCATCCAATCCTTCAAGCCGGCCAACCGAATCGCTTAGCTGCCGGGCAGAGGCCAAATCCGTTACGATTACTTTTGCTCCGCTGTTTGCAGTAAATCTGGCGACATCAACACCGCCACCAAAACGCCCCAGGCCCATAACCAAAACAGTTTTGCCGCTGAAGAATCCCTTATTCATATTAGAGTCTGCATGGCATTTGCCAGATCGACCTTTGCGTCGATGACGGCCTGCTCAATGCATCTTTTCCAGTCGTCACCGAACTGGTCTTTGTATTTCGGCTTTTCATAGGCATAAATTATTGAGCGTGAGGCGTTGATTAAGGCTCCGGTGCCGTCCGGTTTGCAGAATCGCACGCAGTCGGCGGCAGAAGCCCCCTGTGAGCCGTAGCCCGGCACGAGAAACCACTGCTTATCGTACTTCCGGCGAAGAGCGGTTGTCACCTCCAGCGCCGTACCGCCCACCACCATTCCTATGTTACTATAGCCGCTCTCACCGACTCGTTCGTCTTTGTTGGCTATTTCAGCTACGATCTCAGCGATCTTCTCGTACATCCTTTGGCCTTCGGCATCTGCAAAATCCTGGATAGCCGCCGCGGAAGGATTGCTGGTCCGAACCAATACAAAGACTCCTTTTCCCTGCTTGTCGGCCATCTTCGCAAAAGGTTCTATACCATCGGTTCCCATATAACCGTTGATGGTGATAGCGTCGGGAGCAAGGGTATCTTCGAGACCGGCCAGTTCCGGATTTTCCAGATGAGCAGCGGCGTAGAGTTCTGCCGTGTGGCCTATATCACCTCGTTTAACGTCACCGATTATCTCTATGCCCAGGTCGTCGGCCTCAGTAATCAAGGAATAGTAAGTCTCCACGCCTTCCCAGAGATATTTTTCGAAAAAGGCAATATTTATCTTAACCGCCGGCACCATCGGCGCAACAATTCGCATTGTCTGTGTGCAAAAATCAAAGATTGCATCGACCGCAGCATTAGCATCAAACTCGTCATTCATCTGACGGTGGTCTTTTATCGCCGGGGGCAGCCTTGTATAAACAGGGTCCAGCCCGACGATTAAAGAAGTCTTCTTGGTTCTCACAGCCTCACAGAGGCGATCAGCAAAGTGGCTTGCCATTTTTTAGTTCCTCATCTTTAAAAAATCTTTTTACTAAATACTGGAGATACTATAATCACATAAATGGTTTCGAGCAAGAAAGAAATACAAGACAGGAGCACAGATTTGAAAATTAGCAAAAAAGCGAGACGTATAAAATTAGTTTGCTGGCTTTTGGTCGACCTAATCGTGGCGGTCGTTGTTGTTGTCTTGCTGGTCCACAAACCCGGGCGTTATAAACCGGCCGATTTTGACGATGGCCGCGAGCAAAGTCAGGTCAGTCCGTATCTGACGCATGAATTAATGCCCAAAATCCATAACGATGCACAATATGGTAAACCATTTGACGTGGTCATCTCACAGGATGGTATAAATGAAGTAGTTGCCGGGTTGGGATGGCCTAAGGCCTCTGACGGCATCTTACTATATGCACCTGCGGCGATTTTTGTGCCCGGGAGCATAGTGCTGATGGGAACCGCAAATATAAAAGGTGTGGAATTTATCATTACTATCGAACTGCAGCCCAAAATCGATGAGCAGGGGCTTTTAAATCTGCCGGTGGCGAAAATAAAGGTCGGAGCTATGAATATTACACCTCTTGCCAAGATTACAGCCAAAAAGATGTACGCTCAGAGGCTCGCCTCTATATACATGGATACAGAGGCTTTGCAGACAAAAATAGCGGCGTCATTGTTTAATGATGAACCGTTCGAGCCCGTCTTCACCATTAATAAAGGAAAAGTAAGGATTGAGAAAATAACCATATACGAGGAGAAGTTAATAGCCCGCTTAGTTCCCGTCTCATAGCACATTGTGTATCGCGCCTCTCGTAAAATGTGAAGTGAAAAGAGAAAAATCAAACTGCAAGCAGAAAATTCAATCATTTTGAGGCAATCACTTGTGGCGTCCAACCATCCTGTGCCTGGAAGATAAAGAGGGCTCATGGCTACAAAAAGGGCATTATATACGGACTATGGCAGTTTTTTGGCACCGGATAAGTCCTTCGCTTCAGATTTGAGTTAAAAATTATACAAATTTGACAAAAATATTATTGCTCTTAACAGATTTGACGATTATTATAAGAGTTTTAATTATAAGGATTAACAGCTACCAAAATTGAGCTTTGATTTCAAGAGGTGCTTGAAATGCTTTCGACAGGATTAGCGAACAGTGCAAAGTAGACGAACAATGGATGTTTGCGGCTACGTTTATGCGCGTATGGTGGCTTGGCAATCGCTGTTTCTGCTTCAATATCGGGAAACGAATGAGGTTTTGTTACTGGGTTCTCGCTTGCAAGGAAATTTGCAAAATCGGGTACCCCTACCGGAGGCAGATGATGTAGTACAAGGGTAAAGTATAACCTCGGTTCGTTTTTGATGTATCAGGGAGTCTGTTTTTATGGCTCCCAGTTGGAGTGGAAACCTAAATGGTTTCTTTTTTTTTGTTCGGTACAAGTTGGACGTGCCGCTTTGAAAAATATTAGTCAGGAAGAAAAAAATAATGAATCAGGAATTACTAAGAATTGTTGAGAATATTGCTCGCGACAAGAATATTGATAAGGAATCGATATTTGTGGACCTTGAAGAAGCTATGGTTTCGGCCGCGAGAAAACATTTTGGTGAGCCTGAAAGCAATATACTGGTAAACATCGATCGTAGCACCGGTGAGATCACAGCCTCTAAGGATGACGTGCAGATTGATATAAGGCAGCTCGGCCGGATCCCTGCTCAGACCGCCAAGCAAGTGATAATCCAGAAGATACGGGCTGATGAGAGAGATAGTATCTACGCTGAGTTCGTGCAGCGAAAAGGAGAAATCATAAGCGGCCCGGTTGTGCGATACGAAAGTGGAACCTTGATTGTTAATTTAGACCGATTGACCGAAGGCTTTATGCCGAAAGGTGAGCAGATTATGGGTCAGACGCATCGAGTGGGCGAGAGAATTCGATGTCTGATTCTTGATGTAAAAGAGACCTCAAATCAGGTCAAAATTATTCTCTCTCGCACACATCCTGACTTTATTCGCCGTTTGTTCGAGTTAGAGGTACCGGAAATCAGCGAAAAAATTATCGAAATACGGGTACTTGCCAGAGAGGCAGGTTATCGAACCAAAGTCGCAGTGGCCTCATTAGACGAAAAAGTTGACCCTATTGGGGCTTGTGTTGGTGTGCGGGGCAGCAGGATAAAGAACATAGTCGATGAACTCGGCGGAGAAAAAATAGATATCGTCCGCTGGAATGAGTCGTCCCAGGTACTCGTGGCAAATGCGTTGATGCCGGCAAAAATAAGTGAGATCGCCCTGTGCTTTGAATTAGGACGAGCAACCGTGGTTGTGGATGAGGATCAGCTTAGTCTGGCTATCGGCAAGCATGGGCAAAATGTTAGGTTAGCTGCCAGATTGACCGGCTGGGATATAGATATACTAACCCCGGACGAATACAATCAGGGTATTGAACTATTGGCAAACTGCGTAAAGACCGTAGAAGGTGCTGATGAGACGGTGGTCGACAAACTGATAGCGCTGGGTGTCATATCCGTCCCGGACCTGGACGATGTAGGGGTCGAACCGCTAAAAAACGAATTGAAGTTTGACTCGGATATTGCTGGGAAACTGGTAGCGGCAGCAGCGAAAGAAACGGAACGCATGGCGGCAGAATCGAAAGAAAACGAGACGAAAAAGCATCTGGCTCAAAAAACAAAGGCAGGGGATAACAAATAATAAAAGTATCTCGTTTGAGATATAACAATAGGAGATTTATTTGGCGACAACAAGAGTTTACATTTTAGCTAAAGAACTCGGCGTAAAAAGCTCTGCTGTTGTAAAGAAGTGTCAGGATGAGGGTCTGGACATAAAGAACCATATGTCCGTGATATCGGCCGGTCTAACGGCGACTATCAAGGAGTGGTTCAGCGAGGGTGAAAACGTTACTACGATTGAGACTTCTGAGAAGGTGGATCTGAAAAAGGCCCGAATCAAAAAGAAAACTAAGGAACAGAAGGAAAAAGCGGCAGACAAGAAAACAACAGCTACAGAATCCAAGAAGGCAAAACCTGCTGCCCAAAAAACCAAGGCTACACCCGAAGCATCTGCTGTAGCCGAACTGGAACAAGGTGAACAGGAAACAGCAACTGCAGACCTTGACGTCAGTTCAGGCACTGCAGTGATTACAGAAGAGCCACAACCCCCGGAAGAACAGATAGTCGAAGTACCGGAAGAACCGGAGCCTGAGCCTGAACCTGAACCGGAACCTATCCTGCCCGCCGGGCCCATCCAGGAAAAGCCCGAACCGGCTCGACTTAGCGGACCGCAGGTTGTTCGCATCGAGGCACCCGAGCCGGTACGACGACCAAGGCCGAAACCCAGAGCCAGGTATGATGCACCTGTTACCGAGCCGTTAATGTACAGCAAGAAGGAGCCGGAAGATATGACTTTGGCTTCTGGCAAGGACAATAAGCAAACACCAAAGCGGCATAAAGAGAGAACTCATGGGCGAAGACGAGACGAGCAAGATACGGATGTATCAAAGAAATCTAAGCCAGGTAGCAAATGGCGACAAAGAGATATAGAAGAAAGACGAGCCAGGCTTGATGCGGCCGGTGGTGAGGGGCTGCGGTTAAGGCCGATGCGTAAGATCGCTACAAAGTTCAAGCAGAAAATCGCCGCGACAGTCAGACCGAAAAAAGCCATTATTAGCGAGCCGATTACGGTAAGGGACTTATCCGCTGTCTTGGCGATCAAGTCAACAGATATTGTTCTCAAGCTAATGCAACAGGGTATCATGGCCACGGCTAACCAGGTCATCAGCAGTGACGTTGCAGAACTGGTCGCTCTGGAGTTCGACACCGAACTGGTGGTGGAGCACAAGAGCACTCTGGAACAGCAGATACGAGACGAATTTGAAAAACGTCAGAGAAAGAATCTTCAAAAACGGGCGGTGGTTGCTGCCATGCTCGGGCATGTCGACCACGGCAAGACGAGCCTGTTGGATAAGATCCGTTCGACACATATCGCCGACGGCGAAGCGGGCGGCATTACCCAGCACATCGGGGCATCTGAGGTCACGTGGGATCAAAAGAAAGTGACATTTCTTGATACTCCGGGGCATGAGGCTTTTACGGCTATGCGTGCCAGAGGCGCCAATATGACTGATGTTGTGGTACTGGTAGTTGCTTCTGACGATGGGGTTATGCCTCAGACCATTGAGGCGATAGCCCACAGCAAAGCAGCAAACGTGCCGATTATCGTGGCATTGAATAAAATAGATTTGCCCGGCTGCGACATAAATCGTATTTACTCCCGGTTAGCTGAGCAGGATTTAGCGCCTACTGAATGGGGAGGTCAGACCGAAGTCGTTAAAACAAGCGCAATTACCGGTGAGGGTATAAATGACTTGCTTGAATCCCTCGATTATATAGCTGAGTTACTTGAACTCCAGGCCGACGATACCATCCCGGCTATGGGATGGGTTATTGAGGCGAGATTATCGCCACAACGTGGCCCGATGGCAACTCTGTTAATCAAGGAAGGTCAACTTAACAAAGGCGATATAATACTGGCCGGCGCTGCATATGGCAGAATAAAGATGTTGAAAAACAGCTACGGCAAAAGCATAAAAACAGCCACAAGCTCTATGCCGGTGGAGATAACGGGTCTCAGTGATGTGCCCCAGGCGGGCGATAGATTCTTTTGTTTGAATGATATCAACGCCGCCAAGGCTGCCGCCGAGGAAAACCAAATACGCAGTAGAGAGCGCTCACTGGTGGAACGAACGCAGGTAACACTGGACAATTTATTCCACCAAATAGAAGAGGGAAAAACAGAATCGTTAAACCTTATCATTCGGGCGGATGTTCAGGGCTCGGTCGACGTCTTGAAGAAATATTTATCTGAGCTGAGCACTGAGGAAGTCAAGATTAATATCCTGCACGCAGCACCGGGCGGAATTACAGAGGGCGATATCGTGCTTGCTGAGGCGTCGAATGCTATTATTATCGGCTTCAATGTTGTCAGCGAGGATTACGCAGCTAAGACTGCAGAATCCAAAGGTGTTGAGATACGACTCTATAATGTCATCTATCGTATAACCGAAGATTTGCAAAAATCAATGGTCGGCTTGCTTGAGCCGGAAGAGACAGAGCACACCCTTGGCAGAGCCGTAGTAAGAACTACATTTAAGATTTCCCGAATCGGCACGGTGGCTGGCTGCTACGTCAGCAACGGGTATGCGAGAAAGAATGCCAAGGTCAGACTGATACGCGACAATATTGTGCTAAAAGATAACCTAAGTTTAGAGTCGTTAAAGCATTTCAAGGACGACGTTCGTGAGGTCAAGTCCGGCTTTGAGTGTGGTATTAAGATAGCAAGATTCGACGACGTTAAAATCGATGACGTCTTTGAGTTCTACGAAATCGTGAAAGTAGCCAGGACCCTTTGAATTGAAAATTAAATATTGATAATTGACTATTGATGAAGTAAGATTGCAATTTGAACAACGAAACAATAGTCAATTAAAAATAGACAAAAGTAGATGGCCAGATGGCAACTCGAAGGCAGGAAAAGGTGGCTCGTATAGTAAAAGAGGCGGTTAGTGACGCTATTGCCCACCACCTTAATGACCCTCGCATTGAGGGATTCGTGAGCATCACCAGAGTTGATATGACTGCTGATTTGCGTAATGCCAACGTATACGTCAGCATTTTTGGCAGGGACCAAACAGGTCAGAATATGACTTTTGCGGCAATAACACACGCAAAAAGCCGGATACAATCCCTGTTGGCCGGAAGATTACATAGTAAATTCTGCCCTGTTTTGCATTTTTACAGAGATGAGAAATTTAAACAAACCCTGGAGATTATGAAACTGATTGACCAGGCAACAAAAGAATTACATAAGAAAGATTTAGACGACGAAAATGGGGAAATGACTTGATGTGTAGATGAGTAAATACATATACGTGTCCAGACATTGAACCCAACCGTTCCGGTAAAAGTTAATATGAAGAACAGCAAAGACTATTCCCAAAAAATACAAAAGCTATACCGCTCATTGAGCCGGAAATATCCGAAAGTTCAAAAAGTCAGCCACGAGGAAGTAGTAGATGCAATTGTTTATGCTATCATTAGCGCCGATTTGAGCAACAAAGCAACAGGCTCTGCTTTCAAAAGATTCGCTGATTACTTCGTTGATCGGAACGATTTGCGTGTTTCGCGGGTAGAAGAGATTATTGAAGCTCTGGGCAAGGACACACCAGCTACAAGAAATATAGCTTCGACAATCACCAAGGCCTTGCAGGGCATATTCGACCAATATCATAAAGTCAGCTTAGAGACATTGAAAAAAATTGGCAAACGCCCTGCCAAACAGGCTCTTGAGAAAATTGATGGTATTACCCACTTCGTAGTCGATTATTGTATGCTCACATCTCTGCGGGGCCACGCTATACCGCTTACACAACAAATGATCGAATATCTAAAGAACAACGAACTGGTTGATCCCGATGCGGATGAGCAACAGATAGGGGGGTTTTTGGCCAAGCAGATTTCAGCCAAAAATGGTTATGAGTTTTATGAACTCTTACGGTGTGAAAGCGATAGCCGAAAGAGCAAAACCAAAACCACACGCAAAACAAAGACCAAAAAGAAAACAAAGAAGAAGAAAACAACTCGAATAACAAAAGCGTAAAGCAAAACGATGTCGGAAAAGATACTAAAATTAGGTATTCCCGCAGGCAGTCTGCAGAAAGCAACCATCGAGCTTTTCAACAAATCCGGGTTTCATATTCTGGATTCCAAAAGGGGCTACTTGCCTCGTATAGATGATGATGAAATCCGACTTATCATGTTGCGGGCACAGGAGATGAGCAGGTACGTTGAAGATGGTGTTCTTGATGCCGGCATTACCGGCTATGATTGGATAATGGAAAACGATTCAGATGTGACCGAAGTCTGCGAACTTGCATACAGCAAAGCTACAAGCAACCCTGCCAAATGGGTTTTGGCCGTGCCTGACGAATCGAAGGTCAAAGTCGCGAAGGATTTGTCCGGCGGGATAATAGCAACCGAGCTTGTAAATGTAACAAAGAAATACTTCGCTGATAAAAACATCAACGTAAAGGTCGAATTCAGCTGGGGCGCTACCGAGGTAAAGGCCCGGCTGGTAGATGCAATAGTGGAACTTACAGAGACAGGCTCATCTCTACGGGCAAATAATCTGCGTATAATAGATACTGTTATAAGCTCTACCACAAGGCTAATCGCAAATAAGCAGGCCTGTAGCGATAAGTTCAAACGTGAAAAAATAGAAAATATCTCAATACTACTCAACGCAGCAATCGAAGCACGCAGCAAGGTCGGCTTGAAAATGAACATAAAAGAGGGCGATTTGGATTTAATCCTGAAGATACTGCCTGCCGAAAAGAGCCCGACTATTTCCTCTCTGGCCGATACGGATTATGTGGCTATAGAGGTGATTATCGACGACAATATCGAACGGTCTCTGGTTCCGGCTCTCAAGCGAGCAGGTGCTTCAGGCATAATCACTTATCCCATCAATAAGGTCATTCATTAATAATTCATACGATACAAGCTACAGTTTTCTTGCTATCTATGTCAAATCCAGTATAATTATCCAAAAGACTCCCTAAAAAGGGATTAATGATATGTTCAATTAGGGGAATTAGTATTCGTGGCAAAACAAATTGCCATCTTGGGCTCGACAGGGTCGATCGGTAAAAATGCACTGCGGGTAATTGATGCGCTTGGACCACAATACCAAATAACTGCATTGAGTGCCCATAGTAATGTTGAGTTACTGGCAGAACAGGCAAGGCAGTATAAGCCAGGATTTGTTGCTGTCACAAACCCTGATTACTTGGAGCAGTTTTGCAAATTGAGCAGCGATCTGGATGTCGAGATATTAGCAGGGCCGGATGGTTTGATACAAATTGCGGAACTCGAAGAGGTTGATACTGTCCTTACTGCAGTTGTCGGTGCGGCGGGACTGCCCGCGGTCCTTGCAGCCGCGAGAAAGGGCAAGAGACTTGCTATCGCCAACAAAGAGCCGCTTGTTATCGCAGGGGAGCTGCTAAGGAAAGAAACCAAGAAAAACGGCGCCATGATTCTTCCGGTGGACAGTGAACATTCAGCGGTTTTCCAGGCTATGCAGTCAGGCAATCGCGATGAAGTTAATAAAATCATTCTGACAGCTTCCGGCGGGCCCTTTAGAGAAGCTTCCGCTGAAGATATCCGAAACGTAACATTAGAGCAGGCTCTTTCACATCCCGTTTGGGATATGGGACCAAAAATCACCGTTGACTCGGCAACTATGATGAACAAGGCATTTGAAATTATCGAGGCACACTGGCTTTTTGATATGCCGGTCGAAAAAATTGAAGTTTTGATTCATCCCGAGTCGATAGTTCATTCGCTTGTCGAATTTGTGGATGGCTCTGTGATAGCGCAGCTCGGTGAGCCTGATATGTGTCTTCCCATTCAATACGCTCTGACGTATCCGGCGCGTGTTGCCGGGATTGGCAAGGAGCTTCGGCTCGGAGAAATAGGTAAATTAACATTTGAAAAACCGAATTTTCAGACGTTTCGATCACTGTCTTTGGCTTATGAGGTCGCGCAAACGGGCGGCACGGCTGCGGTTGTCTTCAATGCAGCAAACGAGGCTGCCGTCGAAGAATTCTTGGCAGGCAGAATTAAATTTGTTAATATAGTCGAGCTTATTGAACATTGTCTTAATAAGCATAACGTTAAAACAATTGTGTCTCTCGAAGAGCTGGTTGAGGCGGACACCTGGGCCAGAAGAGAGGTCACTGATTTGGCATACAGCGTATAGGTTCTAATCTGTCCGCTGATTTTGGAGGCGTTTTAATGACAAAACCAAAAGGATTTTTTGACAAGTATTTTCGTGCGTTTTTGCTGGTCGTCATTCTTGTACCGGTTCTTTGTTTGATTGTCCGAGACATCGGCGCTTTTGGTAATGTGCTGTTGGCTTTAATTGGTTTCGGGGCAGTGGTTTTAGTTCACGAGTTTGGTCATTTCGTCGTTGCCAAGTCATCCGGTATAAAGATCGAAGCCTTTTCTATTTTCATGCCGCCCATCGTATTAGGCGTGCAAAGGACAGAAGAGGGTTTCCGGTTTCGTATATTACCGGAGATTTTTCCGAAAGAAGGCGATGAGTCCGGCGAGGGCGCGTTGAGTTTTACAGTCGGCGGCAAGGGCGAGGCCAGTGAAACGGAATATCGTATAGGTCTTATCCCATTCGGAGGTTTCGTCAAGATGCTCGGGCAGGAAGACACCGGGCCGGTCAAGTCCAGTGATGACCCGCGTTCGTATGCTAATAAGCCGATTCATATTCGCGCCGCTGTCTTAGCAGCAGGAGTCGTTTTTAACGTTATTAGTGCCGTTATTATTTTTATGATAGCCTTTCTTATCGGCATCAATTTGCCGCCTGCCGTGGTTGGCGACGTGATACCAAATTCGCCTGCGGCGCGTGCAGGTTTGAAGGCCGGTGACGAAATAATTGAGATTTCAGGCAAAAACCATGACCTCGACTTCAGTAATATCAAGATAGCAGCAGCTTTGTCAGGTAAAGACGAAGAGGTTGCGATGAGAGTAAGGCACACGGACGGCTCCGAAGAAGATTTAGAACTTGTGGCCGAGGATATACCGGGCGAGTCGATGAGAGATTTCGGTATTCTTTCGCCGATAAGCCTGACTATCGGAAAGCTTTCAGAAAATGATATGAATGATTTATATTCGAGAACAGGCCTGCTTGCTCGTGACCGCATCGAGTCTGTAGATGGCAAGCCCGTAGCATCACATTGGGAATTGAGCCGGATCATTAAAGATACTCTTGTGCCGGAAGTAACGTTACAGGTTGAGCGAATCGGCAAAGACGGCAAAGTCCAGTCAACGGAAACAAAAGCACAATTGAATTTAAATCCTACAAACAAACCTGATATCAAGTCTGAATCCGAGCTTAGCCATATTTATTCCATGGTTCCGCGTTTGCACGTGAACGCTGTTTTAGACAAGGAGAATTCGACTGTTGACGATACCGAGCCCTGGCTGCGAATTGGCGATACTATTCTTGCAATGGGCAATGTTGAGAACCCTACTTATGAGCAGATGCGCGACATCACTTCAGAACACGAGGACAAGGAGCTGCCTATCAAGGTGTTACGCTCAGCAGGCAAAGATGACGAGCAGACTCTCACGGTCACAGTGGTCCCCAAACGCCCGGAAGGTGGGGACAGGGTTATGATTGGAATCGGAGTTGCATTCGATACTGAGCATCCGGTTATCGCCAAGACCATAACTACCGAAAGCGGCCCAACGAAGCTTGAAATACCAGACGGTGCTACGATAACAGCCGTTGACGGAACAGCAGTATCAAACTTTTACGATATAATCCGGGAAATCAGGCGATATCCTCCGAACGACCGTATCACCATCGATTGGCGTCTCGATGAGCGAACGGCAGGTAACATTGCTTTAGAAATAGATGCAGGCGAAAAGTCTATCACAGTTGAATCTGGTTTTGTTGAATTTATTCCATTCGAGGATTTGAAGAAAACCTACAAAGCCGGCGGCCCTGTTGATGCCGTGGTTATGGGATACAGAAGGACAGTGATGTTTATTGCCCAGACCTATGTGACATTGAAGCGTTTGTTTGGGGGGCTCGTCAGCCCTAAGGACCTTATGGGTCCTGTTGGCATTATCAAAATCAGCTACAGCATTGTCGCCAGACAGCCGCTGGTTTACTATGTTTATTTTCTTGGCCTTATAAGCGCAGTAATTGCAGTATTCAACTTTTTGCCTTTGCCGCCTCTCGACGGTGGATTGGTCTTGCTTTTGCTGGTCGAAAAGGTCAAGGGTTCAACATTGAGTTTGCGCGCGCAGACGATTATAGCCTATGCCGGCTGGACGTTTATAGGTACACTTATTATCTACGTAACGTTTAACGATATTCTCCGTATTGTCAGGGGTTTTCTTGGCTGAGCGTTCAGGACTAAAAGCAAAGAAACGAAATAGCTTTATTCCGACCAGTGAAAGGACTCGAAATTGTTGGACTTGCTGGAAAAAATATCTTCGCAGGAGTATCACGAAGATATATTAGGTGCTCTAAAAAAGCAAGACGGACAGATCTATGAGTTAATAACAAGAGAGTACGACAGGCAGCAAAATAACTTACAGCTTATCGCCGCGGAGAATCGGTGTTCGAGAGCGGTTTTAGCAGCCCTCGGCTCAATCGTTCAGAACAAGACAACCGAAGGTTTTCCCGGTGCAAGGTACCATGGGGGCTGTGAGGTTGTTGACAATGTAGAGAGACTGGCTGTGGCCAGGGCCAAAGAGACCTTCGGTGCACAATACGCAGACGTACAACCGCATTCCGGCACCAGCGCCAATCAAATTGTCCTTACTGCACTGCTGGAAAGAGGCGACAAAATACTCAGCCTGGGCTTAGACCAGGGAGGGCATCTGTCGCACGGGGCAAGAATCTCCTTCAGCGGCAAATTCTTTGACGTAGAACGCTATTATGTCGACAAGGAAACATTTCTTCTGGACTACGACACCATTCGGGACAAGGCGTTGGAGTCCAGGCCAAAACTGATTATATGCGGGGCAAGCGCCTATTCAAGGGTGATAGATTTCCAGAAGTTCCGCCAAATAGCAGATGAAACAGGGGCGTATCTTCTGGCGGACATCTCACATATTGCGGGATTGGTAATCGCCGGTGCACATCCATCTCCGATAAACTATGCACATTTCACGACAACAAGCACATACAAGCCGGGAGGACCAAGAGGCGGATTGATATTGATGGGCGAAGACTACAACCGGAAAATAAAAGTCGCAGGCAAGGAAATAATTTTGTGGGAACATATCCAAAAGACAACGTTTCCGGGCGTACAGGGAACACCTTATCTGAATAACGTGGCAGCAAAGGCTGTTTTCTTAAAAGAAACACTTTCCAATGAGTACAGGGCCAGACAATTCAAGATCATCGCCAATGCACAGATACTTGCAAATAATCTGCTCGGTCTTGGTTATGATGTGCTAACCGGCGGGACGGACAACCATATGGTTCTGATAAATGTCGCCAATTTTCGGGCGGGCCTGACGGGTGCCATATCGCAAAAGTGCCTCGAAGACTGCGGCATAATAATCAATAAGAACAGGCTGCCTTATGACAACAAAAGTGCCGCCATTGCCAGCGGTATCAGATTAGGAACCCCTATAGTTACAAAAAATGGAATGGAGGCCGAGCAAATGGATATTATATCCGCATTTATAGACTCGGCATTGAGAGAGGTCAAAATAACAGCCGGCAGCCAATACAAGATAGACGAGTCTTTCAAAAACGATATATGTCACAAAGTTAAACATCTCTGCAGCAGGTTTCCCATACGTTAAGTACCCGATGCGACAGTTTCCGGCTTGAGTTGTTGTTTGCCGGATGGTTCACTTCATTGAAGAATTGATTTCTTCGCTGTTATAGACCAGGAAAGTTGATATATCGCGCCGATAACAGCCATAACAACTAAAGCTGAGAATAATATCATTGACATTAATAGCGCTGCCGATTTTTCCACGTTGTAGATTGCCAGAAATCCCACTAACGTTATCTCTCTGATACCCAGGTTAGCCACCGATATCGGTAATCTGCCCAAAATATAAATGCCCGCGCAGAGCCACACGAAAACCGACACAGGCGCAGTTATATTTGCGCTTCTGGCGGCCAGTATATATGTAACAATCCCGCCGATTAAGGTATCGGTTATTGTAATCAATCCAACCATCAGGTGAAATCTCCACCCGACAGTCTGAAAGATTGCGATTTGATCAAGTATTTCCCGGCCCTTCTGGCAAAGTTTGGCGGGTAAAGGTCTCAGCAGAAGCTTGAGAACTCTAATTACTTTACCGCCAGTTCGGATGTTTAGCAGCAAAAATGAAGTAAGTACAACAGCCACCAGCAAAATGCCGCAAAAGGCAGGTAATAGCCATTGATTCTCTGCATCGGGAATTAGTAAAGATGTTGGATTGGAAATCATCAACGCGGCAAGTCCAAACACTGTTATCACGACCATCGTCGAGAGTTGATTGTATACCATACTGCTGAGAACGACGCGGCCCTTTCCCGTGCTCCTTTTCAGGATATACCATTTAATGCCCGTACTAAGCATTCCAGGCATAATCATGCTGTACAATGCAGTGACAGTAGTTGCGCCGAAGAGCGTTCCAACGCTGACACTGCAATCCTGTTTCTTCAGGACAAGCCGCATCTTCATCGAACGAATCCAGAAAAGTACAACAGTTAGTAACCATACGGCTATCAGAAACTGCCATCTTGCCATCTTTGCTGCCTGCCAGAATTGCTTCAAATCAATCTGGCTAAAGACCCATACCAGTAATCCTGTTGCGATTAGAATTCTGATAAGAAGTTTGGCTAACTGTTTCGTGCGAGTAGTCATATCCTTTTTAAGGTTAGCTGGGCTTTCTGGCGAGAATCAGCACCTTTCTTGAAAAGGTCAGTTGTATTTTGTAGAGCTTGTACAAAATTTTATTATCCGTGAACAGCGCATTAAGCAGCCCAAAAGGCAGGCGGGAGACCAAAGCTGTAATGAGAAAGCAAAACAATCCGGAAATCGGACCACATAGATGGCAACTCTTTATATTATCAAAACCACCGTTAATCAAAAGCTGCCTGAGCCTGCGCTGGGTTGTCACATAGTTGTGGGAAAAATCACAATTAAAGAAATTGTGTCGCCAGTTCAGATAATCCGGCGAGCATATCACGAATTTCCCTTTCGGCTTCAGAACCTTTCTTATCTGCCGGGTTACCTGTAAAGCATCATGCATACTGTTCATATGCTCCATAACGGCTATCATAACTACTGCATCAAATTTTTTGTCCAGCGCAGGCAGCGGCGGCACTATTGCTCGAATAACATTAGCCCCTCTTTTCTCAAGAGAGGCCGCCATTTGTTCATTCGCTTCGACGGCATAGTATTCGATACCTTCTTCAAAACAAATATCAGCAAAGACACCCCGGCCGGGACCTATCTCCAGAATGCTGCTGCCGGAGGCAGGCTCGATATATCTGAAGATTTTCCGGGACAGGGCTTTGACAAGCCGGCTTCCCATTTTCGTGGATTTGTCCTCCCGGCTAAAATGGTCGAAAAAAGCGTCGGATTCCTTCTTCTGATTTTCCATACTGAAATTCCTTTATGTACAAGGGCAAGACTATGCTGGATTAGCGGCAAAAGCAATCATTGTTTTCTCGCAACCAGCAACCTTTCATCAGTACATTTATCCTTATATTCGTTATATATATCGATGTTGTAGTGACTCTTGTAAAGCAGATAATCCTCCTTCAGGATTATCTCGAAACCTTCCGAAGTAATAAGCTGCTCAATCTTGTCCCATTCTATGTGGTCATCCGGCCATACATGAATGTCGCCTTCTTTTTTGTACCGAGGATTAATTATTCGCCTGAATATGTGTATGTAGTCTTTTACGTTCAGCAATAAGGCAAGATAACGTTTGAGATTTACCGCCGGTCCGGCCTTTATGAGAAACTCAACATACTCTCTGGTTTTCCTGTAGTACGATTCGTTAACTTCATGGTCAATATAAATCACACCGCCCGGCTTCAACACTCTGCACATTTCCTTTACTATATACAGATAATCAGGCACATGGTGCAACACAGAATAAGTTGCCGCCAGATCGAAACCGGCGTCCGCCAGATTAGATAAATCTATTCCGTTAATCTTCAATGTTTTCGATAAACCTGTCTTGGAAAAATTGTGTTCAATCAACACCAGAAAACCTTCTGAAACATCCGCCGAGACCGTTTCAATACCCAGCTCTATCAGGTGCTTAGTGAGATTGCCGGAGCCACAACCATAGTCGAGGGCGGTCAAAGGTTTTGCGTCTGTCTTCACGGCTTTTACCGTCAAATTCAAAACTCTTTGCAATCTTTCCTGCTCGATCTGGTTAAATATTTCGCCGTGTAACCGCTCGTATTTTCTGCTAATCCTGTCATTGACTCTTTTATTGAATTCTATCTGTTCTTCACCTTGCATAAGCAATCCCAAGCCGGCAATGAAATCCCTTTATTCAGATTTTACGAGCATAACTTTTCATATATATCGGTTATCTGCCTAATCTGCTCCACGCCGTCGAATTTGCGAGAGAATTCTTCAGCTTCGCGTACCAGACTTTCCCGCAGGGAGCTTTCCCGCACAAGTCTGTTAACTGCATTTACAATACTTTCTGCACTCAACTGGTCTAATAAAATTCCGGTCCTTTCGTGCCGGACGACTTCGACCAGTCCTCCAACCGCTGAGGCGATAACAGGAATTTTCATTCGCATGAATTCAACAGCAGCGATTCCAAATGCCTCACGTCTGCTTGGAATGACGGCAATATCAAAAGCCTTTGTAAATTCCGCCGGATTCTTACACAAACCCGTAAAAGAAACTTTTCCTTTCAGCCCCGATTGTAGAACCAGGTGTTCAAGCTCTCGCCTTTGATGTCCTTCGCCGACGATGATAAAATGGTATCGCTCATCTTCTTTACACAGAATCGCCGCGGCATTGATAAGCACGTCCACTCCCTTACAAGGATCGAGCCTTCCGACAAATCCAATAACTATCTTGTTTTCCCCGATTCCCAGCATGTCCCTGACCTTGTCACGGTCGTAAAGGGCGTGGTCAAACCGGGCAAAGTCGATGAAATTACTGACTATATGAATCGATTCTTTGTCAATGCCGATGGTTCTTATTAAAGCCTCCCCGGTCGCCTGTGAGTTTGCAATTGCCTTTGCGACTCTGGAACTCAATGCCTTTAGAAGCAACCGGTAGATAAAACCCGTGCCGCCCCGAAAAATCGGGCCGTGCTCGTGAATAAGGACTTTTGAATTGCAGAGAAAACTCGCAAGCAGGCAGCTGATAATCGATTTCTGCAGGTGAGCGTGAATAATGTCGATTTTGTTTTCTTTACAGTATTTTGCAATCTCTAAAAAAGCCAGCGGATTATACTTGTGGTATGATAAGTTGATGAGCCTGGCATTGATTGGTATGGCTTCGGGATTCGTCCTTAGAGAGCAGACAACAGTTTCGATCTGCTCGCTGTTTATTCTCTCGACTATATTTTTGACAACGAAGGGCGCTCCGCCGTAGCCAAGGTGGTCTATCACATGTAAAACCCTTATTTTCATTTTATTCTTTCATAGAGGGCAAGATACTGTTCGGCAGTCCGGCTCCAGGCGAACTGCTCTGCGTGACTCCTTGCTGCAACGGCCATTTGTTGTCGGGCCTGCCGGTCGTCAGCTAATTTTGCTACGGCTTTCGCGATTTCTTCGGCGCTTGCCGGCTCGACTATAAAACCGTTATCGGATATTAATTCATCAACACCCTCACAGCGAGTGGTAATTATCGGCAAACCTGATGCCATTGCTTCGAGCATCGCATTGCTCATGCCCTCCTGCATGCTGGCGCTGATGAAGACATCGTTTTGCCGGTACACTTCCGGCATTTTTTCCGGGTCCATTCTTCCGGTTATCTCGATAACGCCGCCCAGTTCCATTTCGGTGACAATTTTTCTGAGATGCTGTTCCAATTTTCCGCCGCCGACAATCGTCAGATGAAGCTTACAAGCGACCCTGTGCAATATCTCGACGGTATCGATGAGCATATCGATTCGCTTTGTAACGGATAATCTGCCGACCGTCAGGAGCCTGAGCGTTTTGGATTTTTCGCCGGCTTCGGCCGGAAAGAACCTGTCCAGCTCAACACCGTTCGGGATAACGTCAATCGCAACCGACGGCAGAAATCGCAACGCACGTTCCTTCAGGCCCTCGCTGCACGCTACCAATGCGGCGGCATTCTTCCAAATGGAACCAAACACCGGGCCGAGAATCTTATAGTCAAGTTTTAACCTTGCGTGCTTTCCCGGGACATCCGAACCCCGAAGCGAAATGATATACGGCAACTTGTCCGCGCTTCGGTAGCAAAGCCAACCCGACGGAAAACCAAAAAACGCGTGGACTAAATCATAATCAGTTTCCCGCAGAAGTTTTCTGTAATAAGACGTGGCCCTGATGAGCCATTCAATCACCTCTACCTTCCGCCAGAAGTGCAGTTCCTTCTTGTGGATACCGACTTTATGAATAGTAATATTTTCGGAAAACTTTTCGGTGACGCTGCCGGGCTCAGGTGCGGATGTCAATACATCCACCCAGAGGAGATTATTATTTGCGTATTGTCTCAAGAGACACAAATGTGCCTGAGCCGCTCCACCCCCGATCGGTGGAAACTCATAATTAAGCATTAGTATTTTCATTGCCCGGCCTTAAAAAAGATAACTAAAATCCGGTATTCAACGGTTCCTTGTTTTGTTTGCGATAACATAAAGATTTGTTTGTAGTGTAAGAGGCAGCCTGCGAAAATTTACGTGTTTAAAAATACAACCTATCGGCCCCAGTTTCCGGAACTTTTTAAGGGCGAATTCATTCACGGGATTCATCTTTACAAAACGCGTCTCAAAACCGTGCCCGGCCAAACGCCGTTTCAATTGCCCCGGTGAATGAAGCGAAGGGTGATATCGCCGCCATTGCAGTGACTTCGTCCACAATGTTTCATAAATAACATTGCTGAATTTATTTGGCGTCTGGAACAAATAATAACCGCCGGGGCGAAGGACACGCCGAACTTCGCTGACGTGCCTGTCGATATTCGCAATATGCTCGAATAAATCGAAGCTCAAAACGACATCGAAGTACTGGTCCTCGTAAGGCAAAGTTTCCGCCGCCTGCACTTCCAAACGAATGTCACCGTACTTTTTCAGACCGTACTCAATAGCTTCGCCCGATATATCGATACCGGTGACGTCATATCCCTGTCTGCTCAGCTCGAATACCACGCTGCCGATACCGCAACCGATCTCTAAAATCCTGTCATTCGATCTGAGCAAATCGGTTTTTGCGAGGAAATCCAAATTCGCCCCGAGGTTGCCGCGTTCTTCCTTGCCTATCCGGAGTTCCTTGCGCCAGCCTTCATCATAAAGTTCCTGCTGCTTCTTGAGATTCTCATCCATCAGCTTATCGCTCTTTTTTGACACTGAGCTGTTTTATGCGTTCAATTGCGCTGGAAAAGAACGTGCTCTCCAAACGTACGAACAACCCGGTAATTCTTCATGACGAATTCTCTGAAAGGCTTCATTGCCTCGAAACGCTTCACCTCGGCAGGATCTTTGATTCTCTCGCGGAGCATTTTGGCGTATGCCGCTTCGTACTGGCTAATGATCGGTTCGTTTTCAGGCAGAAATCCCTTCGTCGTTCGAGGCCATAACTCCAGTGGCGGCCTGTCCCAGGGAAAGTGGTTCTTGCGGCTATCAACTACGAACTTAGGCGGCTGCTTCTCGAATGCACTCAATATCTCGGCAATTCTTTCTGAAAGTACTTCCGGAGAAAGCGTGTGCATGGTCCCTTCAAATGCCTTCGGTGCAGGGCTCAGCCTCTGGGCCTGGACGTATATCCCCGGGTACCAGCCCCAGACATAGATTCCATCAGTCGGCGTCGAATTGCTGCGGATATACTGCCCTAAAACTTCCCAGGGAGATCGAGAACCTTCGTTTCGATGCTTTTGAGCTTCTCTGATTTTCTGTGCATAACCTCTCTGTTTTTCGGGTATACCCGTGGTCGGATTACGGTAGGCTCCGCCGGAATGCGGGCTCTTTGAGACTCCGAAGAATATGTGCAGCGACATCATCATCATCGCTATCAAGCCGACCATACCTATTGCATTCCACACAGGTCTGGAAGAGGCGGCTTTCGCATTTTCGTAGTAGTTTGCTATCAGATATCCGCCCAGCATTGCAGCCGAGGCATTCAACGGCAGATAGTACTGCTCATAAGAACGCGGGCTTATCCACACAAAAGCCATATCGAAGAACCACCAAACAGCAAAAAGCAGGACAAATCGATCGTAGGTGGTTGCTCTAAGGTCTTTGGATTTATTCAGTCTGCCGTAAATCATCTTTACGATTCTGAGAATAACTGCCCCGGCCGCCAGAACTATAGGCAGTATCAACACTCCATACCAACGGAATACCCGAAGCTTGGCCTGTCTTCTTTGTTCCGGGTTCATTATCTGCCAGCTGTCGCGAACATACGCCGGCAGGAACTTCATCAAAAGTCCCTGCTTTGCAGCGGTGTCCTGAACCGTGCTGTTTTCGGTACCGGTTTCCGCCGGTTTATTTTCGCCGGGAGTCTGAGGGCTTTGAAGTGCAGTTACAATCGGCCTGTACAGGAATGAATACGGATAATAATTTATCGGAGCCTTCGCAGCGGTCAGCCATATACATATCGGGCCGATGATAAGGGCCGCTCCTGCAAACAGCAATAAAATGTCGGCGCCAGTTTTTTTCCAGGTTCTGTGCTTCAGCAAAGGTTGAACAATTACAAATAATCCGACCGCTCCAATTGCTGAAGTGCCGGTTTCTTTGAACAGCGGCGCCCAACTGAGAAAGGCCCCGGCCAGAACCGCACACCACCATTTGCTGTTTAACTGGTAAAGCACAAAGCAGCTCATCCCCAGCACCATAAAGGCAATCATGTGTTGCTCTTTGACATTGCCGAACTTTGCAATAAGCGGAGCTGAAAGATATATCGAGGCAACAATGACCCCCACGCTCGCGGGCAGTGTCCCGAATAGTTTACGCATTGTGATAAACATGAGCACTAATGCGGCGGCCTGAAGGATCGCCTGAATCAGCTTCGGCCCCGTTTCGCTGAATCCGAACAGCCGCACACCTAAGATATTGACCAGCAGTGTCCCCATCTGGGCGCTTGGTTTTTCATCGACCCCGATTTTAGCGCCGTCGATTATGTGTTTGGCCGAATAGACGTAGGCCCCGCTGTCGAAGGCCCCGGGAGAGTTGAACTCAATGTACTTGCCCATAGTAAATGGAATCCCCGCAAGCACTAATATGACAACAGGAACAATCAGATGTTTCATCTTCTCTCGTTTTTCAGGCGAGACCGGTTTCTCTTTGTGCGGTTTTACATGTGTTCTGACCGGTCGTCTTTTTCGAGCAGCTTTGCTCATTTTTGGTCTCCAACTTCGTCGGTCGCTTCGAGGATTTCTTTTATTACGTATGTCGGGCGGTTTTGCGATTCGTGGTATGTCCGGACCAGCAATTCTGCAAGCAGCCCCATCAGGATGAACTGAATTGTAGCGATAATGAATACGGCCGTCAGTATCAGCAGCGGATTTCCGCTCATATCCGTCTGGAAAGAGAGTTTCTGGTAGATCACTGTCAGGCCGAAAACAATTGAGCCGGCCGCGCATAGCAATCCCAGGCCGCCGAAGATATAGATTGGCTTTGTAGAGAACGAGCCCAGGAACTTGACGGTCAGAAGATCCAGAAGGACTTTCCATGTCCGCGCCAGGCCGTATTTCGCGACGCCGGCGGTCCTGGGTCTGTGGTTGACGACCATTTCCGTGATCTCTGCCCCACTCCAGCTTGCCAGCGCGGGGATGAACCGGTGCATCTCGCCGTACAATTTTGTCTCCGCCAGGACCTCCCTGCGATACGCCTTGAGCGTGCAGCCGTAGTCGTGGAGCTTGACACCTGTAATTCTGGAAATCAGCCAGTTGGCGATTTTGGAAGGCAATAGTCTTGTTACGGTATTATCGTGTCTTTTTTTTCTCCAGCCGCTTACTACATCGAATCCTTCATCGAGCTTCGCTATCATTTCGGGTATATCTGCGGGGTCGTTTTGCAAATCGGCGTCCATCGCGACGATAATCTTTCCCCGTGCGTGGTTAAAGCCGGCGCTAAGTGCGGCTGTTTGACCGAAGTTCTTGCGAAAGCGAATGACACGGACTTTGGCGTCGGTCTTCTGCAGTTTCTCCAGCACGGCGAAGCTATTGTCACTGCTGCCGTCGTCGACGAATATTATTTCGTATTGTACGGGCGGTTCGCGAACCCCCTGTACGATTTGCTCATAGAGCGGGACGATGTTATCCTGCTCATCCAATAACGGCACAACAATCGATATTTCGAGACCTTGCTTGGCCATACCGTACTTCCTTTACAAACTGCCACTATAATAATAGTTAAGATATCGGCTGTAAAGCCAAACGCCAGTAATTAAAATCCCCGCCAAACGACGCAAAAGGGCAATAATACTCCCACCTTCGCAGCAGATATGCCGTTAATATAACATAATCCCAACTACTTGTCTCTGTGCCTGTCTCGGCGTACCCGAGCCGCGTCGGGCCCTCTGTGGCAAAAAAGCACAGGGTAATCCGTGACAAAAAGACTAAAATGTGATAGTCTTAAAATATTAGGGAGGTTTATTTATGAGGTTGACTGAGAAAGGGATTCCAAAGCCTTATAGAAACAAGAGAAAAAACAAATGAATGAACAATACAGGTAAACGTCCCCGCCGCTCATCACGTCAGATGGTCGAGCCAGTCAAGCAGTCTCGGAGAATATAAATCGCATCCCCATACATTATACCATGCCGCCCAGGCGTAAAGGACAATTACGGCCACGAAGATGTAGGCCGCCCAACGGCGAAGATAGACCGTCAAAGCCACGACCGCAGTGAACTGGCACAGCTTGCCGACGATGGGCCCGAGTATCGAGCCGAATACCGCCGCGATAAGCCGGATTGCCGGATGACCTTCTGCATCCGGACCGGCCCGGAGCATGAAGTACACAGTCGAAGACGCATCCGCAAGAGCGGCGAGCACCGTCAGAATCAGAAAGACACGACACTCGTGGCCATACCCTTCCCAATTCACCCGAAAGCGTTCCACGATGTCACTAACTGATCTGATTCGCATCGCTTTGACTCGAAATTCCGTGGACACAATATTTAATTCCAGCCAATCTCGTACGGTGGCGGCTTGCCCCACCAAATTCTAAATCCTTATATCGAAATCCTACGCAGGACACATAACGGCGGAAAAAATTCAAAATTCGAATTGTCAAAATACCAAACCAGCAATCTAAACCTGTGCCCGCGAAGGCGGGTATAATCAATCGTATAGAAAATAGTCAATTATAAGGGCCGCGGATTTCGCGGATTACGCAGAAAAAAATAATCAATAGTAAATAGTAAATAATCAATGACAAAGGTCAATCGCCACCCCTGTCATTATCAAGCACAACTCATCGAAAAATCTACTCCCTATGGGCAGGCGTACTTCTTTAATTCCCCCCTATGATCCGAACTGCGCGGATCACGGAACCAGTGGGGCGCGTACGCTCGCCCTGCTGGGTACCGTGCATTCATCTTGTTGGCCCCAGGCTTAGGGGGTCCGGGGCTGCCGCTTGTCCTGTTTCTGCTTTGCGGCTTTCGCTTGTTTGGCATCCTTCTGCCGATTCTCTTTGGCCTTGTCCTTCTTGCCTTTCTTGTCGCCCATGGGTGACTCCTTTCTAAAACTTAGGTAAGACTAAGGACAGTCAACCTATTCATGGTCACAGAAAAGGGTTGACTGTCCCCTGATAAAACCATGTTTCCATTCACCTGACAAGGATACACCAAGTCCTCGGGAATGGCAACCTTTTCGTTAGTGTTATCCTATGCGAGATACGAAAGGACTTCAATGAGAGGGAGAAATAGGTAAGGTGTCCCCCGATTTTCATCTACTACGCTGGGCAAAAACAAAAAAACCTCAACAGGGCGGAATGACCCATGAAGAAACCTTAGCAAGCCTCCGTGCATGACTCTGGGTCATTGTGCCTTCAACTTTAATTAAAGCATGGGCTTGATTCTCTTCTATACCAGAGTCTAAGTTTTCTTCAATTGGATCTTCTACTACAGGATAGCCTAATTCTTTTGGTTCTTTGGCAAATATACCAATTAAAGCAATAGCATCCTTAATAGATTCTTCAGGTGTTGTTTTAGAAGCAATGTCAACTGATATATCACCCAATGTAGATCTATAGACCGCTGAAGATGGTCTATATGTGCCATCGGTTTTTTTAGCTAACTGATTCTGAACAGTTAATCTGCGAAATAGCTCCTCCTCATCAGCAACCTGTTGAACATCCTGAGTTGAATTATCATCCATAAAAAAGAACCTAATGTCTTTAAGTCTCTAAGAACCCCTTAGCCATTGAATTGTGTTTCGGCCGGTATTGAAATCATTGCGATTAAATTGACTTTCTTCTATTGGCTCTTCATTACTCACTTTGAGATAACCAATATTTTCAGAGTCTGTGAATTCTAATTCAAGTTCCCGCTCACCTATTTGCCATTCTAACTGTATGCCGCCACCAGAAACAGGAACAACACGCGGAGCAATGAACTCAAATTCTAATTGATATAAAAATCTTTTTGCCGCCATTATTAGATCGTCAGAGATTTTTGGGCTTCCATAAGAATCCCAATCAATAGGTAATTTTGAAAGCGCATCCAAATCATCAATTGCTTTTTCAATCAATGAGGTAACCGCATAAAAACTATCCGTCGTTGAATCTGCCACATATTCAACTGGATAACTGGGCCCTTCTTCAGACATTGAAATATTGCTTAATGTTGCACCTTGCGGAAGAGAACCAGAGCTAATTGTATCAAAACACGTACCTAACAAACCTACACTTTGTCTGTTCATTTTATAACGTTCGACCCCATAATTCATGCGCTTCCGAACTAGTTAACTCAGTAAAGTTTTCTACTATTGTTTCATGTCCAAAATTCAAACATTCATATAAAGCATCGTTGTCGTTTGAAACAAGCTGACCTCTTGCAGTAAGCCTGAATTGGAGCAATGGCACACTATCTGATCGTCTATAAGCTGTTGAAATATCAATATGCAACCTAGCAAGCTTTTCCGGATAAGGATAGGCCATTGACAAATTAATACTTTCTGGAGATATCAAGTTTCCACTTAGAGTATTATATGATAGGAATGGAAGTATTTTATAGAGCTCGCCAAAATCTTTAAATCCTTCGCCTGGATAAATATGATTGACGTATGTAACTTCCCAATGGTTTAGTTTAAGCACTCCAAGGCCTTCATCATTGACAAAATCAAGGAAGGCTTGCCATTGATCTCTGAACACCGGGAAAATTTCTTCATAATGTGGATACTTTTCTCTGCCTGTAACTTTCTTCCAGTTATGGTGATATCTTTCTGGCTGTAATTGAATCAAACGGTTTCCGGGTTCATCAAGAAACCAACATCTTGGAACAGGCGGAGAACTTAAAAATTGTGCTTGCAACTTTGCTTCAGGAACAACAAAATCACCGAACTCTTCTTTGCTTATAGCGATTGGAGGATGAACAGATAAATTAGGATAGCGATCTCTGATTCGTTGCCAATAAAGGCCAAGATGCACCGCAGAAAAATTTGGAATTGTATCAAACTGAACACCAAGAACTACTTCGTTTACTGGTGGCTTGTTATAATCAGGTAATGTCCTTTTTTGTTGTGCCATTATCCTTATAATCTCTTTTTAGTATTATCTCATTTTAATTATTTCGGTTGTTTTTAACTTTTACTGTATTCTGATTACATGAAAGCCAAAAAGTCTTTTTGCTAATGATTTTTTACATTCTATATGTTTCTATACGTATAGCAACTATATTTTGTTTCAAAAACCGCTTTATTGGCCATATTTTAATGAATCTTGAGAAAAATAAAGGGTTCAGACACTTTTTCGCTGACATTTATGTTGCCTTATTAAGTTCTTTTACTTTTGTTTATTTACAATTTAAAGCCTGCTTTTTCTTCTTTGCACCTTGGGCCTAATTTTGTTTTTCGGTCGACCTACTGCTCATTAACAATGACTAAAATAGTAAAACTTCCCTGGTTATTTAACAGCACAATTATCTCTATGTTAATGTGTAATTTACTGGTTTTATAAGATATACCTTTTCTGCACTAAGGTCGATTTCATATGTCAAATCGGGCACGCTAGATCCATCGATAGCATATATTAGTATTGTCTGGGATTTTGCATCACATATGTCATAAAGACTTTTACAAAGGTCTCTGATTTTTTCGAAATTGTAACCTTGAGGCAACAGGCTTGCCATTCCCGCCATAGCAATGTTATTCCTTACTTTTATTAAAATTTTGCTAAGTTGGATTATGTCTTTTTCCGGTAATCCATCGGTATCAATATGAGCAAACATCTTGTCCCGTAGATCTAAAAGTAAACGATGTTCCGTTAAATACTCTTGAGGGACTATATCTTCAGATATACGAACTTTGTTTCTCTGCTTGAATGGACGCCCATATAGAACATACAATGATGTGATAAGCTGATAAATGAGACTGCTATTTTCGTTGGATATTAAGTAGTCAGCAACTTCTTTTGCACGGATGAAACTTAATGCTGCGCATTGATATTTCCAATATTCTAGTCTCTCATCTTGCGTAAGCTTCTTCATAAGAAACTATTGCTTATTTTGTTAATTTCTAATATCCCAAGCCTCTCGGCATAAAGCAAGAAAGCACAAACTACGGCGTTGCCGCTTCAGAGCTACCATATCCGCTATTAACAATATACAATACTCCAACGTGTAGTTCAATCAAAAAACCTGTCCGAAGGTTGTCATGAGCGGCTCAGCGCATACATTATTCCCTTCTATCTATATTAGGCGTATCTCACGGGCTAAACTTTGATAAAAAAATGCGAAAATGCGTAAAAAATGCAAAAGTTTATAGAATTGAGCAAAAAAGCATAAAGCATTTAGAAATTACGTCGCTCCAGTGGCGGGGCCAAGCCATCCCGGCGACCACGGCTGTTACGTTACTTCGCAATGACATACATCGAGTACTAACTGAAAGCTCATAGTCCTTTTGATTAGTCAAAAGGACTAGATGCCATGTATAACCTATGACTAAATATCAAGTATTGAGCAGCAATGGTGGGTGGCAGCTATTGAGCGAATACAGTGAGCAAAGTGTATGGTTTTAAACCAGGATTTCACTCGACATTTAGCCTGTTTTATGGTATAATGTGCTAAAATCACAATAGTTCATCGTTCATAGATAACAGACCTCAGATATCAGACAAAATACAATGGCCATCATCTCACAAAACGCTGTCAAACAACGTCTTTTTTTGCCAGAATTGCTCAAAAAAATGGAGAAATAGTGTGTAAAATTGAGACTAATTTGAAAAAACAAAGCCAATCACCGGCCCTTGGCCGGAAATCCGAAGCTCTCCGTAAGGAGTCCCTGGGACGAAATCCTAAATCCTCCACAGGACTCCTAACGGGGCAAACAATATCGAATGTTCAAAATCCTGAATTTTCAAGACAAAACCACAACCAAAACGTGCGAAAATACGCCGAATAGCGCACAAAGTACGACAAAATGAGGCAAAATAGTGAGTAAAATTCGCGCTAATTTGAAAAAACAAAGCCAAAAGCCAGCCTTCGGCTGGAAATTCTTAGCACTAAATGCTAAATCCTAAACAAAGACAATTATCAGGAATGCGATTTGAAAAAACAAAGCCAATTTCAAAACAGCCAAAATGACGTTAAGTCAATAATAATAATGGTTTATGGAGATTATGATAGGCCGGGGCGGCGAAAAAACAAAGCCAATTCGCCGGGCTTTGGCCGGAAATCCGAAGAACGAAGCTCGAAATCCTAAACAAAGACAATTATCAGGAATGCGATTTGAAAAAACAAAGCCAATTTACGAACGGGCAAAATGACGTTAAGTCAATAACATTAATGGTTTATGGAGATTATGATGGGCCGGGGTGGCGAAAAAACAAAGCCAATTTATCGGGATGGTGAGCTTTTCGAACCATTTGCGACTCCGAAGCCGGGCAAAAATTGCCTGCGACGCGAACGGCAGCCGGTAAATTCTCTTGAACGGATTCGGTCATTCTGTTAGTTTCATTTTTATGGATAAAAAGATGAAAAACAAGACTATTACCTCGCCGAAGGGCTTTTTGGCCGCCGGCCTGCATTGCGGCGTTAAAAAGTCCGGCAATTACGATTTGGGACTGCTCGTCTGCCCGACAGGCGCAAAAGCGGCTGCCGTATTTACAACCAACAAAATCGTTTCGGCAGCGGTAACGATTAGTAAAAAACATATCAAAAGTCCCACCATCTCAGCAGTCGTCGTCAATTCCGGCAATGCCAATGCCTGTACCGGCCGGCCCGGACTCAGCAACGCCATTGAAATGTGCGGCAAAACGGCAGGACAATTGCAGATTGTAGATGGAAAAGCCCTCCGAGCTCGCTCGGGGCAGGCGAAAATCGACAACCGAAACGTTCTCGTCGCCTCCACCGGCATTATCGGCAAGCAGATGCCGATTAAAAATATTGTCGCGGGCATAGAAAAAGCAGCGGCACAGCTTTCGGACTCGTCGAAAGCGGGTCTGGATTTCGCAAAGGCGATAATGACGACCGATACAAAGCCAAAACAAGCCGTCCGCCGACTCGAAATATCCGGCTCCGGGGTCACGATAGCCGGCACGGTTAAAGGCGCCGGTATGATTGCACCGAATATGGCGACCACACTTTGTTTTATTACCACCGATGCCGCTATAAGCAAACCCCTGCTGGCCCGGGCGTTGAAGGCGGCGATCGATGGTTCGTTGAACAGGCTGACCGTTGACGGCCATCAAAGCACGAACGATACCGCAATAATTCTGGCCTCCGGCCTTGCGGGAAATCGGCCGATAGTTCGCCAGTGTCCGCGATATAAAAAATTCGCCGATGCGCTGGGCGAATTGTGCGAAGATCTGGCCAGACAGATGGCGCTCGATGCCGAAGGTGCGACGCGGATGTTTAAGGTCGTTGTCAAAGGGGCGGCTACAAAGGCCGATGCGGCTAAGGCCTGCAGGGCCATAGCCGATTACCCGCTCGTAAAATGTGCAATTAACGGGGGCGACCCCAACTGGGGCAGAATCATCTGTGCGGTCGGCTCGGTGGGCGTGAAATTGAATCCGGAAAAGCTCTCCTGCAGGCTCGGGCCGGTGACAGTTTTCAAAAACGGCAGGCCGAAAAAATTTGACGCAAAAATCGCAGGCAGGGTCATCTCGCAAACCGAGCACACAATAATGGTGGACCTGGGTGCGGGCAAGGCAAGTGACTTTTGCTTTGGCTGTGATTTAAGTGCAGAATATGTAAGGATCAACGCCGACTATCATACTTAACAGAAAAAAGTAATCTGTGCTTTAACGCTCATAATTATTGCAATACAAGCGCTCTTTGTGTAAAATAGTTTTTTGCCGTGCATGGTATCTTGTGACGAAAACGGCACCCGGATTTATCGGGGTGTAGCTCAGCTTGGCTAGAGCGCCTGCTTTGGGAGCAGGAGGCCGTAGGTTCGAATCCTATCACCCCGATTCCACAAGTCTTTGTGCTGGAGTGGCTTATGATGATATGCGTTTTGTGGAGTTGTTGAAATTTCTTTGTTTTCTGGTGTCAGTGTCAATCCAGTGTCTAAAAGCTCTTGTATAACGCGGGCTGCTTTAGCTTCGTGATCCTCATCAACTTGGTTGTAGTACTTTTGAGTCGTGGCTATATCAGAGTGGCCCATTAGCTCTTTGACGACATTCATAGGTAACTTGTCAGCCCAATTTTGGCCGGCACGCTTGCGAAGTGTATGTACTGTTAACAGAAGTCCTTTCATGTCACCACATCAGTAGTCACCATCTCGCACATGGCCAATTTGCCATATCGCATTCTGTAAATATTTTTCCGAAAAAATCAATAACAGCCTTGACTGGCTGAGGCAGGAATTGTACAATTACCCGCACTGTTTTTGATGAATAACTTGGTGCAGTGACGCATAGTAAACTACCAAGACACCGAAATAAACTATCTGGTGCGCAATGTTGTCGGCCAAAGATAGAATATCAGGATAAAATTCGCTGATTGAGAATGTTACCAGTTGATAGTATATCAGATAACTTAATGAGAAGCACATTTGCGTGTACAACAAAAAACACGGGAGGTACACTATGATATCGGACGTCCATTTTAGAATCTTCGTTGCACGAATTATCTACAGATTGACCGCAGTAGCTGTGATGACCGTGCTCGGATGCACCAGTGCAGCGCTAGCCCAGGACTCAGACACTCCGCCAGCCGGAGGACAGTCGGAGCCGGGCGAACGACCGAATTTCATAATCATCCTGACCGACGATGAAGGTTATGGTGATTTGAAGTCTTTCTATCCGGCTACAGGATTGAATGCGCCCCACTTCGACCAGTTGGCCACCGAAGGCCTGCGATTCTCTGATTTCTACGTAGGCTCGTCCGTGTGCAGCCCGTCGCGCGCCGCTTTGATGACAGGTTGCTACCCACAGCGAGTAGGACTACCGGCCGTGCTCGAGGCCGATTCAAAAGTTGGACTCAACAGCGACGAACAGACGCTTCCCGAACTGCTCCAGGCCAGCGGGTACCGCACCAGCTGCATTGGGAAATGGCACCTGGGCGACCGGCCGGAATTTCTCCCCACGCAGCATGGCTTCGATGAATATTTTGGTTTGCCCTACTCAAATGACATGCGGCCCAACCACCCGGTCAAGAAGAACTTCTTCCCTGACTTACCCTTGATGGAAGGCGAGCGGATCATTGCCTATAACCCCGATCAGAGCCAGCTGACTACCTGGTATACACAAAGGAGCGTGAAGTTCATCGAACAGAATAAGGACAAGCCGTTCTTTCTTTATCTCGCGCACACCATGCCGCATGTTCCTCTGGCGGTATCCGACAAATTCAAAGGCAAGTCGAAGCACGGCATCTATGGAGACGTAATGCTGGAACTCGACTGGTCGCTGGGTGAGATCATGGCAACCTTGAAGCGCTTGGGGATCGACGAGAAGACCATGGTGATTTTCCTGTCGGACAACGGGCCGTGGCTGAGCTACGGCCGTCACGCGGGCTCCGCTGGTCCCCTGCGGGAAGGGAAAACGACCACATTCGACGGCGGACAGCGGGTTCCCTGTATTATCCGTTGGCCCCACAAGATTCCCGGCGGCCGCGTTTGTCGGGAAATCGCCACATCCATGGACTTACTGCCCACAATCTGCAGCCTGGCAAACGCTGAGTTGCCCGAAAAACGCATCGACGGCAAGAACATCTGGCCACTGATGACCGGGCGGATCGGCGTGCGCAGCCCCCACCAGGCATTCTTTTACTACAACGCCTGGCAGCTCGAAGCGGTTCGCTCGGGTAGATGGAAGCTTGTTTTGCCGCACGATTTCTACGCAGTGGTCAAGCCAGGAGTGGATGGCAATCCGGGACAGCACGCCTGGACGCACGTCAACATGGCGCTCTATGACATCCTCAATGACGTTGGAGAGACCACAGACGTAGCGGGACAACACCTGGATGTAATGGAGCAGATGCTCGAATTGGTTGCTCAAGCGCGCATGGACTTGGGTGACGGTGTCAAGCAGGTTATGCCGGAGAAGAAAGACTTCTTCCAGTCCCGCCGGCTCTATCGCATTAAGGGCCGAGGACAGCGACCGCCGGGAATCTCCACAGCCCCGGCCCGGAGTTGGCTCGGCGAGTAAGCGATGGTTTGTGCTTTGGGCTCACACATCAACCTAAGAGTTTGTCCGAGTAATTGATTTAAGCAGTATTATTGTATCTTCTTTTGGGGTTAAATACTGATTCTCTAATCAGAGTCTTTGATTTACGATAAGCACGCACTTTTTCGCTGCGGTCACATTTCGGTTGCTCTTCTATCGGCATCATAATACGTATTACAATTAATTGACCATATACACGCCGATATAGTTAATAGTAGCCAGTTGAAAAATATCTTTAAGCCGGAGGCTATTATGCTTAAACCATACTTCTATTAGGTGACAGGTTTGGTGTGTGGTCATCCATGTAAATTCTCAGCCCTGCACACAATTTCGGGAACCACAGTGCGGACCGGATTTCTTTCATCTTACTTCGGCAAGCTTTTCAAAGACTTTCAATTCTGTGATATCAGATTTCTCCAAACCACCGTCTTTTCTCAACGCCTTGACGCAGAAAGAGAAGTTCGTAACTGTATTATCCAGTGCTAAGGAGAACTCGAAAGGAAATCGTGTGTCGGTCATTTCCTGCCATCCGTTACCCAAAGAGTAGGAAAGCGTAGCTTGCCTTAGCTGTTCGTCGTTCGCTGCAAGATAGCCATAAAACCATGTCATTGTCCCCCCAAAGGATAAAACCATGCCGTGTACTTTGCCAAAAGTAGTATGCACTGTTTCATAGCTTTGCTCGCAGATGCGCTTGAGTTGATTACCAAGAATCTTATTTTGGAATTTTGGGACAGCGTTGACCTCTCTAATGATCAGAGTTGTGATACCTTTTCTGGAAATGCTTACCTTTGTGGCTCCTTTGTTAAGCTCAATGGGCTCGGCAGGTTTGTTGTCTCTTGAAACCAGAACGCGGTATTTTTTGTTCTTGTCTATGGGCACCAATTGATCATTCAGAAGAACGTTGACATTTACATCCTTATCGCCCTGGTTCATCAGTGCCAGATACAGATTACCGTTCCCTCGGCCTGTAAGATAGTTGACCTGGATATTGTCAATATAAAGGAGCCTGGTTGGCATCCATAACCAGACGTTATCTTCGCCGCAGAATTTGCCCGGTCTGTCTCCAAAAACCCTGCTTTGCAAATAAGCATATCCCTCAACATATTGAGAGGGAAAATCGATGTTACCGTCGGAACGCTCGAAAGCATCAGCGATTAGATAATCCAGCACAAGGGCCACTTGCGGCCAAATGTGATTGTAGTGCATCGACGTTATCGTGAATGCCTCTAATGGCCTGAAGGGAAAATACTCTTTTTCATATACTGTTGTGTATTCGGTATTCATGTGATAACCTGGGAAATTCGCATAGCGTCCAACAATAGCCGAACGCGCAATATCCCTCAGAAAATCGTCATCGGCGTGATGGGCCAGACGTAAAAAATAAGGGGCATGAGTCGCCAGGAAAATGCCGAGATGGGCCGCCGTGCCATTGCCTTCGCAGAGAAGTCCGACTTCAGATACTTGCCAGGCCTCAACCATCTCTTCCGGCACATGGATTGGAGGAGCGTCACGGCCACTTCGTGTCGGCGCTAAACCACCTTTGTTGACGAGAATGCGCCGATCAGGGATAGTCGGGTAGAACCAGACAAGTGAAGCGTACTGATGAGCACCCTTTACGGCTGCATTCAAATAGCGGTCATAGCGCGTCTCCTCATAAAGTTCAAACAGATCTTTCCAGGCAGGGAACATATAATCCCAGAATGTTCCGGTCCCAGCTTCCTCGAAGTTAACTTGCGGCTGATTAATGCGCTGCTCAATGTAGCGGTCTGCTTTTTCTACTGCATCAGAGAGATATTCCTGGTCACCGGTCGCTCGATATAAAGCAAGCGATCTTTTCCAGGAACCACCTTTGTTCAACCACGCCATGTTTAGCATTCTATCCACATCATACAAGGATTTAACATAATGCAGGAAGATCGGGCACCCGCCCTTAGAGATTCGATACAAGGAAGCGAGTTCGGAAACCGGGGCACAGGGTCCAGTCATTTTGTTCGATGCAAGTTGCCCGCCTTTTTCCCCGGTCGCCATGAAAAGAAACTTCTCTCTGGAGATAATATATTCAATCATGGGTAGCGCTCGATGTTTGAAGATTTCTTCGTTGTCAGTCACTAAGGCAACGCCAAGAGGGTGAAGCGGGCTGACATTCTTCACCGAACCGGCCATATCCTGGTCGTATGCGGAGCCTTTGTATTCCTCGTCAAAACGCCCATAAGGTCCCATGGCATAGTCTATCATGTTCTCAAGCGTCGTGTTCAACGAACAAAGTGTGTTCCGGCGGTAGTCGGTAAATTGGCAAATATTGCGAACCGCGTATTCAAAGCTCCGGTTGAAATCGCCGTCATGTACGAAAAGCAGCATGTTGAAATCAAATGGCTTGCTCGGCTCCATTTTAGAGCCCTGTCCGGCCAAGACAGGAGCAAAGACCATCGGCTGGGCCTTCCCTTTGGCATTGCGCAGTACAACGGCGAAAAGGTCATTTACACCGTTTGGCATCCTGTAAGGTAGTGTGCTCGGATCGGCAAAGACACCAAAAGTTTGCCCTCTCGAAGTGACCAGGGTCGCCGGAATAGAACAGCGGGATTCAGCCGTTATGTAGGATTCTTCCGGGAGTCGTTTTTCGCCCCACATAAGAGGTTGCCATACCGAATCAGCTTGAGCCAAGGGGACTTCGGGTGCCCCACTATAACCGATTGAGTACCAGGCTGAGTCTTTGGGGGTGAAACGAAAATGGATCTGAGGTTCCCCTTTACCTGCCGGCACAAATAGCTCGGCCACGATAGAAAACGCCGGATTGTCGGGAAAAATCCAGCTAACGTGACTATCCGTCAATTCCGATGCGGTTGCGCGCACCTCGATGACGTCCGTTGCCTTGAAGAGGTCTTTTATGTCCTCTTCATGTCCGGCTTTTCGCCAGGTCAGAATCCGATAGTAAGGGCTTGAGATGCGAACCGAGCTTAACCTTACTTCCGTCTCACTGCGGAGCACTGTAAAACGCGGTTCAAACCGTACACGAGTTGCATTCCCGGCAGCCACCTCCACCGATCCGTCGCTTTGAACCCAGACTTTGTATTGTTCGTTTTGGATTAGCCTGTCGGTAGCCGATGAGGCGTCAATAAAAAACGACGTTGCCAGCAGCACAAGTATTTTGAATTTCATAGCTAACTCCTATCTTTTGGTTATATTGGAAAGTCATACTAATCGTCGTAGAGCTTTAAGTTAACAGTCTCTGATTTTTCTATACTGCCGTTGGTTTCAAGTCCCTCGATGTAGAAGTTAAAGTCCTCTGTCCTGCCATCGAGCTTAACGGTAAATTCAAAGGGATATTTGTCATCGGTCACCTTTTCCCATTTGACACCTGTTGAATAATGCAGCACTGCCTTTTTGAGCTGCTCGGTGTTTGCCTCAAGCCAGATGTACGAGCTCGTTAGAGGCCTCGCAAAGGATATAATCATACCAGTAATTTTCCCAACGGGTGTCTGGACCACCTTGAAACTACGTTCGGAAAGCTTCGATGGTCTGTCGTTAATATACTTATACTGGAAAGCTGTTTTGATTAGCGTATTATCAATAGCCAAAGCAACAATTCCCTTCGCTCCAACGTCAACAGTAATTTTTGAGCCTTCGACTTTTGTTCGGCCCAAAAAGATATTCTCTTTCCAGATTTTTGCCTCGCTTTTCTTATTGAATATTACCAGTTTTGGATTCAAGGAAAGAGTTGTCGTTATGGGCTCATTCGACTGGTTCATCAGAGCCAAATATAACTTCCCATTACCATGAGCAGCTATGTAATTCACTTGCAGGTGATCAGCTTTTACGAGACCTTTGGGTAGCCAAAGCCAGAGTCCGATGTCGTCGTAGAATTTTCCAGGCCGATCTCCATAGACCTGGTTTCTAAAATAAGCACCTGTGGCCGTATAGCGTGAAGGGAAGTAAATCCGGCCTGCAGAACGATAAAAAGCCTCCCCGAGCAGATAATCCACTATGTAAGTGCACATTGGTGTCGGGTGATTGTAGTGCTCGGAAGTCCACGTCAGCTCCTCGAAGGACCGCAGCGGGTAATCCGGTTTTTCGTAGATAGTTGTATGGCCGTGACGGTAGGCGTAGCTCGGATAATTTGCATAACGCCCAATCATCGCACTACGTGCAATGTCACGATAGAACTTCTCGTTCGAGTAGTGTGCAAACTTAATCATATAGGGCGCGTAGGGCGCCATGAATATTCCGCGATGACTGTGAGAGGTACCGGCGCATTCTGACATTAAACCGTTGGCAGAAACACGCCACGCCGGGACAGATTCCTCAGGGCCAGGAACTCCTCTGAAAGAACCTCCTTTGTTTACCACGATGTTTTTATTGGGGACAGTCGGCTGGAGGTAAACAAAGCCGGTAAATTGATTCATCGATCTGACAGCAGCGTCCAAGTACTTGTTGTCGCCGGTTATCTCAAAGAGCTCATACAGGATGTCATACATCGGTGCTATTTCATTCCAGAAAGAGCTGCCGGCGTCATAGAAATCTATCGGCTGTCTGTCTATGCGCCAGTATATGTAGTTGTCGGCCAGTTTCCTGGCAAGACTTAGATATTCAGGCTCATCACTGAGCCGATACATCGCCACGAGAGGTCGAAGCAGATCCTTTGCCTGACTTAAAGCCTGCTCTTTACTTACTTGCCCTTCTTCGGACGACTGAGCCGCATTTAAAATATCGCCAGCCTTCTGTTTTGCAAATTCGGCAAATAATTCCATCCTTTTGCCGCTCATCAAATAAAGAGCTGCCCAATCCATTACCGTACTGCCCGGGCCTGACATAAACGGCATGCTGCCATCGAGTTTTACAAGGTTCACTTTCCTAGAGGTCATGTATTCTATAGAAGGCAGAGCCCGACGGTCATAAAGCTCCTGGCTGTCCCGAACCATTGCCAGACTCAACGGCGAGACGGCCGACTGCTGTCTGCCCCAGCCCTTTTTGTCGGTCTGGTAACCGTTGGTTTTCATCTCGGGGTACCAGTAGGAGTATTTGTCGGTCAGAACAAAGTCGACTATGTTATCCAGGGTTTCGTTGAGCGTGCATATACCGTTTTTGCGGTAGTCGTGGAAGCTGTAAGTATTATATGCAAGGTCTTTATATGTTTCATACCAATCACCGTGTTTGACTATCAGCCGTATTGTGAAATCAAAATTTTCGCCTGCAGCCATCATGGAGCCGGGCCCACCATAAACAGGCGCAAATACCATAGGCTGGGCGTTGGCCTCTGAGTTACGAATCAGGCCCCCAAACCGAGAGTTATGGCGTTCGGGGAGCCGGAAAGGTGACTCTTTCGGGTCAACAGCTAATCCAACAGTCGCACCATCGATGCCCATCAGGATCGCAGGTATCGGGAAGCGGTATTCCTGCGTGAGATAGGACACAAGTGGGAACCTCTTGCCCTGCCAAATCAGCGGCTGCCAGATCCAGTCGGTAGCTTTGGGATTTTTCTCCGGAGCTCCGAGATAGCCAACAGTATAGTAGCCGGAAGCTTTTGTTCTTAGGTGAAAAGTTAACTCCGGTTCAGCAGACTCTCCTGGCAGCCTCAAATCAGCTGTGAGTTTGAAATTATCCTTTTCGGGAAATTCCCATGTGAGCGTTGAACCTGTAACTTTTACGCTGTTGGCATAGACAACAAACTTTGAGCCGGGAGCATGGAAAAAATCATAATCACCATTCCACGCAGGAACCTGATAATTTAAACTCGACGTGTCTGCCTTCCATTTTTCAATCACATTATAATTATAGCTGTAACCCAATTTTGGATTTTCCGAGTTGTACCAAACGGTGAACTTTGGTGTGAAGCAGGCCCAAATATCGTTTTGTTTGCTTGTTACCTTGACTGAGGCGTCCCTGGCAACTTCAATTTCGTAGGCCTTGTTTGAGAGCGTTGAGCCTGAAAGGATCGAATCAACGACGACTGGCGTGTGTTCTTCGATGACTTCGACCTTGGCTGACGTCGCTTTCTGCTCGAATTGCCCGGCTTTAAGGGTGTACCTCTCTCCCGGATCTGTGTCAAACTCTATGACTGTCTCGTTGTAACGTACTTTACATTTCGCTCCGATGTTAGAGTGGATGGCCGCCTCGGTAAGCCTGCCCTCCCGCCATTGGATGTTCAATTCGAAGCCGCCCCTTGCGAGCAGCCCCTTTACGCTACCTTGGGCCCAGGCTTGCGGCAGAGCGGGAAGCAGGTGTATCTCGTCTGTATGACTTTGCAGCAGCATCTCGGCAATACCGTTAGAAGCACCAAAATTCGCATCGATTTGAAAAACTGTGCCGGTTGCTCTTCGGTGATTGCCCAGCATATTGGGGAAGAGACACTTTCGCATCTGCGACTTTAAGCTTTCATAAGCCTTGTCACCATCTTCAAGGCGGGCCCAAAGATTCATAATCCAAGCTGCACTCCAGCCTGTCCAGCCACTGCCGTGTTCGAGGCGTCTTTCAAGTGACTTCTGCGCTGCGGCTGCAAGTTTCGGAGTTCCTCTCAAAGTGATTTTGCTTCCGGGCTGCAAGCCATAGAGATGAGAGAGGTGGCGATGGCCGGGATTAGCTTCCTCAAAATCTTCTATCCATTCCTGAAGCTGGCCGTACTTGCCTATCTGCATCGGTGCCAGATGCTTTCGCTTTTCTATTAGTTCGGCCCGGAACCGCTCGTCAATGCCAAGGGTTCGGCTTGCCTGGATACACTCTGAAAAGACATCATCAATCAGTTGATTCGCCATGGTAGACCCCATGCTTGCACTGAGAGAAGATCCTTTGCTTTCTGGCACGACAAATCCGTTCTCAGGCGAGACGGTCGGCCCCGAAACGAACCATTTGTATTTTGGATGCTCAACCAGGAAATCAAGGTAGAACTCCGCAACTTCCTTCAAGGGTGGGTAAGCCCTGTCAGCCAGGAATTTTCTGTCACCAGAGAACCTGTAGTGTTCCCAGAGATGTTGACAGAGCCAGGCGGCTCCTTCCTGCCACAGTCCTACAAGGCTGCTTCTGAGCTCCGAACTTGCCCATGGAGTGGTCCGCGAGCTCAAAACCCAACCACGGCATCCGTATCTTTCTCGCGCTGCAATGCTTCCGGTTTTCCGGCATTCATCAATAAAGTCAAAGAGTGGCTGGGCAAGCTCAGCAAGATTGCATGTTTCTGCCAGCCAGTAGTTCATTTCCGTATTTACGTTTACTGTGTAATCGCAAAACCAAGGGGGATCGAAGAGCGGGTTCCAGATGCCCTGGAGATTGGCCGCAAGTGAACCAGGCCTTGAGCTGGCGATTAGCAGATATCGGCCAAACTGAAAATGCAAAACAACTAACTGCAAATCGTCAGCCATTTCTTCAGTGCCTTCTTTCAGAAGGCGCAGTCGTTCATCCGTTGGTAAATTGGCTGCTTTGGTTCGGCCCAGGTCAAGGGCAACCCTACGAAAGAGTTCCCGGTGGTCCGCAATATGGTCGGCTCTTAAGTCAACATATGATTTTTTGGAGGCCTTCTCAATTTGCCGTTTGCAGGCTGTCTCATAATCTCCATGGCGATATGTAGTATTCGCGGCAATCAAAATCGTCAAGGCATTTGAGGCTTTAATCTGAATCTTGTCGTCGATGGTTTTAACGGTCCCACTGTCGTTTATAACTTTCAATCGCACCTGGAATTTGACGCCGCCATTCTCGCAATAGCCATTCATTACAAGAGTATCTCTTCCCGCTGTATCCGTTTTTGCACGATGCTCCCTTGATAAGCCTATCGTGCAAGAAATTGTTCTCGGCCTGTTCGCTGTCAGACGGACGACAAAGACTTGGTCAATAGCCGTTGCGAAAACCTCTCGTGCGTAAACCGCGTTGCCATCACTGAAAGTTGTTGTTGCGATAGCGGTGTCAAGATCAAGATTGCGCTGGTAGTTCTCTATTTGACCTGTGATACTATCCAAGCTAATTCTCAAATCCCCCAATGGTCTGTAACTGCCGTATCGAGGGTCATTCTCAATCGTCATCGTGTCTTTGCAGAGCGCGTTTGCTTCGGTATATTTACCTTCAAAAAGAAGCTGGCGGACTTTTGGAATATTTTCCAGCATGTCAGGTGTTGCTTTGTAGTAGGGCTGGCCTGACCAAACACTATCTTCATTAAGCTGGATGAGTTCCTCCTTCGTTCCGCCGAAAACCATTCCACCAAGTCGGCCGTTGCCCACGGGCAGAGCCTGGAACCAGTTTTCTGCAGGTTGGCGATACCAAATCTTCAGATCTGAGCCGAATGCATTACTTTGCAGTAGAAGCAAAAGTAACAGAATAAAACTCCCAAAAATCGACTGCATCTTTTCCACCTTTGTCTTTAGAACCTGATAAAACATCACAACCATAAGAAAACTCACAAAAATCCCATTCCTGTTCTATTTCGGGGCACCGATGAAATTCACTCTCTCGACGTCACGTCCGTCAATTTTAACTTGTTGCTCTGCAGGTTTGAATGAATAGAGGTCTTTGGAAGCAGAAACGGTCCTGTGACTGTCAATCAGGCCTTGAAGCAGATACGTGCCATTTCGGTCGGTGTACGTAAAATGTGTGTATCCACTCTGTATCCGGACACCTTCGATTGGATTTCCATTTTCATCGGTGACATTGCCACTAATCGAATGTGTGCCCGGTTTTTCCTTAAGGACTTCTTTGAGCCACTGTCTGCAGGCTAAAGTCGCGGCGCTGTCTTCAAGGTATTGAATATCAACATGCGCGGGGCCAAGCTGTGGTTTTTGCAAGAAGCAGCTCCTGCCCTTGATCCTTTGAGCCCGTTCGTTCCACCCAATTTCCGAACCATTCCAGCCTTTTGCACCTTCGGGCCACTTACTGTCAGGATTGCTTAAAAATGCCAACCAGATATCCGCAATTTTATCATTGCGCAAAGCGATGAAATTGCATGCAATATCGCCCCGCGAAAAACCAGTGATGAAAACCGCACTTGGGTCCCCACCGTAGTTTTCGCATACGTGACGGATAGTCTCCAGGCAATAATCCGCGGTCTTCCCAGGACTCCCCCAGCCATCGGTTTGTTCATGCTGACCATCCTCGCTCACAAAAGGCATATTAATACAGATGAAACCTTCGCCTCTGGACAAACCATAAGCCAGATGGCCTTGTTCGGTGTAGCCTGTGGAATGACAGTATTTGTGATAGAACTTGTTGCCCGTATACTCGACAATAATCGGGTATAAATTTCCCGGAAGCCAGTCTCCTGGCAAATATAGAACGTGGGCGACTTGAGTATTCTTGTACGACGGAAGTTTCTGGCTTACTCTTTTTCCTGGGCTTGGTTTTCCATTAATCACTTCCGGCACAGGGAACCTTGCTGAAATACCAAGAGTATCCGCTGGTCTGGTCCCCGTTGCTATTATGTTGTCCACCTCGAATTTGAAACCGGCCTGGCGCAGATGGAACGCGATGCGGAGTTGTTTGACTTTAGCCGGATCTATAGCCGTAGCCAACGCCTCCGGACCCGGATATCTCCCATACAAATCAATTCTCAGGATTGTGGAACTGTTCGGCTCCAACTTTTCTCTTCCGGAACTGGTTTCTGAGGCGCTGTTCATGCCTCCCCAGCCGGCGCCGGAAAGTGCCCAGAACGTTAGGACGGCTGCTTTGTCCGCCAGATTTTTTATGCTCATTTCCACAAATCGTTTGGAGGACAAGTCTGTATATCTTTTGGGAAGATTAAGAGTCACTATCGGTATCTGATCAGATAAAATCACTTCAAGGCCAAGTGCCTTACCGGTGTCAGTATCAACAACTTTGGCTGCCATGTTCTCTACTAACAACGTGTTAATATCAAAGAAATCCTCAAAGTCAAAGAGCACAATATCTCTGTTCTCTCCGAGCACAACGCCGGAAATGACCAACATGGCAAGAAAGGCTGATACTATGAACACTCTACGTTTCTGAATTTGATCTATCACTAACCTTCTCGACTAATGCTTCATTATGAAAAATGCGTTCCTATCATCTCCGCCCACGTATGCATTATCAAAAAGAATACCGGCCGGTTTTGTTAACTTATTAATACAAGTCAGATAAATCTACCTTTTTAAAGTTGGAAAATCGCACAGGGCCAATCAATCCCGATTTCACTAAGGGCGAATCTGTTGAATAGTGTTTCCATGTCGTAAACGTGTGTGGTTTGCGACTTTTGGCCTTTAAGGAATCATACAACCAATCCGGAAAAGAAGCCAGGGCACCATCGGTAAACTTATTACCAGTATTGCTGTACTTATAATCAACGGGTATGTGCTCATCTCCTATGAGGCGGTTTGGCCATCGGTTGGTAATTCTTATTGAAATCGTATTTAGCCCAGGTTTTAAAAAGTCGCTAATATTGGCAGCATATGGTTTTTTCCACAAGACCCCTGCCTGCTTGCCGTTTATGAAGACTTCAGCAATATCATAAACTTCTCCGAGTTCGAGTATGCAGATTTCATCAGGCTTAAGGAGATTATAAGGTAGTGTAACTGTCTTTTCATATTCGGCCGTGCCTGAATAATATCGTACACCGGGTTCCGGATGCTCCGTCCATGAGAGGAGAGAATCGAAAGACATCTGAGAAGGAGCGCCTATTCCGTCCAGAAATTTAACCTTCCAGGAACCTTCGATTTTCAGGCAAGCAGAAGGATTATTCAGGGAGATCGACTTTATGCTTTCATCAGAATACTTTACTTGAAAGACACCCTCCCGACCCGATAAAAAGAGATCATCAAATGTTCGGATAGAATCGGCGATTTGAGGAATCGAGCCGGGTGATACATTGCCCTGGTCTTTCGAAGCAATCGACACAATCCATTTTTTCGGTAAGGGTTTGCGGAATATTACAAAGACGGATCCAAAAGGTTCCAAGCGCAGAGGAACATAAACGCTGCCTTTTTTGGAATGGAAGATTTTTGCCTGCCAAATCTTTCCTGTTGCCGGGTCCCAAAATTCAGGCAGTTTGTGATTTATACGAAATTGTGCAGTAGCCGAAACATCTTCTTCTCTTTGGTTAGAGATGAAATAAATATCTTCGTTTTCAGCCTCACGGTGAATATATTCTAAATCATGGTTATTCCCGGAGGGGAGAAAACGAACATCAGGATGAATTTCATTCTCCAGTAGAATTTGCTCTAACGGTTTTCCCCAGTACACTTTCCCTTTGCCATAGGATTTGACTGTTTTTGATGTCCCGTTGAGGCCGGCCCAGATGTCGGAAACCAACTGTTGAAACTCTTGTCGAACTTCCAGATGCTCCTTTAATCCTGGAGAATTAACTGGTGGTGGTCCGGAGACTGACGCACCGGACCTAACGAGTTCACGTATTTTTCTAAGGGTGGGCAAGGTCATAAAGGGATAATCAGGCAGTATCAGAACACGGTATTGTTGTCCATGCGGAAACCTTAGAGTGCCCGTTTGGCATTTCATTGTCAACAAATGCTCCGGATAACAGATGTCAAAATCGTACCCATCCGGTACTTCAATCATCTGAGAGGGGAAGGAATAACGAATATCGTTATGAAAAAGGAAACATATATCTGTAACCAGTTTGCCTTGCTGGAGCAGATATTGAGAGCGGGATAAATAGCTTGTCCATTCGGAAGCATATTTCCACCATGTATTTAAACGTCCAAAATGGGTGCCATACCTGCCCATAGTAAAGCCGGGTTCAATATATGATAAAGGCTGATGGGCATAGGTATGGAAAACGAGCCTGTTGATACCGGCGGTAAATGCGAAATCGCCGGGTTGCTTCAGGGTATAAGGTGTATTTTGCCATTTGCCATAATCGGGTATTGCCGAAAAAGCTTCTGCTGCGACGAGTTTCTTTCCGAATATATTCGCCGTTGAAACAGCCTGTTTTATTAAAAGGTCTCTTTTTGCGGCGTTGTGAGTCCAGAACTCGTTCATGGGTACATCCACAAACTCGTTGCAGTGGAAGGGATTCAGAGGCCCCCCCTGCGATTCTGAATACACAATCAGGTTATGTTGATGAGCCAGACGTTGCATTGTGCCGAAGTAATTGTGGGCTATGAGCTCGTCCAAAGTACGCCGAAAATCCCATAGCAGGGACTCAGAGGTGGCTAATGACCCTACGACACGCCCGGTCAGGACCGGCAAATAAGGAGTAATGTCATAGCTCCTCAGCCGTCGAAACTCGGCTGGAAATTTATCCGTCCAGTTCTGAAATCCTCCTTCAAAACTGTCAAAAAGGATGCCCTTGAAAGATTTTCCCAGGTATGATCCGGATTCGCGAATAATCCTGCCAAGCGCCTGCTCAAACTGGAAGGATACGGCAGCAGTATCCATTTTATCAACTTCCAAACCGTGTCCTTCAGAAACGGCTGGGTGATTAGTGCTGCCCGTAGTCGTGTAACCAAACCGGATAATTGTCCAGCTTCCGCTCGGTATGCTGCAGTTAAGCTGTCCTTTTGAGTTGAGGAATTTTGTTAGATTGATCACCTTATCTCTTGGTATTGCATTTTCATCGGGCTCGACCGGCGAAGCAATAGGACGGCTGGTGGATGTCGAGCATGAATTGATTTTGGTATGCAAATCTGCAATTCTGCATTCACCGGTCAACCTGATGTCCGAGAGACCGAGCGAATAAGAACCGCTGCTTCTATTCGTATTAAGCCAAATACGAAAGCTCCGTGCAGTAACAGGTTTGAACGGTATAAAAATATTTTCAACTTCCTTCGTTGGAATAACGTACTGAAAAATATGGACTTTTTCGAAATTCAGGCCGTCTTTTGACGCCTCAATTTTGCCTATGATAGTTAAATTGCTCACCCGAGGTGAAAAATCAATGTCTAACAACCTAACAGTAACAGGTTCTTTATATGTCAATTCTATATAATTCGGTATATTGGTATCTGATCTTGGATATTTAATAAATGTGGCGGTGTTGTTGTCCACTAATGCCTCTAAAGACATAGAACCATCTGATGAAGTTATGTTTGACATCAGCTTTTGAAGCTGTCTTTGCTTAGTGATATACGAAGGAACCGCCACAACGGCAATATCTCGATAGAATTCCAATTTTGTGAAAGGCTGAGGCAAGCTACTCTTAACAGTATTTGGGCCTTCGACTTCCTTTTCGCTCCACACAAGCTGCTTCATTGACCGCTCAGGCGTTATCCAGGGCCCGCCACTCGCAGACCAGCCGGGACAATTCATCACGTAGAATTCAAGACCCAAACTCTCGCATGTTTGGATAGCATATTGAACATGTTCGTGCCATTGGTCTGTGCCGTAACGTACAGGGCCCTTTGGCAAATATATGCTGACATCGAAGAGTTGAACGCCCCCTATTCCGGCTTGTTTTATGGCTGTTAAATCTTCTTTTATGCCACTTTTTGTAACGTTGCCGTTTATCCAATGCCACCATGTCAAAGGTCGGGCCGACAGAGGCGGCTGTTTGAAACCCGATTCAAGTGATTGCACCAAGTCCGAATTTATCGCCTGGATAGGCGAGACACCATCAGAAACAGAAGCTTTTGCAACAGGAGGTTGATGATTGTATTTCACCCCGCCAGCAGCCAAGACAGATAAAATTGCGACGAAACAACCTATCGACAAAATCTTATAACTATTAATCATCTACGCCCTCAATTTTAACCTGTAGATTATGATTCAGTTCGTATGTTCTCCCTGATTGAGTCTCAAATTGGATTGTCTTGTCGCCGTAGCGAACCTTACAGAGCCCGCCATGATATGACTTTATATTCGCTCTGCTGAGTTTGCCATCGATCCAGTAAATATCAACCTCGAAACCGCCGCGGGCACGCAGGCCTTTAACATAGCCTCTGGCCCATTGTATGGGAAGAGCAGGCAGCAGGTGGACTTCACCCGTGTGGCTTTGTAACAACATTTCTGCCATACCAGCTGTAGCACCGAAATTCCCCTCGATTTGGAAGCAAATTGTATTTCCGCCTTTACGAGGATGTGAATCGAAAAGATTATAGAAGGTTGTTCTTTCGAGCTGTAGTTCGAGTTGTTGACGGGCTAATTCAGCTTCTCCTAATCTGGCGGCAAGATTCAATGCCCAGGCCCTGCTCCATCCCGTCCAGCCGCCATTATGGTCAAGCCTGCGAAGCAAAGACTTCTTTGCCGCTTCTGCCAGCTTAGGCGTACTCCTGGGTGTTATCGAACAACCCGGTGCAACGCCGAACAAATGGGACATATGCCGATGACCGGGATACACCTCATCATAATCTTTAAGCCATTCCTGAATTTGTCCATATTTGCCGACCTGGTAGGGAGCAAGCTGTTCGAGCGCATCTTGTAATTGCCCTCTCAGCTCGGCATCAACCCCAATTATCTCGCCTGCTTTTATGGTATTGGTAAACAAATCACGGATAATTGCGAGGCTCATCGTAACGCCCATATCCAAATGCCCCCTGCTTCCATCCGGATACAAGAACAGGTTTTCAGGCGAATACGCTGGCCCGGTCATAAGCCAGCCCGTCTTCGGGTCTTTGACCATAAAGTCCAGATAGAACAGGGCATTATCCTTCATAAACGGATAGGCGTGTTCTGCCAGATATTTTTTATCTCCTGTAAAAGCATAATGTTCCCAGAAGTGCTGCGCGAGCCATCCGCCGAAATCCTGCCATCCGCCCAAGACTGTCTTAGGTCCCCAGAGAGTCATCCCGTGAATCACCATTCCTCGGCAACCGTATGAAATCTTTGCCGACTTACGGGCCGCATCTGAAAAACCTTCGACAAAATCAAGCAGGACACGGTGACACTCACTCAGATTACAAACTTCTGCAGGCCAGTAGTTCATCTCAACATTGATATCGGAGGTATGGCCGCCAAACCAGGGCGGAAGCAGGCTGTCGTTCCAGATACCCTGCAAAGCCGGGGGCATCGTCCCAGCTCGCGAACAGGCAATCATAAGATACCTGCCGTATTGAAAATACAATGCGTAAAGATCTGGGTCCCGCTCTCTGCCTTCGGGCACCCGGCAATCCTTTATCCCTAACTGCATCGCAAGAACACGTTTGTCGGTTGGCATCTCGGCGTTACGGCTTGTCCCAAGGTCAATGTCAACTCTTCTAAAAAGGCTCTGGTGGTCGGCGATGTGCCTTTTGAGCAACTCGTCAAAAGATTTTTTACTGACAGAATCCATATGGCCGCTCGATACCGCATCCGGATCTTTATGGTTGAAATCCGTCGCTGCGGTTACATACAGAACCGCTGAATCCGCCCCTTCAACTTCAAAGCCCGCGGGTATCTTGCTGACTTTGCCTCCTTCGGCAACAACCTGAAAATGAGCTACAAATTTGACTCCGTCCGGGTCAGCCTGTCCGCTGAAGCTGAACCTTCCCGGCGAGATAACCTTAATCACAGGGTCAGGCGGACGGGTAATGCTTTCGACCTTTGCACCAAGTTCGGCATCATAACGGTACATATCCGCCTTAACGTCGATTCGCCGGGTCATCTTGCTGTTAAATGAAACCATCCCAGGCTTGTCGGATGTCACCCTTACTACAAGGACCTGATCCGGAAAACTGCAAAAGACCTCTCGCTTATACGTGACATCACCGACCTTGTATTCTACCGTGGCGACCGCCCTGTCCAAATCAAGCTTTCTTTGGTAATCAGTCGGTACTTCCCGAGTGCTCCCGAAATGCAGATAAAGGTCGGCCAACGGTTTGTAAATATGACGGTTGCCACTTGTTCCTTCCACAATTTCTTCGTAGACTCTAAAGCCTTCGGGCAGCTCTATATTTCCAGCATTGATTTGACTAACCTCTTTGTACTTGCCTTCAAATAACAATGCTTGCTGCTGTCTAATGACTTGCTGGTGTACGCTGCTTGCCTTTTTGAGTTTGGGGCTGCCGGACCAGATGCTTTCCTCATTCAAAGAGATTCGTTCGCGATCAATACCGCCGAAAACCATTCCTCCAATGCGGCCATTGCCAACTGGCAAGGCCTCCTCCCAGTCCCGGGCCGGGTGACGATACCACATTACCCAATCTTTTCCTGCCGCCAGCTGCGGCATACCCAAGAAAAGCAAAATAACAGCGACAATATTCATAGATAGCAGGCTGGCCCGAGAAAATTGAAACATATTTATCCCCTCGTGATGACACGGCGTTATATTTGCTCTAATAATTATTGTGACTCCTCTGTCAAAAACAATCGCAGAGAGATTTGGAAGAAACTTGACCCAAGCTGACAAGAAGACCGAGGAAATAACAGCAATTATCCGTTCCTGCCCTGCAATCTAATCTCTATGATAAACTAACAAAAGACTCGTTAAGCAAGGCGGGTCTTTTCCATGAAGTGGTAAATGTCAGTAGTAGTCTTTAAGTCCTTTCATCCAAGCTGGCCAGACAGGAGTCATCGTAGTGTCGAACCTGCGATTCCATTTGAACTTGTAAACCTCTTTGAGCCCCATCTTTCTGATGGACCAGTCCATAAAAAGCCCGTTTGTAAATCCATTATGTCGGTTCACGCATACCCTCTTCATACCCATCTGCCCGGGAGCGTCTGTCCAAGACCACTGACCATCAAATTCAGGAGGTTCATCTGTATGCTTTGGTCTGGCAAGCCAGAAGTTACCATCAACAAGCACAGGTATGTTACGTGCAAGCCTGACGTTCGTGTCCCTCCAGAATAGACGTTCCTGATTAAATCTTGGCGGACACCTATTAACCCACCAGTTTATCGTATAGCTGGTGAAGTCACCGTTTATGTACTTGTAGGTATCGCCTCTGTTGATAATACCATACGCGGCATATGGCGGCCTGGCGCCGGTATTTGTACCATTTTCGTCCACGATGAATTTTGTCGCCATTGGGCAAAGACGTGTCTTGGGACCACCGTAGTAAGGACGCAGCGCGTTTATCCATATCCACCGGCCCTGTTCGTACGGGTGCTCTTCTGTACCTGTCCAGCCCTGCATAAAATAGCCGTTGTGATCGCCAGTGTACGCCGAGAAGACCAGAGCCCACTGGTGAAGCTGCGATTGGCAAACAACTGCTCTTGCCTGTCTCCTTGCCCTCTGCAGGGCAGGCATCAGTATCATCATCAACAAGGCAATGACAGAAATCACAACGAGCAGTTCGATTAGTGTAAAACCATTCCTTTTATACATAACATGGTTCCTTAAGGAGGACTTCTCGCACGCAAGGGCCAATTTTAATAGTATTCTTTAAAACTTTTCATCCAAAACGGCCATTCATTCGGCCCAGGGCCCATTAAAGTATCAAAGCCTCGGTGCCACTTGTACTTCCACAACTGCTTAAGTCCCATTTTTCGGACAGACCAATCCATGAAAACGCCATTTATACATCCATCGTGCCGGTTGGTGCAGATACGCTTCATACCTCCGCCCTTTGACCACTCGTAATCGCCGTTATAATCAGGAGGGGCGTCAGTATGGTTAGGGCGTGCAAGCCACATCAAGCCGTCAACAAGCACTGGTATATTGTTTGCAGATTTTTGGTGAACATGCCTCCAGTGATATTTAGTCTTGCCACCGACAACGCTCGTCAATGTTATCGGCGTTGGATTGTTAACCCACCAGTTTATCGTGTAACTGCAAGAATCACCGTTTATGGCCGCCTGAGCAACGCTTCTGCTGATACCCCAGGCCCCGTTAAAGCCGGGCCGACCACCCTCAGAATACGGTTTTGTAGCCATCGGGCAAAGTCGAATATCATTTGAATCGGCATAGTACGACCTCGTCGCATTCATCCATATCCCAGCACCTTGATCGTATCCGCCCGGTTCGACGCCAAGCCAACCCTTCATGAAATAGCCGTCATAATCCCCCGTGTAAGCCGAAAAGACAAGAGCCCATTGGTGCAGGTTCGCCTGACAGACAATCGCTTTTGACTGTCTCCTTGCGCGTTGTAGAGCAGGCATCAGTATCGCCGCAAGTAATGCAACGATAGAAATCACGACCAAGAGTTCTATTAATGTAAATCCTTTTCGTTTGCTCATAGTAACATCGCATCCTTAGTCAGTTACAACGTTAGCTTGTAAACAGTTGCTTAAAAATTCACTTACGGCCACAGTTGCTCCTCAAGCCAGCTATCTGCAAGTACCGCAAAGTCCACGAAATTGACAACCTCATCATCGTGCAGATCAGCGAGCGACAATACTTCCTGGAAAACTGAAGCCTGCTTGGCAAGACTCACAATCTCGGTCTGCGGCAGTGCATAGTTATAGATACGGAACTCATCGACCTTACCATAATACTCATTACCTAAGGTCACAGCCGGTATAGCATAGTTGAAGTTGCCGATTAGAAACTGTCCAATATTAGTTATCGGCAAGTAGTCCCCCTGGGTCTCAGCAACTAACAGGCCGTTGCGATAGAGCCTCATAACACCCTCAGCAGCATTCTTGACACAGGCATAGTGGCTCCATGAACCTCTGAAGTATTCGGGCGGCACATTTTCCCATATCAGGGTATCATAGCCGCTATTATCCGGATTCCAACCTGCTTCCCACTGTACGGTTGTGCCGTTGGCCATCGGAATATTCAATGCCAGTATGTGCCCCCGTCCGCTACTGCCGCTGACAGGATTACTGCAGGCATGGAAAGCAAATTGCCTGTCCGCCAACTCATGTGTAGCGTCACCATTTACCCACAGTGAAATGGTGATTTGATCGTGGACGTTGGCAAAGGCTTCCTTAGGAACCGACACGAACGCCTCACCGTCGAGATTAAGACAGGGACTGCCATCATGCCCACCGGCAGGAAGCCAGTTAAGGCTGGTGTTCAAAGCTCCCACGTGGCCGTTGCCTGAAGAATCCTCAACAGTGGCACCATACTTGTCATCAAATTTGTAGTAGACCTGCAGGTTATTGTCGTTCGGTACCGCTGCCATAACGGTCCCCCCGGCCTTGAGCCAGTCACGTCCCACAACAGCAAGGTCCTCAAAGTCTGTAATACAATCACCTGTGAAATCGGTCGCCACGTACTCAGGTACGCATCTGCTCGGATGCAACTGAATATCGTCGAACTGCACAACACCCGAACCACCAGGACTTACAGCCCCGGTACTACCGAAACCAATACTAATAGTTTGAACATGAGCCAGGTCAACACCGATGAACTCCTGCAAATCGATATTCCATTGTTGCCACTCGGCGTTGTTCACGTCGCTTGCATTGGGGTATGTCGCCACTGCACTGCGATTGCTCGCGTCCTGGAGTTTCACCCACATTTGCTCGTTAATATCATTGTTTGGGAAACTATAGAACCACAGAGACAAGGCTTTAGGGTTTCCTACTGTCCAATCTCGTCCGACTGCCAGGTCAGCGGTATCGGCGTCGATCTGTGAATAATACTTCTTTCCGGAACTGCCATATACATTCGCACCATCGTTGTCATAATAGAACGTTATGGATTGAGTGCCTGCGTGGACAGTCTCGGTGCTCGGTTCGATAACAGAGCCGGTGCCATTACCGGTACGACCGGGTAGTGGTATAATCCAGCCTTCACCATCTTTCCATGTGTACCACATCCTGCTACCGGGCTGGCCGGGTGTATTGGCATCTCCGTATGACTCCATATCGTCAATGAGAAGATATTCCGACGCTGTGAAGTTCCAGACGTTGCCTTTCCACACGTCGGTGCCGGCTCCACCGACTTCATCGATTCGCCAGTAGTAAGTTTTGCCAAATTCAGCAACGGTTACCGAAAAGCTGTTAGCATCCTGCCGGCCTTTGTAGATGCCGGCCGTTGATATGTCGGCATCGTTGACCTCGTTATAGTCTTCTCCAAAATAAACGTCATGCCGAGCCGCATAATCTCCCAGCGACCAGCCCAGGGTAATCTCGCCCAAAGGGACATTTGATTCCCCGTGTCCGGGGGTGGGTCTATAGGCAATCGTATAATCAGGAGCAGAAGAAGTCACTAAGGTATCGCCGTCAACTATATCAACAAACATACCTCCTCTGCCGCCATAACCTAAAATCATTCCCTGGTTGACGTATCCCAAGACAGCTCCAACTTTGTCACCCCGTAGCTTCAATGTACCGCCTCCAATGTCAAGTTTAGCCATTACTGCATTAGCATTTATTACAAGATTTTCCGCCTCGATTGTGCCTCCATTGAGCTTGACAAGTGCTGTAGTTGTATCTGTATCGCCGATGCGAAACGCCTGGCCAACCGTGATTGAGCCCCCGGTCATCTCCATTATGAAAGTGCCACCACGTCCGGCAAAGAAGTCTCTGGTAGGATTAATGACGCCGCCGCTCATGTTGACCGTTGTGTGGCCAAGCATCGGAGTGCTGCCGCTGCTTTTACCGAAATCATACTGCTCAACGTTAATAGTTCCGCCGCTCATATTCAGGACTGCGATACTGTTGGGCAGTTCGGCCACACTGAAAAACCTCCTGGAATTTATTGTGCCCCCTTCCATCTCAAGAAGACCTTCGTTGTTATCCTTGCTACCTGCTATCTCCACATCATATTGTTTCGTGGTAATTGTGCCGCTGGTCATCCTCAAGATACCTTTACCACTATAGCCAATGTGCAGGAACTGGTCACAAATAAGGTCGCCACCATCTATAAGAAGTTCACCTGATGTTCCCACGTTATTTCCAATCCACAATTTTGAGGGTTCGTCTGCGAGTACGCCCGTACCAATAATCGGCCAAGCTATGCCGTCACTAATGTTATTTATGGCTGGAAGGGTAGTCGGGCCGGCGTCACCGCTCCAGTTCAGGGGATCCTCCCACTTTTGGTTGCCTGCATCATTATCCCAGTATACAGCCGCTGAGCTTATACCGACGAATACGAAGGTTAAAATTATGGCAAACAGAAAAATTGATTTCGCATGCATGTTAATCCTCCTTCTCTCTTAAAAAATCACGTTGACTACCTATTATTTCAATGAAAAAAATAAAAACTCTTACAATGCTTTGTACCTGTCCAAAATAACCCAAATTTGCATATTTCATGAACTGCACGACAACTGTAAAAAATTATAGTTCCATAGTATATATTATATGATATACATTTATCCCTCTGCGTCAAAGCCATTTTGCGTCTTTTTTTAGCCATTTTGCGACCATAATGCCTTTAATTGGTCTGTGAGACGATGGACGCAAAGCTGTATCAACGTGTCTGTATGGTGAAGATATTGTCCTGAGATTCATGGTGCTTCATTAACTAACAGTTATAATTTGACCCAAAGCATCTGATTTACGGGCCCTCATCGGAGAGCCAATTACACAGCGCTTCGCCTTGGAACCCAGAAGGGAAGCTCTGCGATGCTATCCCCTGTTCACTTACGCGGGTAATACAACGCCAAGGCAGCCTTAGCGTGTGCCGATTGTTATCACAAAACGGTGACGGAACCTGCATCTGCGGCCTTCACGGGGCTGGTCGAATGCTCTTGCGATGACCAAACAGGCTCAGATGAGCAGGGCCGGCAAAGCCGGCCCTACCCATCTTAACATCTTCTATGGCCAGTGATAGCTTCTCTTATACTATCAGTTGGCAGGCGATTCGTACGCGCCAATGTCATAGGCTGCGCCCTGCGGTCGCGGGTCGCCATTGTAGTCAGTCGTCACAGTCACACCGACAGTGGCCGGGTCAACACCTGCGTCGATGGCCGGCGAACCTGCTCCTGGAACGTGATTAGCATCCAAAAGCGGGTCGGCCATAACGCTGCCCGTCTCTACCTCCGGTCTCTGTGTGTTATCTGCCGCATTACCGTTTTGAAGCGTGTTGCCGAAGAACAGGCAGTTCGTCGCAGCAATTGTAAAGTTGGCGTTGCGAGAACCCAGGACGTCGTCGCCGTTGCCCATCACGTTGTTGACGAATATACAGTTGACCACCTGCGTCGTGTCGGCTGTTTCGTCATCGACGCCGTCAGCGTCCGTGTCGGCTGTGTTCGCATTGTTGTAGATCATGTCCTGATCTTCCTGGTTGTTGCCCACAAACGTGCAGTTGATGAACTTGCTGTTTCGTCTGGTCTCTATCATCCGGTCGGGAGAGTTGTCGGCCTTTGTGATGTTGTTGGCGAAGATGCAGTTCGTGACGGTTAGCTCACCCGATGACTCGTTTCCGATAGCCAAAACGTTGCCGTTATCCCAGGATGTATTTGCCTCGAACCAGCACGCATCGAGGCGGACAATACTGCCCGCTGCCCCCGTTCGAATCGCGCCGCCGTCATCGGATGCGTTGCCGTTGAGGAAAACGCATCGGTTGGCGTTCAACGTGGTCCCGGGTGTCAGCGCCGACGCCGAACCGCCCTGTACCGCGATATGGCCGCCATCACCATCAAGACCATCTACAGCGACGGATTCCTTGGAAACAGCGTAGTTGCCGTCAAACAGACAGTCGTTGATGGTTACGATCGACAGGCCGGTAATATTGATCGCGCCCCCGTCATTTCCAGCGCCTTCAGCAGGCGTATAATTATTCAGAAACTCACAGTTTTGTATGGTTCCAACGGCCTGATTATGGATGGTGATTGCACCGCCATTGTTATCCTGGTTGTTATTTACCACCAGGTGACCGGTGCTGCCAACGGGATTGGCGTCGAGGTAAGCCTGAAGCTCCACGTCGGTAAGGTCATTATCGGCGCCACCACTGAGGATGTCGAACCAACCGGGGTTGGACGAAATGCCGCCGTTCTCGGTCTGCGCGGCCTCGAGAGTATAAGGCGTGCCGGTGTAGTTGTTAAGCAGGTCGCGAGCGGCACTCAGGATATCCTGACGATCTAAGGTGTCCGCCACACAGTTTTGGATAGTCAGGCCGTCAAGCACCCAGTCCTTCGGGCCGGTGGCGTTCGAGATGCCGACGCCGTTTGCGTCGACCTGGCCGTCGGTGGCGCCGCGGTCGCCCCATACAACAAAAGCACGCGTGACGTCGTTACCGTCGATAATGGTCAGCCCGGCACCCGCGCCCTTGTAGGTGACACCATCTTTGATAGCTATCTGCTCGGCGAGAACGAAGGTTCCCGCGGCGATTTCGATTGTGTCACCGGGCTGAGCAATCTCGTTGGCAGCCGCAATGTCGCCATTCGGATCCACAGGGATCGTGACACCGGACGTGGAGGCCGTTATCGTCGTTGTTCCAACTCCATCCCATGTAATGTTCACAGTACCAGCGCCGTCATAGCCTACCACCCAGCCCAAGTCAACATATTGTTGAATTTCGGCTGCAATGTCCCCGTTAGGGTCAGCCGTAATAAATGTGCCGGCGTGGATATTCACCAATTGGGTATTGGACGGATCAGCAAATGACAGGTTCCGCATCCAGAGTTTCGCATTAATGGTTCCACCGTAAAAATTCAACGTTCCGTTACCACCTGTGAGTTCCGGAATCGTTATCTTGCCGGGGGCGTTAATCACACCACCGTACATATTCAGAGTACCAACACCAGCTCCACCAACGGTGAAATCTCGACCGCAATTGATGACGCCGCCATGAAGATTTACTTCACCCACGCTCCCGGCATCATCGGCGATTTGAAAATCATACTGGTTTATATTAATCGTACCGCCCGTCATGTTGAAAGTACCAGTCCCCTTATCGCCAACGCAGAAAAATCTCTGTGCTGTTACAGTGCCGCCGGAAATGTCCATTTGACCCTGGGTCCCGACGTTCCTGGCTATCATGACATCGTATTTGCCGGTGGTAATTGTACCACTATTGATCGTGAGAAAACCGATCCCATTATAGCCAATCTCGACAAACTGGGCAGCGATCAGGTCTCCACCGTCAATGAGAAGTTCACCGGAAGTGTCGGGATTGTTCCCGAGCCATATTTTCGTAGGTTCATCCGCAACGACGCCCGTACCAATGATCGGCCCAGCGATGCCATCACTAATGTTGTTGACGGCGGGGCTGTCTGTAGGACCCGCGTCGCCGCTCCAGTTCAGTGGATCTTCCCACTTCTGGTTGCCGGCATCATTATCCCAGTAAACTGCCGCTGAAACGCTGCCCACCAGTCCCAATACTACACATAAGACAATTAACAAAACTAACTTTTTACACATAATACTTCTCCTTCAAATCTAAACTTCACTCACTTATACTATTTTGGCTGAACGCCAAAAACGTCTGTTGTGTTGTTCCATAGGCATCTCCTTAATTGTTGCCGACATTTAGCCACTCCAAGAATCTTGGCCACTCAGTTCGATATTGAAGGAGTTTACAAAGTGGTGGAAACATAAAAATGACCTCCATCGTCTTTTCGTCTCTCCTCACTTCCGGTCTCCTCATTCACGGCCCGAAACAAAAGAGTTGGGCTATACAAAGCACATTTCACAAGCGTTTACCCCAATCCATAGAAGGATCAGTTTAATATATACCCGATTATAACATTTTGCCACTAAGAGTAAAAAAATAAATTCCCTATATCTCCAAAGTTGCCCATTTTTATAACGCTTAGCTATTAAATTTAATCTTGCTGGCAAACGTAAACTACTATAGTTTATGGTTTTACATCTTCTGCAAGTTCGGAGAAAGAAATCGTGCTACACCTCATCGTAACAAACTAAATCTTACTTTTTTTTCTACATCCAAACAACGCCATTTTGCGTCTTTTTCTCGCCATTTTGCGTACATTCTTTATGTCAACTTGAAGTCATAAATATTCAGCCATGAGACAATTGTTGGTCCAATCCGGCTTAGTTCACAAAAGAAAACATGGAATATTTTAATGTTTTTGGCGTGTTATATTGCCTTGTAGCTCAGTTGCATCGTATAATGAAAATATGCAGAAGATTCCAAAAGTCATACTTTTAATTGAGGCTTCAAGGGGATTTGGCAGGGAACTCTTGAGCGGCATCGCAAAATATTCCGGCCTTCACGGTCCTTGGTCGTTCTACCGGGAACCCCCATTTTTCAGAGATACCGGCAGGAAAAGAAAAATACTGGATCGCATTAGAAACTGGGGTGCCGATGGCATAATTACGCGTTATATAGCAGAGATTGAAGAAATAGTTGCAACGGGTCTACCCACTATTGTTGCTTCCAGCACAAACGAAGGCACCCCCCGAGGAATCCTGGGCTCGCCCACAATTTCAACCGATAATACCGCGGTGGGTAGAATTGCGGCTGAGCATTTGCTTGAGCGTGGGTTTCGCAATTTTGCCTATTGTGGTTTTGAGGAGATACAGTGGTCTGTTCAACGCGGCCAAAACTTCAGCGAAAGAGTTGCCAAGGCCGGTTACGAGACTCATGTTTACAAGCGATCAAAATCGCGCACCCAGCGATCCTGGGATGCAGAACAGCCCCTGCTTACAGATTGGCTAAGATCGCTTCCAAAACCTGTGGGATTGATGACCTGCACCGATGACCGCAGTCAACAGGTTATTGAGGCTTGCAAGCTCATAGGGTTGCATGTGCCTGAAGATGTGGCAATTATCGGCGTCGATAACGACAAACTTGTCTGCAATCTGTCTAATCCTCCGCTCTCCAGCGTAGCTCTTGCCACTGAGAGGGGTGGGTACGAGGCTGCAGAACTTCTGGATAGGCTAATGTCGGGCGAAAGCAGGGTGAACCAGAGGATAATCATCCGACCCACACATGTTGATACCAGACAATCGACTGATATCCTGGCGATTGAAGATCCTGAGGTGGCCGCAGCAGTATCATTCATACGCGAAAACGCAAAGGAAGCCATCCAGGTCCAGGACGTTGTGGATTCGGGAACTTTATCGCGTCGAGGCCTGGAAAGACGGTTTCGCAGAATATTGGGCAGGTCAATTCTCGCTGAAATCAGACGTGTCCGCATCGAGCAGGTCGCCCAGATGTTGGCAGAAACAAATCTTCCGATATCACAAATCGCCTTGCGCCTGGGCTACCAGAGCGTCGACCATATAGCTCGTTATTTTCGCCGGGAAAAGGGATTAAGCCCGCTAAAGTACCGCAAAGAATATGGCCAGAAATAGCCGGGGTTCTGGTTTGACACGAGCTTAACACACGTTCCATGCAAACAGATGCACTCTCTCTGCACCCCATGTATCTTCGCAAATGAGCCTCAAAGCGGATGTCTCGATATCCAGTGACACCAGTACCAGCCGCTGATAATTGTTGTCCTCCCGAAAAACCTCAACCCAGTTTCCACATTTGTCTTCGGCTTCAATCCTGAAGACCTTTGTCATACACGCCGGTACAGCCTTCAGTTCCATGTGCAGCGGATAACAGCATTTCATCTCTCGGGTTGAGACTATTGCGGGATCATTTCCGTTTGCAATGACATCTGACCCGAGCTTTTTCTTTCTTATCAGCCGATTCAAATCGCTGTCAAATATAATGCGTGTGCACCTTATCTTTTCCGGCTTGTCAAATCGGTACTCCACCCATTGGCCGGGGTCGGCGTACCAACCGTTGTCCTGGCCGTTTATACTGCGGTCAATCCCATTGCGCAAGGGCTCTGGATCGCCCTGTGATGCAGTAAGCTCAGCTTTGCGGGACAATTTCGGTATCTTTCGTTGACGCCACGGGAGGTAACAATCATCGTCCTGCAACATGTCCTGTAGTTCATTGATATTATGTTTATAGACACTGCGAGGATTAAGACAATCGCGCACAGCAATCGCTGCCGCGTTTCCTACCGCCTGCCCAAGAGTGGCGCAGGTGGCCATGACACGAGTTGAACTCATCGCGGCATGGGTAACGCTAATATTTCTGCCTGCACAGAAAAGGTTTTCGATATTGCGAGAATAGAGGCAGCGGTAGGGTATTCCGAACGGCGAAGGAACAGAGATGAACCTGGTTGGCTCGCCGCTGTTATGGAAGCCAGCCGGATGATGGTCGTCCATAGGCCAGCCGCCGTAGGAAACCAGGTCATCGAAACGTCCCCCCGCCTTAACATCACCTTGTCGAAGAACATAGTCGCCGATATAACGACGGCTTTCACGCTTTCCCGGCAAAACACCGACCCAGTCGATCACCCAGTTCCTTGCTTTCTTCCTATCCTTGCAGTGATTTTTTATGTGGTCCCATGCACCATAAGCAATCTTCAGCAGCTCGTCACGAATTTCCTCTGTATCGTGTATAGTATCTTTTTCACCGCCAATCTCAAGCCACCAGAAATTCTGCGTTTCACCAATGCCATGCTCGCGGTGTGGAAAGTCATCGCAACTGTGGTATTTGTTTGCCCATTTAGGAGGTATGAAACTCTGTGGACTATCTGTTTCCCGAACTTGTATCAAACAGCTAAGGCCCATTGTTTTGCTGTCGGCCGCATCAGGAGCAACATCTTCATCAAACTCATGTCTTGCCTCTCGACCGACTCTGAACTCGGCGCCGGTAAGCGGTGCCAGTATCGAATCCCCGGAACAGTCGGCAAACAATTTTGCTTCGATATGATGCCAGGTTTCAGTCGTTAGCTGCCAGGCCTTTGCAGCCTTGATCCGTGAACCTTCCATTTCAACATCATTAGCTGAACAATTCAGCAGCATTGTAATATTGGGCTCGAATCGAACTTTTTCGTACAAAACGCTGTCCCAAATAGAATAATTTGAACGAGGATTGCGATACCTGTTTTCGAGCTGCAATTCCTCTATGATACCTGTTTCACGGTTATCTTTGCCACATGCGCCACATATCCACATTCTGATCTCGCTGGACGTGTTGCCCCCAAGGACAGGCCTGTCCTGAATCAACGCAACCTTAATTCCGCGTCTTGCTGCTGCAATGGAAGCACACATTCCGGCTAATCCACCTCCAACGACACAGAAATCAACTTTATGATTTTTATGTTTCATTCAGTCACTCCAATTCAGACTTACTGCCTTTTACATAACGCCATGCACACAAACCGGCAATAACAAATAGTGTTCCAGAGAAAATAGCCAGCACCTGCCTTTGATCCCGATTTACCACTGCCAGTACACCCATCAGCAAACTACAGAAGCCAATAACCCATGAGACAACCAGAGCCGGCAGGCGACTCATCTTAGGTTCAGGGCGTTTTATATGCTCCTCAGTCCTGGCTGCCACTTTCTTGAATCCCTGACTGATACCGCGCGAGGACAATTCGATGACTGCCAGGACTATTGTCGGCAAGACAACTCCTGCCAATATCTCTGCTGTCCGCAGGTTCTCCTGAATCCATGTACTGAGAAAGCTGAGATTTTCGACATGGCTCAGGAAGCCTTGCTTTGAGAAACCGAACTTTACTAAAGCGCCGACAACAAAACTAATGCCTGCTGTCGGCCAAATACAGGCTTGCGTCACGCGCTTGCTGAACAATCCCCATACAGATGGCAGCAGAAGCGGTGTCACCATCAGCGCTGTTATGCTCAAAATTACCTTTTCAGCTCCACCAACATAGGGAATACCCAACGCAATACATATCAGGACGACACCGAGTATAATCGTCATAATGCGACCGACAGCAACCAGTTGCGATTCGGATGCCTGAGGTCTAAACAGTCTGCAATAGAAATCACTGGTCAGAACCCCCGCAAAAACATTCAGTTGAGCGCTCACCATGCTTGCCGTTGCGGAGACCATTGCCGCCATCATCAGTCCCATCATGCCCGGAGGCAGGACTGTCCGGCAAGCAAGGATATAAGCCTCCTCAGGATTAGCACGAGGGTCAATCGCACGATAAAGTATCGGTGGTAACATCCACAGAAACGGACTGACCAGATAAAGTCCGCCGAAAAGATAGGCCGACTTGCGCGCATGGGCGGCTGAAGGTACACATATAAACCGCTGCACAAATGCCCATTCGGCGCCTACCATGAAAAAGTGAATGCAGCACCAACCCGCCAGGAAAAACCAGGTAAACTCACTTGTCGTCGGCCGGAAGAATCCTTCAGGGGCTGTTCGGATAAACTGGCCGATTCCGCCAATCTCCATAAAGCATAGTGGAACCACAAAGGCAACGGCCATGTTGAGCACGATGAACTGCAACACATCCGCCATGAGTACCGCCCAGAGACCACCGCCGACCGTATAGACAATTACGACGGAGCCAAAAAGTAGAATGGCCCATTTCAGTGCCAGGCTGCCTGTCGCGGGATCACGGAAAAAGTTACCTGCTTCAAGAGGCACCAGAGCAACCAGCAGTACCGCAAGCGAGTAAAGGGCAACGCCGACACCGGTCATTCGATAAAACATCATCGCCCATGTATAGAAATGAATGGCTTTCTTGCCGAACCTTAGCTCAACATACTCAGCAGGAGTTTTCAGGCCCATTCGCTGCCAACGACCGGCCAAAAAGTAGCCCACAAGTATGGCAGCAACACCATAACACATGTTGATGCTTATCGCGACAATCCCGTGCTTGTAAGCAATTCCACCCCAGACAACAAAAGTCCCTGCCGAAAACATCGCCATAAAACCACTTAATCCGGAAACCCACCAGGGCGACTGCCCGCCGGCAGCGAACATATCTGCGGAATTTTTGATACGCGTGCTAAAGATCCCGCCGACAGCGAACACGCTGGCAATGTAGCCTAAAAGGACTAAATAATCGAGATTTGTCATGAAATACTGCCCTTCTAATACTGACTTGGGTGCGTCTTCATCGGGGATTTCCGATGATAATTTGCCGGAAACAGATGGATTCTCTGAGATTCTGCTGACTTTCAACCACCCTCAAAACGCTCAATACACTGACCGGGTATCTCGAAAAAAAGAGAGTCGATATATTCGGAAGCTGAATGTCTATGTCTACAATGTGTCTGATCAAGATTGTCATTTATTTGATTTTATCTCCTGCTATTAAACTAACATACAGAAATAATTTCCAAGATGCATTCTTCGATATTTCATTAAAGATAATAGCATTTTTTCAGAGTACAGCAACGCCATTTTGCGTTTAATTTTAGCCAATTTGCGTACATCATATATCGTGAGATTTTTATGGATATTATGATTGTATTAGCGAGTATCTTTCGCTTATCCGCCTTTTTTCCGCGGAAAAGGCGGATATGTCAGCCGGTCATATCGAACTTAGTTTATCTCTGTTCTCATAGACCTTGACGAGTGCATTGATTACGTCATCCATATCCTCTTTGGTTCCAAGCAAAGGTCCCGAGGCCCAAATCATAGCCATCTCCCGGCAAACCGTGTCGCAGGTGGGACACGGTGTCTCTTCGCGGTATTTTTTAAGTCTCTTCTCGGAAAACATCTTCTTGTAAACCGGCTGACTTAAAATATGCTCAATCCAAGGTTCCCGGTGCAGGCCCTGCGCTATATATCCGCTGAGACTGACACCCTCGGCGGCGACGACCTTGAGAAACTTGTCGCGGTCCACATCGTTGAAGTATTCTTTTCGATATGACATGGGGTAGAGATAAAAAGAACCACTTGTGGTACCTTCGTAAAGTTTTTGGGGAATGAGACCCGGAATATCTTTGATCTTGGAGGTTAGATAGGCGGCGTTTTCGTTACGGCGGGCGAAACGCTCTTCAACCCCGGGCAACTGGCCAAGCAGCACAGCCGCTTCAAACTCGTTCATCCGGTATTTCGGCCCCGCCACCTCCGTGTGTCCACGGCGAGACGTCCCGTGATTATGAACGGTATAACACTTGTCCATGAGCTCTTCATCGTTTCCGATTATGCCCCCGCCCTCTCCGCAGGCAATTGTCTTGCTCGACTGAAAGCTGAAGCACCCGAGCTCGCCGATTGTGCCCAGCCTCTTGCCTCTATACTCGGCCAAATGTGCCTGAGCGGCGTCCTCGATTACCTTCAGGTTGTGCCTCCTGGCTATATCCATAATACTATCCATATCGCAGGGCTGGCCCATCATGTGCACCGGCATGATTGCTTTGGTGTTTTCGGTGATTCTCCTCTCGACATCGTCGGGATCAAGCTGATAAGATTCACGATCGATATCCGCCAGGACCGGCAGCGCCCGGGCCGACAGAATCGAGGCGATTGTCCCCGGATCGGTATAGGGGGAGGTGATAACCTCATCCCCGGGGCCGATTCCGAGGGCTTCGACGCAGGTGTGCAGCGCCTGTGTCCCGGAGCCGGTGAGCACGCAGAATTTAGCCCCCATCATCTGGGCGAATTTCTTTTCGAATGTGGGCACAGTACCAGACCTGGACTGGATTCTGCACCATATCCTGCTCTTTGTTGTCTCCAATATGGAGTCTACGACATTCTGGTCCCAGTACGGCCATTTCGGCCAGCTCTTGTTTTTTCTGACAGGTTCACCGCCGAGGATAGCAAGTTTTCCCGACTTGTTCGTGATGTTGCCGTAGGCCGGAATCGTTTTTGATGCAATACCGGCCAGTGAGCCCGCTGAGGCCGCCGCTATGAATTGACGCCTTGTTAAATTGCTCTTATCCATTTTCCAAATCCTTTCATTTGGCGTTCCCTACAAAAATGATATGAGGTCGAAGCCTTCATTATAATCTCGTGCCTTGAAAAATACAATTGGGTTTGAATTGGCTTTGTTTTTTCGCTGTCTACACCTGCCTAAATCACCATAAACCATTTTTATACTAAAGGTTATATTCATTATAGCCACCGGCAAATTGGCTTTGTTTTTTCAAATCGCTCCCATTAAACTCGTTTCGGATTTAGGATTTCGAGCTTCGGATTTCCGGGCAAAGCCCGGCGATTGGCTTTGTTTTTTCAAATTAATCTCAATTTTCTCACTAATTTGCCTCATTTTGTCGCGCTTTCTGCGCCATTTGGCTCAATTTTTGATTTTTCCGATGTGGTTTTGCTCTTTGCATTTTGATTTTTGATTTGTTACCGCTATCCGCTATACGCTGACGCATATTATATCAAAAACCGGCAAAAATACAAGCAAAATCCACATCTTTACACAAAATTGTCCTTTATACGGCCATCTCAAAAAAATTTAACTTTTTGCACCTGCGGCGTGGCCATTTTGAGATTTGAACTTTAATTTATTGTAAACATTTCCCCGTTCAGAACCGCCTGTATAGATAGAAGGGAAGGATGTATGAGCTGATGGTCATTTGAATTGGAACAATCCTTTAGCAGAATGCGTTTGCTCCGGGCCGGCAGGATATGTACAATGGGAAAAGTCAACCGGGAGCGAGTGAAAAAATTGGAAGTAAGGATATACGCGAGTTATTCCTGAGATCGAAAATGAAACGACGAGATAAGTGGATACTCATTGTTGTAATCATCGGGTGCGGGGCTTTCGGGATCGCTATGATCGCACATTTCGGGTATACCGCAGTCCAGGCCATGCGTTTCCTGAAATGGACGCAGACACGCAGGCCGGTACTGTTGTACCAGACCGATTATCGTGCGCTCCTGGAAGCCGGTAGGGAGCTCTCCAGGCAGGTAGCTGCAGGGCGGCTTGAGCCCAGGAGGTACAGAATACGTCAGTTTAGTGGTGATCCCGACCCGGAGACGAAGCAATTCCCTCAACTGATTATGGATCTTAATCCGTCTGTTGTGCACATAAGGAAGGATGGGCAGGTCGATTTAGGAATGTCACCTTCCTGTCCGTATGGAATTTTGGTATTTCCTGAAGACTATAAGGTCTCTGAACTTGATAAAGTATGGGCCATAAAGCTTCTTGATGGCTTATGGTATTATGACGAGGACTTTCGGAAGCATCCAGAGCACAAAAAGGAAGTAGAGGAATTGTTGAAGAAAAGAAAAAAGTAATCAGGAACGTTGAAAAAAACTATAGACGGCTTCACTGTCCCTAGTTTGCTCACATTGTTGCCGTGGGGGAAGGATAGATTGGTAGATCGATATTAGGAGAAAAATCATGAATGGTTGTTTCAAAAATGAAGAGAATCTCATTTATTATATTCTCTGGTCTATATGTATTGGCAACATGTTAATGGATGGTTTTGCTTTCGGCCAAGGCCCGGTGGGGCGGACGGGCGGGCATTTGTCTTCTTCTTCTTACGAAAATCGAAAAGCGCTTGAGGCCTATCAAAAGAGAAATGCTGAAATCGATTTGCCGATACAAGAGAATGTGATACCGCTTGATAAAAATGCCGCTTTGCTCTACTATCAGGCCTTTCTACTATTGCCGGATCCGAACGAAGTTCTCCAAAAAAAGATTAACGACGTTCGTCGAGACGCCGAGCCGGATACTTCGATGAGAATATTTCTTGGACAATGCGTGCCGACTTTAGAAATGTTCAAGATAGCTTCCCGAATGTCGGATTGTACATGGGGAACATGGCATGAACATGACCGTATCAGAACTGGTATGGCCCAAAAGTTATATAATCTGCGTCGCACTCTTTCCGTCGATGCACGTACACTCGCTTCGGATGGCCATTATCATGCCGCCCTGGATCAATGTTTAACTTTGCGCCGGATCGCCAGGCACCTTAGCGAAGATCCGAGATTGGATATATTCACGACCTCGTACGACTTCCAGGCGTTAAGAACGATTCGACCTATTCTGAATGAAATGCCTCTCAACGCAGATACACTTTCTTGGTTGCAAGGACAACTCGCTTTAGTTCAAGTGACATCTTCAAGTCTGGAAAGAGATGTACATCGTTACTTCAAACTTACAATAGAAAGGGTCCAATCCTATTCGATTACAATCCTCCGGGGGATGCTCCTTAAGAGAGCGGCTGATGAACAGGCGAAGAAAAGGCTTCGAGATTTAACCGATGCGCAAATTCGACATGAAGCGATCCGAACGGTTCAAAGCCTTTTTGGTTCTGTTTTCGCAATATTACATAGTCACAGGAGTGCAGAACAAAAGCAAGCCGAATTAAAAGAAGTGAATCCTTGGAGGCCAACGGATACCGAACTTACTAAGTTAAAGTCCGAGATATTTCGTGAATTCGGATTAGATATTGCCATGCTTATTGTGAGTGGATGCTCTGAAATGACAGAAGCACAGAAGCGGCCCCTTTTACAGACAATGATAGATAAATTGGCCGAACCGGAGGCCCTTCAGTTGTTAACGAGATATTCTCAAGCTCAGGGAAAGGAGATCGACTTTAGTTTTTTAACAGATCGCGAAATGACGAATACACACAAACGCGCTGACCTGCAAGAAGTCATCTGCCAATTGAGTGAGGCCAGTGCGATTGAGTTCGACACATTTGGGCTTAGATGGGGAGTAGTACACGGCCAGTTTGAATCTCAGCTAAGGCATACAGCTTGGGTTAATAATATTCGGGCGGCTGTGGGCATTTACCTTATCTTCGCAAAGACGGGTCGGTTGCCCGAAAAGCTCCCGGAACATTTACCTAAAGACCCTTTTACCGGAGAGGATTTCATTTATGAGATCACCGATGAAGGCTTCGTGCTCCATTACGGGGCAGAAGACGTCCCAGACTACATGATTCGAGAAAATGAATATAAAATACATAAGAGGAAACCAGGGTAGCAATACTAGGGACAGCGGGGCTGTTGAAAAAGGATGTGTTCTTCATTTATCTCGCTCTTATCTGCTGAAGCGTTCTGTGGTAATGTTTGCGATTTTTTCGAAATCATTAACTCGTCCGTAGAATCCTGATTTTGAACGGGGGATTGGGCTGGTGTCCGGCGGGTGGGTGCGTTAAAATATTCTGATAGTAGGGGCGGTTCGCGAACCGCCCCTACAAGTCACGAAAGGATAAATTGCTTTGAAATCAACAATATCAGTTTCGGCCATTTTGCTAATCCTTCACGTCTTCTGCTCAGGTGCTCACGCCCAGCTCAAAGGTGGCTGCGGGAAGGTAAATATCACTCCGCCGCTGGGGATACCTCTTATCGGCTCCTACGGCAAACCGAGCGACGACATAATCGACGAGCTATACGCCAAAGCGCTGGTCCTCAACGACGGGAACAATACCATAGCAATCGTCTCGGTCGATTTGCTTTACACACCTTTGGAAGAGATTACCAATCCGGTGAGAGATATTATTAAAGAAAAAATCGGCATCGACGAAAGGAATGTCCTTGTCTGCGCCATACATACCCATTCGGGTCCGGAAGTTTTCTCCAAATCCAAACTTCGGCCGGACAAGAGAATCGAACGCTCGACCATCGACCGATTCTATCTTGAGACACTCATAAAGAAAATCGCGAGTTCCGTGCTTATCGCTCATAAGAATATGCAGGACGATTCCGGCAAGGCGGGTTCCAGGGTAAAGATAGGTGCGGCCAAAGGGCAGATCCCCGAGATAGTCTATAATCGAAGGCCAAGGACCGGGAATGGACGGGTTAAAATGGCGTTTACACTGCCGCCGGAGGTACGAGCAACGAGAAAAGTCGAGACCGACGCCGAAGGTCACGTTAAAGTGACATTCACCGCCGCCGATGGTGATAGTAAACTGGATTTCGGCCCTGTCGATCCGCAGGTCAGCGTGCTCAGGGTCGAAGATACGGACGGCGGAATTATCGGCTCACTTGTCAATTTCGGCTGCCATCCCGTCTGCATATATCCTTCAATGAGTACTTCGATATCGGCCGATTACCCCGCATATACAACAGGCGTTGTGGAGCAGGTCGAAGGGGGGCTTTGTCTTTTTGCTCTCGGACTTGCCGGTAATGCAGTGCCCTACGACAGAGGAGTAAACCAGCGCCGGCAAATCGGCAAAGCACTCGGTGGCGAGACGCTCAGGCGGCTTCAGTTCATTACGACCACCGGCGATGTCACGGTAAGCGGCCTTAAAAAGAAGGTTGAGTTTCCGGTAAAACAGCCCGCTCCGGAGATGGCCGGCGTTAACGAAAAAATCCTGGAGCCGGTGATAAGTGAGATTCAGGTTTTGAGACTTGGTGATATTTACATCCTGGGCCTGCCGGGCGAAGTCCTGGTGGAAGTCGGCCTGGAGATAAGGAAAAGGGCTGGACTGGAAAATCTCTTTATCGTCACGCTCAGCAATGACGCCATCGGATATGTATGTCACAGCCGGGCATACGAGGAGGGAGGATATGAACCCGATTCGGGTACCAATCTCGCCAAAGGCGCCGGGGAGATTATGATAAAGCAAGCCCTGGAGCTTATCGAGCAGATCAAATCGGGCCGATAGCGTTATCCCAATTGCCCCCGATGTCCTTGGCAAATACTATTTTCGCTCTTGCAGACTTTCCCGCCGGTCTCTATAATTCCACCTGTAAAAACGATGTTTCGGCAAAGAGTGGCGAACTGAGAATTCTACATTCTAAATTGAAATGCTGGAGACATGAATATGTTAGGTGTTGAACTTATTGACTGGATAGTCATTATCGCTTACCTGGTTGGTATTATTTTCATCGGCCTGTGGGCGGTCAAAAAGGTCCGCAGCTCGGCCAGCTTCTTCATCGGGGACCGCAAGTTCGGGAAAGTGATGATGGCTTTCTTCATGTTCGGGTCAGGCACTCACTCCGATCAGGCCGTCACTGTCGCCGCTAAGACCTACGGCTCAGGTGCCTCGGGCATCTGGTACCAATGGCTCTGGCTGTTTGTCACGCCATTTTTCTGGCTAATCGCACCATTCTTTCGCCGAATGCGAGCCGTGACTACCGGAGATTATTTTGAAATCCGTTACGGCCGCGGCGTCAGTGGTCTTTATGCCGTAATGGGAATCCTGCAACTTCTGGTGGCAATTGGAGTTATGTTAAAAGGTTCCGGGGCGATGGTCGAGGCCGTTTCAGGTGGCGCCATAAGTTCAAAGCTCGCCATCATAGCTATGACTGTTATTTTTCTATTATACGGCGTTGCCGGGGGGCTCAGCGCTGCTATCGCGACCAACTTTATCCAGGGCTTACTGACCATTGTCCTGTCTTTCCTTATATTGCCGTTCGCTCTGGCAAAAGTCGGCGGTATGAGCGGCCTGAGGGAAGCGGTCACACCCGAGATGCTTTCACTTTTGACACCACACGAAATCACCTTCTTTTTCATCGCCGTGATTGCCTTCAACGCACTGGTCGCCTGGGTGACAATGCCTGAAACCATGGCTAATTGTGCGGCGGGAAAAACGGAAATGGAGGGACGAATAGGCGTCACCGTCGGAATATTCGGCAAACGGATATGTACCATTGCCTGGATGCTGACGGGTCTTTGTGCGGTGGTAATCTACGCGGGTTCCGAACTTAAAGATGCGGACCTTGTTTACGGCCGAATGGCCAATGATCTGCTGCCGGACATTGCCCCGGGGCTGATTGGACTGTTCATTGCATCCATGCTTGCTTCGATCATGAGTACCTGCGACGCGCTCATGGTAGTGGCCTCCGCCTTGTTTACCGAGAACATTTACAAAAAATTCCTGGTGCCCGCCAGAGAAGACAAACACTATACTTTCATCGGCCGGATCATATCGGCCCTGATCGTTGCCTGCGGGATTCTTTTTGCATTCAGTCTTGAAAGTGTAGTTGAGGGTCTGGAGATATTCTGGCAGGTTGCCGCGATGATGGGAATCGCCTTCTGGGTCGGGCTTTTCTGGCGCCGCGCCACGGCGGCGGGTGCCTGGGCCGGGACTCTGACGAGTTTTGGTATTCTCCTGTTCACGAGTAAGATTGCCTTTGGTAACAGTACGCTTTGGGACTTTAATAAGCACCTGGCCGGCAGGCTGCCGGCCTTCATGCTCTTCGAGGGCGAACTGTATCTGCCCTGGCAAATGATTTTATACTTGACTGCCGGATTTGTCGTTTTGGTTTTCGTAAGTCTTTTTACCCGGAGGTCTCCGAAGGAACAACTCGAACGACTCTACGACTGTCTTCGCACGCCGATCGGTGCCGATGAGCAGGAGGCCGAGCCTTTCACACTGCCTCCGGGCGTGCAGCCGGGCCCAAGAAGCGTTCTCATACAGCATCCCGATTTCGAGATACCCAAACCCAGCTTAATCGGTATTTGCGGCTTCCTCGCCGCATGGCTGGGCGTGGGTCTTTTGATCGCTGCGGTTTACTGGATGATCCAATGGTAACTTGCCTGCTTTAGTTTTACCGAACAGGCAGGATTTGGAAATAGAACTGTGATGAACGAAAAAAGGAGTCAGTCTATGGTACGTGTATTCTTTTTATCAGCCTTAGGTCTTTGTATGTTGACCACCTCTTGCTGTTCCGAATGTGAGCAGTTGGAAACCAAAAACAGCCCCGGCAAGGATAAAGTCAAACTTGTGACTCTGGACCCGGGACATTATCATGCGGCCCTGGTTCAAAAAAGCATGTACGAGCAGGTGGACCCAGTCGTCCATGTTTACGCCCCGGACAAACCCGAGGTACAGGATTATCTCATACAGATTCAGAGGTTCAACAACCGCGAGGAAAATCCTACACATTGGCGGCAAGAGGTATATACCGGCGACGATTTCCTGGAAAGAATGCTCGCCGACAAAAGTGGCGACATTGTCGTTCTATCCGGCAACAACCGCAGAAAAGCCGAGTACATCAAGGCCTCTATAGACGCCGGTCTCAACGTCTTCAGCGACAAACCGATGTGCATCGACACTAATGGCTTCGCCCTGCTTGAGCAGGCTTTTGCTTCGGCAAAGAAAAACCGCGTATTGCTCTATGATATTATGACCGAGCGTTTCAACACGACCTGCACGATTCAAAAACTTCTCGTTCTCAATAAGGAACTTTTTGGCGAGCTGGAGACCGGATCCGTCGAAAATCCGGCCATCGTGAAGGAAAGTATGCATTATTTCTTCAAATACGTCTCCGGCGCTCCGATCAGGCGGCCGGGGTGGTACTTTGACACCACTCAGCAGGGCGAGGGCCTGGTGGACGTCACGACCCACCTCATCGACCATGTGCTGTGTACGTGCTGTCCGGAACAGGCAATTGATTACCAGAAAGACATTAAGATGAAAAAGGCAAGGCGCTGGCCCACCATGATCACGCGAAAGCAGTATGAGAAAGTGACAGGATTGCAGGATTTTCCCGACTTTCTCAAAGATGAGCTGAATGATGAAGAAGCACTGCCCTGCTATTCAAATGGCGAGATGATTTACACATTAAAAGGCATACATGTAAAACTCTCGGTGAACTGGGGCTTCGAGGCATCGCAGGGCGGCGGTGACACGCACCATTCTCTGTTTAGAGGCAGCAGGGCCCACGTAATCATTCGCCAGGGCAAAGAACAGAACTACCGGCCCGAGGTATACGTCGAGCCCGCCCCCGGCGGCGATACAGATAAGCTGGCCGCCCCTCTGAAAAAAGCCGTCGCCGGGCTCCAAAAAAGATTCCCCGGTCTGAACGTCGAAAAAGAGGCAGACGCCTGGCACATCCTGATACCTGACGAATCCCGCATCGGGCATGAAGCTCACTTTCGAAGTGTGATGGAAAAGTATTTAAAATACCTGGCCGAAGGCCGACTTCCAGAGTGGGAGGTTCCCCATATGCTCGCAAAGTACTACATCACGACCAGGGCGCTCGAGTTAGCACGACAGTGAAATATTTATGCAATCTAAAAGGAGTCGGCCGAGATGACTCAAGAGCCGGAAACAAAGAACACATTAGCACTATTAGGCGGCGAAAAATCGGTCACGTCGGAGCCATCGGATATCTTTACATGGCCGATAGTCACCGAGCGGCATGAACAGGCAGTCCTGGATGTACTGCGTGCCCGACAGATGTCCGGTATCGAATTAACAAAGCAGTTCGAGCGTAAATATGCTTCGTCACTCGGCAGGAAGTACGGCCTGGCTTACAACAACGGTACGGCGGCCATATTGGGTGCCATGTACGGCCTGGGTATCGGCCTCGGCGATGAAGTTATCGCTCCGAGCATAACATACTGGGCCTCAGTCGCGCAGGCTTACACGCTCGGCGCCACACCGGTCTTCGCAGATGTGGACCCCAACACTATCTGCATTGATCCAAAGGATATTGAGCACAGAATCACTCCGAGAACCAAGGCCATTGTCGTTGTGCATTATGCGGGAATGCCGGCCGATATGGACGCCATAATGAAAATCGCCGCCAGACACAATTTGAAAATACTCGAAGACTGTTCCCACGCCCATGGAGCCCTGTACAAAGGCAAGGAAATCGGTACCTTCGGCGAGGCGGCGGCCTTTTCCCTGATGACCGGCAAATCACTGGCAGCAGGAGAGGCAGGGATACTCTTCACCGACGATCGCAGAGTCTATGAGCGGGCCATTTTGTTCGGGCATTATATACGTCACGATGAGATTACGCTGGAAGAGCTCAAGCCCTTTACTGGTCTGCCCTGCGGTGGCGCCAAACATCGCATACACCAGCTAAGTTCGGCTTTCGGACTGGTGCAGTTGGAGCTGTATCCGCAGCAGATGGCAGAAATCGACAAGGCCATGAACTTTTTTTGTGATTTACTCGATGATACCGCGGGAATCAGACCAATCAGACCTGCCAAAGGGACGAATACGACAAAGGGGGGCTGGTACTATCCGCATTTCAGGTACATTGCCGAAGAGTTGGAAGGCCTCTCGCTTTCACGGTTCTGCGAGGCTGTTCGCGCCGAAGGCTCGATCTGCAATCCGGGCTGTAATAAGCCGTTGCACCTGCATCCGCTGTTTACCACGGAGGATGTTTACGGACATGGCAGACCGACCCGTATCGCTTTTCTTGACCGGTCAGCTAAAATCGAGCAATACGTCGAGAGGCTGCCGGTCGCAGAGAGTATAATTCGCTGCGTCTTTGAAGTCCCGTGGTTCAAGCACTACCGTCCCGAGATAATCGAAGAACACGCCAACGCCTTTAGAGAAGTAATTGAGAACTACAGGGCGCTGCTGGTCGATGATAGTGACAAAGACGCCGATACAGGCGGTTACAGCAGTTTCTTCAGCAGCCAAAAGAACATTTGATAACTTGAAACCAACAAAGCTTCGGATGCTTCAACGTCGCTATCGTTGAAGCTTTTTTTGATAGTTAAGCTGAGAAGGTTAGACACTTCCACTCGATGTCTATGTAGGCTTCTGAAGAAAGCCTGCTGTGGACTCCATAATGCGAGCCCGAAGTTGCTTGCTCTGGTTCCTGTCGTTTTGGGTCTGGAGGTCTTCGAGATTAGCCCTGCAGAATTTGCAGCCGAGCGTGTTGACGTGAAAGTCTACATACCTGTGCCACTCGTCGTCAAGGGTACCGAGAAGATAAGCCCCTATAGTGCTTCGTTTGGGGCAACTGAACCTTTGCAGTTTCCAGATATCCGTCAAGAGGTTTTCGAAATCTACGGACGAAGGCCCGATGGGAAGGCGGGATGCTGCGATGCGTTGGCGAATTTGTTTCAGGCCGCGGTGTTTTATCAGAGCGATGGCCTTTTCCTTCAAACCCATTATTTTAGCGACATCTTTGTTTGAAAGATGGCAATAAAATAACAGTTCCGTAATCTGCAGATCGCGGAAGTTCAGCGAACTTTTGAAGTTATCAACCAGCTCGGACAAAGCGTCGGTAAGTGCGAGTCTTTGCAACTCGTATTTTTCGTCGGCTCTGACATACCAGCTTGCAGTTTGGCCCGGGCCTGCTACATTGGTAAAGGGATCTGCAGGCTCATTAACGTCCGGAGTTTCGTAGGTATCCTGAATCAGGCAGACATGCCTTGCCTGCCGGCTGCGATATGAGTCGATGATTTTGCGTCTAAGCAATGCAAAGAGGTATGTTTCCAGGCCACAGTCACCTCGATAGTCCTGCAGACTATTTATGAAGGCTACGAATGTCTCCTGAACGGCGTCTTCGGCGTCGGCGGACTGAGAGAGCTTGGCCTGGGCAAAACTCAACAATCGACCTCGATAGCGGTCGACAAACTCTGACCATGCTTGTTTATTGCCCCGGCGTATCTTGTCTAATAAGTACTGCTCTGCCTTTGTGACTCTGTTCATATGCTTTTTCATGCCAAGGCATATTATAGAGAACTTTCGCTATGTGAGAAGGAGAATTATTACAACCAGGGCCAGGACTATTCCTGCAATCCGCAGGGACCATGCGTAGTAGCCTTTCGTGGCAGCATTGAGAAAAGCATATACCACGGTTATCAGGACAAGCAGGCCAATGATGGAGAAAAATATTCTCGCCCAGTTCATTTTTATTGCCCGCGCCATGACGGCTTTGCGCTGAGCTAACAGATTAAGTTTCTCCGCAGAGGCATCTATCAAGAGCGCCTGTCGCCAAATCCTGCCAGCCGTCCCTTGAAAACTCTGTACAAAACGATCCAGGATGAAATTCCCTTCGAGGATGTCATCGGAACTCACAGACCGGGCGAAAGAAACTGGAACTCCCAATTGTCGTCGTGAACTCTGGCCGAGTATTTTACTTATTTCGTCGCACGCATTTTCGATTGCCTGCCGGTTGGCTTCGGCTTCCGCCACACAACTACCTTTTGATTTTGCTATTATGAACCGACTGTTCGGTCTGGTGTTCAAGAAGCCGGAGAAATCCTCAATCCAGGGTTTATCCACGAAATCAGCTTTTATGCTTGCTTGTTTGTCCGCGGCCATAATGCTTGCCTGGATTGTGCCGCTGGTCATCTTGCTCTCTGACTCTCTCAGCCACGGGGTGGGAAGCGTTTGGACCTTCACGATATCGAGGCGGACGCCGACTTCATTTGACTGCACCGCCATTGTTTCGGGTGCAATAGTCCATGTACTCTCAGGAAATACATGGGCTATTGCCGCCTTAGTAAATTCCTCTAAGAACTCGGTGTCGTGAGCACCTTTGAACAGTATTATCGCGCCTGGATCTGTCTGACTACCAAAAACCTGTCGGACCGGTTCGCCGATTCGCATGCCAAGCGAACGTACGGCGGAGAGTTTTGAAGGATACACATCCGCCTCAAACTCATCTTCGATACCCGGCAGCCAAATGGCGTTTGTCATCTCTTCAGATGGAGGTAACGTTGATCCTATGGAAACTTCCGTGTGATGGCTTACGGAGCGCTTGGCAGTAATTAAACTTAAAATTGTCATAATTGGTGCGAGCAAAAGAAGAAATCCCAAAGCCATAATTACAGCTATCCAGGGCCGTTTCGAGCAGAGCTTTATAAAGAGGACTATTAATGCGATCACGGCAAATAAAAGCAGAATCATGACCGGGAGTATTATGAATATTACTGGTAATGCTCTAATCTCCATCAGTTTACTCCTTGATTAGGCGCTGGGGTCAGTATCATTTGTTTGCTGCGGGCGGGCCAGGCCAGTACTATAAGGGACATTAGAAAAAGAACGCCGGCAAAAAGAGCTTCCCCATTGTGTGTGGAACTGAGCAGTTTATCGAAGGCAGGGCCGATTTGCTGAGCATTGAGCAGGTTGACAACGTCCTGGAAGTAGTGGCCTGACATTGCATCCGAGAAGACAAGAAATACGAAAAAGAATGCAATAAGCCCCAACATGGCCCGGATCATGTGACGTGCTCCACAATGGCGACGGCCTATTATGGTAAAAACCGCGGCCAACAATAACAAAAGAACGACAATAATCGTCCCCAAGCGCATGACCAGTTCAGGCCAGCCCGAATAGCGGAAGAATTGCTCCAACTGGGCAGTGAACTCCGCGTTTGGCCAGCCGGCAGCTACGAAGTGGGGAATATGCAATCCTACAGTAAAACCCGTCACGATTGCCGCAAAGGTTAGAATGAAACCGATACCGGAAAACAGAAAGGCAAGCGGATGAAATCGTTCGTGCATCACAGTCATGGTCGGAGCATAACGTGCGGATGGCATTGGAGAATCCTCTGCCGCCGAAGCCTGCACTGTTGCTGCCGGTTGGTCTATGGCAGCGGCAAAGTCACGCCCGGGGGTTTGCTGCCGACTATCCGGCCGGCTGCCGCTTTTTTTAGAGGCCACCACCCCTTCATTCTCCCAAATCACCAGTGGTAAACCATAGCGGTCTTTGAACTGCCCCGTGATAATCATTATTACATCAATGATTTGACCAATGCCCAGAAGCCCGCCTGTCAGGAACCAAAGGATACCCGTACCAATCTTGCCGACGTAGAATCGTTGCAGGCCGCAGATGCTAAAGAAAGCCCCTGCCGACAACATCAGCGCCCATAGGCGTTTGAAAGAGGAAATCTCGGCAGGCGCCTTATCTCTCGAGACAGCGTGCGCAGCGGGCTTTGCAGGAGGTTCCGGAGCAGTTCTCGTGAAAAGACGGGCTGGAATGACGGCAACTACAAAAAATGAAACAGCGGAAAAGATTATCAGCAGTAGAAGGAAAAAGAACAGTGCGCCATCCAAGTGGAGGCTACCCATACAGATGGACGAAGAAACTATTGTGAGTACACAGACCAGCAGTATTGCCGGCTTGATAATATACGGATACCAGCCCCTGAATTTCCTGCGGAACGTCCCAACAAAGCAGAAAGGCGCCAGGATAAGGCTGTCCACTCCCGAGGCAATGCCGAGAGCAAAATGGCTGCCGTGTAATTCCGTTGCCGCCAGGATTAAGAGAAACAGACCGAGTCCAAGCGTCACGAAGAATCCTATCAGCCAGCCAACTCGTACGAATGGTGGTATCACACTGCCGGCGACGCCACTTCGAGGCCGCTTTTCTCTCTTTTTCTTTTCGGCTATCTTTGACTGCTCTTGCACCGCGCGCACGCGTTGTGTTTCGCGACCAAATGAGCTGTACGCCTGAACGACCAGAGATGTCCCTGCCAGGACAGAAGCTACTATTATGGCTGTCTGACCGAATATCGCGGCGCTAATCAGGCCCAGCAAGCCAATCCATATGGCAGAGCCGAGTGACAGACGTTTTGATCGCTGTGGAGAGCTGACCCGCTTCCAATCCACAAGGAACATGGGTATCGCCAGCGACAACCACAGAGAAGCCCTGCCGAACAAGGCTCTGAAGGGAGGTTGCATTGGAAAACCAAATGGGAATCCACGATCCCCAAATACCGATTCGGTAGAAAAACCTGCTACGCCGGATTTGTATACAACTCCAATAAGAGCCGCCGCCATCGAAGCCAACAGTGCAGCAAGACAGCACGTCACTATCCTGGGCACCCACTGCGATTTAGATTCCAGACTCACGAACCACTGTTGAAGAGAGAAGAGAATTGTCTTCGAGCAGACTGCAATCATCGCCAACACCGTAATCGCCGTCGGAATAAAGCCACTACTTTGCGGCCCCTGCAACAGGCCAGCCCCAACTGCGATAAGAGCCATAGCCAGAATCGCAAGTGTACGCCGCTGGTGAGGAGCGACCGGATCGGTTACTCCAGGAATGTGGACCTCGGACCCCAGCAGCTTACCAGCCTCGGCATCCACCCTGTCCGCAACCTTCCGGCCCAGAGCATCGGCCTGCTGCGCCAAGCGCTGCGCAGTTTCAGTCAGTTGTCTGCCCACATCTCTGGTAGGCTCAGCAGCCACATCAGCTTTGGGTTTTTCGGCGCAGGGCTTTTCGAAGATGTTCGCCTTGGCGGCGACTCGCTGGGCGATAACCGAAAGTTCGTCCGGTGAGAAAACAGACACACTATTTCGGATGTTCTCTGAGCCGAACAGGTCCTCGATCATCTCCTGGACGGTCTTGTAGCGATTGGCAGGATCTTTGGCCAAAGCTTTTCCGATGACACGTGCAAACGGCTCTTCGATATTGTCGAGCTCGGGTGTGACGGTCATATGTTTCATCAGGATTTCGGCGGGGCTGGAGCCAACGAAGGGAACGTCTCCGGTTAACATCTCGTACAACAGTACTCCAAGTGCGTAGATGTCAATAGTGCAGTTATAGTTGCCGGCCCCGATTTCCGGCGCCATATAGTGGACTGTTCCGACGGTAATAGTATGGCCGCTGTGACGGCTGGCGCTTATGGCTTTGGCGAGTCCATAGTCACCGACCTTAACGTAACCGTTTTCGTAAAAGATGTTGCTGGGTTTGAGGTCGCGATGAACAAGACCACACTCATGCAGGAAGGACAGGCCCTTGGCAATTTCACGCAGGAAGAACGCCGCCTTCTGCGCTCCCAGGCCGCTGGGAGATTCCGTAATCAGATCGCGCAGCGAAGGTCCCGAGACATACTCCATTATGACGAAAGGCTCATTCCGGTCATTGTATTTGACATCAAAGATCGTGACCAGATGGGGGCTCTTGAGGTTCATGCACTGACTGATGCCCCTGAGCTCTATCTGCTCGTAGTTCTGGACCGCCTTGATGGCTACCTCTCGTCCGCTGTCGCTGAGAGCATAGTACACCTCGCCGAATCCGCCGCGTCCGGCCGCCCTCTGGATTGTGTATCCATCAAGGGGCCTATCGCCGTGTTTGTATTGATACCTTTGCATTTGCCTTCAACCGTATTATGCACTCCGTTTTCCGAAGTATAAATTTTATTCCCTGGGCACCGTTAAGACCAGTGAAATCGAACCTATTCTTATCCGCTTGTCGACAGGAAGACCCGCAGTCGAGCTAACCGGCTCGTCGTCAACCAATATCTTTCCTTTGGTTTTGCACAGCAATCGCCCATTCTGAACAAACAAAGTGACAGTCTCATCAAGGAATTCCGACACGATATGGTTGCCTTCGGTTGGCCCAATCAGAATATCCCTGTCCATCAATATGATCCGTCGAACATCCGCTCGACCCAATCGTGCGCTCGGAAGACTCAGACTCGCAGTTGTGCTCGCCGGATTTGGAATATTGAACTTCATCCCACACCTCGGCGACAGACTAATGCGGTCCCCGTCAACAAGCAATTTATTCGTGGTCGTCGCGTTATTCACGCGGACGGGTCTGGATGACCGAATAAAATAGTCATCTTCTGACCGCTCAATCGTCACGACAGGGAGGTTGGGGTCGGCCATCAAGCCCACGGACGGTCGCGCTGAAGAACTCACCGGCCCCACCGTGATATTTCCATCCCGAAGAACAAAAAAGCTGCCGATTCCATCTATCTGCAGCACAAATTTGGAAGGGATCGAGGACTCGGCTCGCATGTCCGACACCATCATTTGTGGGTTTGCTTGCGGCTTCATAAATTCATGGGAAAGCGATTTTTGAATTTGTCGACTGCTCATGTCGTTTTGTTCATCTGCCGCAGCGTTTTTAGTGATGTCCAGCCCAAGAGGACTTGCTGCCAATTCATCGAGCAGCTCGGCCGCCTTCCGCGTCTGATCCGTGGCCGCGTTTAACCACTTTGCCGAGGGGCAGATCAACTGGACCTTGCGAAGCAAGGGAACTGCCTCGCGGGCCTGGCCGGCGGCGATGTACTCGGCTGCACGAAGACACTGGCTCAATGCCAATCCCATCTCGGATATTTCGCTACAGCCATCAGCTATGGGTGAAACCCTCTGCCAAAGGGAGTGAGCGAGGCTGATCCGGCCATTGTTAAGGTCCTCTTTGATCCGCCCGGCCACCAGCGATCTTAGTTTCGATACTACTTCGACAACTTTATCATTTTGAATGCCGGTGGCTCCAGCCTTTAGAACAATCTCTATCGCGCCATCCAGGTCGTTCCGCTGCAATGCCTGTTCAGCCCTTTTGATTGCCTCACCGGCCTGCAGTCTGGCCATTGCCGCTTGTTGCAGGACCATATTCGCCTGGCTGTCTCTATAATCAGTATCGTTCAGGATATCTTCTCCAACCGATATCCGGCCGTCCTGTATGCATTGTCTTGCCTGGGCGACTTTGAACGAACGATGCCGATTCCTGAGCCGCTTTTGCTCCATCTCGCTGCAGATAGCTGAACGCAGCTTTGCTACATCAGCCGTATTACCGGCCAGCTTTTCTGCCTTGTTACAGTCAACCAGGGCCAGTTGTATCCGCTCTACATCGAGATTTTCCTGCCCGCGTTTTGTGAAGGCCCGAGCCAGTCGACCAATAAGCTTCTGACCGCGACGATGTTGTTTGATATCCTCTGATTGGACAACATCAAAGGCTTCATCCAATCGGCCGTCAGCCATCGCACTTTCAGCTTGTTTTAGTCGTAGGATCAGCACTGTATTACTCCCAGCATTCGCTCGCGCGACAGTTGATGTTACATCGCTTCATTTTACCACGTTCGATATTAGTTTTCCAGTAGTTGCTCGGGTTGTTGCATTTGAGACGCAGCACTTGCCAGCTTTGTCTGCTGTTCTCTGTCCTGGAAATACTCGTCCACCTGGACCAGCAGATCCTCTTCAACTACTGCATCAACAGGGATCGCCTGCACAAACTGGCTTTCGTGGGCCAATACGCGCTCGGCAACATCAAGACGCTTCTTGATCTGGGTGATAAGCTTCTCAGTCTGGGCCAGTTTGCTGTTGTCCACCTGGATATGCGAGCCTATCGCCGCCGCCTTGATAAGTCTATGCTGGCTTGCAAGGGACTCGACTTTATCTGCAAGTATCCTCTTGCGGGCGCGAGTTTGTTCCAGCAACTGCATGGCCGCATGCAGGGAGTTCTCACGGGTTGTCAGGAGCCGCCTCTTACTGGCCAGAACCAGCTCGCTCTCTTTGAATCGCTCAAATCGGTTAGCCAGGTCTTCCTTGACATAGCTGCGAGGATATTCTCTGCCCGCGAAGCTATATTGGGCCTGTGGCCTTTCAAGAGCGTCACGCAGCTTTGCTATCCGCAGCTTCTCTTGCTCCGCAGCCTTCTCACTATTGGCGATATCGACGTTCAGTGCTGCCACTTCCACTTCTTCCTGGGCTATCAGCCGGACATTGACGTGCATCTCCGGAATGATTTCCTCTAAGAGATCACGGGCGCGTCTTAGCTCGAACTCGATAGGGACTGAGTCCTTTACTACGGTCCGCACTGATTTGGCCGAACTGCGAACGTAGCTGACCACGTCCTTTCCGAAGAGCAAACCGCCGACAAGAGAGATGCCTGCCACGACAAACACACTTCTTTTTAACCATTTCATAACCATGACATTACTCCTTAATATTACCAACATAACTCTAATTCTTGACTTCGGCCACCAGTGGGCCACATTTGTATTGTCGTAGCTCAACCGGTTTTATTTCAAAAAAATTTAAGGCTTGAGGCGTCATAATACCAACTGCGGGAGTCATACAAGGGTAGATTTAAGATATCAGTGCGTTCCTGGTAAGAATCGCCGTTAAATATATGCATAGAAACAAGTTCCGTGCAATCGCAATGGCACTCGCAGCAAATATGGAACGACAGGAACAGTAATTGTAAAGGTCAATTCTTCGTAGAATCGGAAATCAAAGGAGGTGAATGGGGGATGCGCCCGCGACTCCACTGGTGCAGTCTCTGGAGTCTGGTGATTCCGTGCGCGTAGTAGGCTTCATTCATGGACGAAATGTGATGCTGCCAGAGTTCGTCCCGGGTTGCCAGCCAGCCCTCGGGTGTGCTTACCAGTTTCATCTCTTCCATAGCCTGGTATAGCGCGTCGGCGATATGTTGATGGCCCGTAATGCTGGGATGGGCGTGGTCCAGCAGCCATTCTTCGCCCGGGATTCCATCCTCAGTATATTCTTCAATGAGCGTCTTCACATCCACAAGGGGCACGTGATACTGTGAAGCGACGTCTCGAATGGCCTCGTGCATGGGCTCCAGTATCCGCAGGGGACAGATGTCTTGTTCCTTGGCCATAACGAACCACTTCTCGGCTTCGACGAAGCGCCCTATGTGCTCGTAGCATTTCCCAAGCAGATAGAGGAGGCCGGCGTGCCGGCTGTCAATCGCGGCGGCCTGCTCGAGTAGTCTTATCTTCCCATAGGTATCGCCCCAGTCTAATTTCCCGGCCTGTTCCCAAAGTCCGACCACGCGTTGAACCTGGCTCTCGGACAGGTCAGTACTAAACTCCGACTTGAAAGGCGGGCAGTCTTTCAGGTTGGAAACCGGATTCACCAGAATAACAGGTACTCCCGCCCTGCGAGACATCCGGACCATAGTCTCCAGATTATAGCGGAAATGTTCAATAGTACCCTGGCGCCAGACCTCATCACGATGGTAGGATTCCAAACCCTCCTGGAGATCGAGCTTGGTCTTGACTTCGGTTGACAGAACAGTCCTCGCAGAGTACCCAGCGTCCGTACGCCAGAGGTGACGACGCGAGAGAAACCGTTCTGCAAGAGAGTAGCTGCGCAGCTTGAGCATTGCCCAGTGCAGCCGAATCAGTGCACGGGGTGCTTTCTTGAGGTGCCGGTATGTCCTGTCCTCGATGAATTCGTTGTGTCCCGTGTAAATGATGAACATATCCGGCTCACGCTCGAGCAGTTCCCGCATGATGGGGACGAGACGATAGCTGGCATAAGACACTCCGCCACAGTTAACGACCTCGTAATTCACTCCGGGCCTGGAGGCACGCAAATTGAGCTCAAGCCACTTCGTAAAGGATGTCTCCACGGAGTAGGGGCGTCCCTGCACGGTTGAGCCCCCGAGGCAAAAGATCCGGAATGTCTCCGGGCCCTTTGTGGCGGTGAAAGACTGACGACGAAAGGCGGCCAGACGTTCCTCGGATGTCTCGAAGCGTGTCTTCGTTGAATCGAGGACAAAGAGGGGACGCAACCCACTAAACGAAACATATGGATCATACAGATCAACCGCAGGGGCAGGAACGCACAATCTCAACACCAGTTCCAACAGCGCAATCGAGAAAAGGATGATGCATATGGTTACAAGGTGAAACAAGATTATACGCAGCCTTCCATGTTGCCGACTTGATTTTCTCTGGCTCTTACCTGGAGTCATTTATTCCTCTTTGCTGACAGATGCCCCGATTGGTTCTTCAAGTTTACGGTAATTTAATACGGATTGAACGGCCATGCGTCACCTTATACTATCAAAACTTCACCCACTCTCCATTGCTCAAACGGATACTTCTATTCGTGACGCAGCGCGATGATAGGATCAACCTTAGCGGCGTTCATGGCAGGGTATAGACCGAAGATAATCCCGATCGTCATACTAATGAACAGCGGGAGTAACACCCCTTCGAGAGTGATAACGGTTGCCATGCCGGAGAAGAATGTAATCAGAAGGGGAATTAGAACCCCGACGCCCAGGCCGATAACACCCCCGGTAGTGGAGAGCACGACGGTCTCGATGAGGAACTGAAAGATGATTTGTTTTCTTTTGGCCCCAATGGCTCTGCGGATGCCGATTTCACGGGTTCGCTCGGTCACCGAGGCCAGCATGATGTTCATGATTCCGATTCCGCCCACGAGCAGGCTGATGCCAGCGATCGAGCCCAGGACTATATTAAACGTTCGTTTTGTGGCTTCGGCCTGTCTCAGCAATGCCAGAGGAACGTTCACTTCATAATCCTTTTTTTTATGAAACTGCGCCAGCATTCTTTCGATGCCGGCCGCCACACCCTCAACCTTCTCCGCATCATCCACCCGGACAATGATCTGGTGCAGTTCCACCCTTTCTCTTTCTTCTCCGCCCGAAGTACGTCTCGTGAATATGTCGCCGAAATATATGCGCGATACTTCAATGGGGATGTAAGCATCAACTTCCTGGTCAGGAATTTGAATATTTCCCGCCTGTCCGCTTTCGCTTTTGACGATGCCGATGACCTCGAACTGGTTACTCCCGATTCGGATGGTCTGGCCTATGGTACTCTGGGTAGCCAGGATTTTTCGAGCTCCGAACTCGGTCAGCACCGCCACAGGGGCTTGTTTGCCCTGATCGGACGACAGGAGGACACGCCCGGCAATAATTTCGCGGGGCACGAGTTGAAACCATTCGGGAGTCGTTCCCACTACTCGCAATTCCATTGCCCTTTCACCCAGACGAGAGTCCTTTCGCATTACTTTCACCTGCGCGGTTTGCTTGATATCTCTGAAACTTTCAGCCACTCTCCAGTGATCTTCATACGTGAGCCCGTAGATGCTCATATGCGAATGCTGGATGTTGCTCTGTTCCTCTTCGGCAGACTTGACAGACGTGATAATGATGTTGTTACTGCCCAGCTTTCGAATCTGCTCGAGTGCCTCTTTGCTGGCGCCTTCACCAACAGAGAGCATGGCAACGACGCTCCCAACACCAAAGACAACCCCTAACATCGTGAGAAACGAACGCAACTTGTGAAGCAGCAGATTCTCGATACCAAGCCAGATATTTCTGGCAACCTTAGTCTGCCTCATCGTAATTCCCTTCAATCCGGTCTATATTGCCATCAATCATGTGCAATCTTTTATGGGCATATTTTGCGATAGCAGGTTCATGCGTCACTATAATGATCGTTTTACCGAGCCTGTTTAACTTTATCAGGAGATCCAAAATCTGCTCACCCGTTTTCGAATCCAAATTACCGGTAGGCTCATCTGCAAAAATGACCTGCGGATCATTCGCCAGAGCTCTTGCAATAGCAACCCTCTGCATCTGGCCGCCTGAAAGCTCCGTCGGCCGATGGTTCACTCTATCTCCGAGTCCTACCTCTTCTGCGAGTTCCTTTGCACGCGCCGCACTTTGGATTGCGTTCCATCCCAGATAGTAAAGCGGCAGTTCAATATTTCTTTGGACGGTCAGTTGAGGTATCAGGTTAAAACTCTGGAATATGAAACCCAGGTACTTTAGCCGAAGTTCACTAAGAGAATCATCGTCAAGCTTACTTACATCATGGTTTTGAAGATAGTACTGGCCAGAGGTTAGTCGATCCAGGCACCCGAGAATGTTCATCATTGTACTTTTACCCGAACCGCTGGGCCCCATGATGGCCCAGAAGCTGCCCTGCTTGAATGACACCGTGACGCCGTCCAAGGCCCGCACTTCCTGCGTTCCCATCTGATAGATCTTGCGCGCGTCCTTAAGTCTGACTATTTCATTGTTACCGTTTCGCAGGACCTTTTTACCCATCTACTGATTCCTCTCCGATTCTCGCCTTGGCTGTCTTGAACCTGCTCCTTCTGCCGGTGCCGTGCTTCGCGATTGCTGCCGCATCTTTTCTCGCTCCTCTGGCGACATGTTCTCGAAGCGTTGCCGCATCCGTTTTCGATCCTCCTCGGACATATTCTCTAAGCGCCGGCTCCTTTGTTCCTTCTGTTCGGATGACGGGCTCCCGACGTCCTCTCTGCTGAACTGTTCCTGCACCGGACCACCGTCCCGAGGTCCAACAGGACTCCCCGATCCTTGCCGCTGTAGTTCTGCAGGACTGTCCGAAGGAATATCGGATGGTCCATAAATCCCGTTTCCGTTAGTCTCCTCAAGTTTCTCATTAATCCTCTGTTTCAAAGTGTCTGAAGCCCCGGGCAAATCGGTATCGGCGATTTTTGAGCCGTGTTCAATGGTCGCGGATTTCAGCGGAGGCGTCATCAAGACAACTTCCCCTTCGTCAAGACCGCTGATGATTCTTATCATCCTGTTATCGTCCAGGCCGATTTCAACTTTCCGTTCCTCGATTGTGTCTTCCTTGACAATGTAAATAGTTGGTTTTCCAGCAACACGTATAACTGTTTGAACAGGAATGTACACCGCATCCTCATACTGCTCAACGATGATCTCGACTTTGCAGCTCATTCCGGCGCGGAGCGAAGGCTCGTCACCTTCCAAATAGATCTCGGAGTTATAGACCTTCAGATCGGGATTCATAAACATACTCTGCGGATCAGGCAATGGGGCGATCCGCCCGACACTGCCGAAAAACTTTTTGCCTGCCATCGCATCAACAGTTATTATTGCTGGAAGCCCCAATCGAACCTTCTCGAGGCTTGCCTCATGAATATCCACCTCCGCCATGGCCGAATCAGCCGTTGGAAGGTAGATCAACTCCTGCCTTTCGTAAACTTCGACACCTTCATCCAAAGGCTCTCGACTATCGCGGAAACCGCCTCTTCGGGCACTTGAGGCATAGATCACGATTCCATCAGCCGGAGACAATATCGTAGCTTTTACGAGCTGATCCATGATCTTTGCCAACTTGTCTTTCTGGCGGTTATATTCAAGTTCTTTGGCTTTAAGGTCCGCCTTTGCCTGCACAACGTCGGCCGTGGCCTTGCGCTTTATACGCTCCAGAGCCATCTCTGCCTGATGGTAATCGCTCTCGAGCTGATCGATATTACGTTGCCGGGTGAACTCCTCCAACAAGCGGAGTTCTTCCTGTGCCAGCGCCAATTGGTTGTTACTGCGGGTCACCGCCAGCTTGTCAGCTTGCAGGTCCGTGTTTGACAGATACTTCTCCTCGTATAACGTCTGCGACCACGTAAGCGTCTCTTGAGCACGTGTAAGCTCCTCTTCTCTCAAGGTTATCTCATTCTCAGCAGTCTTTTTAACCTTGGGATACTGGCCTTCCAGATATTGCTGCAAGTCTTGCTCGGCAAATTTGAGCGTCAGCTTTGAAACATCAATATCGCTCTGCGCTTGATTCTCCACTACGGCTAAAGTCTCCTGCGCGTTTATCAAGGCGGCTTCTGAATTCTGAACCCTTATCTCCTGGTCAATTTTGGTATCTTCAAGCGTACTGGCGTCCAATTCGACCAGCAGGTCTCCCTTCTTGACACGCATACCTTCGGGAATGAGCCTGATGATAGAGGTTCTTCCCTCGACCTCGTTTTTGATGATAATCCGTTCACGCGGCTTTATAGTGCCGGATTCCAACACGCTAATAGTCAGGGGACCCCGTTTAGCAATGAAAGTTGCTAAATCGTTCGTGGACTTTTCACTGCCTCTGACCACCTTGAGCCAAACAACTGCAAGTCCGACCACCACGATAAGGGCGATGATACCAATCACCTTGAAGGACTTACCATTGGTACCACTACTTTTCGTACTGTTATTTTTCTGTGACATAATTGATTTCCTCCGGCGAGAATTCTCGCCATAATCCACTTGTATCCACCTGGAGTAATCCAATATCACGCTGCAACCCCAGTTCCGCTATTCTATAATTTATGATGGCTGAAGTCAATGAGTTCTGAGCCGACAACAAGGCATCCTGAGCATCCAGCAAAGCAAGTATTTCGATTCTTCCGGCCTCAAGGAAGATAGTGCTGCTTCGGACACGTTTCTCTGACACAATGACTGAGAGAGCCTGGATTTTGAGGCTCTCACGGGACTCCAACAGTGTCCTGAGTTCAGTAAGGATCGCCAGCTTGATCTGATCCTCGAGCAGTTGGACATCTCTTGTGGCCTGCTCCAGACTAATGATACTCTTGCGGTATGCATTTCGCTCAGCGGTCCTTTCCAGCGGCAGGTCCAACGAGAGCAATGCCGTGTAACGCCCCCCCTTAATGCTCAGGCTGCCATCATCGTCATCGTCCGCAAAGGTTGCTGCCGCCCCCAGTGTCAAACCCGCCCTGAGGGCGTCAGCCCGAACAACAACCTGTCTCTGTGCATCATAGACCGAGCCGATGGCAGCTCGCAAATCCAGCCGGCTCTTTAATGCTAATTGCATCGCCAGAGACTCATCAATCTCCAGCGGACCGGCATCTTCATTGCTCGGCGGGACTAATTCGATGGGCGCATCGGCAGGGGGCGTCTTTTGTGTCGCCTCGGATTCCGTTTTCTCAATCACTGCTTCAACCATTGTTGAGACCCGCTCCCGCAACTGCTCCAAATCATTCGGATCGAGTTCCACCCGAGCGTCCGGTGGAAGGCCAATCGAACTCTTGAATGAATCGAGACGGTTTTTAAATTGCGCTTGTGCGGAAATCCAACCATTACGTGCTTCCAGCTCGCGTTGTGTTGCCCTATCCACGTCGATTTGAGTAACGCGACCCGCATCGGAAAGCCTCTGCGACCAACGGGCCGATGCAATCGCACTGCGGTAGTTCTCCTGGGCATTGTCCACTCCATCCATTTGACGCAGGACACCAAAGTAATCCCGGGCCACATCGACAGCAAACGTCCGCTTGAAACGTTCGAATTGCCAGATGGCGTAAACAACATCCCTCTCGGCCTGGGTGAGAGGTTCGGTTACGATATGCCTGCCGGCGCCTCTCAACAATGGAATCGATACCGTCGTATCGGCAGCCAGACCAAGAGACGATGCGCCGCCCTGGGTCAATAAATTCGCCAAATCGACCGCCAGCGCAGTGCTCAGGTCGATTCCATTCTCCAGAGTCCGGGTCCCTCCGACTGTCCCGCTGTTTTCGAAAGTAGTGACCGTGCTGTCTCCTGTGGTGTTCGAGGTCAGTCCGCTTTCAGCCTGAGCCCTGAAGATGTTTCGGAAATCGTTCCGCTCCAGATCGAGGTCCAGCGCTGCCCGAAAGACATTTTCCTTGCGTGATTGATAGTCATCACTATTTCGTGCCCCAATCTGCAGCGCATCGACCAAAGATATCTTTATCGCATTATTGGGCTCGATAGGAATGTTTGCATCCGGAGAGGAAGCGGTCTGCGGATAATCCTCCTGCGGCCAGTGTTCGATGGGCTTGAGCTTGTCTGTTCCTAAAGAGGCCTCGGAAGAATAGAGCAGGTCCTGCTCGTCCAAAAGCCTGCGTCGCAGGATATCACTCGGTCGTTCAATTCCAAAGGGCTCAGTTTTTCCAATCGCTTCTTTTTGCTTTCCTGCGATGATATCCGAGGCAACTCCATCGGCCTGCATACGATACTCAGACGGCGATCTACACCCAGCCTGAATAAGGACCAAGGAGATTAGCAGCAACGTCATAAACCAACACGTGCTCTGGCATGTTCTCAGGTCATCTAACTTCTTTGTAAAAGCTTGCCACATAAGCACCTCTGTATAGACCCAAGTCCTAAGTGTGTTAAAGAACATCTTAATTTCCTGTATAGTTATTAATAGCATAAGCGCATGTTTATTATATTTTTCGATTTCCGATCAAAGATTATCAGCCGTCGACTCACACATAGTATCGTATCAATTCAAATATAATGCGTGCTGCTCACTTCGCAACACACAAATGCCCATTTTTGGCCTTTGCGCTCATAATTTTGTTTTTCATCAGGAACTTGTTACCCAAAATGTGGGCGTACAATCACCTTTATCATAACTCAAGACGGACATCTTTGGGATTTTATTGCAAAAAATTCGCGATTTCAAGTGAAAAAAGCCATTATGGAGAAATTAGAAGCAATATAGAAGTACGTGGTATCCGCAGGTGGACCGATATCCTAAATTCTCACGGCCACGTCACTGCTTTCTTGCTATCTATATCGAAGCAGGTATACTTGTACATAAGAGTCTCTTATAACAAAGCTTATTGTGGTTTTATTTAAATAACCACTCACTGCAAACGGCCTGTGAGACTCCTGTTTACATAGTTACATCCAGTTGACATTTTGAGGCCGACCACGGTAGTAATGTCGGTGGGAGCCTTTGAAAGGCGTTTTATTATGAGCGATGAGAACAATACTCAAGAGAAGTTCCAGAAAAAATCCCCAAATAAAAGGGTTTTCCTGGTAATTGGTATCGCAATTGGCATAACCGTTATATGCTTTACTATCGTTGCAATTTTGCCTCCGCCCAAGGGGCCGCACTTCGATGATCCTCTTAGAAGCCTCTTAATAGGACTCGGTTTGCTTGGTTTCGCCTGTCCACTATATATCGCTGGATTAATACTTAAGAAGCGATCCGCCACTTCACTCTATTTTGAAGAGTCTTTTATGAAGGCAGTAGTTAATGTTTTCGGGTTCCTTTGCTTTATCCTGGGCTTAATCTGTATTGGCCTTAGCATATTCGCTTCGGTCAAGTGGGTGCTTGATTACAGGTAACCGTTTTCTTTTCTTACCATCACCCCGATTTTCATAACCTGTCATTCTCAAAGCACCTGCTCTTATTACTCTCGCAACTCAATACCTCCAAATCTTGCCAAAAACCACCTTGGGTGTCAGTCTGGTGCCGGCTTTGTTTCTGTACATAGTATAGTTGCAATATATATCAAGCATGGGATCAGCGAATGCGCGGACGTGATTAGCTTTTGACTCTAACGTGAGAATACACTTAAGAAAAACAAAAATAAACATGCAATAGATATAAGCACACGATTAATTGTCATCTTTGTATCCTTAATATACCTCTACAACTGCCTTTTTACTGCCTGGGCATGGATGAGTTCGAATACTGCCTTGATGAATTCATCTTCCAGGCCGAGTTGCCTGGCTCTGTCCATGTGGTCATGAAGAAGTTGCTCCCATCGATTTATCTGAAGAACGGGAATATTATGTTGTTGCTTCAGCTTACCTATCTCCTCAACCCATCTCATCCTCTCTGCCAGATTCTGTATGATTTGCGAATCCACCTGGCTGATCTCCGCTCGCAGATGAGCTATCTTTCCCTTTAGGTGTTTGTCTGTTATCGCCGTGTTGCGTGCCCTGAGCCGCTCGAGCAGCTCGATTAGGACTTTGGGAGTGATTTGCTGCTTCGAATCGCTCAAAGCCCTGTCCGGATTGACGTGAGCTTCGATCATCAGACCGTCGATACCCAAATCCAACGCGGTCTGAGAGACAGGCTCTATGAGATCTCTGTTCCCGGTTATGTGGCTCGGGTCACAAATTAGAGGAAGATTCGGCAGGAGTCTTTTGAGTTCAATAGGAATCTGCCAGTTTGGACGATTGCGGTATCCCATATCAAAGTAAGTTGAAAAACCCCTGTGTATAGCCGCGAGTTTTCGTATACCGGCGTAATGCAGTCTTTCGATAGCTCCCAGCCAAAGGCCAAGCTCGGCATTGACGGGATTCTTGACAAGGACAGGTACATCGACTCCTCTAAGGGCATCAGCTATCTCCTGTACAAGGAATGGATTTACCGTTGTTCTTGCTCCAATCCACAGAATGTCAACGTCGTTATCGAGGCAGAGTTCAATGTGCTGCGCATTTGCTACCTCTGTTGTAGTCAGCAGAGATGTCTCGTCCTTGACTGCCCTGAGCCATTCCAGGCCGACTTTTCCGACACCTTCGAAGCTGTTGGGGCGCGTTCGAGGTTTCCATATTCCAGCACGAAAAGCCTTCACATGCGGAGACTTCGCCAGTTCTCTGGCCGTTGAGATAACCTGCTGTTCAGACTCAGCACTACAGGGTCCCGCAATCACCCAGGGAATCTTGTCAAACTTCAACCACGTTGAGATTTCTGACAGACTTCGGTTCAGCTTCTTTAAATTCTCAGGCATTTTTCTGGTGAAACCTCTATATTCACTTAATTTTCTCTGTTTCGAAACGCAATGCTTTTCGCGTAAGACTATCGTTCGGAATATTCTGCCCATAAATCATAACTTGCGATATTGAGGAATTCAAGCATAGACACAGTAGTAATTTCAAGTTATATCTGTTATTATAGTGTAGTAGAAGGCTTATCGATGCGGCTATTGATTGCAAACTAAAAATACCGAATAAAAGTTTGTAGAGGATAGACGGCGATGCGGAAAAAAGGTTTTACCCTGATAGAGTTATTAGTCGTAATTGCTATTATTGCCCTTTTATTGGCAATTCTAATGCCGGCCCTTAAGAAGGCAAAGGAACAGGGACAACGCGCTGTGTGCAAATCCAACCTAAAGAATTATTCCCTTGCAATATTCATGTATACGGGGGATAACGATGACAAATTTTGTGACCCACAGAATTGCTATTTTTCACAAACAACCCCATATTCTGTGGAGGCCGGACTCAGCAGTCCAATACATCTTCGCTGGTGCAACGGAGATTTGTATTTAAGAAACAATCCACAGTATGCGAGCCCATTTTACTCCTATTTGCAGGATGCCCGAGCTTTCATCTGTCCAACCTTTGATCGTATAGCCTACAGGACCTCCCAGGATCACTTTTATCAAGCCGATGCCGGAAACCTCAGGAACTATAAACCATGGTACAATTATACAATGAATGCATATCTGGGCAGCACAAGTAGTGGTGTCAAAAAATCGATGGTTATGAAGATGTCAGAAGTTAAGCACCCTGCAGAAACGTTTTCCTTCACCGAGGAAAGCGCCCTGGTAGATACTCAATATAACGTATCCGGACTTAATGATACCTATATGATTCCCGGGTCCGATTCCATGATCGAGGGCTGGTTTAACCAAACGGGCAACTATCAGCTTATTAAACCCGGCCCTGAGGGCGTCGGTCAGTTCTGGGACGTTATCGCCGGCTTTCACTATGCTCCCACCGGGGATCCGTTGGGAGGAAAGGGTAACTGCGCCTTCCTGGACGGGCATATTGACGCCTATCCCCGCTCGGAGACCTTTCCGTTAGCCTGGCCTCACTGAGTTCGGCCAGCGCACGGTTAACCCTTATATTTTTCCCAATAGTCAGGGAAGAATTCCTCTGCTTTAACCTCAAGTTCCTGGTCGCTAATTGCCGTCAGACGGCCTTCCACATCGTACTGGTCAATGACCCAGCGTGCCAGTTTGTGAATTCTTATCTTGTTAATCCGGTCGTCGCCCTTTAATCCGAAGAACTCGTTGACCCAATGGGCCACGCCATCTGCTCCGCTCTTGTCGGTAATGGCCACTCGGGGCGGTCGGCCCAGCAACGCAGCCGTATCGAAGATATTGTATATCTGTTCGTCCTGACGAAGCCCACCGGCGTGAATGCCGGCCCGCGTCGTATTGAACGCCCGGCCTGCAAACGGATAATTGTCAGGAATCGGCAGGCCGATAGAGCGCATGTAATCGGCCAGCTCCGTGATAGCCAATGTATCAATCCCGCAGAGATCGCCTTTGAGGGCGATATACTCAAAGATCGCCCCTTCCAGCGGAGGATTCCCGGTCCTCTCGCCAAAACCGAACAATGTCGTATTGATAAAATCACAGCCGTACAGCCACGCCGTTGCCGCATTTGAATGCACCTTGTGGAAGTCATTGTGTCCGTGCCATTCCAGTCTGTCGCTCGGCACACCACACTCGCGGTTGAGCTTGTAGATAAGTTTGGGGATGCTCCTTGGCAGCTCGGCTCCCGGATAGCTGATGCCGAAGCCCATCGTATCGCAAAGCCGGATCTTCACAGACTGCTCTTCCGGGACCTGCTGGCTCATCGCCATCAGCCGGTCCACAAACGGCAGCACAAATCCCTCAATATCCGCTCGAGTCAAATCCTCCAGATGGCACCGCGGGCGCACACCGGCTTCAAACGCAGCATCCACGACCTCGCAATAGCTGTCCATGCACTCCTTTCGGCTGCGGAACTTCAGCTTGTGAAAGATGTGGTAATCCGAACAACTGGTCAGCATGCCGGTCTCTTTCAGGCCGGCCTCTTTCACGAGCCTAAAATCTCCCACCACAGCTCGAATCCAGCCGGTGCACTCAGGGTACGTGTGTCCCAGCGCTTGGCAGCGATCCAGTGTTTCGCGGTCGTTCTTTGTGTATAGGAAGAACTCCGTCTGCCGGATAACACCGTTCGGCCCGCTCAGCCGCGACAGCAAATCGTAGATATGGACCATCTGCTCGATTGTGTAAGGGGGTCGAGCCTGCTGGCCGTCCCTAAATGTTGTATCGCTGATCAGGATGGGTCTGTCCTTGACAGCCCCAAAGTCGAACTCCACCGGCTCGCCATCGATGTACTCGACGACCGGCCCTTCCAGACGAATCGTTGGGGGCATACTATAAGGAAATATTTCATCCAACAAATTCGGTTTTTTCGCATCTATCAAACGATGCTTCTTTTTGGCTTTGCCCATCGAAAGTCCTTTCTTCTTTCGTGTTATAACCTATTGCTTTACTCTTCTATTTCAACCCCCTGCTCTCGGCAAACCTCGGTAATGAACTCAATCGCCTCTCCGACCGATTGAACGGAAAGTGCGGCATCCTCGTCCATCTCTATGCCGAATTCCTCTTCAAACATCGCCACGAGCTCGATCGACTGAACGCTCTCGGCACCCAAATCAGCCGTGAAACTATCATCCAATTTGATCTCATCCGGACTTAGTTTTAACACCCCGGCGGTAATCGCCTTGACACGTTCTTCTACTGTCGCCATAGATTCTTCTCCTCTTGTTTTGTTAGTCTATTTTAACAATGTTCTGCGGCCCTTTTTTATGGCCGTATTCCGCGCTGACGATGTCATTTCAAAAACCTCATCCCACATAGCCTTGTCGGCCGGGGACCAATCACATCCCCGCCGGCTCATGGCCATTTTTGCCGTCTCATACAATCTGCCCCTGCCGAAACCTTTGGTCACAATTCCCTCTATGAACCAGGCAAAAGACGGAATATACTTCGGCAACGGTTTGCCGGTCGCCATGATAATTGCCATGGCCCCCAAATAAGAACCCGTATTCAAAAGGGTGCCGATCGACGTCTTGGTGTGATCCCCGATCAGCGAACCGACTTTGGTTGAGCCGGTATCGATGTTTCGTCGCCCGTCCAGCATAACTGAGACGTTAGAATAGTCGTTCTTCAAGTCACTGTTGGTCGTCAGGGCTCCCAGGTTCACCCACTCGCCAATATAGCTATGTCCCATAAAACCGTCATGGTACTTATTGGAATGCCCATGTATGATCGATTCTTCCACCTCGCCGCCGATTCTGCAAAAAGGTCCGATCGAATTACCCTCCCGGCACTTAGCGCCGAGTAAAATTGATTTCTCCCCGATGTAGCAAGGTCCTTCAATTCGGCTGAAAGGTTGTATTTCCGCGCCCTTATCGATATAAACCGGGCCGTGTTCGGCATCGATAGTTACCATCGGATGTACCCTTGCCCCGGGCGCCAAATAAACATCCTTCTTGCTGCCCCGTATCGCGAAAGGCTCCTCTATCGTACCTTCAATACCACTTCGTCCTGCTGCCGCAAAATCAGCTGTTATCTGCTGACTATTGGCCAATATGAGGTCCCAAATATATTTCCATGTACGGAGTTCGCACTGCACATTGGGCAGGCTCGCCTTTGCTAATGAAATAAACTCCATGATATCATTAGCAGGGAACCGCTTAACATCCTCTTTGGAAATTCGGGCGTAAAGTACATCCCCCTGCTCATTCAGACCTATCTTACTGCTGCCTTGAGTTGAGATATCAAAGCCCTCTGCTTTAACTAAGGGATCCACAATAATCAGATCATCGCCAGCCAGGGCGGTTATATCGTTCACAGTTTTTTTTGCTCGCGTCCGATAAACATCGGCCATATAATCAGGAACGAAATAGGCAACATCATTCGGCTTGATCTTTGCAACCAGCTTCTCTTCCAGAGAGCTCATACCACATCGAAGCTCCCAGAGCGGACGCCCCAGAACCAGAGGAAAAAAATTGCATCTAATATTACATAAGCTGTCTATCAGAATCAGCCGCATCAAAACTCCTTAGTATTTCCAGGCACAAAACTAAATGATAAAGATACTCAAAAGGATAATTTGAAACAAGTTCGAAGATTCTATCAGAAAGACAAAGCCGTGTCCACTCTGAAGGTCTATCGGATTCAAAATTTCTTATTGAGGTCGTTTGATGGAGACCCGATTCAAGGTATTAAACTCAACGTTAAACGCTGATAACATCGTGAAATACTTGCCAATACCCTTTACAAACCAAGCGAATTCAGTAAGAATATTCTGTAATCCGTGAAGTACCCCAAGAATATTTATAGGGATTTAAGATGAAACATAATTTCATGATTCATTTGACAGCAATCCTCTTATCAACATCCGGGATGTTCTGTTCGCGTGCATACGGCCATTCCCTTGGTCTTCGCACAAAACACGACGGCAAGTGCTATAAGGTGGAAATACTTCTGGACGGTGAAAATATCTTAACTTCACCGCAAGAAGGTCTATGGTCGATTGCTACTGACTGGAAGAATAGCTGGCCCGCCGCCTGGGTTCATAGTAAGCCGACAAAAATAGAGCATGCAGGGAACTGGACAATTTTGCGGGGCAGACTCGAAACCTCGGCGGGTACCTGGCAGCTTTCAGATTCATATCAATCCCAGGGCAATGTTATCAAGTGTATCCGGAGGTTTACCTGGGAAGGATCAGATACGGCAAAATTCGTGACACTTTCTGTTCGCTTTCAATGTCGTGGTAAAGGTTCAAATGTACTGCTGCCCGGCATACTTTACTATGGCAATCCATCCGGCGCCAAGAGCAGCAGAGTACCTGTTTACTCTGGCGAACCGCCGGAAGAAGCCATTTTTGAGGAACACCGCTTTCCAATGCCCTACGTTAGTTTAGAATGGCCTGTAAATGATAGCTTCCAAGGAGCAGCTTTACATTCACTGCCATCGCCGGTGCCATACGGGAATCTGGAAGACCAGTGGTGGTCATTAGGACTTATTGCAAAAGAGAACGGAACTGAGTTCGCACTCCTGTCCGGCCCATGCGCCTCCAACGGCAACAGAAGTGTTATTAAGGCCGCTCAGCGCGGCTTTGTCTCGTATGATAATGCTTACCTTAATGTGCCGCCAGGGGCAATTATTGAAAAGACGTTTTATCTGGAAGCTTATAGTCCAACCCAAAAGGGAACGGGATTTCAACACCCAACACGGACATCCTTGGAGATATTCACTCCTTATTCTGTTGAAGGTATGCCCACATTTAGGGATATCATTGAGGCCAAGTACCGTCTTGCCAAAACACGATGGCATGAAGAAGGGGATATTGCAGGTTTTAAAAAATATCCAGACCGCAATTTTTTCGTTTTTGGCTGGTGTGGCCAGGCAGCCGCACCTGGATACGCACTGCAGGTCTTAGCTGAAAATATCGGCGATTCCAACTCGCTGGAGATGGCAAGGAAATCGCTCGATTTCCTTTCTCAGGCAGAGTTCTACGACCAGGGTTTTTACACGTGGTATGATTATGAACAAAGAAAATGGCTCCAAAGAAATAAGCATCCTGAATTGCTTTCCCAAGGTCAGGCCATGTTGAATTTTGCTAACGCAATTCGCGTAGGCAGGACAAGAGGATTAGATGTCTCTCGCTGGGAACGTTTCTTGCGCAGGGCTTGTGATTTTCATGCAAAAAGAATTCTGTCAGACGACTGGAATCCACTGTCAACCAATCAGGCCTTTATTATTGCGCCATTATGCAGGGCTTATCAGCTTTTTGGCACTGATATCTATCGGCAGGCCGGGCAGAAAGCGGGCAACGTGTACGCATCGAGGCATTTGAGTATGGATGAGCCCTATTGGGGTGGCACTTTGGATGCCAGTTGCGAAGATAAAGAGGGCGCCTTTGCCGCCCTGCAGGGATTCCTGGCTCTCTATGAGATGACAAGTGACCGCAAATACCTCAAATGGGCCGAGCACGCCTGTGATGTTGTCTTGACGTATATGGTAGTCTGGGACATTGACATGCCGGCAGGTCGTCTTCGCGACCATGCTTTCAAGACGCGAGGCTGGACAGCAGTATCGGTTCAAAACCAGCATATCGACGTCTTCGGTGTACTTATCGCCCCGGATATTTATCGATTAGGTCTGTATTTGGACAGAAACGAATTGAAAAAAATTGCAATCTTGATGTATCGCAGTTGCGGTCAGCTTATTGACCCGTTTGGAAGCCAGGGCGAACAGCCGCATCACACGAATTATGCTCAGCACTCAAAATACACACAACGTCTCAAGTTTAATGATATTTCCGGACTTCGGGGTAATTACGTAGAAGAATGGACAGTTTTCTGGATAACAGCCCATTTTTTGAATGCTGCCGCACAATTCAAAGAACTCGGCGTACAGATCTGGGACCAATAATTCTACAGAACAAACCGGCGCTTTTTGTGTATCATCCGTCGAGACTGATTCCGGATTTGGATATTAATTTTTAGAACTTTTTGCCTTTCACTTTGAATATCCGAGCTCTGTTTGCATTTCTCCCCTGTCCACGATGACCCCACCCAAACCAAGCGGGAGAGGACGATGGTCATATGTCAGAATCAGAGTCGAAAAAAATCAAAACAGAAAACCTTAGAAGCTATATCCAACACCTAAGAAGTACTTTACATCGGTCTTATGGGCACCAACAGCCGGTGTTGCGTCATAACCGAGAATTGTCTTGAAATTCATAAAAATCCTATTAGTAAAGTCAGCACGGATTTCAGCCGTTGATGTGAGAAAGTAGTCGGAAATCTTATCAATGCTTGGATAGTAGGTAAGATCATGAATGAACTTGATGTTCTTGGTTAGCCTCTTATCGAAGTTATAGCCAAGCTGTGCTGACAATTCACTGTTGCTGTCAGTCTGGTTATCGAACTTCTCGTAAAGAGAGGCCAGACCAAGCTCAGTTGAGAAGTTCATATTTTCCGACTCGATCCATTGGTAGCCGACACCGGCACCGATAATCACCCGTCGATCCAGCTCGGCAACAGCATCCTTTTCGTACCGGCCATCCAGGTAACCATAGAGCTTCTTCCTGAAAAAGTAGTCGTATTTGGCTTTTGCCCGCCACCAATCTTCAATAGTTTCCGTCTGGTTTGTAACAGGATCTTCCCGCTCTCCCTTGGCATAATCAGCGGTGACCAGACTCCGATCTTTCTCAGTACGTTTGCTAAAAGTAGCGTTGGCACTAATCATCTCGGTTTTTGTATTGCCATGGGTAGAAGTAATACCGGCAGAAATATTTCCGGTCCATTTCGCCGGAGGCTTCAAGAGTGGATTGATCGAAGACAGCGCACCAATCTCAAATTCCTGGGCTTGTAGTGTCCCATCAGCTTCGATGGCGAATCGGTTCGGATCCGAGAGCAACACCTTGCGAGTGAAAACCGTACCATCTTTCATGCACAACTTGACAGGCGAATCGCTGCCAAAAGTCTGTATATTCGAGAGGTCAACCGTCACTTCGCCTGCTACGTCTGATGTGAAAACCAATTTGCCGCCGACAAGATGTTTGATTTTGCCGGTCAGCCGGTCTCCATTCTTGAGAAGCAGTTCATCTCCAAAACTTAACCGAGCGAACAGTACCAAGAATATCAAAACAGTTAGTTTCCTACAATTCATTGTAATCTCCTTTCATTTCAAACCAACAATAAACACTTGCGACACCAAATACGGCGTATGACATACTTTAACATTATTTCTTACAACTAAACTGCTGTTAAACTTTAAGAAACTCCGCTTTTCATGTGAATATCACGTTGTGGATACGGTATAGTTATGCCATTATTATCAAGAGCTACCTTCACCTTTTCGGTTATATCGAAACGGACATTCCAGTAGTCGGTAGAATTCACCCAAGGTCGAACAACGAAGTTAACGCTGCTGTCACCAAGTTCTGAGACGGCCACGGTAGTCGCCGGCTCTGCGAGGATTCTGTCGTCATCCGCAAGAACTTTTTCAATTATCTGCTTTGCTTTCTTCAGATCATCTTCGTAGGAGACACCCACAACCAAATCGACACGCCTGGTCCCATTGGCTGTGTAATTAATTATGCAGCTGCTTGTCACCTGGGCATTCGGGACAATAATGCGCACATTATCCGGCGAATTAAGAATTGTATTGAAAATCTGAACCTTCTGTACCGTCCCCTTATTACCGGCCGCTTCTATAAAATCGCCGACCTTAAAAGGCTTGAAAATAATCAGCATAATACCCGCCGCAAAATTAGATAAAGAACCCTGGAGGGCAAAACCAATTGCCAAACCAGCAGCTCCGACAACAACGGCAAAGGAGGTCATTGGCACCCCCAGCTTGTCCAATGCAGCAATGATGACAAACACCAGAAGTCCGATGTGGCAAAGGTTCTGGACGAAGCTAACCAAGGTCGTATCTACCTTCGCTTTTGTAAGGGCCCGACCAACCAGCTTGGAAATCAGTTTAGCCAGCCATCGCCCTACAACAAAGATTATGACCGCGCCGACAACCTGTAGCCAGTAGGTAGCAAGATATTCGTACATTTTGGCTAAAATAGATTCTATATCAATATTCATTTCAGCTCCTTTCAAAAAGTAATGAGGTTTTAAGATTTCTCCACATTTTGCTCACTTAATCGTATTCCTTCTTACTGACCTCGGGAAATCTTGTTACAGCAGCTTTTTCTTCCGCTGTATTTAGTTAGAACAAACCTTTCACCCTTAATGAACAAATCAGCCATAATATCTCTTTAATGTCAGTTTACCATTTGCGACTGGTTATTATACATCCCTCTCCCTTTCCAATTCAAGTCTTTAATAATCTTATCATACGAATTACAAAAAAATATATGCTCTTCACTCACAGAAACATCCCCCAAGAAACCCCGACGAACGCTGATAAAACAAATCGTCCGAATTTCAAATACATCTCATCTATGAAATTGGTTTTGTTACAATTTTTGATTAAAGGAATGGTTCATTTACATCATATGTTAAGTAGGGCAAAAGCCCCAGGAAGTACCGGGCATCATATCTTGAATATATTACCTGTTTTCACTGCCTGTCACCTTGTACCTATCTCTACTGTAAATCTCCATGTCATACTTTATTTCAATTTTTGTTATTGATTGACGATTCAATCCAGGGAAATACATATAGAGATCGGGTACCAACAAAAGTGACGATTAGAGATTTAAACAAGTACAGGGACAATACATCAGTCACCGGCGTCCTGGCCTTTGAGAATCACCCATGCCCGTATCAAGCCAATTTTCAGCCATAATAGCACAGTCTTTGAAGTCGACAACACAATCGCCGTTGAGGTCGGCGATTGAGCATCTGGCGGGGAACTCTTTGCGAACCGCTTTGCGATACGCAGATATGATTATGCTCCGGTCGGAATTAACTTCAACAATGGCGTAAGCATTGTTTTCAGCGCCTGAGCCCTCTACCATAGCCTTCAGCGTGTAATAGTGAATCTCTCGAATCCGGCTGTAAGCTCCCGAGTGGTAGTGACCCTGGAATACAGCGAGGACTTTGCCTGATACCTCCAGGATTTGTCGGACATCAGCAGCGTTATTGACGTAGTGCGATCCTGTGCCGTTAAGCAATTGGTGAATGAAAACGATAACGGGACTACCTGCAGAGGCAAGGTCTTGTTCAAGCCATGCGAGTTCGGCTGCCGGAATGATCGTATCAGTCCAGGAGAAGTTGCCGTGGTCATAGTCTGTTCCATCGGACAAATAATTTGCATCAAGAACCACAAAGTGCAGGCCGTTAAGGTCGAAGGAGTAGTAGGACAAATCAGACGCGATGCCCGTGTTTTCTACACCGCTAAGGAACTGCGATTTGGAGATGCTGTCCATATCGTGATTTCCAAGGACGTGATAGATTGGGCCTTTGAACTGTCGAAATATTGCCTCAATAGCCCGCAGATAGGAAACCGTATTTCCTTCCACCGGTGGATCATCTTGATCTTTTAAATCGCCGAGCTCGATAAGAAAATCCACCTCCTGTTTATTCATCAGCTCAACACACTCGGCCATTTTATCTAAGGATTCGACACAGAAGCGGTTGGAGTAATTTCTATTGGCATAGTGGGAATCGGTGACTATCCCGAAACGTGCGGTGTTCGGCCTGGCCCCGCCAAACGTGTGCGTAATAAGCGGCCCCGCGGTCAAACTCATTAAGGAACCAGCAGAGACCTTCAAAAAAATCCGGCGGGTGATTATCCAATCCTGACCGGCTGGCGGGATGGGTTGGCTTTTCATCTTGATATCCTTTTGTATTGCACGAACACTAATGGTTTAAAGAGAAGAGCCCAAAGTCTGATGGGCCATGATAGTTCTCATCCTGTATAACTATATCATAATTTATACTACATGTCAAAAAAACAGACCCCGTATCAATATCAATCTATTTACCCGATAATCCTATGCCTTCCCGAACTCGCCTTTTACAAACGAGGCAAAAGGCTTAAGTGTGGGTAGAACTACTCTACATTTATTCTAAAGCTTATGCTATCCATGGCCGTTTACGATCATTTGATCCCGCTATGGTCTTTCGGGTGAGTTCCACATCCTGCTTCACCTGAAAGTCAAACATGCCCACACAAATGAAGTCTGCGCCGTTCTCAAACGCATACTTGAATCCATCCTCTGCTCCGATGGCTCCGGCAGCCAAGACCTTGAATGCTATCCAGGGCACTTTTACATTCTGCATGAACGCCACAGTCTCCTCGGGGTTGTGACAGAACATGTTGTCGTGATATTCCGCATGTTCTTCGGACTCTTTCTCGAACATCTCCATAAACCGCCTATTGTCTTTAGGATGAGCGGACCAGTATCGGTCATGATGCAGTGTCTTTATATAGAAGTCAGGTACGAGACCCTCTCTTTCACAAAACGCGATGGGCTCCAATCGATGCGCACCAATGCCAACGGGAATATCGTATTTTTTCATGATTTCGAAGGCCTTGACGATATAGTCCTGTTTTTTCTGGTAATACCAGATATCGCTGGCACCGCCCCACAAATAGGCCGCCGAAGCCCCCAGTTCCAAGTGCTCCACAAACAGCTTCTCATACTTATTAATGTCAGTAGTAATCACGTCGGCAATCCACTGCATTTTGCCGCCCCACTCTTTCCAATAATTTGACAATCTGAATCGCTTGAAATTGTGATTTTTGAGGACGATAGTATTGATTCCATATTCTTCACATCTTTTTAATGTCATGAAGATTCTTTCCTCGGTGTTGTAATTGGCGGCAAGGGCGCGTACGTAGTCCAAATCCCTTGCATGCATATTCAAGCTGATAAGGTTACTGCCGCTTATCAAACGGCCGACGGTAAGATTACCGATCTTCCCAACGGGCATTTTCTTCTGCCTGGCAATCACATCCGGATCATTCAAGTCCAGGCTCTTGAGCCTGGCATATTCCTCTTTATCCGACTCTACCATGAAAGTGGGGCCGGTTATAGCATCTACTTTTTTTTCTGATGCCCCTTTTGAAGATGAACATGAGAACATACCAAGAACAGGCAAGATGCCCATAGTATTGAGTAGTTCCCTACGGTTTGGATTTTTTGTAAGTCTCATTGAATAACTCCCGGACAAAACAACTAATTTACAATGCTGAGCCTCATTTTTTTCAGCATATCAAACGCTCCCCAGATATGCAATTATCAATTAACTTGGCTATGAGAATAGAAAATCCAAATGAAAATAAACCACCTACATTTTATTTCTCAACTTTTATTCAATCTCAAAACTTAAAATGAAAAGACTTGAGATATGGCAAAATTTTGCTATATTATTGTAACATCAGGCGGCATGTGAGAATAATGATACAGGAAATCATTTTTAAGGAGAAAATCGATGAGACGCAGAGAGTTTTTAAAGGCTTCGTCGGCATTTTGCTCAGCGCTATCATTGTTTCCCGGGCGGATTTTAGGCGCTAATAATGATATTCGAATCGGAGTGATCGGAATCGGTTCTTTCGTAAAGATCGGCGGCAAGGGACGAGGGGATATCCGGGACTTTCGAAAGATACCGGGCGTCCGTGTTGTAGCTCTATGCGACTGTGATGCAAACCATCTCAACTATGAAGTGAACCAGTTCAGTAAGCGAGGTGAGAAAGTCAAGGCCTACAAGGACTTCCGTGACCTGTTGGATGACAAGGAAGTAGACGCTGTCTCGATCACCACACCGAATCATTGGCATTCACTGATGACGATAATGGCCTGTCAGGCGGGAAAAGATGTATTTGTTCAAAAGCCTTCTTCGCACAACATCTTCGAAGGCCGCAAGATGGTCGAGGCCATGTACAAGTATAATCGCGTGGTACAGGCCGTGCATGGGCCTCGAAACAACGGTCGGATCCAGGAGTCACTCGAGTACATCTGGGCCGGCAATCTCGGGAAAATCAAGTGTGTGTACGGACTTAACTACAAGCCGAGGATGAGCATCGGTAAAGTGGACAAGCCTCAATCCATACCTGATTCATGCGATTACGATCTTTGGTGCGGCCCCGCTCCTAAGAAACCGCTAATGCGAAAGAACCTGCACTACGACTGGCATTGGGACTGGGACACCGGCAATGGTGATCTTGGAAACATGGGGATTCATGCCATGGACGGGTGCCGCTGGGCTTTGCAGAAGAATATTTTGCCGAAGCGAGTTATCAGCATTGGAGCACGTCTGGGCTATGATGATGACGGCCAGACCCCAAATACAATGATTTCCCTCTTGGATTACGAACCTGCTCCTGTCATTTTCGAAGTTCGCGGCCTTCCTCGGAATGAATCCTTCCGACAATCAGATTGGACCAAGAACAGACGCCTGAGCATGGATGATTTCCGCGGAGTACAAACAGGTTTTGTAGTGCAATGCGAAGATGGATATGTAAAAGACGGAGCAGCTTTCGATAATCAGGGGAAGCTAATCAAGGAATTCACACACCAGCAACCCGATTGCAAAGAGAACTTTATAAGTGTCGTTCGCAGCCGCAAAATCAACGAACTGCGCACAGATGCTACAGAGGGACATCTCTCATGTGGCCTGGTCCACATGGTTAACATATCGTACCAGGTGGGCAAGCACAAGCCCAATGACGAAATCCGCCAGGTCATTCGAAACGAAGCAAAACTCTGCGAGTCGTATGAACGCCTGATTGACCACCTCTTTGCCAATCGACTCGGCACAAATAATGAATTACTCACTCTGGGTGCAATGCTGACCCTGGATCCGGAAAAAGAACGATTCATCGGGCCAATGAGCAACGAAGCAAACAGACTGATTTCACGAAATTATCGCAAGCCATTCGTTGTGCCTGATAACGTGTGACGGCCGACAGGACGCCCACTTACATTAAGCCCGCCCCTCTTATAAATGCCAGGGACTGCGCATCGACTTTGAAAGCATTCGGTTAGCCTGTTCGCTATTAATGAACAGTTCCTTTTCAGGGTCCCAGCGCAGTTTGCGTTTGAGTGTCATCGCAATATTTCCAAGGTGACAGATAGTTACGGAACGATGGCCGATTTCAACCGGCGCGGCGGTTTGCCGATGCTCCTTCACGCATTCGATGAAATTGCCATGATGATCACTGCTATTATAAAGATGGATTTCATTCGGCCCAATCACGGAGGTCTTCAGCGACTCAGGATAGCATGTGAATTCGTCCTTTTGAATCTGAATCCAACCGTCGGTTCCCTCAAAACGCAAAGGACCGTCGTTCTCAGTTCTGCAAATCAGCTCGACGTCATTAGCATACCGAGCCCGGAAATGCACCTTAGTAGCCGTAGTAAACAGACCGTCTCTCGGAAATTCACTTCCCATATCTTCCACTTCGATCGGCCCCGTATCATCCGTACCATTGGCCCATTGTACGATGTCGATGGCATGCGCCCCCAAATTTGTCGTCTGCCCCCCGGAATAATCAAGGCCAAACCGGAAAGTATAAAGACACCGGTCTTTGTGGTAGGGCGCCCATGGCGCGGGGCCCAACCACATATCGTAATCCAACCACTCCGGCACAGGCATAGGCTGCCAGTCTTTAGCAGGAGCCTCTTTGTTGTTTGATCCTATGGTTATGATTGCCCTTTTGAGTTGACCGATTCGGCCATTACGTATCAGTTCACAGATGAAACGGAATTGTTGACTTGATCGCCTGTGGGTCCCCGTTTGGAAGGTGACACCGGAGCGCTGAACGGCTTCAACCATAGAGCGGCCTTCAGCAATCGTCAGACTCAAAGGTTTCTCACAGTAGATGTGCTTGCCATCTGCGGCAGCCATTATTACAGGAATCGCATGCCAGTGGTCGGGCGTCGTTATGCAAACAGCATCAATGTCATCCCGCGCAAGCAGGTCCCTGAAATCACGGTAAGCATCACAGCCGCCGTACCGGCCGGATTGGGTCTTTCGAGCATAATGGTCTTCAACTATCTTCCGGGCGGGCTCCCGTCCGAACCACGCACCTTGCCACCCTTTCTTGTACCAGTGACCATATTCATCGCTGGCCTTTACGACGTCGCAGACAGCAACAACCTGCACATCAGTCTGACTTAAGAACGCCCTCATATTATTAGTACCCATGCCGCCTACTCCAATGGAGCCCATTGTAATCCGATTGCTTGGGGCTGCATCACTACCCTTACCTAAAGCCGACGAAGGAACAATATAAGGAAAGCTAATTGTCCCCATCGCAGAGGCAATAGCTCCCTTCAGGAACTTTCGGCGGTCAGTCTTGACATCATTCATAGCAGAACCTCCGGACATTTACCTTTACATATACATAGTTCTAATCCGTAGCCATAAGTGCATCAATGTTTCATCCGAATTCTATTTGCGACATTGCCGGCAGTTGATTAGCAACATACAGGATCTTTCATGGGCTCGATGCTCTATTTTACTGCCTATACTACGGGAGTGCAAAGTGCAAAATTGTGTATTAAGGCTTTCTTTCTCTTCGTGATGGACACAATCACCGCTCGATAAAATATGGCAGCAAATTCAATACCGTGCTAACTCCTGTTTTTGTCTTCATGGAGTGTTCGATACAGAAGGTGACCTACGATAATAATAAAAATCAACAGGGCCATGATGACCATGGCGGCGTATGAACTATAAGATGCCACCTGTTGATGGAACTGGTGCAGAAGAAAGGCCCAGCCAATGATCGCAACATAAGTCCCTGCCAGCACAACGGCAATATTAAGCCAGACTCTCAGGCCGAGCAGAAATCCAATTACAGAGCCGACTACCGGGCCGGTCATCCAGAAAGGAAACCAGACAAAGAAGAACAAGCCTATTAGGCCATACTTCTGAACCTTTTCTTTGTGGATCTCGGCCGTCCTTTGCGTACGCTCGAATATGTTCTTGAGCCAGTGGAGCACCAATAGACGCCGCCAGCTAAACACAAATAAGGGATAGAAAATAAGCACTAAAACTGTTTCAATTATTATACAAATCGGTATGACCGTGCTGTGTCCAAGACCCAGAGTGTATCCAAATGCCATGGCGGCGGCCCGGCCGAACATGAGTTCCGTAGCGGTTATTCCAATGAGAACCTGGGATTCATCCGGAGACAATAACAGCTTAATCCCGAGCCAGAATGTGTACAGAAAGGCCAGAGTGACTCCGATCAGTAAAAGACGGCCTTCCGAACTGGCCAGAAGAGTTACCTTTAACTGATTTCTTTGTTCTGAGGTAAAATGACTTGCTGACTGTTCTATGTTTTCTTCCATACCTCTAATATCCAATTCCAGAGATATTAACGACAATCATTTTAACTGATATTTCCAATTTTTTAAAGCCGGTAGAAGAGCCAAAATTCAAATTCAGAAGACTCTGACATATCGGGAAAATCAGGACAGGCGTGAGCAAAATTATAGTAAGTACTATTGATAATGCCCAATTTAACGCATTTTCCGCCATTCCGCCAGCCCGCCATGGCTAAAAAATTCTTAAAAACGTCCTATAATTTCTTTTGTAATTGCGATAATTTGGTATATTAGTGTTTGTAAGGAATAAAGTTTATGATAAGGAGGTCATAATTATGCCAAGGTCAAATCTAACAAATTACCCGAGAATGATACTGCTCTTACTGATTACGCTGAGCACTTCTGTTGTGGGAAAGACTATCTATGTCGATGATGATGCTAACGGAGCATACAATGGTTCGAGCTGGGCGGACGCTTACAATTATCTTCAGGATGCTCTGATGACAGCTTCAGGAGGTGACGTTATCCAGGTGGCCCAGGGAATCTACAAACCTGACCTTTTTGTTCTGAGCGAAAGGCCAAATCTACGCCGAATGGAAACTTTCCGGCTTAAAAATGGAGTGGCTATTAGAGGCGGTTATGCCGGTCTCGGTGAGCCGAATGCCAATGCGAGGAACGTTGATCTGTACGAAACAATCCTCAGCGGCGACCTGGCCGGCAACGACATTAATGTAAACGGCCCCCGAGATTTACTTGATGAATCAACCCGAACCGATAACAGCTTCCGTGTTGTGACGAGCAGCGTGACTAACAAGACAGCTATACTCGACGGATTCACGATAACCGCCGGGAACCAACACGGCATGTATAACCAGAGCGGCAGCCCTACACTAACCAACTGCAAATTCATTGGAAACCGGGCATATCCGTGGGGAGGCGGCTTGTATAATGACAGTGGCAGCCCGAGACTCAGCAACTGTTCCTTCAGAGGAAACCTGGCAAAATATGGCGCCGGTGTCTGGAACTCAGAAGGCACCCCAATATTGACCGAGTGCACGTTCAGTGATAACTCAGCCGAGCGCGGCGGGGGGATGTGCAACTACAGAAGCAGACCAATCCTGATCAACTGCAAATTCAGTGAGAACTCGGCGGAATGGGGAGGCGGAATCTCCAACGAGAATAACAGCAACACAAACTTGATTGACTGCATATTTATTAATAACCACAGTTCAGCAGCAAAGTTAAATAGTTACGGAAGCGGAATGTACAATAAGCAAAGCGACCCAACGCTCACATGCTGTACGTTCAACAATAACAAGGCACAATGGGGTGGCGGGATGTACAATGACAACAGCAATCCAATAATAATTAACTGCACATTTGGAGGAAACGTTGCCGGCTGGGGCGGCGGGATATACAGCAGGGACAGAAGCAATCCCGTCCTGACAAACTGCACATTCAGTGGGAACCGGGCAAGCCGATGGGGCGGTGGAATATGCAACTTCAACAGCAGCCCCTGGCTAAGCAACTGCACATTCGGCGGGAACTCATCCGCGTCCCTTGGCGGCGGCGTTTACAGCTACAGCAGCAAACCAATGCTGATAAACTGTATCCTGTGGGACAACCATGCTCCAACCGGATCCCAGATTCACGATGATGGGGCAAGTTCTGCAATTGTAAGCTACTGTAATATTCAAGGCGGCTATCCAGGCGATAACAATATGAACACGGATCCGGTTTTCGTGAATAGCCGTGGCATAGACAATATCCTCGGGACAATTGATGACAACCTCCAACTGTCACTTGGTTCTCCCTGTATAAATGCAGGTGACAACTTCGCTGTGCCGGTATCAGTTACATCGGACCTCAATGGGAACCGCCGCATAATCAATGGTACAGTAGATTTTGGCGCATACGAGTGGGCCCCTCTAACCACTGCATCAAGTGAAAATGTGAAGGTTTCTGAACCGGGATTCAGCACAACAACAACAATAGTATTTGACACTATAAAGTAAGGCAGTGAAATAAAACGCCACTGATAAGAGGGACCGTTAAAAACAGCCTCACAGGCTCCTTTAGCGGGGAGCAAGAAGAACAGGTCTTCTAATGGCTTCTTATTCCGGATTACGCAACAATACCGGAGCGTGAAATTGGCTTTGTTTGGGTTTGTTTTCCCGCAGTCCGGGGCTCGGTTTATTTTCATAATCCTCTCCTGTAAAAGAGTTTGCGCCAATTTGGGCCGGCGCAAATTGGCTTTGTTTTTTCAAATCGACCTCTTTATCTGATGGTAAGCTGGGTTCCGGGGGCGATTCCTCCTCGACGGCTTTGGCCTGCTCCATCTCTCGCATGAGCCGGAGTCTTTGAAGCTCGGCCATTATTCTGAACATGCTGTTCTCGATTCGGCGTTCATAAATCAACAGCCGATCCAGCACC